>Ga0187893_10000374_pt1 | contig 116688 bp, 102 predicted proteins | sample MA1701074metaG_FD_139574 | JGI IMG/M metagenome (GOLD analysis project Ga0187893, IMG submission 139574) | White microbial mat communities from a basaltic lava cave in the Kipuka Kanohina Cave System on the Island of Hawaii, USA - MA170107-4 metaG ...
TGCAATTCGCGCGAGCCGGTAATCGATCGATCGTGTAGTCGAAAAGCCGCGAGGAACTCGTCAATCGTCGCAAAGCGCGCGCCCGTCTTCGCCAGGTCCGCCCACAGCTCCATGTCCCAGCACACGCTGCCGGTGTTGCGAAATCCGCCGGCGCGATCGAACGCAGTCCGCTTGAAGAACGTGGCCGGTTGCACGAGCACGCATGCGCCGGACGCGAAACGTTTCACGCTCCATCGATCGCTGAACGTCGGCATGCCGAGTTCGCCCGTCGCATTGGCGAAGTAGCCGTGTCCGCTGACCACGTCCGCCTCGGGCCGCGCCGCGAACGCGCGGGCAACGGCCTCGAGACAACCAGGCAAGTGAAAGTCATCGGCGTTGAGAAACCCGAGGATCGATCCGGTGGCGTGGCGGAAACCGCGATTCAGCGCGTCGGCAGGGCCGGCGTCAGGCGCCGATTCGGAATAGGCGAGCGCGGCGCGATGCGTCGCGATGATGTCGGCGATGCGCGGCCGCCCGGCCACGGCGCACGATCGCGTCCTGGAGGTGGCCTACCGTCTGGGCAAGTTCTCCACCCATCCGCTGCGCACAATCCGGCAGCGGCTGTATTTCTACTCGGCCCTCCGCAGGTGGTCGCTCTGACCCCGACCGGCTTGCCCGACGTAAGTTGATGACCCGCTAGGACTTCCAGGTCAGCCTGGCTCCGCCGGATGCGCGTTCCGGCGTATCCCCGCACGCCCTTCCGGCCGATAACACTTTGGATAGTTCCCTGATGCAATGAGGACGATTACGTCTTTCGGCTGTAATCGAGAGGGCGAAGCTGTGCCGTTTTACGCACTTCTGTTGATTTTGCTGGCCGCGGCGTGCGCCGGCCCGCCCGATCTCGACCGCGCGCGGCCCTCGTACGACCCTTTCACATCGAAGCTGATTCAGCTCAGCGCCGATACCAATCGTGACGGCCGGCTCGATCAATGGACCTTTCTGGACGGCAATCGGCCCATGCGTGGCGAGGCCGACACCGATCGGGACGGCCGCGTCGATCGCTGGGAGTACTTCAACGAAGCCGCGCAACTGGTGCGCGTGGGCTCGTCGAGCGCGAACGACGGGATTGAAGACACCTGGACCTACGTGCAGCCGATCGATGGCGCCAGCCGCGTCGATCGCTCGCGCTCGCGCGATCGACACGTGGACCGCCGCGAGTACATGAAGGGCGAGGTGCTGATGCGCGCCGAAGAAGATACGAACGCGGATGGCCGCATCGATCGCTGGGATCGCTACGAGGCCGGTGTGCTGCGCGAAGCCGACTACGACACGTCGTTCGCCGCCGCGCGACCCGATCGCCGGCTGCGCTACGACGCGCAGGGCAAGTTCGTTGCGGTCGAAGCCGATGTGGAACGCGACGGAACCTTCGTCACGCTGACAGGCGCCGAGGCGGCAGCGGCGAAAGCTGGGGTGAAACGATGACGCGGACAGTGGTGGTGTTCTCGATGATCGCGCTGATCGCAGGCGCGACGTCTGCCTCAGCGCAGGCGAATGTCGGCTCCGGGCCGTTGACGCGAGCGCTCGCCGACACCGAGCCGATCGTGGGCGTGTTGACCATCGGCCGGGTCAAGCTGGCGCCGGGGCTGGTGATTCGTGAAATCGGCACGGACTCGAACGTGTTCGACGAGGCGGAAGATCCCAAGGACGACTTCATCATCGCTGCCGCCCCCGACGTGGCCGCGTTCGCGCGCTTGCGCTTCGTGCAGCTCTCCGCGTATGCCGGCGGCGAGCTGAACTACTTCAAGACCTACGATCAGGAACGCTCGACCGGGTACAGCACGCGCGGCCGCGCCGACATCCTGCTCAGCCGCATGCGTCCGTTCGTCGGCCTCGGCAAGTCGCGCACGCGCACCCGGCCGAACGGCGAGATCGACGTGCGCGCCGATCGATCGGAAGAGGAGATCTCCGGCGGGTTCGCGTTCGACGTGTCGCGCTACGGTCAGTTTTACGGCGCCGCGTATCGCTTTCGAACGCGCTTCGATGATGCGTTCGAGGATGGCGTGAATCTCGCGCCGGCGCTCGGCCGCGATACCTGGGACTACACCGGCGGCCTGCGTACGGAATTGACGCCCTTCACGTCGCTGACCGTCTCGGCGTCGTATCGCGACGATATCTTCCGATTCAATCGCAACCGTGACGCGCACAGCCGCATCGCGTCGGCCGAGTTGCGCATTGCTCCCGAGGCGTTGGTGAGCGGGTTCGTCACGGTCGGGTTCAACGATTTCCGGCCGAGGGCGCCTGAAGTGCGTCCGTATCGCGGCCTGATTGGCATGGCCGCCGTCGTCTATCCGTTCCTCGAGATTGGCCGCATCGGCCTGGAAGCGGTGCGCCGCAACGAGTACTCGTTCGAGGAAGCGGACGCCTACTTCATTGAGAACACAGTGACCGCGAGCTACACACATGCCCTGTTCGGCGAGGTCGACGCGCGGGTGCAAGGCTCGAAATCATGGTTCAACTACGGCTTTACCGAGACGTCGCCGTCCCGGCAGGACAAGCTCAACGTTGTCGGCGCCAGCGTCGGCTATAATTTGCGTAACCGCACCAGGATTTCGATGAATTACGAGGTGGCCCGGCGCCGTTCACCCGAGCTGCCGGAGCGGAATTACAACCGACGGCGCGCGTTCCTCTCGTGGACCTTCGCAATCTAATCATGGTGAACTTCCTTCTTTCGTTAGCGGTTCTCATCGGCTTCCAGGCGGCGACACCCGCCCCATCGGCGCCCGCAGGGCAGCCGGCCAACGCGGCCTATCTGGTCGGGCCCAACGACGTTCTGGGCATCAAGGTGCTCGGCGAATCGGACCTCAGCAGCACCTACGCCGTCGACAGCGACGGCACGATTCGGTTTCCATTCCTCGATCGCGTGCCGGTGGCCGGCAAGTCGGTCCAGGAGATCGAGTTCGTGCTGACCAAGATGCTGTCGGACGGTTTTCTCAACCGGCCGCAAATCTCCGTCGTCATCACCAGCTATCGCAGCCGATCGATTTACGTGCTGGGCGAAGTGCGCAACCCGGCGAAGTACAACATCGAAGGCCAGACGACGCTGCTCGAAGTGATCGCACAGGCGGGGTCATTCACGCCCAACGCCGCGCAGACGATCAACATCCTGCGCTACAAGGAAGGCCTCACCGGCGTGCCGCATGGCAGCCCGGTGGTGCCCGGCGATCCGCGCGGCGCCGAGATTCTCAAAGTCACGCAGGAGGATCTGCGTGAAGGCCGGCTGACCGCGAACATCATCCTGCAGGACGGCGACACGATTTTCGTGCCGACCGCCGAGAAGTTTTACGTGTTGGGCTTCGTCAAACAGCCCGGGCAATTCGTGCTGCAGCCCGGTATGACGGTGCGCCAGGCGATTTCCGTCGCCGGCGGGCTCACCGAGCGTGGTTCCGATCGCCGCATCAAGATCATCCGCAAGGTCAAGAACAAGGACGTCGAACTCGACGCCAGCATGTCGGATCTTGTGCTGCCGAACGACACGATCCGCGTCCCGCAGCGACTGATCTAGCGCGGCTGCGCCCCGGCGCGCCATCCAATGGAACTCGTTATCGCGTCCGGACTCGCGTCCGCCAACTACTGGCGCGACGTGTGGCGTTACCGCGAGCTGCTGTACTTTCTCGCCTGGCGCGACTTGGCCGTCCGATACAAGCAGACGGCGATTGGCGTGGCGTGGGCGCTGCTCCGCCCGGCGTTGACGATGATGGTGTTCGTGCTGTTCCGGCGGCTGATGGGCGCCGAGCGCGGCGGCGTTCCTGATGTGCTCTTCGTGCTCGCGGCGGTGTTGCCGTGGCAGTTCTTTGCCAACGCGCTGGGCGACGCCTCGACTAGCGTGATCAACAACACCAATCTGGTCTCCAAGGTCTACTTTCCGCGGTTGTTGATTCCGCTGGCCGCGGTCGCGACGGCGTTCATCGATTTCCTGATCACGCTGACGCTGCTGGGCGCCGTCATGCTGTGGCTTGGCTTCCCGCCGACGTGGACGCTGATCGCGCTGCCGCCGTTCATCGCGCTGACCGCCGCGCTGGCCACCGGGATCGGCTTCTGCATCGCCGCCCTGAACGTGAAGTTCCGCGACTTCCGCTATGTGGTGCCGTTCATCATCCAGGTCGGATTGTTCATCTCGCCCATCGCGTTTTCTTCCGCCAACATGCCGGACCGCTGGCTGCCGCTGTATGCGATGAACCCGCTGGTCGGGATCATCGATGGCTTCCGCTGGGCGATCCTCGGCGGCGTCACGCCGATCGATCCGCTGACGCTGGGCAGCTCGATCGCCATCACGGCGGCGACCCTGGTGATGGGCACCTGGTACTTCCGCCGCGTTGAACGCGGCTTTGCGGATGTCATCTAGCTCGCTGATCTCGGCTGAAGGCCTCGGTAAGCGCTACCGCATTCATCACCGCGGCGGTTCCCGCTACACGGCGCTGCGCGACGTCATCGCGGACGCGCTGTCGGCGCCGTTCAGGCGCCGCGCCGAGACGACGGAGAGCGAAGAAGACTTCTGGGCGCTGCGCGAGGTGTCGTTCGAGGTGCGGCAGGGAGACGTGCTCGGCATCATCGGCCGCAACGGCGCCGGCAAGAGCACGCTGCTGAAAATCCTCAGCCGCATTACCGAACCCACCGAGGGGCGTGTCACGCTGCGTGGCCGCGCCGCCAGCCTGCTCGAGGTGGGCACGGGTTTTCATCCCGAGCTGAGCGGCCGCGACAACATTTTCCTGAATGGCGCCATCCTCGGCATGTCGCGCGCGGAGATCGCCCGCAAGTTCGACGAGATCGTGGCGTTTGCGGGCACCGAACGGTTCCTCGACACGCCGGTGAAACGCTACAGCAGCGGGATGTACGTGCGACTGGCATTTGCCGTGGCCGCCCATCTGGAGCCGGAGATTCTGATCATCGACGAAGTGCTCGCGGTGGGGGACGCGGAGTTTCAGCAGAAATGCCTCGGCAAGATCGGCGAGGTCGCCCGCAGCGGCCGCACGGTGTTGTTTGTGAGTCACCAGCTGGCGATGGTCGACAACCTGTGCCGGACCGGTCTGTTACTCGACGCCGGCCGCGTCCGGCTGTTCGGATCGGCGCGTGAGGTCATTGCCGCCTACGCGCAGAAGTCACAGCACCGCGGCGAGCACTCGTTCGAGCACCGGCCGGGTCGCCGAGGTAACGGCGCCATCCGCTTTGTCAGCGCCCGGATCGTCGATCAGTTCGACCGCCGGGTGGATGCGCTGGTGAGCGGCGGCGCGTTCAACTTCGAATTCGTTGTCGCCAACCCGTCAGGTTGCCCGCTGCGCGCGGTGCACGTGTCGATTGGAATCGACAACGCGTTCGGGCAACGCGTGACGACGTGGTCGACAACGTATGCCGGCGGGGACTTCGCGATCGGCGCCACGTCTGAATTCCTGGTGCGGATTCGCCTGCCGCGCGTGGCGCTGACGCCCGGTGAGTACAGCTACAACATCTACTCGCTGGTCAACGGCGATGTCGCCGACTGGATTCCACCAGCGGGGTCGTTCGGCGTCGAGCCCGGCGATTTTTTTGGCAGCGGCCAACTGCCGGAACAGCGCGACGGATTGTTTCTGGACGACCACTCGTTCAGCGTTGAGACCGTGACCGCCCGAGCATGATCGGGTTCGCCACCAGTTTCCGCGCCCGGGCCCTGGCCAGCGATTGGGGCGCGCACTGCTGGCTGCTCGACCGCACGCTGACGTCAATGCTCGCCGTCGAAGGCTCCACGATCGTGGTCGGCTGCCACGACATTCCCGAAACCTCACTCTCCACAAATCCACGAGTGGCGTTTCTCCCGGTGGCGGCGCCGATCCCGAATCGCACCAACGATGACATGTGCGTCGACAAGGTGCTGAAAGTCTCGGCGGCGATTCAACGGCTGAAGGAGAGCGGCGTCCGCTATATCGGGCTGTGTGACGCCGACGACCTGGTGAGCCGCCGGGTGGGCTCGTTCGTGATACAGCACGCGGGCGGCGCGGGATGGTTTGCGAACGGCAGCCTGGTCTTCGCCTACGGCGGGCAGTGGATGCGCCAGATTCCGCTCGCGCCACAAACGAGCGGGTCGTTCGCCATCATCCGTTCGGACTTACTCGACCTGGTGCGGCCGCCCTTTGCGGGCGCGTGGGTGGAGCAGCTGCTGCGCGACGGCGATCGCGACTACCTCGCCGCGTTGGCGGCGAGAAACATGGCGGTCAGTCCGCTCGTTGCCGCGGGGCACACGCACTACCGCCGGTTGCTGGCCCTGGGTGGCCACGATCTCGCGCCGCTCCCGTTTCCCGCTCACCTTCAAATCAACCACGTCGACTCGCTGTCGGGCATCCAGGGCGGCATCGGTGCGTTCTCGCGTCCGTCGCTCGGCACCATCCTCCGGAATGCGCGCCGCTGGCTGCCGACGCTGCGGTTGATGTCGCGCGCCATCAAGCAGGAGTTCGGCGTGCTCGACGAAGTGCCGCATGCCAATGCCGGCGCCTCGCTGTTCTGGCGGTGACGGTGTGACCACGGCAGCCCTGGCGGCGTTGTTTCGATCGCACTCGCGGCTGCGCGGTGCGCTCGCCGCGAATCTCGAGACCTGGCTGGCCGATTCGGGCACGCTCGCGCGCTACCTCTCGCTGATTCCGGTCCCGCGCACGGGCGAGACGAAGCTGCTCGAGATCGGCTGCTATCAACCGACGGTCGGCTACTACCTCGAGCTGGGCTGGCGCGACGTCATCGGCACGTTCCTCGACGCCGGCGAAGGGACGCAGATCGGCCAGTACAGCGGCGACCACGGCCAGTCGGTGCGATTCCTGATGACCGATGCGGAGCGCGAGCGGCTGCCGGTGCCCGATGGCTGGGCCGACGCGGTGGTGATGCTGCAGGTGTGGGAGCACTTCGCGCTGGACCCGATGCATGTGCTCTGGGAGATCAACCGCGCGCTCAAACCTGGCGGCCGGTTGATCCTGAGCACGCCGAACGGTGCCTGCTGGCAATTCGCGCAACGCATCGCGCGGGGCGCCGCGGCGTGGGGCAGCATGGAGTTCACCGGCTACAGCACGAACCGCCACAACCGGCTGTACGACGCCGACGAATTGCAGGTGATGTTCCGTCAGGCCGGCTTCGCAACCACCACCGTGGGAAGTCGCGACTTCGGCGCGGTGGACGCCCATTGGACCGCTCGGGGATTCCGAGCCGCTCTCGGCGTGTTCGACTGGTTCGGCGAAATGGTGTCGGGCCGGCGGCGCGAGCGCGGCGGCACCTTGTTCATCGCAGGCACGAAGGCCGGTCCGCCGCAGGAACGGTTTCCGGCCAGCTTGTATCTCACCGATCGTGACTGGCCGGGGATCACCGCCGAGCGCGATCGGGTGCTGCGGGGCCGCGAGTGACTTCGATCACGATCTGCACGCGCTGCATCATGGACACGTCGGATCCCGGCATCACCTTCGACGCGCAGGGCGTCTGCAATCATTGCCGCCGGTACGATCGCATGGTGCGCGACCACGTGCACAGCGGCAATGACGGCCGGCAGCGGCTGGGCGTCATCGTCGATCGCATCAAGCGAGAGGGCAGCGGCAAGGCGCACGACTGCGTGATTGGCGTCAGCGGTGGTGTGGACAGCACGTTCGTCGCCTGGCAAGTGCGCGAGCTCGGGCTGCGCCCGCTGGCGGTGCACCTCGACAACGGCTGGGACACCGAAATCGCGGTGAGCAACATCAGTACCGCTCTGCAACGCCTGAACATCGATCTGCATACCGAAGTGCTCGACTGGGAGGAGTTCAGGGATATCCAGCTGGCCTTCTTGCGCGCCTCGGTGCCCGACGCGGAAGTGCCGAGCGACCACGCCATCTTTGCGTGTCTCTATCGCACCGCAACGCAATTCGGTGTGCGGCACGTGATCACCGGGTTGAACATCCGGACCGAAACCCATCTGCCATCGGCATGGTCGCGGGGCCATTTCGACTTTGGCTACATCAAGTCGGTGCAGGCACGGTTTGGCTCGCGGCCAATCCGGACATTCCCGCACTACTCGTTCATCGAGTACGTGACCGGGTTCGCGCGCACGCATGAGACGCTCAACGTTCTCGATTACGTCGATTACTCGAAGTCGGCGGCCCTGGTGCGATTGCAGGCCGAGCTCGGGTGGCGCGACTACGGCGGCAAGCATTGCGAGAGCGTGTATACGCGCTGGTACCAGGGCGTCTACTTGCCGCGCAAGTTCGGTTACGACAAACGCCGCAGCCACCTGTCGAGCCGCATCTGTTCCGGCGAGGTCACGCGCCAGCAGGCGCTTGCCGACATCGAGCGTCCGCCGTATGACGCCGTGCTGCAGGAAGAAGACTGCAACTACGTTGCGAAGAAGCTGGGGATCAGCCGCGGCGAGCTCGACAGGCTGATCGCGGAGCCGGCGCGGCGATTCGAAGAATTTGATTCGTACGAGAAGCGAGCGTCGAGCGCGTGGTTTTCGTTGTTGCGGCGCGGCTACAACGTGGCCCGGAGCGTGGTGCGGCCGCCGCAGGCGGCGCCAGTCATCGGATGAGCGCCCTACTGCGGGACGTTCGTTCGGGGTGGCAGCGGCAGTGGCGGCGCGCATCGCGCTGGTGGTCGGCGCCGGTGATCGACGGCCAGGAGATCGGGTCCGCGCTGCGCCGGCTGTCGGCGTCGCCGCAACTGGTGATGGTTCACAGCTCCTTGTCGGCGTGCGGGACCATCGACGGCGGTGCGGAGACCGTCATTCGCGCGCTGCGCGAGTGGGTGGGCGGCGGCACGCTCGCCATGCCGGCCCATTCGTACTGCTATCCGTCGGCCACCACCGAGGCGCCGGTATTCGACCGCACCGTCACTCCCAGCGTCGTCGGCGCGATCACCGACGCGTACTGGCGCAGGGCAGGTGTCGTCAGGAGCCTGCACCCGACGCATTCGCTTGCGGCTGACGGGCCGGCCGCCGGCATGATCGTCGAAGGGCACGAGCAGTGTGATACGCCGTGTGGCCCGCGGTCGCCGTACGAGCGGCTTGTCACCATGAATGCGGCAGTGTTGATGTTCGGCACCGGCATGCATGCCTACACCTTGTTCCACACGGCCGAGGACGCGGCCATGGTCCCGTACCTCTATCAGGCATCACCGGTGACACTGCGCTACCGAACCGCCGACGGCCGTCAACACGCGATGACGATGAGACGGCACGACATGCATGTGGCGCGATCGTTCGAGGCAAAATCCTCGTGGCTCGAGGAGCAGGGGCTGTTGAGCCGCGTGCCGCTCGGTCGCGGTGAGTTGCTGTTCATTCGCGAAGCCCAGTCGGCCCACGCTGCCCTCGTGAACCAGCTGCGTTCGCATCCCAGGTTCCTGCTGGCCGCGGCCGCCGCATGAGCGCATTCAGGGTGGCGGGGCGGTTCGTGGCTCAGCAGACCGTTGGCCGTCTGCCTCGCAGCGGCGCGCGGCTGCAGGGCGAGTTGGCGATCAACGGCGGCACTCCAGTTCGCGATCAGCGTTACCGGCCGTGGCCGAAGTCGCACGACGCGTCGTGGTGGCGCTGGTTCTCGTCGGTAGGCCCCGCGTTTCGCGACGTGTTCCTGAGCGGCCTCGAGGGGCTGCCGCAAACCCGGCAAAAGGACTTCGCCGCGCAATGGGCGAAGTACTGCGGATGCCGGCACGGCTTGCTGCTGCCGCACGGCACCGATGCGCTGCGGTTGGCGTTGGCGGCGGCATTCGACCATGACGGTCTCGACTACGGCGGCGAAGTCATCGTCCCCAACCTGTCGTTCATCGCCAGCGCCACCGCGGCGCTGGATCGCCGCTTCGGCGTGGCTCTCGTCGACGTCGACCCCGGCACGCTCAACATCGATCCCGCCCGCGTTGAAGAGGCGGTGGTTGCCGGCAAGACGCGAGCGATCCTGCCGGTACACCAATTTGGTCAGCCGGCGAACATGACGGCGATACGCGAGATTGCCCGGCGACATGGATTGAAAGTCATTGAAGACGCCGCGCAGGCTCATGGCGCTACTTGGGAGACCGGGCCGGTCGGATCGCTCGGCGACGCCGCCGGCTTCAGTTTCCAGTCGGCCAAGAACCTCGCCTCGGGCGAGGGCGGCATCCTCACCACCAACGACGATCAACTGTTCGATCGCGCGTATGCGATGCACAACGTTGGCCGGCTGCGCGGCCACGAAGGCCGCTGGGAGCATCACACGCTTGGCTGGAACAACCGGCCGACCGAGTACACCGCGGTGGTGCTGCTCGATCGATTGTCGCGATTCGAGTCGCTGCAGGCGCAGCGGGCGCGAACGTTCGCCCTGCTCCGCGAGCGCATCGCGGCGTGTCCGTCGGTGACGCCGCTGGACGTGCATCCCGGCGTGCGTCGGCACGGCATGTACATGTTCGTGGTGCGCTACCATCGCGAACGCAGCGGCAATCTTCCGGTCGATCGCTTTGTGGCCTGCGTGCAAGCCGAAGGCGTGCCGCTGCATCAGTGCTACGTTTCCACGCTCGCGCAGCAGGCCGCGCTTCATCGCATCGGAGAGCGGCATCCCGACTACATTCGGGTGCTGCCTACACCGGTGGCCGATCGCGCGGTGACGGAGATTCTGTATCTACCCGCGAACGTGCTGCTGGGCGGTTCCACCGATGTGGACGATATCGTTCACGCCATTCACAAGGTGGAGCAGCACGCACAGCGGCGCCCCGCATGAACATTGCCATCGTCGGGTGCGGCTATGTCGCCACGATGTACGCCAAGACCTTGCCGCATCACGGCTGCCTTCGGCTGGTCGGCGCGCACGACAGCGACCCGGCGCGCATCGACAGTTTCGTGGCGCGCTGGCCGAGCCGGCGGTATGCGACCCTCGACGAGCTGCTTGGCGATCCGTCCGTCGAGACGGTGCTGAATCTGACCAACCCGCGCGCGCATTTCGAGATCACCCGGCGATGTTTGGAACGCGGCAAGCACGTCTACAGCGAGAAGCCACTGGCGATGACCGCAGCTGACGCCGAAGTGCTCGTGCGCATGGCGGCCGCTCAACGCCTACATCTGTGTTCAGCCCCCTGCAGCGTGCTCAGCGAAACCGCGCAAACCTTGTGGCATGCGATCCGTTCGTCGGCGATCGGCCGGGTTCGGCTCGTCTACGCCAACTTCGACGACGGGATGATCGCGCCGAGCCAGGCGCCGTGGAACTGGCGCGACGAACGCGGCGTGTCGTGGCCGGCCAAGGATGAATTCGAAGTCGGATGCACGTACGAGCATGCGGGGTATCTGCTGACGTGGTTGTGCGCCTACTTCGGACCAGCGCGCCGTGTGACGGCGTTCGCATCGTGCCAGCTGCCCGACAAGGGTATTGCCGTGGATGCCATGGCTCCTGATTTCACCGTCGGCTCGATCGAATTCGACGCCGGCGTCGTTGCCCGCATTACCTGCAGTCTGGTTGCGCCACGCGATAAGTCGTTGACCGTCGTCGGCGACGCTGGTGTGGCGTTCGTCACCGACGTGCGAAACGATCGCGCCCCGGTGTTCGTGCGGCCATCGAATGGCAATCGCATCGAAGCCGCAGTGCAGCGCCGTTTGCGCCCGATCACGCGATGGCTCGAGCAGCGCGTGCCGGCCGCGGTGATCGATCGGCTGGCGGCCAAGCGCTACCGGCCGGTGAAGTCAGCGAAGCCGGCGGCGGTGGCAGCCGACAAACCCGTCGATTTCCTGTTGGGCGTGTCGGAGCTCGCCGAGGCGATCGCCGCCGGTCGTGCTCCCTACCTGTCGCCGCAACTCGGCGCGCACATTGTCGAGATCATCGAGGCGTTGCAGCACCCCGAACGGTTCGGATTTCGCAAGACCTTGACCACGACGTTTCCGTTGATGTCGCCGCGATCCTCGTGCTGATCTCGATCCTGATTCCGTGCTTCAACGCCGAACGGTGGATCGGCGGCGCCATCGAGAGCGCGCTCGCGCAATCGTGGCCCGACAAGGAAGTGGTGGTCGTCGACGATGGATCGACGGACGGCAGCGCGGCCGTCGTGCAGGGCTTCGGGTCGCGCATCCGGTTTGAGACGCAGCCGCACTCCGGCGCCAACCCCGCGCGGAATCGGCTCCTCGAGCTGGCGCGGGCGGAGTGGGTGCAGTATCTCGATGCGGACGATTACCTCATGCCCGACAAAGTGGCGCCGCAGGCGCGCGCGCTCGAGACCGCGGGTGACGTTGACGTGCTCTACGGTCCGGCCACGCTGGAGTTGTGGTCGGAGCAGCGAGTAGACCGCTCGATCACTGCGGTGCCCGAGCCGCACGATCCGTGGCTGCTGCTCGTTCGCTGGCAGCTGCCGCAGACGGGCGCCCCTCTCTGGCGCAAGCAGGCCATTCTCGACGCCGGCGGATGGACGCCGGACCAGCCGTGCGCCCAGGAGCATGAACTGTATTTGCGGTTGTTGATGCATCAGAAGCGGTTTGCCTATCACCCGACCAACGGCGCGGTCTACAGGTACTGGACGACCGCGACGATCAGCCGGCGCAACGGCGCTGAGACACGCACCCGTCGGCTGGAGGTGTTGCAGCGCGCCGAAGATCACCTGCGTCAGATCGGCGCGTTGACGCGTGAACGGGCCGATGCCATCAACGCGACTCGTTTTGGCGTGGCACGGATGGCGTGGCTCGAGGATCGCGATGAGGCGCACGCGATCGTTGCGGCCATCGAGCAATCCGATTCGTCGTTCGTGCCGACTGGGCCGGCGGCGCCGCGACACTACCGGATGCTCTACCAGTTGCTCGGTTTCGACGGCGCGGAACGGGTCGCCGCCGTGTTCCGCGCGCGATCCTGATGTCCACGTTGTCATCGTTCGCCAAGCGCGCCCGGCTGGTTGCGGCGTTCATCGCCAGCGGCTCGTCGCCGGGGCAATGGCTGCGGCTTGGTCTCCTCGGCTGGTCGCGTGGCAATCCGTCCGGCTGGTTGCCGACGCGGGTGGGCGCCGTGCGTGTCAGTCCGACCGCCCTTCACGGCCGCACCGTGGTGGTGGATGTCACCGACCTCGGGCATCTGGTGTCCTTCGAAGAGATTTTTGTGCTCAAGGCCTACGATCTCGGACGCGTGCCGTTTCAGCCGCACGTTATCGTCGATTGCGGGGCGCACGCCGGCTTCTTCGCGGCGTTGGCGGCGGCGGCGTTCCCGCACGCGCCGATCGTCGCGTTCGAGCCGAACCCCGTGAATGTGACGTGGCTGCGGCAGAACCTCGAATCGCATCGCGCCACCGTCCATGACGCCGCGGTCTCGATCGCCAACCGGCACGGCAACTTCACGGCGTCCGACAGCAATGCCGGACGGTTGACCGCCGGGGCCGGATCACCCGTTCGCGTCGTCGATCTGCGTCAACAGCTGCCGTCGTTGCCGGACCTGCTGCTGAAGATGGACGTGGAAGGTGAGGAGGCGAAGCTGCTGCCGCACGTGCTGTCGGTGCTGCCGGCACGGTGCGCGCTGTTCATCGAGACCCATCACGGACCCGCGGCGCGGCAACAGTTGTCGGCGGCGCTCGCTGCCGCCGGCTTTGCGGTCACGCAGGTCCGCGAGCGTGAGCCCTACGCGGATCTCTTCGCGTTGCGGAGTGCGGCGTGAGGATCTTCACCGCGATCCGGCATGCCCTCGATCCGGCGCTGTTTCACGGCGGGCTGTGGAGCGCGAACTTTTACCCGGCGCTGCGCGGGCTTGGACACGAGATCGTCGAATCGCAAGTCGATTTGGCGCCGGCGAGCCGATTCATGGGCGTCGCCTCGGAGTTCACGAGCGAGGAACTGGCACTTCGGTCGCAAATCACCGAGCGCGTCGTCGATGAGGTGCGTGCCGCGCATCGCCAGCGCCGCGTCGATCTGTTCCTCGCCTACTTCTACCGCAGTCATTTCGATCCGTCGGCGTTCACCGACATCCGCGCGCTTGGGATCCCATCGATCAATTTTTTCTGCAACAGTGTCTATCAGTTCCCGCTCGTCGCCGAGGTCGCCAGGGCAGTGGATTGGTCGTGGCACGCCGAACGCGATGCCCGTGATTCGTATCTGCAGGCCGGTGCGCGACCGGTGTGGGTGCAAATGGGCGCGGACCCGTGTGTCTATCGTCCAGTGACGGTCGAAACCCGCCGGCAGGCGGCGTGCTTCGTCGGGCAGCGCTACGCCGATCGCGATCAGCTCGCCGCGTCGCTGATTGAGGCCGGCGTGCCGGTCGACCTCTATGGCTCCGGCTGGAGTGCAACCCCGGCCACCGAGACCAGCGGCGACCGCGAGATCTACCTTGGACGAGCGATTCACGATCCCGGCACCAGCGGCGCGTATGTGCGGCTGGCCGAATCGACACTCACCGAACACGGGCTTGTCGACGGCGCCCGGCGCCTGGTGCGAAGGATGAATCATCGCCGCTCGAGCCGCGCCGCGGCGGAGTTGTGCGCATCGGCGGCAAAAGGGACGGTGCCGCCCGGGAAAATCGCGGAGACGTTTTCGTCTTACGAGCTGTGCCTGAACTTCAGCAACGTCTGGTCCGACGGCGAGCCCGGATCGCCGCTCGTGCCACATGTGCGGCTGCGCGACTTTGAGGGGCCGATGTCTCGCAGTTGCTATCTGACGGGGCACAGCGACGAGATCGCCGAGTTCTACGCCATCGGTCAGGAGATCGACACGTATCGCGACGCCGGCGAGCTGGTGGACAAGAGTCGGTTCTACCTCGCGAATCCCGACGCCGCCGAACGCCTGCGGCACGCCGGATTTCAGCGCGCCACGCGCGATCACACCTGGACGCGACGCTTCGAGGCCCTGTTCGCGACAGCCGGCCTCACACCGGCATGACAGACGCGCCGCTGTTTTCCGTCATCGTCCCCGCCTACAACCGCTCGCGGTTGTTGCGAGAGGCGCTCGCATCGGTGATGGCGCAAAGCTGCCGCGACTTCGAAGTGATCGTGGTTGATGACGGGTCTACCGACGACACCTCCGAAGCCATCAGGAGTTTCAACGGTCCGGTGCGATTCCTGCAGCAGAAGAACCTTGGTCCGGGTGCCGCTCGCAACTGTGGCGCCGATCATGCTGGTGGCCGCTATCTCGCCTTCCTGGACAGCGACGATCTGTGGTTCCCGTGGACACTCGAGGTGTATGCGCGGGCGGTTGCCGAACACAACTCGCCCGCATTCGTCGCCGGGAAACCGAAGATATTTCGGTCGACTTCAGATCTGCAGTCGGTGAACCAGGAGCCGCTTTCGGTCGCCGTGTTCGCCGACTATTTCCGATCCGGCGATCAGTGGCGCTGGTGGGGCGCCACCTCGTTTGTGATTCGCGCGGACGCGTTCACTGCCGCCGGCGGATTTACGAACGAACCGATCAATGGCGAGGATGCCGATCTCGCTCTGCGGCTCGGCGACGCTCCCGGCTTTGTCCAAGTCACCGCGCCGATCACGTTTGCCTACCGCGAACACGACAGCATGGCCACCCATCTGTCGCGCCGAACATTCGACGGCGTGCGGCACGCCGTCACCGCCGAGCGCGAGCAGCGCTATCCCGGTGGCGACGCGCGCTCGCGCGAGCGCTGGCGCATCCTGACGCGTCACGCCCGTCCCGTCATTCTCGACGGCGTCAAGGGTGAGCGGTGGCGTGAAGCGTGGCGGCTCTACGTGACGACGTTCCCCTGGAACGCGCGCGTCGGTCACTGGCGATTCCTGGCCGGGGTGCCGGTGATGCTGGTTGCCGCGCGTCTGGGCTGGCCGATGAAACGACACCAGGCATGACGTGGATCCTGGGCCTGTCGGCGTTCTATCACGATTCCGCAGCCGTGCTCCTGCGCGACGGCGAGATCGTCGCGGCGGCGCAGGAAGAACGCTTCACTCGGAAGAAGCACGACCATCACTTTCCGAGCCATGCGGTTCGCTACTGTCTCGACGAGGCGCGTATCAGCCCGGCGCATCTTGACTACGTCGGCTTCTACGACAAGCCCGGGGCGAAGTTCGATCGCCTGATTCAGACTTACGCCGCGCTCGCCCCGTCGGGATTCCGTTCCTACCTGCGCGCGTTGCCGCTGTGGTTGCGGTCCAAGCTTCACCTTCCGGTTGAAATCGACCGGGCACTCGGCCACGAATACCGCGGGCGGTACGTGTTTGCGGATCATCACGAGTCGCATGCCGCCAGCGCCTTCTTCCCGTCGCCGTTCGACGAGGCCGCGATCCTCACCATCGACGGCGTCGGCGAATGGTCAACGACGACGCTCGGCCACGGCCGCGGCAACGCCGTCACGCTGACACACGAGATCCGGTTTCCCCACTCGCTCGGTTTGCTCTACAGCGCGTTCACCTACTACACCGGGTTTCGGGTCAATTCCGGCGAGTACAAGGTGATGGGGCTGGCGCCGTACGGGGAGCCGCGATTCGCGGACCTGATCCGGAAGCACCTGATTCACATCAAGGACGACGGGTCGTTCTGGATGGATCAGCGGTACTTCGACTATTGCGTCGGCACGGTGATGACGAGCGCGGCGTTCCACGATCGATTCGGCGGTCCGCCCCGCAACCCGGAATCGCCGATCACTCAGCGAGACATGGATCTGGCGGCGTCTGTTCAAGTGGTCTGCGAAGACGTGATGCTGAAATGCGCGCGCCACCTGCACGCGATCACGGGATCGAAGCAACTGGTGCTGGCGGGCGGCGTCGCGCTCAACTGCGTTGGCAACGGCCGGATCTTGCGGGAAGGGCCGTTCGAGCGCATCTGGATCCAGCCTGCGGCAGGCGACGCGGGCGGCGCCCTCGGTGTGGCGCAGCTGATCTGGCATCACGTGCTCGGACAGCCCCGCCGCGCCGGCACAGCGGATTCGCAGCGAGGGTCGTTGCTGGGCCCGCGATTCGATGCGGCAAACGTGCGACAGCTGCTCGATCAAGAGCACCTCGCGGCGACGGAGTTTACCGCCGAGGACGAGCTGCTCGATGCCGTCACCGATCTGCTGCTGCAAGAGAAAGTCGTCGGGTGGTTCCAGGACCGGATGGAATTCGGTCCTCGCGCGCTTGGCGCGCGGTCGATCATCGGCGATCCGCGATCGCCGAAGATGCAGCACACCATGAACCTGAAGATCAAGTTTCGGGAGAGCTTCAGGCCATTTGCTCCGGCCGTGCTGCGCGAGCACGCGTCGGACTACTTCGCGCTGCCGCGCGGCAACGACAGTCCGTACATGTTGCTGGTCGCGCCGGTGCAACCGCATCAGCGTACGAATGGCAGCGCCGCGGCCATGCAGGGGCTGACGGGCATCGACCGCCTGAACGTGGCGCGGTCGCGCGTTCCGGCGGTGACGCACGTGGATTTTTCGGCGCGCGTGCAGACCGTGACGGCTGATGCCAACCGCCGTTTTTACCGTCTGCTGCAGCGTTTTCACGAACGGTCGGGCTGTCCGGTTCTCGTCAATACCAGTTTCAACATCCGGGGCGAGCCGATGGTGTGCTCACCGAAAGAAGCCGTGCGATGTTTCCTGGGCACCGACATGGATGCTCTCGTGATCGAGAACTTTCTGATGCTGAAGCCCGATCAGCAGGCCTTGAGTCGCGAGGCTCAGGACGCATACAAGCAGTCGTTTTCGCTCGACTAGCGGATGTTGAAACTCGTCCTCACGTGCGTCTATCCGGCCATCCTGGTTGGCCGCGTCCTCAATGCCATCACCGGGCGCGACCCGCTTGGTCTGCGCCGGCCCGCCGGCGAAAGCTTCTGGATTGCTCGCGCCGAGCGGAGCTCGCCGGCCGAGTATTTTTCGGAAGCGTCGTCGGCCGAGGGACGCGGCCACGGCGGGTGGGGAGGTCCGGCGATTGCGGTCCTGCGCCGGCTCGCGCGCTTCACCGCGCCGCGCCGGCTGCAACCCGGCGAACGGTATTCCGCGGCGGCCGATCGTGAGCAGGGAATCCCGGACGAGATCTACACACTCTGGTGACTGTTCTCGACACCAAGCCGTACGTCGAACCTGATCCGGTCATCGGCTACCGTTACTCGCCGCACACGCGGCTGCGGTTGCCGCGCCCGGGCGGCGGCGACTACCAGATTGCGATCAATCGTGACGGTATCCGCAGTGACCGCGACTACAGCCGGGCAACACCAGCCGGTACGCGCCGGTTCATCGTACTCGGCGATTCAATGGCGGCCGGGCAGTTCGTGGACAACGCCCAGCGTTTCACCGAGATCCTGGAACGGCGGCTGCCCGGTCTCGAGATGATCAATCTCGCTCTCGAAGGGTCAGGGACCGACCAGCAGGTGTTGCTCTACGAGCATGTCGGCCGCGAGTACCAGCACGACGCCGTGTTGCTGATGCCGTTTCTGCAGAACATCCGGCGCAACATGGCCGGCGCGCGAGAGGCGGTCGACCCGGCGACGGGAACGACGATCTTGCGACCCAAACCGCGCTTCGAATTGAAGAACGGCGCGCTCGTGCTGCATCCGCCGGCGGCCGCCGCGAGCAACGGCGCTGTGGCTGGCGACACGCCGGCGTCGGTTGGATTGAAGGAGGTGTTCAACCGGGTTCCCGGAGCGGCGATCTGGAAACGGGCTCTGTATACGTTGCGTCCATGGGAGCCGTTCACGGAGTACGCACACGCCGAAGGCCCGGCCTGGCGGCTCATGGCGGCGATCATTCAGCGGCTGCGGCAGCTGGCGGCTCCCCGTCCAGTGGCGATCGTGCCGGCGTTCTATTCGAACTACGTGCGCTACCGCATGGCCACGAACTTCCTCGACCGCTTTCGCTCGCTCGAGGATCCGCCGGCCCTCTTCATGGTTGATCTCCTGCCGCATTTCCGCGCGCTCGGCGCCGATGCCGTGAGGTGTTTCCAGGATCCGTTCGACATGCATTTTTCCGCGCATGGTCATCTCGTCATTGCCGACGCGTTGCAGTCTGAACTGTCGGCGCGCGGGCTACTGCCGCTGCGATGACCACGGCCACCATCGTCATTGTCACCAGGAATCGTCAGTCAGAATTGCGCACCGCCGTTCAATCCGCGCTGGCGCAATCGGCAGCACCGGAAGTCATGGTGGTTGACGATGCATCGAGTGACGGCACGGTGGAGATGATCCGGAAGGAATTCCCGAGCGTCCGGCTGATTGCCAATGGCGAATCACGCGGCTACATCACCCGTCGCAACGAAGCTGCGGCGATCGCTCGAGGGGACGTGATCTTCTCGATCGACGACGATGCGGAGTTCACGTCGCGGCACACCGTCGAGCAGACGTTACGGGAGTTCGATCGGCCGCGAGTAGCCGCCGTCGCCATTCCGTATATTGAGCCCAACAACGGGACCCAGCTTCATCAGCGTGCCCCGGCAGCCGACGATTGCTGGATCACCGACACGTTCAAAGGCACGGCGCACGCCGTTCGCCGCGATGCGTTTCTGAAACTGGGCGGCTATCGCGCCGACCTCGTGCACCAGGGCGAGGAGCGGGACTTCAGCCTTCGGCTGCTGGCCGCGGGGTGCGTGGTCAGATCCGGCCGGGCCGATGCGATCCATCACTACGAATCGCCGCGACGCGATCATCGCCGGGTGGACTTCTACGGCCGCCGCAACGACATCCTGTTCGCCTGGCATCTGGTGCCCGCGATGGCGCTGCCCCTGCATCTCGCCGGCACCACCGTGAACGCCGTGCGCTCGATGTGGGACGCGGGGCGCATGGCGGCGATGTGCCGGGGCACGCTGTCCGGCTACGCCGCCGGGTGGCGGGCTCTGAGCGAACGCCGCGCGGTGACGCTGGAAATCTACCGGTTGCACCGACTCCTCAAGACGCAATCACCGCTGCCGCTTCGTACCATCGAACACCGTCTTCCGGCCACATGCTGCAGCTGATCAAGCGCGCCTTGCCGGACCGGGCCTACCCGATGCGAGTCGTGCGCGGACCGTTTCGCGGCGCCCGCGTGATGATGAACCCGCGGGTGTCGTTGCGTAAAGCGTTCGGCTTGTATGAACACGAGCTGAATGCCTGGCTGGAACGCGCGTTGGATCAGGTGTCGCGGGTCCTCGATGTCGGCGCCAACGATGGCTATTTCACATTCGGGTGTGCGGCCGCGTTGCACCGGCGCGGGAGAGAGGCCAGCATCGTGGCGTTCGAACCGCAGCGCCGCCACGTCGAGCAACTGGCGGCCGCGGCGCGCCACCACGTTCCTGGCATCGACATCGAGATCATTCCGGCGATGGTCGGCAAGGTGGCGGGCGAAGGTACAACCACACTCGACGCGCGCCAGGGCGAACGCGATCGGACGTTGATCAAGATCGATGTCGAGGGCGCCGAGGTCGACGTCATCGAGGGCGCGCAATCGTGGTTGCGCCCATCGAACCTGTTCCTGATCGAGGTCCATCGCCGGCCGTATCTCGACGTGCTCGTGCAGCGGTTTGCCAGTCGCGGACTCGCTCTCGTCCGCGTCGATCAGCGGCCGTTGCCGGTACTGGGCCGCGAAGCGCGTGACGCGGAGAACTGGTGGCTGGTGTCGAAGCTGGGATGACGACCGGCGGCCGCTTCGTGTGCGCATTCCGTGGCGCGCGCGATGGCTACCAGGCAGCCGTGGCGCTCGCCGAACGCGATTTGCTCGAGCGGCTGATCACCGACGCCTACGCGACGCCGGAGATCATGAACCAACCGTGGCTGCCGTCCTCGCTTCGCGCGCGGCTGGCGGAACGCCGGGCCGAAGGGCTGCCGGCCGAGCGCGTGCGCGCGCTCTGGAAAACGACCATCGTCGAACACACGCGCCACGCGCTCGGGTTCTCGAAGCGACAGACCTGGCTCAAGCTCGACGGCCGGTTTGGAGAAGCCGCTGCCGCGGAGGCGCGCCGCTCGCACGCGCACCTTCTGATCTACAGCCCTTACGCCTTCGAAGCGTTCACCGCCCGCTACTCCCACGCGCCGAGGCGAGTGTTGTTCCAGTACCACCCGCATCCCGAGCTCGAGTCGCGGCTGCTCGAGGAGGATCGCCGTCGCTTTCCCGACTTCGGTGAGTCGCTCGACGACGCGAACGGCGACGAGACGGCGCATGGCCTGGGCATTCGCGAGCGTGACAGCTGGAAGCACGCTGACGCCATCATCTGCTCGAGCGCCTTCACGCGGCGTTCACTGGTGGAAGCGGGCTGTGCCGAGCGCCTCTGTCACGTGATCCCCTATGGCATCGAGATGCCCAGGGCAGCGGTCGCATCGCCCGCCGAGTCGGGCTTCGAAGTGCTGTTCGTCGGATCGGGCGGACGCCGCAAAGGTCTCCATCACCTGTTGCTCGCGTGGCAACGCGCAACGTTGCCGCCAGGCAGCCGGTTGACACTTGTCTGCCGTGTGATCGATCAAGGCATCGCGACACTCGCCAACAGCCTTCCGACCGTGATGATTCGACACGGCGTGTCGGCCGCCGAGCGCGAGACACTCTATACCCGCAGTCACTTGATGGCGCTGCCGTCCCTCGTGGAGGGCTTCGGGCAGGTCTACCTAGAAGCATTGGCTCGCGGCTGTCCGGTGCTTGGCACCGCGAACACGGCGTTGCCCGATCTTGGCGGACAGGCCAACGGCATTTTTCTCGCCGCGCCTGGTGATGTCGATCAATTGACCGCGCAACTGGAGAAGCTGTCCGGGACTCTCCCGTCGAACCGATCGCTACGCACGGCCGCTGCCGCCTTGGCCGGGCGGTTCCCATGGACGACGTTCCGAGAGCGCCTGCGCGAGGTCGCCGCGCAATGAGCGGACGGCCGCTGCGGGTCGTGTTCTGCTGGGCCGAGGTGTCGGGCTATGCGGCGGCATGCTGGCACGCGATGAACCGGCGGCGCGGCATCGACCTTCATGTCGTTCACGTCGACCGAGTCGGAGCGACGCCGAACCCGTTCGATGCGAAGGCGTTGCTCGGGGGCATCTCCAACCAGATGCTGGACACGTCTCGGCCCGACCTCGACAAGACGATGTTGGACGCCGTGGCCGATCGCGATCCGGACGTCGTCGTGCTGTGCGGCTGGGTGTTCTGGCCGTACACCCGTCTCATCCACGCCGCACCGCTTCAGGGCGCGCGGAAACTGCTCGGGATGGATACGCCCTGGCGCGGCACGCTCCTGCAGCGGTTCGCGAAGTTTCGCCTCGGTCACTTCATTCGCGACGTCGACCTCGTGGTCGTCGCCGGCGAGCGGAGCGCCGAGTACGCGCGGCGCATTGGCGTGCCGGAAGCACGACTGCGAACGGGCTTCTATGGCTTTGACTATTGCGCGTTTGCCACCGAAGCGGCGAAGCGCCCGGCCCGATGGCCGCGTCGGTTCCTCTACGCCGGCCGCTACGCGGCGGAAAAAGATTTGTCGACACTGGTGGCAGCGTATCGACAGTATCGCGACGGCGTCAGCGATCCTTGGAACCTGACCTGCCGCGGCACCGGCCCCGACAGCGCGCTGCTCGAGAGTGTCGACGGCGTCACCGACGCCGGTTTCGCACAGCCCTCGGCGCTGCCCGGCATCTTTGCGGATCACGGAGCCTTCGTGCTGCCCAGTCGCTTCGAGCCTTGGGGTGTCGTGATCGCTGAGGCGGCGGCGGCCGGTTTGCCGATCGTGTGTTCGACGGCGTGCGGCGCGGCGGCGGATATCGTTCGCCCGTACTACAACGGCATCATGGTGCCGCCCTCCGACACGCAGGCCCTGGCGAAGGCGCTGCTGTGGATCCACGAGCACGCCGCCGAGTTGCCTGCCATGGGCGCGCGCGGTCAGGCCCTGGCACAGGGGTATTCGGCCGAGGCGTGGGCGCAGCGCTGGCATGAGTACGTGCTCGAGGCGACGGGAGGCACCCCACCATGTGCGGCATAGCCGGTGTCCTGACGCCGGAGTCGCGCGCGTTCGATACCGCCGTTGACGCGATGCGACGCGCCTTGCGTCATCGCGGTCCCGACGATGAGGGAACCTGGGTCTCGCCAGATCGCCACGCCGCTTTCGCTCACACGCGCCTGGCCATTCTCGACCTGACGCGCGCCGGCCATCAGCCGATGTCAACGCCTGATGGCCGCTACACGATTACGTTCAACGGCGAGATCCTGAACTTCCAAGCGCTGCGGCGATCGCTCGAGGGCCGCGGCGTGCCGTTTCACACGCGCAGCGATACCGAGGTCGTCCTGCGCGCGTATGAAGCCGACGGTCCGGCGTGCATCGCCGCGCTCCGAGGCATGTTTGCGCTGGCGCTCTGGGACGCGCGCGAACGGACCTGCCTGCTGGCGCGCGATCGATTCGGGATCAAGCCGCTGTACTACTACCAGTCCGGCGGGCAATTGACGTTTGCCTCCGAGGTGAAGGCCCTGCTCGCGTCGGGCCTGGTGCCGCATGAGCTCGATGCGCAGGGGTTGTTCGGCTACTTCCTCACGGGCACCGTGCCGGAGCCCCGCACCATGCTCGCGGGCGTGAAGTGTCTTGAAGCCGGCACCTACGCCGTCTGGAAGGACGGCCGGCTGACCCCGCAAAAGTATTGGGACCTCGAATTCACCGACCGCGCCGCCGACACGGATCCGGTGACGCTGACGCGTGCTGCGTTAATCGATTCGGTCGATCATCACTTCATCAGCGACGCGCCGGTCGGTGTCTTCCTGAGCGGGGGAGTGGACTCCACCGCGCTGGTGGCGCTGGCATCGCAGAATCGCGACCGCGAGCTGCACACGTTCTCGTTGGCATTTCCAGGCTGGAGTGAGGACGAAGGCGCGGTGTCGCGGCGGACCGCCGCGCACTTCGGTACAGACCACACCGAATGGCCGATCGATGGCGCGACGGCCAATGAGCTGTTCAACGGGTTCCTGGCCGCGTCCGATCAACCGAGCATCGACGGTCTGAATACCTACGCGGTGTCTCGCATTGCACGCGAGCACGGCATGAAGGTGGTGTTGTCGGGCCTTGGCGGTGACGAGTTATTCGGTGGCTACAAGTCCTTCGATGCCGTGCCGCGGCTGGCCGCGGTCAATCGCGCCTTGAGCTATGCCGGTCCGCTGCGCACCGCCGCGGGTGAGGGGCTGCAGCGCCTCGCCGGCGATCCGCGCTTGCGGCGTCTCGGCGACGTGCTCACGCAGGCGCCGGATCTGTCGAGCACGTACACGATCTTTCGTGGCGTGTTCACGCACGCCGAGGCAGAAGCGCTGGTGCGTCACTACGCCCATGAGCTGCCGGCTGAATTCCAGGAACCCGGCGACGCTGCCGGGACTGGCGATCCAACCGTGCGCGACGCGATCAGCCGGCTGGAACTGACGCGCTACATGCGCAACCAGCCGCTGCGCGACAGCGATACCATGAGCATGGCGTGGGGACTGGAGTTGCGCGTGCCGTTTCTCGATCCGCCGCTGGTCGACACGTTGAGTACGGTTCCCGCAAGGGTACGATTGCAACCGGCCAAGCGGTTTCTGCTGCGGGCGGTGCCTGAAATTCCGGAGTGGGTGGCCGCGCAACCCAAGCGCGGATTCATGTTCCCGTTCGAGCGCTGGCTGGGCGACGAATGGCGCGACACCTTCACGAATGTGGAGCGCAGTGCTCCAGTGCCGGCCGAAACCTGGTATCGCAAGTGGTGCCTGTTCGTGGCGCACCGTTGGATTCACACCACGATGAGAGCAACGCCATGAACCGGATGCTTGCCGATGCCCGCTCGGCGCCATTTGTCGGCCTGGCCTCCGCGGTGCTGGCGACGGTGATCGCCACCGTGGCGTTCTTCCCCGATCAGCCCGGGCCGCGAGGGGCGCTGATGGTGCCGGCGATCATCCTGACGATTGGCTTGATGCTCGTTCCCGCGTTGCGGCTGCTGGGCGGCTCGGAGGAAACGACCAACGCCGAAAACTTCGTCATGGTTGGCCTGGTGTTCTGGCTGCTGCTCGACCTTCTGCAGGGCGCCTACGATTTGCGGCAGGCGTCGAACGACGCCTTACGCGACGCGCTCGCGAGCATCGGCGTCACGGCGGCTGCCGTCTGGATCGGATTGCTCGGGCGTCCGTGGAAGGCGCCGGCGTGGCTCGTCGAGGTGACGAGCCGGCCGCTCGAAGCCAGATTGATCACGCGGCTGGTGCCGATCTGCTTCGTCCTGGGCATGTTCAATTTCGCCTACTCGGTGGACTTCGACATTCCCGAGATGTTTTCGTATCTCGGCGCCAGCCGTTGGTCGGCGCCTTGGGCGCGCGCTCAGCTGGGCGGCTGGAACGCCTTCATCGATCAGATGCCGTACTTCGGCTACGTGCTGCCGAGCCTGACGGCGCTGCTCATTGCTAAGCAGGGCCTGATGCGGCCCACCACCTTCATTGCGATCGGCTGCTCGGTGATCATGCTGTTGTTCTTGGCGCAGGGTGGCGGCCGCCGCTTGATTGGCGTCACCGTCGGCGCGGCGCTGCTGGTGTGGGTGCAGGCGCATCCTGGCATGCGGTTCAAGAACATCGTCATCGTCGGTGTTGGCGCCATCGCGCTGGCGTGGGCGTCGCAGTTCATCCTCAACATCCGCAGCGGAGGTCTCGAGCGGTTTCTCGAGCGCGGCAGCGAGTACGATTACCTGCACGTCGACGACAACTTCCTGCGCCTCGCCCAGGTGATCGAGATTGTTCCCGATCAGCATCGTTACGTTGGATCGAACATGGTCGTCTACGCGCTGGTGCGGCCCATTCCGCGTGTGTTCTGGCCGAGCAAGCCGGTGGATGCGGGCTTCGATCTGTCGCAGCAGGTCGGCCTCAAGGGCGTGAGCCTGTCGATGTCGATCATAGGCGAGTGGTACATCGGTTGGGGCTGGATCGCGATCGTGATCGGCGGCTGGTTGCACGGCCGCCTCGCCAAAGCCGCGAACACGCTGCGCGCGCAGGGCATCGCCAGCCGCAATCCCATTGTCTATGGACTGGCCGTGATGGTGCTGGTGGCGGGCCTGCGCTCGATGCTGGACTTGATCATCATGAGCTACGCCCTCGTTGCGTGGTGGGGCGTGAACCGTCTGCTCGCGCCGAAGCCCGTCGTGGCCACATATTGAAGCTGCTTCACGTGGCGGCGTCGTACCTGCCGGCCGTTCGCTACGGCGGGACCATCGTATCCGTGCATGGCCTCTGCCGCGCACTCGCCGAGCGCGGCCACGACGTGCACGTCTATACGACCAGCGTCGACGGCGATCGCGATTCGAATGTGCCGCACGACACTCCTGTTAACGTCGACGGCGTCAACGTCTGGTACTTTCGATCGTCACGCTTCCGGCGTCTGTACTTTGCGCCGCCGTTGCGCCGGATGTTGCGCGGCCACATTCGCGAGTTCGACATCGTGCATACCCACGCGATCTATCTGTGGCCGCTCTGGACCGCCGCCCGCGTGGCGCAGCAGGCCGGCGTGCCGTATGTGGTCTCCCCGCGCGGCATGCTGGAAAAGCAGCTGATCGAGCAGAAGAGCGCCGTCTGGAAGGCCGGCTTGATCGGGTTCGTCGAACGACGAACGCTAGAGCAGGCCGCGGCGGTGCACGTAACCAGCGCGCGAGAGGCTGAACAAGTCGCCGCGTTCGGCTTCCAGTTGCCGTCGGTCGGTGTGATCCCGAACGGCGTGACACCGGAGACCCCGCCGGCGGGACGAGCGTCCGAAGCCATCAGCCGCATCACGACGGGAGAGCCGTTTGCGCTCTACCTGGGCCGGGTGAACTGGAAGAAGGGGCTCGACCGGTTGATTGGCGCGCTGCCCCATGCGGGTCGATTGCGGCTGGTGATTGCGGGGAACGACGAAGAGGAGTACACGCCGCAGCTGCTTGAGCTCGCCCGGCAGGCGGCCGTCAGCGATCGGGTTGTTTTCACCGGGCCCGTTCACGGCGCCGACAAGACGGCTCTACTGTCTGCAGCCCGCGTTGTGGTGCTGCCTTCATACTCGGAGAATTTCGGCAACGTCGTCGTCGAGGCGATGGCTGCCAGTTGTCCGGTGGTTGTGACTCGCGAAGTAGGCATCGCTGAGTCAGTTGATCAGCTCGGCGCCGGCATCGTTGTCGACGGCACGGCCATCGAGCTCGGCGGCGCGATTGCCGCACTGGCCGCCGACACTCGCCGCCGCGAAGAAATGGGCGCGCGGGGTCGCGCTGCCGCGCTGTCGCGGTTCTCGTGGCCCGCCGTGGCGGCGCAAATGGAGGGGTTGTATCAGTCAGTGCTCGAGCGCCGGGCGATGGTGCACGCGTGAACGACATCACCGGCCTGGTGCTGACGTTCAACGAGGCGCCCAACATTGCGCGCACCCTCGGCAAGCTGACGTGGCTTCGGGAAGTGGTGGTGGTCGACAGCGGCAGCTCCGACACGACCACGCAGATCGCGTCAACCTTTCCGAACGTGCGGGTCGTGACCCAGCCATTCAATTCGCACGCCGAGCAGTGGAATTTCGGGCTGACGCGAGCCGGCGTCGCCACGGCGTGGGTTCTTGCCCTCGACGCCGACTACGTGCTCAGCGACGAGCTGATCGGTGAGATCCAGTCGCTCGATCCATCGCCGAGTGTGGTTGGTTACTCCGCGGCCTTTGATTACTGCGTGGACGGACGGCCGTTGCGAGGCGCCGCGTATCCGCCGGTAACGGTCTTGTACCGGCGGAGTAGCGCGCGCTACGAACAGGATGGTCATACGCAACGCGTTCGTATTGACGGCGTCGTGATGCCGCTGCAGTCGCGGATCTATCACGACGACCGCAAGTCGCTGATGCATTGGCTGGCTGCGCAGGCGCGTTACATGCGCCTCGAGGCCGACAAACTGACCAGCGCGCCGCCCGGGTCGCTGGGCCCTGCCGATCGGTTGCGCCGATGGGTGGTGCTGGCGCCGCCGGCGATGTTCCTCTATTGCTACGTGCTGCGGGGCGGCGTGCTCGACGGCCGCGCGGGATTGTTCTACGCGCTGCAGCGCGCCGCCTCCGAGCTGATCCTGTCGTTGTTCCTGGTGCGGCGCATGCTGGGCGCCGAACCTCAACCCTGACTACGTCGAACTGGCCAGCCGGCCGAAAAGTGCGCGGCGCGCCGGCTGATGGCGGAGCAGTGCCAGGATGAAGTCGCGATGACGGTTGAATTGAGCGGTCTGTCGCACCAGCGGCAGGATGCCGTCAGTGATCGCTAGTGTGAACAGCGCGTCGATATCGGCGTCCCGCATCCGCTGCGCCACGAATCGCAGCGCCAGCTGGGCGCTGAATTCAGGCTGAAAGCGTTCGCGCCACCGCCGTTCGTATTCCCGCATCGCGCCGGCCGAGAGATCGTCCACGGCCAGCCTCGACGCCAGCACTTCCGCCGCAATCTCGCCGCTGACGACGCTGTAGTAGATCCCGCCGCCAGTCGTCGGCTTCACCAGCCCCGCCGCGTCTCCGACTGCGAGCACTCGCTCCGCGTAGGTGCGTTTCACGCTCCCGAGCGGCAGCATGCGCCGCTTTGGTGTCGCCTCGCCCGACTCAACCAGGTCCCAGCGGTCGCGCACCCGCGCGAGCATTCGCGAAAAATACTCCGCCGGATCTGACTCCGCCATCACGCCGATGCGCGCGAAGGTGCCGGAGGGCCGCTTGACCGGTACCGTCCACGCGAAGCCCTTCGGGGCGATCTCGGATCCGAAGTGAATCTCCACATCACCGAGCCGCTCAACCGGCAGCTCGAGCTGCGCCGACTGCAGGAAGGTCGACGGCATGCCGAGCCCCAGCCGCTTCTGGAACGTGTAGTTGGCGCCGCATGCCAGAATGACGCAGCGCGCCGGCACGAGCTCGCCGTCGGCAAACGTCAGCCGGATGCCGTTGTCGATCGGTTCGATCGCGTTGACGCGCCGGCCGCGAACGATCACCGCGCCGGCGAGCGCCGCGCGCTGGCCGAGCGCTGCGTCGAAGACCGCGCGATCGATCACGACCGCCTCGGTGGCGGCCGTCGAGTACTCGAAGGAATGCCCCGCCGGCGCGACGAACCGCACCGTGCTCAGCGCATTAAGGATGGCCTCGGATGGAAGATTCAGCCCAGCGATGACATCGGCCGCCAGTACGCCGGTGCAATGCACCGGCTGGCCCACCTGCGGATGCTCTTCGAAGACGGTGACCGACCAGCCGCCCGCAGCAAGACTCCGTGCGGCGGCCATGCCCCCAGGGCCGCCACCGACGATCGCAACATCGAGCATGTGCGCCCGATTATATCCACCCCACGACGCAAAACCCGCGTCATGGGGGCCCCGGCAAGGCAGGCCTCACCGCTTTCGCTCACGGTCTTCCCAGCGTCCGCGCACGGTGATCCAGAACGATTGCGCAATGAGACGCAGGTCGAGACAGAAGTTGGCTTGCTTCTGGTATAGCAGGTCGTAGCGGAACTTGCCGGTGCGCGGCAAATCACGCGGTGCGTAGACCTGGGCGATGCCCGTCAACCCCGGTCGAATCCGATGACGTGCGGCGTAGCCGGGGATCGCGCTCAGCGACACGACCGATCCGTCGGCCGTGGTGTCCGACTCGCCCGGCCGCAGCGGCCGCGGACCAACCACGCTCATGTCGCCGCGAAAGATGTTCCAGAGCTGGGGCAATTCGTCGAACGCGGTGGCGCGCAGCAACGCACCCATCCGCGTGATGCGCGGGTCGTTGATCGTTGCTTGAACAGGACCCGTCAGCCGCTCGGCGTCCACCACCATCGATCGGAACTTGTAAGCGCGAAACACCTTGCACTGGCGTCCGACGCGCTCCTGCGTGAAGAACACCGGCCCGCCGTCCTCGAGCTTGATCCCGATCGCGATCAGCGCCGCTATCGGCAGAAAAACAATCATCCCGGCCAGGGAAATGGCGATGTCGAACGCGCGCTTGAAAAATGCGTTCACGCGCGGCCACTCACTTCTTCGACCACCTGCGCGTGCGCGGCCACCTGCCGCTCGCGTGCAAACAACTCGGCGGCCACGCGCGCACGGCCACCCATCGAATCGCGCTCGCGGGCGTCAGCCGCCAGCCGCACGATCTGATTGGCAAGCGCGACCGCGTCGCCCGGCGGCACCACCACGCCGCACCGATGGCGCGCGGTGAGTGACGCGACCTCGGTGATCGAATCAACCGCCGCGATGTAGGCTCGACCCGCGGCAAGGATTGGATACAGCTTGCTTGGCACGATGTAGCCGGCCAGTCCCGGTTTAAGTGAAACCAAACAGACATCACTGCTCGCGTAGGTCCAGCGCAGCTGATCACGAGGCTGAAAGGGAAGGAAGCGCACGTTGGTCAAGCCCCGCTCCTGCACGCGCGCCTGCAGGCCTGCTTTGCGCTGGCCGTCGCCGATGAACAGAAACGTGATGTCGGCGCGATCCTTCAAGCGCTCGGCCGCATCGATCACCATGTCGAGATTCTGCGCGAGTCCGATGTTGCCGGCATGCAGCACGACGAACTTGTCGGCGAGGCCGTGTTCAATCGCGAACGCGTTGGACTTCGGTGACGGGACGATGGCCGACGTGTCTGCCCAGTTGTGAATGACGGTGATCTTTTGAGGGGCGGCGCCTTTGCCGCTCACCAGGCGCGACGCCATGGTGTCGCCGAGCGCGACGATGCGGGTCGCCCGCCGCGTCAGATATCGGTTCAAGCGATCGAGGATGGTGTTGACGACCGGGCTGCGAAAGTCTTCGAGCAGGCCCGCCACCTCGGGAAAAATATCCTGGCAGAAGAAGATCATCCCGCCTTGCGGGCGCGCGGCCAGCGCCGCCAGCCCGATGATGGGCGGATCGGTGAGGGCCACGGTGACATGCTGCCGCGGTAACCGCAGCGCGATCGCCAGCGCCGACAAGAAGTAGGTCACGTAATTTGTCGCCCGGCCGGCAAACGAGCGTTGTGACAACGTTGTCCCCCGCGCGCGCACGATCCGGACACCGTTTCTGGTGGCCGCGGCGTGCAGCGGCACTGCCTCGGCTGCCGCAGTTGGGTACCCGGTAACAACCGTCACGTCCATGCCATGGACCGCGGCGAGATCCTCGGCGAGCTCCGTCAGCAACTGACCGGTGGCCGTGCTGTCGGGCCAATAGCAGCGATTGAAGTAACAGACCCTGATCGGCGTGCCGCTCGGTGTCGTCATCGCGGCTTCTGCAGCAGGTGTGGGCCCATCACCAGAACGTCCATATCGGTACGCAGGAAACAATCCAGTGCCTGCTCGGGCCGCTCGACGATGGGTTCGTTCTCGTTGAACGACGTGTTGAGGAGCACCGGCACGCCGGTCTGCGACTCGAAGGCACGGATCAACCCCCAGTATCGGGCGTTGCTGTCGCGGCTCACTGACTGCAATCTCCCCGATCCATCGACGTGCGTCACCGCTGGGATCACGTCACGTTTATCGGGGCGCACCGGGTAGACCTGGAGCATGAACGGATCGTGAACGGCGCCGACGAAGTAGTCGTCGATCGATTCGGCGAGGATCGATGGCGCGAACGGCCGGAAGCGCTCGCGGAACTTGATCTTCTGGTTGATGATGTCGCGCATGTCGTGGCGTCGCGGGTCGGCCACGATGCTGCGATTGCCGAGCGCGCGCGCGCCCCATTCCATGCGTCCTTGAAACCACCCGACCACCGCGCCGCCGGCAACGCGTGCGGCCGTTTCTGTGCACAGCGCCGCCTCATCATCCACGGTGAGCCACGTGCAGCGGCCGGCATCGGCCACGCCGGATCCGCGAATCACGCGTGCAATTGCGTCGCCGTCGTACTCCGTTCCCCAGTACGCATGTTCCATCCGGATGGCGGTTGGAGTCGTCGACGCGTGCCACGCTTCGAGCGCCGCGCCCAGCGCGGTGCCGTTGTCCCCGGCCGCCGGCTGGATGTAGACCTGCGTGAACGGCGTGTGCTGCCGGATCTTGCCGTTGGCGACGGAATTCATGGCGCATCCGCCCGCCAAGCACAGGGCGTCGACGCCGATCTTCTCGTGTGCGCCGCGCAGCACGTGAAACGCCGCTTCTTCGAAGACGCGCTGAACCGATGACGCGATGTCTTCATGGCGACCCGTCACCGCTTCGTCGGGTGCACGTGCCGGCCCGAGCCGCTCGATCAGGCGATCGGTATAGACATCCGGAACCACCGGTTCCCCTGATTCCCAGCTCATGGTCATCTCGCCCGTCCAGTGGCGAAAGCAATCGAGATCGAGCGCGAAGCGCCCGCCGGGCTCCAGTGTCAGCAGGGACTGGATTGCTGCGATGTGCGACGGTTTGCCGTACGGCGCCAGTCCCATCACTTTGTATTCGTCGCCGTACTTCTTGAAGCCCAGATGTTGCGTGATCGCCAGATAGAGCAGTCCGAGTGAGTGCGGAAAGTACGTGCGGTCGATCACGTCCAGGCTGCGACCGCGGCCGCGCGCCACCGAGACACTGACGAAATCGCCGAACCCGTCGATCGCGCAGCAGGCCGCTTCCGCCAGGCCGCTGGTGCGGAAGGCGCTTGCCAGGTGGGCCGGATGGTGTTCGATGTACTGCGTTCGATCCCGGACGCGATCGACAGGCAGCGAGAACGTGTCGGCAATCACCTGCGGGATGTTCGCGCTCTTACCGGCGGTGTTTCGATACTGGCCGAGCAGGGCGGCGCCGGGCCGGTGGGTCAGGGCGAACCAGGCTTTGCGCAGCAGGTGCACGCGGCGCCCGCGGGCGATAGCCCATACATCCACATCCCTCGGGCTGGCGCCGGCCATCGCCAGCCCGCGCGCGATTGCGTGGGCGGGGAAGCCGGCGACGTGCTTGATGCGTGAGAATCGCTCTTCTTCGAGCGCGGCAACCAGGACGCCATCGCGAATGACGGCGGCGGCGACGTCACCGTGATACGCATTCAACCCGACAATCAGCATTTCGCCGCTTGGTACGGAGCCTCGCGTTGATACAACACCAGTCCCGCGAGCACGCCTGCCAGCACGGCGTTGGCCGGCAGCGTCAGTGCGACTTCGAACACGCTCTGCACGGCCAGGCCGGCGAGACCGGCCGCGGCGCCGACGCGGACCCAGAACATTTCTCCTTTATCGGCAAGAATCGACGCGCGGGCCAGCTTCGCGAAGGTGACCACGGCGAGGATCGCCGGAATTGCCAGCAGCACTCCGCCTTCGCTCACCAGCTGCAGGTAGTGCGAGTGCGCGTTGTTGAAATGCGCCCAGCGCTGCATCGAGCCCACCCACACCCGCGACTGCTGATATTGCGTCATGGCGTCGGAGTAGGTGCCGGCGCCCGTGCCGGTGAACCAGAAGTCGCGAATCACCGGGAGCGTTTCCTGCCAGATCGTCATGCGGCTGAAAGACGAGCCGGGAACTTCGAAACTCTCCTGCAGCCGCGTGGCCCAGCCGTCGAGATCGATGAACACCATGGCCGCGAGCAGCGCGGCGCCGATGGCGCCAAGGCGCACCGGCAGGTTGGTGCGCTCGACGCTCATGCGTGATTTCCCGAGCCACCACCCCGCCACCGCCGCTGCGCCGAGGCCGACCACTGCCGACCGTGAGAGCGTCGCGAGCAGCACACCAAGCACGATGGCGATGGCGATCGCCGTGAGCGCCATCCCCGAAACCAGAAAATGTCTGAGCCACGGCCGCCAGTGGCCGCGGAAGTCCTCGTCGTGAATGCGCATCCGCGCCACGAGGTAGCCGACCAGCGGAGCGGCGATCAGCAGCAGCCAGGCCGCCATGTGATTGCGGTTGGTGAAGGCGCCGAACGGGTTCGTGCTGCGCGCGAGCGGCTCGATGGTAAACAACAGCAGCTTGGGCGCCACCGCTTTCTGGACGAGCGCCAGCACCGCGGCCAATGCCCCAATCACCGCCAGCGATCGACAGAACGCGCGCGTGTGACCACCGATGCTGAACAGACCGCGAGCGACCCAGAACGAGAGGATGCCAAGTGTCACCACACCCAGCGCGGCCGCGGTGGACGCAGGATCGACCGACAACGTAATCAGATCGCCGGGCTCGGGCGTGAGCGGCGTGAATTGCAGCGCCGCCCGCACGCGAGCGGCGGCCGGGGACGCCGTGTTGACCATGGCGGCGGGCAGTGGAATCAACTGCACCACCATCGCCAGCACGATCCCGATCAGGGCGGCGTCGAGCAGCCGCCACGACGGACGGAACTGCAGGGTTCGTGTCGGTGCGGCAAGGACGGCGAGAGTGGCGAGGGCCAGCAGCGGCCCCAGGGTCCACGTCCTCCCGCCGGCGAGCAGCAGGTAGGAAGCGGCGACGAGCAGGATCAGCAGCGCACGCTGCACGGATCAGGCTGCGGGTGACTCGGCGTAGTAATTCTTGTACTGGTGACCGTAATACCGAGAATAGTAATACTTGTTGCGTCCGAAATTGACCTTGTTGAGGATCGCCACCACGTTGCGTGGATTCGATCCCAACAGCGTCTCGACGGCGCGCTCGGCCAGCCGCCACCGTGTCATCTCCGCGCCGATCACGAACGTCACGGCGTGCACCAGCGGCGCCAGGATCACCGCGTCGGTCACCGCGAGCACCGGCGGTGTGTCGACGACGATCCAGTCGAACGGCCCGGTCTCGAGACCCGACAACAGCGCGCGCATCCGATCCGACGCCAGCAGCTCGGACGGATTCGCCGGCGTGCGGCCGGCGGTGATCGCCAGCAGGTTCGGATCGTGTGTGCGCTGCACCACTTCACGCATGCGCGCCTGGCCCGCCAGCAGCTGCGACAGTCCACGGTCGTTGGCCATCCGCAGCGCCTTGTGAACGCTCGGCCGGCGCATGTCGGCGTCGATCAGCAGCACCCGGGCGCCGCTCACTGCCAGCGCCATCGCGATGTTCACCGCGGTCGTGGTCTTGCCTTCGAGCGGCTGTGAGCTGGCGACTGCCACCACCCGCGCGCCCGATCCCGGCAGCTGCACCGCCAGTGACGTCCGGATCGAGCGATACGCTTCACCGAAATCGTGCGGCACCGGCCCTGAAATCAGTGGATGGCGCTCGCCAGGCACGATCGGCACGAGGCCAAGGAATTTGAGCTTCAACCGGCGGGTGATGTCGTCGGGCGTCTTGACCGTATCGTCCAGGTAATCAATGCCGAACGCCACAGCAAGGCCGATCGCGAGACCGAGTGCCAGCGCGTAGACCCAGTCACGGCGGTGATTGGGCGTGAACGGCTCTCCCGGCACCTCCGCGCGATCGACCATGCGCACGTTGTTGGTGCGGCTGTTGGCCACCACGCGCAGTTCTTTTTCGCGCGTCAACAGTTGGGTACACGGCGCGGTTGGAATCGGCTTCGCGCTGCAGCGCTGAGTAGTCCACACCCTTGCGGCTCAAGTCGGTGGCGGCCCGTTTCGACTCGTTCAGCGAGTCGAGCAGCACTCGTTCCTGCGTCACCGCGGCTTCGTAGTCGTTGCGCGCGTTCTGCACCGCCTTGTTGATTTCATCCTGGAGGTTGCGCTCCGCGCTCGCCAGCGCCGTGGCCACGCGCTGCCGCTCCGGGTGCTTTTCGCCGTAACGCTCGGCGACCCGCGCGGCCTCCTGCTGCAACTCGGTGATTCGGGCGCGGAAGTTCTGCACGTTGGTGCTGTTGAGCACCGCGCTCATCGAATCCACGTTCTGCCCGGCGGCCTGCAGCTGCTTCCAGACGCTTTCCTTGCGGATGCGGTCGGTGCGCGCGAGCGTGAGTTGCTCGTTGAGCGAGTTGAGACGCGCCACCACAATGTTCTGGCCGCTGTCCAGCGCGCCGGCGTCCTGCTTCTCGCGATACTGCGCGAGCTTCAGTTCACTCTCCTGGACCAGTTTCGCCTGGCGCTCCACTTCGCCGCTCAGCCACTCGGCGCTCTTCTCGAGGCTCTGAATCTTGAGGGTGAGATTGTACGAGACGTACTCGTCGGCAAAGGCGTTCGCCGCCCGCGCCGCGAATTCCGGATCGGACGATTCGAACGACGTGTCGACGAGCTGACTGCCGCGCACTTCCTCGACCTGGAAGCGCGAGAGGAGCGCGTCGGCGTAGTCCCCACCGCCGTTTCCGCCGCTGCCGGGAGGCGCCATCGGCGGCGCCTGCGCGCTGGTGACGAGGCGATACGGCCACATCGCGTAGTACTTGACCGCGGCGATGCTCTTGGCGAGTGGCGTGGGCTGCGGACCCTGACCGTTGAACTCCGGCACGCGCGCGAGATCGATCTTCTGCGAGACGCGCAGCGCCAGATCGCGGCCGCGCATGATGCGCAACTGCGTCTGCATGTAGATCTCGGGGTCGCTGACCGGCGCGGTTCGCGCAATCTCACTGGGCGTGGCGATGTCGTTGCCGGGTTCTTCGATCAGGATTCGCGCGGTGGCCTGATAGCGCGGGACCTGCGTGTAGCTGTCCACCATGACCCAGCCGACCACGAGCAGGAAGACGGTGATGCTGGCCCAGCGGTATTTGTAGAGGACGGAAATCCGATCGAACAGATGCGGCTCCATGCTGTTCGGAGCGCTCTGCGCGACGGGGGCCGCTGCCGGCGGTGGCGCCGGCGCCGGTGCCGCCGCCGGCGGCGGAGTGGCACCCGGATTCTGCGGTTCGTCAGCCATCGTCACGCGCTACGGAGAGACAGGTTCGCCCGGGTCGGCCGTCCCAATGTTGAGATCGCGCGCAATCTGCAGCGTCGCCGCCGTCATCGTCGTCCGCGAGCTCATGCCGAAGAAGTCGGCCATCGGACTTACCTGAACGACGCGGTTGTTCTGCCAGCGCCCCGGCAGTTGAATAACCGTCTGCAGCGTCTCGAAGCGTCCCACCGCGCCCGCGTTGCTCAGCGCGGCGACAACACCATCCGCCAACACCAGTTCGACGACGTAGGTGCTCGGATCGAAGCCGGTGAACAGGTAGTTGCCGTTGCCGTCGGCGTCGGTCTTCTGCTCGAGGGCGCCGTTGCCAAGGTTGCGGAGCTGCACGCGAACGTTGCCGACGGGAGCCTGCCTGATGTCGATGACTGAGCCGATGATGCGTGCCTCGCCGGTGCTGGCAGCCGGTCGTATCAGCTCAGCACGGCGGACACCGGTCGGTGCGGGGATGAAGGTCTGCTGCGCGAGCAGCGTCGTCCCCCCCGTCAAGGACAGGGCGCAAAGGGCCGCGACGATTCGCGTTCTCATTGTCGATCTCCGGCGCACTGGGGGTGTGACGCCCCTAGTATAGTTGTCTACCTTTTATCGGACTACTGCAGAACCTCTGCAGTATGTATATGACATTATACGACAATAAAGACACTACTACACAATGTTGCACGTTAGCCCGCAAGCGGGTCTTCTTTGACTGAATGGTCAGGGTTCCCGCCGCACGCGCATTCGCAGGTAGCATTTCGTAAATGGCCTCGGAAAGGATTACGTAACACAGTCATGCATCCCGCGATTTTTCAAGGATTTGTGCGGCGTGTGGCGCTCGTTGCCGGTCTGGTGGGTGCGAGCTTGGCCGTGACCTTCGCGGCCGACTGGCCGGAATGGCGCGGGCCATCGCGCGACGGACGTTCAACGGAAACCAACTTGCCTTCACGGTGGTCGGCGCAGGGCGACAACCTGGCGTGGCGCATTCCGATCGGCAGCCGATCGGCGCCGGTCGCGTTCGGCGATCGCATCTATATCAATTCGCCGACGCCCGCGAATCCCGCAGCCACGCAGGAGCGCCTGATGGCGATCGATGCGGAGACGGGCAAGGTCGTCTGGGAGCGCCGCTTCAACCTGTTCCTGAGCGACGTGCCGCAGCACCGCGCGTCGTGGGCGTCGCCCGCCGTCGATCCGGAAACTGGCAACATCTACGTGTTCACCGTCGCAGCCCAGCTGGTCTGCGTGTCGCCGGACGGGAAAGTGCTGTGGGATCGGTCGCTGACCGACGAGTACGGCGCCGTGACCACGCACGGCGGCCGAACCACGTCGCCGATCATCGAGGCCGACAAGGTGGTCCTCAACACGCTCGTGCTGGCCTGGGGTGATCTGAATCGTCCGGGCAACAGGTATTTCGCCTTCGACAAGAAGTCGGGCCAGACCATCTGGATCAGCTCGCCGCAGTCGCGTCATTACGACACCAATTACTCGACGCCGATTGTGGCCGGCATCGACGGCACGCGCGCGCTCGTGGTCGGCGGCACCGACGGCGTCTACCACGCCCTGAAGCTCAACACCGGCGAGAAGATCTGGTCGGTCGAGGTCAGCAAGCGCGCCATTCTCAACAGCCCGTTGTTCCGCGACAACGTCGCGTACATCACGCACGGCGAAGAGAACATGGACACGACCGAGATGGGCATGGTGGCCGCCGTCGACGCCACGCGCACCGGCGTGCTGGCGACCGACGCGTTTAAGTGGCGGACGCGCGGTTTCTTGCCCACGTTCGCGTCACCGGTGATGGATGCCGATCGGCTCTACACGATGGATAACAGCGCCATTGTTGGCGCGTTCGATCTGAAGACGGGTGCGAAACTGTGGGAGAAGACCCTCGGCACGCTGCAGAAGGGATCACCCGTTCTCGCCGACGGCAAGTTGTATGTCGGCACCGAGAACGGAAAGTTCTACATTCTGCGTCCGTCCGCCACCGGAGTTGAGGTGCTCGACGAGGATGTGCTTGGCACGGCGCAGTCGCCCGAAGCGATTGTCGCGTCGCCGATCGTGGCTGATGGGCGCGTCTACGTCACGTCGATGGAGGCGATGTACGCGATCGGGAAACGAGTGCCACAGATTGCGCGACGGCCGCCGGGTGCGCCGGGTGCGCCGGGTGCGACTGGTGCGCAAGGTGCGGGTGCTCCCGCGTTCGTACAGGTCTTCCCCTATGAGTCGTTGCTCAGGCCCGGTGAGACCGCGACGTTCACCGCGCGATTGTTCGACGCCAAGGGGAACTTCGTTCGCGAGGAGCCCGCCGCGCAGTGGTCGCTCGATCAGGCTGCGGGCGCGGTGGATGCGAAGGGCGTCTACGCGGCGGCGAAGAGTGGTTCAACTGCAGGTTTCGTCAAGGCCACCGTGGGCGCCTTGAGCGGGCAGGCGCGCGTGCGGGTGATCGAAGCGCCGCCCTGGACCTACGACTTCGAGAACGCGACCGCAGAGGCGCCGCCGGGTTGGTGGGTCGGTGCGCCAACCAAGGTGTTCCAGCGCACGGTCGAAGGTGTCGGCAAGGTGCTGATGCGTCCGCGCGATGAAACCGTTGGCCGTCGAGCCAAGGTGTTCATGGGCTATCCGAACATGAGCGGCCTCACCGTGGAAGCCGACGTCCGCGGCCGCGAGCAGCGCCGCCAGCGCGGCGACGTCGGGCTGATCAACGAGCGATACGGGCTGGTGCTGTTCGGCAACGGCCAGAAGCTCGAACTGCATCCGTGGCAGGCCGCCGACGAGATGACCGTGCGCGTGCCGTTCAAGTGGGACGCCGACAAGTGGTACCGCATGAAGTTGCGCGTCGATCATCAAAAAGACGGCGCCGCACGTGTGCGCGGCAAGGTGTGGGCAGCTGACGCTCCGGAGCCGGACGCGTGGACGATTGAGAAGGTGGACAAGATCCCGCACGTGGTCGGCAGTCCGGGCATCTATGCCGACGGGATTTCGGACGTGTTCTTCGACAACGTCAAGGTTTACAGGAATCAATAAGGGCCGCAGAAGGCGCAGCGACGCACAAGCGCAGAAAGAGCCGTGATGTTTCGTACCGGTGTGATCGTGATGATGGTGGCGGCGGCCTCGGCCGGCGTCCTGGCTAATGACTGGCCGATGTGGGGCGGCACGCCGAGCCGCAACATGGTGTCGGACATGAAGGGCCTGCCGACGACGTGGGACATCAAGACCGGCAAGAACGTGAAGTGGGTGGCCGAGCTCGGGTCGCAGTCGTACGGCAATCCGGTGGTCGGCGGCGGCGTGGTGCTGGTCGGCACCAACAATGAAGGCCTGCGCGATCCGAAGCAGGGCGGCGACCGCGGCGTGCTGATGGCGTTCCGTGAGGAGACCGGCGATTTCATGTGGCAGGCGACGTTCGAGAAGCTGGCGTCGGGCCGCGCCAACGACTGGCCTTTCCAGGGCATTGCCAGCTCGCCATTGATCATCCGCAACGTTGCCTACTTCACCACCAACCGCGGCACCATCGTCGCTGCGGATCTCGAGGGCTTTCACGACAACGAGAACGACGGCCCGGCGAAGGACGAGAAGCTGACCGGCAAGAGCGACCCCGACATCATCTGGACCTTCGACATGATCGAGGAAGTCGGCGCGTTCCCGCACAACCTCGCCAACTGCTCGCCGGTGGCCGATGCCGGATTGCTGTTCTGCAGCACGGGTAACGGGCAGGACGAAAGCCACGTCAATGTGCCGTCGCCAAAGGCGCCGTCGATCATCGCGCTCGAGATCGAAAGCGGCAAGCTGCGATGGGAGGACAACTCCGTAGGCGAGAATGTCCTGCACGGTCAGTGGTCCACACCCGCGGTCGGCGACATCGGCGGCGTGCGGCAGGTGGTGCACGCGCAGGGCGACGGCTGGGTGCGCGGCTACGAAGCGCAGAGCGGCAAGAAGCTGTGGGAGTTCGACACCAACCCGAAGGAGTCGGTGTGGCCGAAGACGCGCAACGAAGTGATCAGCACTCCGGTGATCGTCGACAACATCGTCTACATCTCGAATGGGCAGGACCCCGAGCACGGTGAGGGTGTGGGCCACGCCTATGCCATCGACGGCACCAAGCGCGGCGACATCACCAAGACCGGGATGATCTGGCACTTCGACAAGATTCGCCGATCGATCTCGACGGCCGCGGTGAAGGACGGCATGATCTACCTCGCCGATTTCAGCGGCTTCCTGCACTGCCTCGACGCCAAGACCGGCAAGCTGTTCTGGACGCACGACATGTTCGCCGCGATTTGGGGATCGCCGATGTTGATTGGCGACAAAATCTACCTTGGTGACGAAGACGGCGACGTGGCCGTGGTCGAGCACAGTAAGACCTTCAAGCTCGTGGCTGAGCAGAACATGGGCAGCTCGGTCTATGCGACCGCGGTCCCCGCCAACGGCAAGCTGTTCGTCATGAATCGCAATCAGCTCTACGCCCTGCAGGAGGGCGCGCAGCTGAAGAAATGACGAATAACGAATAACGAAGATGCGGCGGCGAGAGTTCATCATCGCGTGCGCGGGGCTGACCGCGACCTCCGCCTTCGCTCGCGCACAACCCGGCGAGCTCCGGCGAGACACGAATCTGGCGGCTGCGCCGTCAGATTCCTGGCCCCAGTTTCGCGGATCACCATCGCTGACCGGCGTGTCGGGGGCGACGATCGCGCCGGCGCCGAAGGTGGCGTGGGTGTGGGAGGGCGGCGAAGCGTTTGATTCGTCGGCTGCCATTACCGACGGCGTGGTGTATGTCGGCACCGCCACCGGCGAGCTGATCGCCGTCGGCCTCGCCGACGGCAAGCTGCGGTGGCGGTACAAGGCCGGCGAGGCGATTGGCGAATCGTCTCCGGCCGTGGCCGCCGGCCGCGTGTTCATCGGCGACCTCCTTGGCGTCGTCCACGCGGTCAACGTCGCCGACGGCAAGCCGCTCTGGACTTTCAAGACGCAATCGGAGATCAAGTCGTCGCCCGTGGTGGTCGGCGACATCCTGTTGATGGGCTCGTACGACGGCAGCCTCTATGGTCTCGACGCGGCGACAGGGAAACAGGTTTGGGCGTATAAGACCGAGAACTACGTTCACGGCACGCCATGCGTGGTCAACGGCGTCGCCTACTTCGCCGGTTGCGATGAAGTGTTTCACGCCGTCGACGTGAAAACCGGCAAGGAGCGCCTGTCGACGTCGGCCACGGCGTACACCGGCGCGTCGGTCGCGCTCGTCAACAACATCGCCTACTTCGGGACCTTCGACAACCAGGTGCTCGCGCTCGATCTCGGATCGCGCAAGGTGCTCTGGCGGTACGAGCATCCCGATCGCAAGTTTCCGTTCTATTCGTCGGCCGCTGTCGTCAGCGGTGTGGTTGTGCTCGGCGGCCGCGACCGCATGGTGCACGCCCTCGATGCCAGGACTGGTAATGCGCGGTGGACGCACATGACGCGATCGCGGATCGACTCGTCACCGGCGGTGGCCGGCGGGCGCGTGTATGTGGGATCGAATGACGGCCGCTTTTATTGCCTCGACCTGGCGAGCGGCAAAGTGCTCTGGGAGCACGACGAGGGCGCGGCGCTCAGCGCGTCGCCCGCCCTCGCATCCGGACGAATCGTCGTCGGCTCGACCGAAGGACGATTGCTGTGTTTCGCGTAACCCTCAAGCCCTCAAGCCCTCAAGCCCTCACCTGAATTCCACACTGATCGACGGGCCGTCGATCTTGATGCCTTTGATGTCTTTCAGGTAAGGCTTCACCGAGCTCAACGACGCGTCGGGGCCGATCTTTCCCTGCAGCGCCCTCAGCTTTGCCTCGTCCGACAGCAGCTCGGCGATGTCCATCTCGAGCAGCGTGATCCGCGGTCCGGTTACGTATTCGGCGTTGGTCCGCACGATGGTGCCGACCACTTCGAGGCCGATGTTGATCTTGAAGCCTTTGAACATGGTCTTGAGCATGTTCATGATCATCGGATTGGTGAGATCGGGCATCTCGCTCTTACCCGTCGGATCCGGCTGCACGGCGGCCGAGGGCGGTTTGTCGATGTAATTGATGGTCAGCGTGGACGAGGTGGCGCCGCGAGCGAAGTTGAACTTCACCGGATCGTCGGCAGTGGGATCGGTCGACAGCCGGCCGCTGCCGCCCATGCCGGGTTCCTGGCTAATCTGAATCTGGCTGATGTCTTCGAACGAGAAGATCGCCTTCGTGCCTTCGAAGCCGCTCTCACCGGTGGCCTTCTCCGCCGACACGAGCCGCACGCCCTTGCCCATCCGCGCCGCGGTGCGCTCGAGATCCTCGCGGTTGATCACCGGCCCGGCGCCCGGCTTCTCGACGCCGCCCGGCATCATCCCCTTGAGGGCGGCGGTGTTGACGAGCGTGGTCTGCTCGATCGTGCCGCTGCCGTCGGGTTTCACCTTCACGATTGTCGTGCTGTTGAGGCACGCGGTAAGCGTGATGGTGGCGAACAGCACGGCGAGAGCTCGAAGTGCGCGCATAACGATGTTCCTCCGGCAGGTGTCCTCATGATACTTGCAATGCAGAATGCCCGCCTTCGCTCTCAAGCCGGGCAGGCGAGCTCCGGCGAGGTCTCGCCGAAGCGGCCTTGGCCGCGGAGGCGGACAACATGCAGAATGCAGAAATGAGTGAAGGCCGAGGTAAGACGGCGCTGGTGACAGGTGCGTCCTCAGGCATCGGCAAAGCTTTTGCGGAGCTCCTCGCCGAAAAGGGCTACACGTTGGTGCTGACGGCGCGGCGGCGGGATCGCCTCGAGGAGCTCGCGACGGCGCTCGGTCAGCGCCACAATGTCGCCACGCACATCATCGTTGCCGACCTGTCGCAGCCCGACGCATCCTCTGCGATCGCGTCGGAGTTGCGCCTCAAGAATCTCACCATTGATCTCCTCGTGAACAATGCCGGCTACGGCGTGCCGGGCAGCTACACCCACGTTACGTGGGCCGACCATTCGCGGTTCATGCAGGTCATGGTCACGGCGGTCCTGGATCTGACGTACCAGCTGTTGCCAGGGATGATCGAGCGCGGGTGGGGCCGGATCGTCAACATTGCCTCGGTCGCCGGCCTGGTGCCGGCTCCGGCCGGTCACACGCTGTACGGCGCCTCGAAGGCCTTTGTGATCAGGTTCTCGGAAGCGCTGTCGGCTGAAAACATGACGAGAGGCGTCAACGTGACTGCCGTGTGCCCGGGATTCACGTTGAGCGAATTCCACGACGTCACCGGGACCCGCGACAGGATGAACAACATGCCGGGTTTCTTGTGGCTGAGCGCGCCTGACGTGGCGCGCGAAGGGTACGACGCCGTCATGCGCGGTGTGCCCGTGGTCGTCAACGGACGAATCTATCAATTGCTGGTGTGGCTGACCAGCGCGGTGCCGCGAAGCCTCTCTCGCTGGGTGTCGGGCCTGGCCGGCAAGCGCTATCGAAAGGTGTGAACTTCGGTCTTCCGCCTACGTAAGGTCGAGTATGGCCGAAACCCTGCTGAAAGATATCCGCTACGCTTTGCGCTGGATGGCGCGCAGCCCCGGCTTCTCCGTGGTGGCCATCCTCTCACTGGGTCTGGGCGTCGGTGTGAACACCGCGATGTTCTCGCTGGTGGATTCGTTGTTGTTCCGGCCGCTGCCGGTAGCGTCGCCCGACACGCTCGTCGACGTGTTTACCAACGGTGGCGACGGCGACGAATATGCCACCAGCTCCTACCAGGATTTCCTCGACCTCAAATCGCAGAACACCGTCTTCACCGACATGATCGGCTACAGCCCGATGATCGCGCCGCTGAGTCTGGGCGATCGATCGCGAGTGGCGCTGGGCCAGGTCGTCACGTCCAACCATTTCTCGATGCTGGGCGTGCAGCCGCTGCTTGGCCGTCTGCTCGTGCCTGCCGACGATGAGCCGGGGGCGGCGCGGGTGGTGGTGCTGTCGCACCGGATGTGGCAGCGCGAGTTTGGCGGCGATCCGGCGATCGTGGGCAGGTCGATCACGTTGCGCGGATTGCCGTATGCCATCGCCGGCGTGGCGCCGGAGTCGTTCACCGGCGTGGTGGCGCTCCTGACGCCTGAATTGTGGCTGCCGGTGGCCCACATCGAAGAGGTCGAGCCCGCCGGCATCGTCGATACCGTTCCCTCGCCAACCGGCAACACCCGTCTCGAGCGACGCGGCATGCGCTGGATGTTTGTGAAGGGACGGTTGAAGTCCGGTGTCACCGCGGCGCAGGCGCACGCCAACGTGGCGTTGATCGGCCGGCAGCTGGAGGCCACGCATATCCAGACCAACCAGGGCCGCACGATGGCGGCGGTGCCGACGCAAGACGTGCGCATGCTGGTGCCCCAAGCCGGCGGTGTCCTGGCCGTTGGCGCCGCGGGCCTGATGACCGTCGTCGGACTCGTGCTGTTGATTGCCTGCGCGAATGTCGCCGGGATGCTTCTCGCGCGCGCGTCGGCGCGGCGTCGGGAAATCAGCGTCCGGCTGGCGATTGGTGCCAGCCGCGCCCGCCTGATCCAGCAACTGTTGGTGGAGGGGACGCTGCTCGGCACGCTGGGAGCTGCGGCAGCGGTGGCATTGGCCTGGGCGCTCGTTCGAGGGTTGCAGGGCATTCAGCTGCCGCTCCCCGCCGACGTCGCTTTCGATCTGCGAATCGACGCGCGCGTGCTGACGTTCTCGTTGCTGGTCGCGGCCGTGACGGGCATGCTGGCGGGCCTGCTGCCGGCGTTGAAGGCGTCGGCGCCGAGCCTGGTCTCGGATCTGCGCGGCGAAGCACCGGCGACTCGACTGGCCGGCCGCCGATGGGCCTTGCGTGATGCGCTGGTGGTGTCGCAGGTGGCGATGACGGCCGTGTTGCTGGTCGTCGCCGGATTGTTGTTGCGCAGTCTCGGAGCGTCGCAGCGGGCCGACGTCGGGTTCGAGATCAACGGCCTCGCCGCAATCGCGCTCGACACCGATATGGTGCGATATACGCCCGAACGCTCGCAAGAATTCTGGCGGCTCGCACAAGAGCGCGTGCGTTCCATTCCCGGCGTCCAGAGCGCCGGTCTCGTCTCGCCGACGTTGCCCTTTTCGTTCAACTTCAACCAGCAGGAGGTGCGTCCGGACAACCGCACCTACTCCGAAGGCCAGCGTGGCGAGATCATCGAGAACGTGGCCGCATCCGGTGACTACCTCGGCACGCTCGGCGTGCCGGTGATTGACGGCCGCGGCTTCGACGCGACCGACATGCCCGGCGCTCCGCTTGTCGCCGTCATCAACGAGACGATGGCCCGAATGTTCTGGCCGAAAGAATCCGCGGTAGGCCACACCTTCCAGACCGTTCAAGGAACGCTCTCGCGGACCTACCGCATTGTCGGCGTCGCTCGCGACCACAAGCGGCACGGCGTGCTCGAGCGGCCGTCGCCATTCATCTATTACGCCGCCTCGCAGCGTCCAAACCAGTACAACTTTCTGCTCGCGCGGACCAACGGCGATGCCGCCGGGCTGGTGAGCGCGATGCGCCGCGAGATGCTGGCGATGGAACCCGGGCTCGTCTTCATGATGAACAACACGATGGGGCAGAATCTCGCGAACACGCTGCTGCCGGCGCGCGTTGGCGCGGTGCTGGCGGGCGCGTTTGGCGGGCTCGGCACGCTGTTGGCGGCGATCGGCTTGTATGGCGTGATCGCATTCTCGGTGACGCGGCGCACGCGCGAGATCGGCGTCCGCATGGCGCTTGGCGCCAAACCTTCCAGCGTCTTGTCGATGGTGATGCGCCAGGGATTCACCATCGTCTCCCTGGGCCTCGTCGTGGGGGCGCTGCTCGCCGCCGCGGCGGCGACGGCGTTGCGCGGCGTGCTCTACGGCATTACCCCGTTCGACGGCGTGGCCTGGGGGATGGCCCTCGCAGCGATGGTGACGGCGGCCGCGCTCGCCAATTTCCTGCCGGCGCGGCGTGCGATGCGCGTCGATCCGATGACGGCGCTGCGCATCGACTAGTAAGAAACGTCGCGCGGCTGACGCGCGAGGACAGGCCCGCATCCGGTATACTCGTCCTTTTGGGAGGCGTGTATGTCGCGACATCTGCGGTGGATCTTCGTCACGGTTGCCGGTTGTGTTCTCGCGGTGTCGCTGTCAGCTCAGCAGATGCCGCAGACGCCGGCTCGCGGCGCGGCCGACGGCGAGGGACCGTTCGATCGGCTCATCATTCGCGGCGTTACGGTGATCGACGGCACCGGCGCGCCGCCGCGCGGCCCCATCGACATCGTGGTGCAGAACAACCGCATCACCGACGTGAGTAGTGTCGGATTCCCCGGCGTTCCTATCAGCGAGCGCGGCCGCCCGGCGAAGGGCACGAAGGAAATCGATGCCTCCGGCAGGTATTTGATGCCGGGCTTCGTAGATGCGCACGTCCATTGCGGCGGCGGCCAGGCGCGCGATCCCGAATACGTCTACAAACTGTGGCTCGCGCACGGCGTGACCACGGTCCGCGGCGTCCCGTGCGGATCGATGGACTGGGATCTGAATCAGCGTGAGCTCTCTGCGAAAAACGCCATCGTCGCTCCGCGCATCTTCTCGTATCACCGTCCGTTCAGCGGTGAAGGATGGGATCGATCGCGCCCGCAGACGCCCGACAGCGCGCGCGAGTGGGTCCGCTTCGCGGCAAAGAAGGGCATCGATGGGCTGAAACTGGGCGCCTACGATCCGGAGATCATGGCGGCACTGCTCGACGAGGCGAAGAAGTTGAACCTCGGATCGACGGCGCACCTCGACCAGATGGGCGTCGTGCGCATGACGGCTCGCGATGCCTCGCGTCTGGGTCTCGGCACGCTCACGCACTACTACGGACTCTTCGAATCGCTGCTGAAGGACTATTCGATCCAGCCCTACCCGGTGAACCAGAACTACAACGACGAACAGCATCGGTTCGGCCAGGTGGCGCGGCTGCACGACAAGATCCATCCGCGCGGCAGCGAGCGGTGGAACGCGCTGATCAAGGAATGGGTCGATGCGAAGTTCGTCATCGATCCGACGATGACGATTTATTCGGCGGGACGCGACGTGATGCGGATGCGCGAGGCCGAATGGCACGACAAGTACACGTTGCCGTCGCTCTGGGACTTCTACCAGCCGAACCGCAACGCCCACGGTTCGTACTGGTTCTACTGGACCACCGAAGACGAGATCCAGTGGAAGCGCTTCTACCAGGTGTGGATGTCGTTCCTGAACGATTTCAAGAACGCCGGCGGCCGCGTCACCACCGGCTCGGATTCCGGGTTCATCTATCAGACCTACGGCTTCGGCTACATCCTCGAGCTCGAGATGCTGCAGGAAGCCGGCTTCCACCCGCTCGAGGTGATTCGATCGGCAACGCTTAATGGCGCGCAGACGCTGCATGAACCGAAGGGCAAGCCGATCGATTTCGGCATCATTCGCCCGGGCCTGCTCGCCGACATGGTGATCGTCGATCAGAACCCCCTCGAGAACTTCAAGGTGCTCTACGTCACCGGCGCGGTCAAGCTCGATGAGGAGAATCGCCCGTCGCGCGTCGGCGGCATCAAGTACACGATCAAGGACGGCATTGTGTACGACGCGAAGAAGCTGGCTGCAGACGTAGCGGGCATCGTGGAGCGCGCCAAGCGCCGTCCCTCTACGTCGGCGGGACAGCAGTAAACGATGAAAACACTGTTCAAGATTAGTGGCGGACTGGTCGCGCTGCTGCTGGTCGTGGCAGCAGCGGGCCTCGCCTATTTCTATTCCGCGTTTCCGAATGTGCCGCCGGCCGGCGACTACCGGATCGAGGCAACGCCAGAGCGACTGGCCCGCGGCCAGTATCTGAACGACCATGTGCTCGGCTGCACCACCTGTCACGCGCAACGTGACTGGACGAAGTTCTCGGGACCGGTGAAGCCAGACACGATTGGCGCCGGCGGCGACACTTTCGCGCTGGGCCCGGCGGGCGTGTTGTATTCGAAGAACATCACGCCGGCGGCGATTGGCTCATGGACGGATGGCGAGTTGTTGCGGGCGGTGACGGCAGGCGTGTCGAGGGACGGCACGCCGCTGTTTCCGTTGATGCCGTACCCGCACTTCGGGGCGTTGGCCGAGGACGATGTGCATGCGGTGCTGGCTTATGTGCGTTCGTTGAAGGCGATTGAGAACACCAACATTCCGGAACGCCGGTTGAACTTTCCGCTCAACTTCATCGTTCGAACGATTCCGCGACCCGCCAGTCCACAGCCGCGGCCGCCGTCGAGCGACAAACTCGCCTACGGCCGCTACATGTTGCGGGCCTCACTCTGCACGGAGTGTCATACACCGATTGACGAGCAGGGCACGCCGCTGCCGGGCATGGCGTTCGCCGGTGGTATGGAGATTGTGGAGACGGGCCATCGCGTGCGCTCTGCCAACATCACGCCCGATGCCGACACCGGTATTGGCAGCTGGACCGAGCAGCAGTTCGTCGACAAATTCAAGAGCTTCGAAGGCACGACGCCACCGGAGCTGAGCGAGGTCGAGCGGCGTCAGAACACGCCGATGCCCTGGATGGCCTACGCGGGAATGACGCGCGAAGACCTGGCGGCGATCTATGCGGCGCTGCGCGAGCAGAAGCCGATTGCGAACCGGATCAACAAGTTCCCGGACGCGGCTACGAAGTGAAGAGTGAAGAGTGAAGAGTGAAGAGTTGAGAACAAATGTTTGAGTATCTGACCGGCATCTACAACATCACGCCGACGCCGTTCAAAGCCGACGGCTCACTCGACGAGGGCAGTCTGCGCAAGCTCACCGAGTTCACGCGCGGGACGGGCGTGAACGGGATGACCATCCTTGGGGTCCTCGGCGAGGCCGATAAGCTCACCGAGGCCGAGCGCGATTGCGTGACCGAGACTGCGATCGACAGCGCCGGGCCGGCTTTTCCGATCTGTGTGGGCACGACCCACGCCGGCACCGACGGCTGCATCGCCTACAGCCGCCGCGCGCAGCAGCTGGGCGCCAGGGCCGTGATGGTGGCGCCGCCAAAACTGGCGCGCCACAACGACGCCGCGCTCGAGCGTCATTACCTGGCCGTGGCCGAAGCGATCGACATTCCGGTCGTCGTTCAGGATTTCCCGCCGGCGGTGGGCGGCATCACGATGAGCGTCGAGTTGATTGCGAAGCTCGCTGCGGCGTCGCCGCGGCTGGCGTTTCTCAAGCTCGAAGACGATCCGGCGCCGATGAAGATCACTCAGATCCGCGCCATCTCGCGCGACGTGAAGATCTTCGGCGGCCTTGGCGGGATGATGTTTCTCGAAGAGCTGCGCCACGGCGCCATCGGGACGATGACGGGGTTTGCGTTCCCCGAAATCCTGGTCGAGATCTACCGCAAGTTCACGGCCGGCGATCGCGACGGCGCGACCGGGGTGTTCTACAAGTACTTACCGATCATTCGCTTTGAGAATCAGCCGCGAATCAACCTGGCGTTGCGCAAGCACATCTATCATCTGCGCGGCGTGATTGCCTCGTCGCGAGTACGATCGCCGTTCACGCCGGTGGACGCCGACACGCTGGCCGATCTCGACGACATTCTGGCCCGGCTCTCGCTGCTCCACCCCACCGCGAAGGTATAGGCATGGACTTAGGACTGAAAGGAAAGCGCGCGTTGGTGATGGCGGCAAGCCGCGGCCTCGGCTACGCGTGCGCGCGCGGGCTCGCGCGGGAAGGCTGCCATCTCGTGATCTGCAGCCGTGACGAGAACCGCATCGAGACGGCGGCCGACGCGATTCGGCGCGAGACCGGTGCTAAAGTCAAGGCGCTCGTGGCCGACGTCAGCTCGCAAGCAGAAGCGAAGCGGCTGGTTGATGCCGCGGTGTCCGAGTACGGCGGCCTCGAGATTGTCGTGCACAACGCCGGTGGACCGCCGGCCGGCGAGACGCTCGCCATGACCGAGGAGCAGTGGCAAAAGGCGTTCGAGCAGAACCTCCTGAGCTTCACGCGCATTGTCGGCGCCGCGGTGCCCGAGATGGAAAAGGCGCGCTATGGCCGCTTGCTCACCATCGCGTCCTCGTCGATCAAACAGCCCATTCCGAACCTGGCGTTGTCGAACGCGTTGCGCGCCGGCGTCTGGGGTATCGCCAAGACCTTGTCGCGTGAGCTGGCCCCGAAAGGCATTCTGGTCAATGTGATCGCGCCGGGCCGGCTCGACACGGAACGCATCGCCGAATTGGATCAGGCCAACGCGCAAAAGAGCGGCAAAACGATCGAAGATGTACGCAAGGCGTCGGTGGCCAGCATCCCGCTGGGCCGTCTGGGGCGTCCCGAAGAGCTCGCGAACCTTGTGGTCTTTCTGTCGTCGCAGGCGGCCAGTTACATCACGGGTCAGGCAATCACGGTCGATGGTGCGGCCGGCAACGCGCTGTAGCATCGGCGTCAGTCTGATTGCTCTGCTCCTGGGCGCGAATGGCCGTGCCCAGGTGACGGTTCCAACTCCGGCCGAGCCTCCCCGTCCTGAATTCGCCGAATTCGTCATCAAAGTGAAGGAACAGGCGCTCGCCCATGGCGTGAGCGCCGGCACGGTGGAGGCCGCGCTCACCAACCTCGAGCCGCTCGAGGTGGTGGTGGAACGCGATCGCACACAGGCCGAGGCCGTGTTGACGATCGATCAGTACGTGCAGCGGCGGCTCACACGGCGGTTCGTGCGCACGGCCGCCGAGCAGTCGCGCACCCATCGCAAGATTCTGCTGCCCATCAGCGAGAAGTATGGCGTCGCTGCCAGAGTTGTGGTCGCTATTTGGGGAATGGAATCCAACTTTGGCCGATTCACCGGAACGCGGCCGACGATTCAGGCACTAGCGACGTTGGCGTGGGAAGGCCGGCGCGGCCCGTTCTTTACCGCCGAGCTGATCGACGCGTTGAAGATTCTCGACCACAAGTACATCGAGCTCGATCGGATGAAGGGCTCGTGGGCTGGCGCGATGGGCCAGTCGCAGTTCATGCCGTCGAGTTATCTGGCCCACGCCCAGGACTGGGACGGCGACGGCCGGCGCGACATCTGGAGCACTTTGCCCGATGTGTTCGCGTCGATTGCCAACTACATGCAGGCTTATGGCTGGAAGGCCGGCGAAGCGTGGGGCCGTGAAGTGCGGTTGCCGGCCGGCGGGCCGCTGCCGCTGATCCAGAAAATCGGCGTGCGGCAGAGCGGCTGCCGCGCCTCGCGCGAGATGACCGTGCCGCTGCCGCTCGCGAAATGGCAGGCGATCGGCGTGCGGACGGCCACTGGCGGTCCGCTGCCGAAAGTCGATCGACAGGCGTCGCTCCTCAACGCCGGCTCGAAAACCTATCTCGTCTACCGGAACTACGATGCGATCCTCGGCTACAACTGCGCGCATGCCTACGCGCTCGCGGTCGCGTTGTTGTCCGATCGGATAGCTAGCTAATAGAATCTCAGGATGGGTAGTCGTAAGCCGTCTCAGGCCGCAGTGATCGCGGTGCTGTCGCTTGCCGCCACGTGCATGGCGACGGCCGTGTATTTTGGCGGGAACGGGCAGCTGCCACTGGCGATGACCGGGACCGCCTTGTTCGTCATCTTAGGAGGCGTGGGCTTCGAGCTCGCGCGACGCCGCTCATGATTCGTCGTCTCGTTTCGTCGCTGTTGGCTGGAGTGATCGTGGTGACCGCGGCCGCGTGCGGTGGCGGCAACAATGCGGCTGACGCGCCTCCGCCAGGAGCGCCGGCGTCTCCGCCGGCCCCGGCGGCGCCGAAAGCACCCGCGACCCTGACCCTGCTCGAGCCCACCGACGGCGCCATGGGCGGGCACATCGACCTCTTCCGCTGGTCGCCGACCCCGGGTGCCGATGGCTACGTGATTCGCATCGTCGCGCTGACCGGCAATCGCGTCGTGTGGGAGAGCGAGCCGTTGACCGGGACCGAAACGAAATTGCCCGCCACCGTCGCTCTGGAGCCGGAAGTGCATTCGTGGAGTGTGACCGCCCGCAAGGGGAGCGAAGCGCTCGCGACCTCACCGACCTACAAGTTCACCATTACACCCTGAGACCATGACCAAGGACCTGCTGAAAGGCCTCAACCAACACCTGACGCTGGAATTCCGCGCGTCGCACGAATACCTCGCGATGTCGATCTGGCTGGCCGAGCACGATCTGCCCGGCTTCGCCAGCTGGATGCGCAAGCAATCCGGCGACGAGCTCTTACACGCGCGGCGCATCATCGATCACCTCGTCGAGCGCGATCAGAAGGTGGTGCTGCCGCCAATTGCGGCCCCGCCAACCTCGTGGAAATCTGCCGAGGAGTTGTGCGCGCACGTGCTGCGTAACGAGCAGGAAGTGACCACCTCGATCAACCACCTCTACACAATGGCCGAGAAGGCAAAAGACCGGCCAGCCATGGTGATGCTGCAGTGGTTCGTCACCGAGCAGATGGAAGAGGAAGCCGCGGCACGGGCGGTGCTGAGCCGGATCCGTCTCGCCGGCAACACCGGTGTCGGGCTGCTGATGATCGATCAGGAGCTGGCCGGCGGATCGGTGCCGGGCATGCCGGCCTCGCCGACGGACGCCGCGCAAGGTTGACGCCGCACCGCTGGAACACCGCCGACGGCCCGCTGAGCGAAGCGGCGCTGCGCGCCAAGCTCGAGTCGCTCGGCTATCGCGTCGCGAAGTACGTCTACGATCCCGGCACGGTGTTTCCCGATCACCAACACGATGTCGACAAGATCGACGCGGTCCTGTCGGGCCGGTTCCGTCTCGTCGTCCGCGGCCACACCAAAGTGCTGGGCCCGGGCGAATGGATCGAGATTCCCCGCGGCGCCGTGCACAACGCCGCGGTGGTGGGCGACGAGCCGGTGGTCAGCCTCGATGCGGTGAAGCTGTGAAAATCGCGATCTTCGGCTCGGGCGGCGTCGGCGGATATTTCGGCGGGCGCCTCGCGGCCGCAGGAGAGGACGTCACGTTTCTCGCCCGCGGCGCTCACCTGAAAGCGATGCAGGAGGGCGGCCTCCATATCGAGAGTCCGAGCGGCAATCTGCACCTGCCGAAAGTTCACGCCACCGATCGCCCGGAGGCGGCTGGTCCTGTCGATGTGGTGCTCTTCACCGTCAAGCTCTACGACGTCGATGCGTCCGCCGCGACCTTGAAGCCGTTGATCGGCCCCAACACCGTAGTAATCACGCTGCAGAACGGCGTTGAAGCTATGGACATGGTGGCGAGCCACGTCGGCGCCGCTCATGTGGCCGGTGGCGCGGCCTATATTGTCGTGGTGATCGACAAGCCGGGTCATCTTCGCCATACCACCGCGCATTCGCTCGTGTTCGGCGAGCGCGACGGGCGGCGCTCGGATCGCCTGGTGGCCTTCGAGGAAGCGTGCTTGCGCGCCGGGTTCAAAGGCAAGGCGAGCACCGAAGTGCAGACGGATTTGTGGGTCAAGTTCATTCGACTGTCGACGTGGAGCGGCATGACTGCCGTGACGCGATCGCCGATGGGCATCGTGCGCGATGACCCGGCGCTGTTCAAGATGATGATGGACGCGATCGACGAAGCGCTCGCCGTCGGACGCGCGCGAGGCATTACGTTCCCCGCCGACATCCTCGACACCACGCTGGCGATGATCAAAGGGTTTCCGCCGAACTCGAAGTCGTCGATGCTGGAAGACCTCGAGCGCGGCCGGCCGCTCGAGTTGCCGTGGCTGAGCGGCGCCGTTGCCCGGCTTGGCGGGGAAGCCGGCGTGGCGACACCCGTCCATCGGTTCATCACAGCAGTGCTCACGCCGCATGCCAGGGGACGCTAGAATGGTCGTGTGACCGCGCGAATCGGTCGCGGCTGTTTCATTCCGTTCGTTGCGCTCGTGTTCCTAGGCCCCGCCTCCGCGGCCGCGCCACGCCCGGCGTTGCCCGAGGTGATGCTGTGGGCGTGGGAGCGTGCCGAAGATCTCCGCGCGCTCGATCAGCGCACCGGTGTCGCCTTCCTCGCCCAGACCATCACCATCCACGCGCATGGCATTCGCGTTGATCCGCGGCGCTGGCCGCTGCGAATCACCGATGACGCGGTGTTGTCGGCGGTCACGCGCATCGAATTCCCGGCCGCTGACGCGCCGACCGCAGACGCCGAGCCACAGATTGCGTTGGCGATTGCTCACACCGCGACGCTTCCGAACGTGGCGGGCGTTCAGATCGATTTCGATGCGGTGGTGTCGCAGCGCGCCTTCTACCGCCGCGTGATCGAACGAGTCCGAGCCCGCCTCGACGATAGCGTCTCGCTTTCGATCACCGCGCTGGCATCGTGGTGTGTCGGCGATCCATGGCTCGACCGGCTGCCGATCGACGAAGCAGTGCCTATGCTGTTCCAATTGGGACCGCTCAACGAACCCTATCGCGAAATTGCGCTTTCGCCGGACGCCGCTCACGCGACTTGCCGATCATCAGTTGGCACGTCTATGGACGAGCCACTGCGAGTGGTCTCCCGGGGACGCCGCGTCTACGTCTTCAACCCGAAGCCCTGGACGGAGGAGTCCATGTCGCTCGCCCGCGACTACGCCACCGGATTGAAGGGACCGTCATGAAGAATGCGTGTCTCCGTCTCCTGAGTGCGACCGCGATCTCGATGCTGTGCGCGGTCGGCGTGGTGTGGACCTGTGGTCCGGACCCGGCGCCGCTGCCGACGACCACCACGCTCGATCCGTTCGATGCCGCCGCGTTCAATCGTGGAGAGCTCGGCGTGGTCCGGCCCAGATTCCGCCGCGCAAATCTGGCGATGGCCTATCGCGTGCTGGGCGCGCAGCCACCGCTTCGGCTCCGGGCCGAAGCGCCGGCGGTGGCAGCGACCTTCCCCGAGAATCGCTGGCGCAAACTGCGCGATGGAGTGCTGGGCCCGAGCCCGGTTCCTGCCGAAGGCCGCAAGCGCCGGATGGTCGACTACGTCACGCCACTGAATTGCCTCGATGACGCATTTCTGACGGCCGAGCGCACCTTCGCACTGCGGGAGCGGCAGTTTGGTTCAGGCAGTGCCGCCGTACGCGACTGGACCCGCGCTCAAGATGCGGTGTTTGCCAACTGCAATGAAGAACCGCTGCTGCTGCCCGATCCGGCGCCGGCCGGCGCCGACGCGCTGACCCGAGCCGATCGCGCGTACCAAACGGCGGCGGCGTACTTCTACGGCATGCTGTACGAAGAGGCCGCGCGGCGTTTCCGCGCCATCGGCGACGACGCCTCATCGCCGTGGCGACCGTACGGCCGTTATCTTGCCGCGCGATCGTTGATTCGGACGGCGACGATGGGCGCGGCACCGCCAGCGGAGTCCCGGCAGGCGCTGGTCGCGGCTGAAGCCGAACTTCGCGCCGTCATCGACGATCCGATCGCGTCGCCGATCCATGCATCGGCCCGCGGGCTCATCACCTTCGTTCGCATGCGCTCGAAGCCGAGGGAGGAATTGCGGGCACTGGCCTCGAGGATTGCGACCGGCTCGAGCGAGATGACGTGGGCTGAGCTCGGAGACTTCAGCTATCTGATGGACAAGACGGTCGGGGATACGGTGGATTATCCGTACGACGGCATTGCTGAGGTGTCGGACGTACGCACGACGCACGATCTGGTGGACTGGACCCTGGCCCTACAGGGCAGCGGTGCTGTCGCGCGCGATCGCGCGATCGCGCGCTGGCAGGAGACCCAAACCGAGCCATGGCTCGTCGCCGCGCTGTGGCACCTACAGTCGGCGCATCCCGCGGCCGACGAATTGCTCACGGCCGCCGCAGCGGTGCGGCCAACCTCGCCGGCCTACTCAACGGTGGCCTTCCTGCGTTCGCGGCTGCTGGTCGTGCTGGCCCGTCTCGACGAGGCGCGACCACTGCTGGCGTCGCTTCCCGATGCTCCAGCTCCGGGCATCTCGCGTGAGACCGTCAATCTGTTCCGCGCCCAACGGCTGATGATCGCGCGCGACCTCGACGAGTTCCTGCGAGCGGCGGTCCGTGAGGCCGGGCCGCTCTATCGGCAGCCGAATACCGCGGAGTTCATCGCCAGCTTCGACGAGGATGCCGCCGCCGTGCTGGACGATCGCCTGCCCGTCGATCGGCTGGTTGACGCCGCGGTGTCGCCGGCGCTGCCGCGCCGTTTGCGGGCGCGAGTCGCCACCGCGGCGTTCACCCGCGCCATCCTGCTCGGCCGGCACGACGCCGCTCGTCGTGTCGCTCCGGCGCTTGCCGCGGCTGCCCCTCAGCTGGCGGCCGATCTGGATCGTTACCTGCGCGAATCGACGAATGAGGCGCGCGCCCGCGCCGCGGTGCTGTTGATTCTGCGCACGCCGGGCATGACGAAGGACATCCGTGGTCTCGACGATAACTATTCCGTCGACCACGACGAGCCGCGGCGCACGTTCGAATCGTTCGCCGCCGTGTGGTGGTGCGGCGCCTACCCGAGCGTGCAGCAGCCGGCGCCTGGCGACGCGCAATCGGAGCTGATCCACTATCTGTATCCGAGCCACAACGTGCCGTACCCGTCGTTCATCACTGCCGCCGAGCGTGCGGCCGTCGATCGGGAGCGGGCCGCCCTCGAGGCGATCGGCCACGCCACCACCTACCTGGCTGAGGCCGCGCTGGAGTGGGCGCGCGCGCGCCCCACGGATACAGAAGCCGCGGAGGCGTTGGCCCGCATCGTGGCGGGTTGGCGTCGCGCCTGCCGCGATGTTGAGAAGTCCGAGCTCTCCCGGCGATCGTTCCAGGCCCTGCATCGCCAGTTCCCAAACAGCGAGTGGGCGAAGCGGACCAGGTACTGGTATCGCTGAGCGCGCCGGTCGAGTTCCGAGCGGGTGATACGATCGACGTCAAACCGGCAAACTAATGATCGACGACCGCGCTCTTCGCGAACTGATGGGCGAATATCAGCAGGGCCGCTTCGAGGCAGTCGACGACCTGTTCGCCGCGCTCGCTCCCGTGCTGCGCCGCTATCTGATCGCGCACGCGCGCGACGGCGCGAGGGCCGACGATCTCGTCCAGGATGTGTTTCTGCAGCTGCATCGAGCGCGCCATACCTACGATCCTGCCTATCCGGTGATGCCGTGGGTGATGGCCATTGCGCGTCATGTGTGGCTCATGGATCAGCGAACGCGGGCGCGACGGCCATGGGCGTCTGAGGATGTGACGGAGATGGAGTTGCCGGCGAGGGGTGAGGCCGCCGCCTACACAGAGAAGGCCGACGTGCGCCGCGCTCTCGACCAGGTGGCGCCGTCGCGTCGCGATGCCGTCATTCAACATCACGTCTGGGGCCACAGTTTCAAGCACATCGCCGGCAAGGCTGGCATTACGGAAACCGCCGCCAAGCTGCGATCGAGCCGCGGCATGGCGCAGCTGCGCATGTTGTTGAAGGGCCACGGCCCGCAGAAGGCGCAGAAACCTTGATGACGCCTGCGGAACTGCGCGCCCACATCGCGGCCGACTACGCGGCGGTTCGGCCGCTGCCCTCGCCGCTGTTGCGCGCGCTGTGGGTCGCGCCATTCGCACTGCTCGCGCTGCTGGCGGCGCCGGCGTTCTTCAACGTGCGTTCGGACGCCGCGCAGTTAGGCTGGCGGACGCTCTGGGGTGCGTCGCTGCTCCAATTCGGAATCGGGTTCGTGCTGATCGCGGCGGCGCTGCGCGAATCCATTCCCGGACGCGCCTGGACCAGCGGACAACTCCTCCTCTGGATCGCCGGCCCGCTGCTGACGCTGATCGTCCTGACATTGTCGACTGCGGCGGTGAGCGAAATACCGTTGGGCGCCAGAGTGTGGTGGCGCGTTGGCGCAATGTGTCTCGCCGGCTCCGCAGCGATGGCGCTGCCAATAGTTGCGCTCGCCAACGTTCTCGCCGCGCGCGCCTATCCAACGCGGCCGCTAATCACCGGCCTGTTGGTTGGACTCGGCGCGGGACTGATGGCTGACGCCGGCTGGCGCATCTTCTGCCACTTCGGTGAGCCGGCGCACGTCCTCTCGGCTCACCTCGGCGGCGTGATTGTCGCCGCCGCCTCGGGCGCAACACTGGCCTTCACACTAAGAACACCCGCTCGATGAACCAGTAGGTCCCCGCCACGATCACCGCGATCGAGCCGGCCAGCGCGAAACGCTGAGCGGCGATGACACTCTTCTTCCGCATCGCGAGTAGCGCTCCCGCGACCACCAGCACAATCAGCAGTTGGCCAATCTCGACGCCAACGTTGAATGCGAAGAGCGACCAGACCAGCGCTTGTTGAGGCAGACCGAACTCCTTCAGCACGTAGGCAAATCCGAAACCGTGGATCAATCCGAAGGCCAGCGCCAGCCAGGCGCGGATGTCGCTGGGTGCCAGGGGTGCCACGGGTGCCTCGGGTGCTTCAGGTGCCTTAGGTGCTGCTCGGAGTACCAAAAGGTTGTCGGCTCCGACGACCACGATCGTCAGAGCAATCAACGGTTCGATGAAGTAGGCGGGCGGCGAAAAGACGTCGAGCGCGGCCAGCGACAAGGTGATGCTGTGCCCGATCGTGAAGGCGGTGACGATCACCGCGAGCTTGGTCAGCGTGCCGCCGAGCAGCAGCAGACCGATCAGGAACAGGATGTGATCGGGGCCGATCATGATGTGCTCGATGCCCGAGAGCACGAACGTGCGAATCACGGCCAGCCGGCCTTGCGTGCTGCCGGCGTAATACTCAACGCGCTGCCTCGATGCATCGACGATCGCCTGCATCTTCAACTCGTCGTTCTCGTAGAGATTGATGAAGGTCTGGTGGATGGGATCGTACGGAAACACGTACGCCTGGATGGCGGTGTGACCCGGCACGGGGCCGTCAACGGTCAATGCGAGACGTACACTTTGCCGATCCGGGACGACGTCGATGGCCCCCCACTCAATGCGTGCGGTTTGGCCGTCCAAGATCAACGTCACGCGTGGTGACAGCAGCGCGACGAGCGCGTCCCGATACTTCGCGGCGACGGCCGGATCGAGGAGAGTCCCGGCGTCCGTGATCTTGAGATCGTGGGCGGCATCGAGATCATGAACGACGAGTGTTCCGGTGATGCCGCCCGCGTTCAAGCGCAGATCGAGATAACTGAAGGGCGCGGGATGCGCCTCGACGGCTGTGGGAGCCAGGGCGCAGACGGCGCAGAACACGCAGAGCGCGGCCAGCTGCGTCGAAAGGCACAATCGACGCCTCACCACGATCGCTCCGCCCTCGCCTTGATGGCCCTCAGCCAGGTGACGCGGAGAATGGCGCTGCCTGGGAAGATCACGCGCCAATATGGCGTGAACCGTCGCAGCGCCGTCCGATCGGTTGCAAAGACCCGCGTTTCCGTGCTCACGCGCGATGCGGCGCCGGCTGGCTCGACCCGGAAGTTCATGGTCGCGATCGCAAATCCTGGCGCCTGCAATTGCCTGAATTCGTCGACGCCGAATGTGTCGGGCCGTCGCGTGCCGGGCGGCGCCACCACGACGGTGCCAAGCACGATCTCGTCTGGCGCAGCGTCGTGCAACAGCAGGAAGCCGCCTTTCGTGGCCACATCGAGAATCGGCTGCCGCTCCGGGGCGTTCATGATGCCCTCGGGTGCCGGCTGGCCAAAGCGTCTGATCCAGGTGAACGTTTGGAACAGAGCGATCTCGTCGGCGGTTACCGCACGGATGGCCTCGAAGACGCGCGCCGGTGTGGCCGCGACCGTCGTTTCGTGACGCTCGCGAAAATGGAAGGCAGGCGCGAAGGTGTCGATGCCGTCCCGGCCGGCGCTCGACTGCGCGCGCGGCATGCTCCAGGAGATCGCGTAGGCGGCGGCAAGTCCAACGAGCAGCATCGCGAGCGCATGCGTTCGCTTGCCGCGGTGCACGCGGCGGAGCGGCCGCACGACGCCGACGGCGCCAACCAGCGCCATGATCGCGGCCGTATAGAACGCAACGGACCAGAGCCAGTCGATGAAGATGTCAGGCCCTCCCGAGCACGAGCCGGCTTGCGGCCCAGATCCACGACAGGCAGATGACGGTGGTCAGAACGACATCGCTCGGCCAATGGGCGCCGAGGGCAACGCGAGCAACGCCGACCAGCACGATCATGGTGGATGCGGCGACGAGCAACGGCCACCGGGCGGGGGCTTTTCGCGCTAACGCGGCGAGCACAGCCACGGTGCCGAACGTCGCACAGAAGAATGTGACCGTGGTCGACGGAAAGCCATAGCCGCTTCCCGTGGTTGCCGCGATCAGGTCGCGTGCCGGGCGCGGCCGCTTGAAGATGGCCTTCGTCGATTCGGCGCCGTACTGCTCGATGGCGATGAACGCCGCGATGATGACCAGGCCGCGCCAACCCGCCAGGACATAGGCGAGCACCGCGGTGACGACCATGACGAAATACTTGGAAGGCGCCGGCGCGAGGCTGCTGATCGGCCTCGCCCACCACCCGGCATCGCCTGTCGTGGCTTGCCACGCGCGTGTCAATTCGACGTCGCCGGCGAAGTAGGGTTCCAGCCACACGCCGATACCGATCAAGATGGTGGCGATTGCGGCGAGCAGGAAAGGAAACAGCGGCGATTTCATCGCGCCATCACTGTACCGCAGCTACCGACGCGAAGGCGTCGTACAGCCCGCCCAGGCTCTTCGTCTTCAACCGCTCGTAGATCAGCCGGCGTCCTTCAACGTAGACGAGTGCGCGCGCGCGACGCTGTTCGATCAGCGCGAGCATCCCCGCGGGATCGCTGACCAGCGCTTCGTTGGCGAGCCGGTCGAGCGCGCGATCCTGGGACAATCCGGCGTCGAGATAGGCGCGCGCGACGTCGGTGATCACCGGCTGAAGTTCCTGCAACAGCACGTCGATCCGCGACGGCGTCAGCGCGAGATCGGCGCCGACTTCGGCCGCGCCTTCGAGATAGAGCAGATGCGGTCCGAATGCCGGCGTCAACTGCAGCTCCGGCCACTGCCGCTCGGCGAACAACCGATCGATCAGCACGTGCTGGACGTGATGGCCCGGATAGCCCTCGTGGCACGCCAGCCGATGCGCCCGCGCGGTGTCGAGCGGCCCCGCGCTGAGCTCAATCTCGGTCCGATGGTCGCCGCGATAGCGCGCGAACGCGTCGAACAGCACTGGCGCGCCGAGCACGAACGACACGGCTTCGTCGCGCGGCAACGGCACCACGGCGATGGTCGCCGCGCGGCACGACTGGAGCGCCTCGGTGAGAACCTGCTGCCGATCAGCCGTCGGAATCAGTGTCTGCTTTCTGAACGCCAGCACGCGCTCTTTCAGCCCGCCGAAACCGGGCAACGCCTCGTTCAGAGCCGAACGGGCACGCTCGACCGCGGCCTGATCCAGGGGTGGGAATGTGACGCCAAACTCCTCACGAGCCTGCTCATCGATCGATGTCGCTCGGCCAAGCTGGCGCTCAGCCGCGAATCGCAAGCCGCCGAGCTGCGCCATCAAGTAGTGCACGCGCGCGTATTCCTGGGAGGACGAGATATCGGAGGCCGCCATTTCGATCGCGTCCTGCAGCGACTCGATTTCGCGCGCCACCTCGGCCACCGGTCCCCGTGGTCCCGGTCGAAACCGGTCAGGCCCGCGCCAATCCTCCACCAGCGCCGGATCGTGTTGTGCAAGCTGCAACGCGGCGCGGACATAGCGGTCGGCAATTGAATCGACATTGACGGCGACCGGGCTGCAGGCCGCCGTGGCGATGGCCGTGATGAGCAGGACGCTGCGGCCTGTCATTTCTTGTCTGCGGCGGTTGACATCCATCCGTCGGTGAGGCTCAATGCACATTCCACCACAAGGAGGACCCATGCGTCGGGTTGTCATCAGCATTTGCGCGCTCTTCGTGGCCGCAGCCTGTAACCAGGCCGCCACACCCCCTGCGACATCCGAGTCCGCGGCGTCGACGGCAAAGAAGCTCGGCATCCGGCCGGCGGGCGACACGGAAATACAACCCGACATGAGCCAGGTGCCGCCGGATCTGCAGAAGGTCTACGCGCACATCGACGAGAACATCGACGCGCACGTCGAGAACCTGCAGAAATGGATCCGCCAGCCGAGCATCTCGAACTCTGGTGAGGGCATTCCCGAATCCGCGGAGATGGTGAAGGGCTTCTTCGACGAACTGGGCTGCCAGCAGACGCGGATCTTCGACGTCGGCATTACCGAATACGGCTCGCCGGGCAACCCGGTCGTGTATGCGAAGTGTGACGAAGGCGCGGAGAAGACGCTGCTCGTCTACTGGATGTACGACACCATGCCGGTGACGCAGCCGGATGCATGGACGTCGCCGCCGTTTGAGGCGCGCCTCGTTGAACAGGCTCCCTACAAGAAAGTGTTGATTGGCCGCGGCGCGACCAACTCAAAAGGGCCGCAGATGTCGCAGCTCAACGCCTTCCGGGCGATCAAGGCGGTGCACGGCAAATTGCCCGTCAACCTGATCTTCATCGCCGAGGGCGACGAGGAGCGGATGGACATCGGCCTCCGCAAGTTCGTCAAGGATCACTCCGACCTGATGAACGGCGCCGACGCGATGCTGTTGTTCGGCAGTCAGTCGCCCAGCGGCGGCGGCAGCTACGGCGCGGGCTCGGAAGGGTGCGTCTACGTCGAGCTCACCACCAGCGGCAAGTCCTGGGGCCGCGGTCCGATCCAGTCGGACATCCATGGCTCGAACAAGCGCAGCGTCGACAGCCCGGCGTGGCGTCACATCAAGATGCTCGCGTCGCTCGTATCCGACGACGGCAATACGCCGCTGATTGAAGGGTTTTATGAAGGCGCGCTGCCCATCGAACCGTTCCACGTCGAAGAGTTGAAGACGGCGGCGGAGCGCACCGATCTGAAGGTCGCGGCCGAGAACGTCGGCGTCGGCCGATTCATTTCCGAAGATCCCTTCACGATGTTGAAGATGCAGCGTTACGGCACGTCGTTCAACCTCGATGGCATCTGGGGCGGCAACATGTATGCGGGTGGCGCGGGCGCGATTCTCCCCAACAAGATCACGTCGAAGCACAATTTCCGCTATGTCCCGAACATGACCGGTCCTGGCATCGTGAAGAAGCTGCGCGCGCAGCTCGACAAGAACGGCTACACGGACGTGGAAGTGAAGCTGATCGGCGATGTGCCGTGGGCGAAGATGAGCGCTGACTCCGATCTTGGCCGGGCGATGCAGCGCACCTACGAAATCATGAACATTGCGCACGGCGAGCCGCGCAAGGATTGGTCGATCGGCGGCGGCGGCGCTGGCGCCGGCGGCTACTGGCCGGCCTACATGTTTGGCAACGGCGAAGTCGGCGAGAAGATCTCCTCGTTCAAAGGCGTTCCGATCGTCGGCGGCGGCGCGGGTCACGGCGGCCGGGCCCACGCGGCGAACGAGTACTATGTGATCGAAGGCGCCGGTAAGGTCTACGGCATGGCCGGCGCCGAGAAAGCGGTGGCCACGCTGGTCTACGCGTGGGCGGGCAAGGTGCCACCCGGTCCGGCGAAGCCCGCGCCCGTCAAAACGAATTGATGATCGACGTTCACGAACTCGTCAAGCAATACCACGTCGGCGATCACGTGGTTCACGCGCTGAGGGGCGTGACCATGTCGATCGCCGCGGGTGAGTTCGTCACCATTGTCGGGCCATCGGGGTCGGGCAAGTCGACCTTCATGCACATCCTCGGGTGTCTCGATCGACCGACGACCGGCCGCTACGTCTTGAATGGCCGCGACGTGTCGACGCTTCCGGCCGACGAGCTCGCGCGCGTGCGCAACGAGACGATCGGCTTCGTGTTCCAGGGCTTCAATCTGCTGGCGCGGACCTCGGCGGTGGAGAACGTCGAGCTGCCGCTGCTGTACACGCGGCAGGGCGTGGTGAAAGCGTCGGCCCGGCGCGACCGCGCCATGGCGGCGCTCGAGGCGGTGGGGCTCACCGACCGCGCGGAACATCATCCGAGTCAGCTGTCGGGCGGCCAGCAACAGCGCGTGGCGATCGCGCGCGCGTTGGTGACCGAGCCGTCGTTGCTCCTCGCCGATGAGCCGACCGGGAACCTCGACTCGACGACCAGTCACGAAGTCATGGAGATTTTCGCGAGCCTGTGCCGGTCACGTGGCATCACCATCGTGCTGATCACTCACGAGCGCGACATCGCCGCTTACGGGACTCGCGTCGTCGATTTCAAGGACGGGCTGATTGTGTCGGATCAGCGTCCCTTCGACTCGCGTTCCGCCCGCGGCGCGGGCGAAACGCTCGCTCAGGGCAGGCGCGCATGAAAAAGCTGTCGCGCCTGCATCCAATGGTCGATGTCGCCCTGAAGGCGCTGGGCCGCAATCGCCTTCAGACCGGGCTCACCGTGCTCGGCATCACGGTTGGCGTGGCGACCGTACTGGCGATGATGGCGGTCGGCGCTGGCGCGCAGCGGTCGATCGAGCAGCAGGTTCGCGCCGCCGGCCTGAACCAGATCACGATCCGCGCCGGCAACTGGCGCCCCAAGGTCACCGACAGCGACGAAGCCGTTGCGCACCAGGGCGACGCTCGTGAGTCGCTCAAACACCCGCTGCACCGCCCGAACAACGATGCGGTGAAGATCTCCTTCCATCCGGAAGACGACCCGATGGAGAAACACGACCATCCCACTGCGCGGCAGCGGCTGGGCGATCTGGAAGCGGGGCTCGGCTCGGCTGCGACAATGACGTTCGCGGATGCCGAAGCCATTCGCGGGTTGCCAGGCGTGCAGTACGTGGCCGGCGGCATTCACGAGAACGTTCGCGTCCATTCAGGGTCGAAGCGGTGGTTCACGCGCATGCATGGCACCGACGTGATGATGCCGTCGATCAAACGCGCCTGGACGTTCAGCGGCGGCCGCTTTTTCTCTGAACGCGAGCAAACCCGGGCGGAGCAGGTGCTGGTGCTCGGACAAGTCGTCGTCGATCGGCTGTTCGGCGCTGGTGCGAATCCCGTTGGCCAGACCGTGACGCTGTGGAACCAGCCGTTCGAGGTAGTCGGCGTGGTGACCAGCGCGACGTGGGTGGTGCAACCGGCGCCGGGAGACGACCAGTTCGACGCGGTCTACATGCCCTACACCACGACACAACGACTGCTGAATCTGTCGAAGCTGAACGACATCACGGTGACCGCCGCCTCGTCCGGGGACGTGTCGCGGCTGTCGCGCGAGATCACCAAAATGTTGCGGGTGCGCCACGGCATCGGCGACAACGATCCGGATGACTTCACGATCATCACCCAGGCCACGAAGGCGCTGACCACCGGCGGATTGCCTCCGACCGTGGCGCGCGCCGTGGCCGCGAACGTGGCCGAGCTCGAAAAGGTGACGCTGGAACAGCTGGCGATCACGATGGAGCGGGCAAGTCGCACCATGACCTGGCTGCTCGCAGCGGTGGCCGCGGTGTCGTTGCTGGTCGGCGGCATCGGCATCATGAACATCACGCTGCTATCGGTCACCGAACGCACCAAAGAGATCGGCTTGCGAATGGCGGTGGGCGCGCGTGGTCGCGACGTGATGCGGCAGTTCCTGTTCGAGGCGATGGTGATCAGCGCCGCCGGCGGCTTGCTGGGCATCGTGATTGGCGTGATCGCGTCGGTGGGCATCGCCCGGACACTGCAGTGGGCAACCGTGGTATCGCCGCTGTCGGTGTTGCTGGCTTTCGGCGTCGCCGCGGCGGTCGGTGTGTTCTTCGGCTGGTATCCGGCGCGTCGCGCGGCACAACTGGATCCGATCGTCGCTCTGCGGCGCGAATAGATGCTCCGCCTGCTCTTCGTCAGCGCTCAGATTGCGGCCCGCGCTCTCAAGCGCCATCCGCTGCGCACCGGTCTGACGATGCTGGGCGTGATCATCGGCGTGGCGGCGGTAATCGCGATGGTGGCACTCGGGTCCGGCGCGCGCGGATCGGTGGAAACGTCGTTGAAGTCGGCGGGCACCAACATCATCCAGATCAGCGCCGGCAACTTCACGCGCGGCGGCGAGAGCATGAACATCGCCAGCGGCCTTGGCTCGGCGACGACGCTCACGCTCGAAGACGCGGAGGCCATGCGCCCGATCGGCGGCGTGCAGCACGTTGCCGCCGGCGTCCGCAACCGCGGCTGGGTCAAGTCGGCACATCGCCGGTTCTTCACGCAGCTGCGTGGCGTGCGGCCCGAGTTGGCCGACATCCACGGCTGGGAGTGGCTCGGCGGGCGTTTCGAGACGGCTGACGATCGCGCGGTGATGGGGCGCGCGGCAGCGCGTGAACTCTTCGGCGAGGGGTTCGAGCCGGTAGGCGAGCGCATCACGATTGGCGATCGTGAGTTCAGGGTGTCGGGCTATTTCCGCACCAACGACCCCGACATGGATGAAACGGTGTTCGTGCTGCTCCCGGCCGGGCAGTCGATGTGGAGCGTGCGTCACCTGCACAGCATCACCGTTTCGATTGAACAGGCCGGCGATGCGTCACGCATCGCCGAAGAGATCACGCTGCTGTTGCGCGACCGGCACGCTCGGGGCAGGCGAGCCGCGTCCACGACGGGCCTCGGCGGCAATCAATTGCCAGGGGTTGCCGCCGCCACGGTGGATGACTTCACCGTCAAGACGCAGGCAGCCGCCAATGTGACCAAGGGTCTCTACACCTCGGTGGCGGCCTTCGCGCTGGCCAACATGCCGAAGCTCGACGAGATCACGCTGCAGGAGATGTCGAGCACGCTGAGTCGGGCCGGATCGACGATGACGGCGCTGCTGGGCAGCATCGCCGCGATCTCCCTCGTCGTCGGCGGCATTGGCATCATGAACATCATGCTGGTCTCGGTCACCGAACGCACCAAAGAGATCGGCTTGCGGCTTGCCGTCGGCGCCCGCCGCCGGGACGTGCTGGTGCAGTTCCTGGTAGAAGCGATGGTGATGAGCCTGGCCGGCGGGGTCGCCGGTGCTGCGCTCGGCATCGTCACGGCGCGCACGCTGACCGCGGTTCTCGACTGGCCAACTGAAGTCTCGGCGCCGACCGTGCTGATGGCCTTTGCCATTGCGGCTGTCGTCGGCGTCGTGTTCGGCTACTATCCGGCGCGCCGCGCTTCCCGGCTCGATCCCATCGATTCGCTCAGATACGAGTAGCTACGACTTCGGCACGTAGGGGATCTCGATCTCATACGGTTCGCCACGCGCGACAAACGAGACCTTGACCAACACTTCGTTGCCGGCCACTGGCTTGCCAGTGGTAGCCCAGCTCTCGCCGCTTTCGTCGATACTCAGCGCGAGCGCTTCCGGTGGCGCATTGGGCCGCATGACCGTCATCGTGACCTTCGACGCCACGGATGCCGGAAGATCTTCGCGAACGGCATCGCTGAACCAGATCGCGTGCTTGCCGTTCGGATCGATCACCACTTCATAGTGCAGCTCGCCTTTCATCAGCACCAGGCCGCCGTGATGAGGTGAGTGGTCGCCGTGCGGAGTGGTGATGCCGGCATGTTGCGCATCAGTCGGTTTCGCCTGAGGCGGCGTCACCGGCTCGGCGGGCGGCGAGGCACACGCGCCGGCCAGCAGCGCGATGATCAGGACACGCCTCATTTAAAAATTGATTTCGGCATCTTCACGTGGACGCCCATGGTGCCGTCAACCAGCTGCGTGATGGCAACGTCGCCGGCCAGGCTGGTGAGCTGATAGGCCTGGTGCTTGTCCATCTTCTTCGTCGAGGCCAGGAAGTCGACCATCTCCTGAATCGCCACTCGGGTGGCGGCTGTCAGATCGGGATCGGTGCCCATGCTGATGAAATAGGCGTCGGTTTCCGCGCGCGGCCATTTCAGGGTCATCCCTTTACGCACGGTCAGCTGGACGCGCCCGCGCAGCGACGTCTCGATCGCGGTTTGATCGACCTCGCCGTCGCCTTGCGCCGCATGGCCGTCGCCAATCTCGAACAGCGCCCCGCGGACGTGGACCGGAATCCACAATGTGGTGCCGGCGACCAGTTCCTTGTTGTCGAGATTGCCGGCGTGCGTGCTTGGCGGATTGCTGCTGACGCGGCCCACCGCCAGCGGCGGCGCCACGCCCATGCTGCCGAAGAACGGTCTCAGCGGAATGACGATGCCCGGCAGGAATTCCGAGGTCATGTTCTTGCGATCGAGGCGAAGAATCGTCGGACCGCGGCCGGGCACGCAGTTCTCGCGAATGAAGCCGCTGCAGCCGTTGTAGCCGTAGCCAATCGGCAAATCGATCGACAGCACCTTGACCTCGAGCGCATCGCCGGGTTCCGCGCCGTTCACAAACACCGGACCGGTGAGAATGTGTCCGCCCGGACCGCGATCCTTGACCTGGTCGACGATGTCGCGGAGCGATTGCTGAATCTCATTGGCGGGAATGCCGGCTTTCTCGAGGCGATCGGGTGTGGAGGTGAGCAGCGTATCCACATCGATGATGTCACCCGACTCGATCGTCAGCACCGGCTTCGTCTCGGCCCAGTAGTGACCGTAGGCGACCGTCGTGGGAGTGGCCTCGAGCCGGTGGGTGTTCGACGACTGAGCGTGGAACTCGGAAGCGACGAGTGAGACAGCCGCAAACGCGATGAGAGTGGAACGCATCGCCGCATTGCACCACACCATAGAACAGAAGAGAAGAAGGAAAAGCCTTGTGATCCTTGCTCTCTTCTTTCCTCGTGTGGATCAATCGGCGCGCAGCGATACCATCGGGTCGACACGAGCGGCGCGCCGGGCCGGCAGCCAGTTGGCCAGCAGACCGGTGGAGAAGAGTGCCACAGCGGCAATGGTGAGGATCAGCGCGTCGTAGGGCGCAACGCCGAACAGCAGCGACGAGAGGAACCGCCCGGCGCCAACGGCGCCGGCGATGCCGATGGTCACGCCCGCTGCGACCATGCCGAGACTGCCTTTCAGTACCGTGCGCGAAATGTCTCCGCGTTGCGCGCCCAGTGCGACGCGGATGCCGAGTTCACGCGTTCGCTGCGAGACGAGATACGACGTCACGCCGTAGCTGCCGCCCAGCGCCAGCAACAGGGCGACCATTGCGAACACGCCCAACATCCACGAGTAGGCGGCGCGCAGCGTCAGGCTGAGCGCAATCCGCTCCTCCATGGCCCTGGCGTTGTAGATCGGCAGCTCCGGATCCATCTCGGCGACCACGGCGCGAACGGTGGGTATCAGCGCCGCCGCACCACCCGAGGTCTTGACGGCAAACCCCATCGTTGACTGCGGGATGCGCGGGAGGGGCAGGTACACACCCGGCCGGACGTCGCGCTCGAGCCCGTAGTGTTTGACGTCGGCGGTGACGCCGACCACCGTCAGCCACGGCGCCTTTTCGCCTCCGCGCACGCGTTGGCCGATTGGGTCTTTGCCGTCGGGCCAGAGCGTCCTGGCGAACGCCTCGTTGACGATGATGGTGCTCGGCTGGTCGGGTGCGCCTTCGCGGCCATCCTGGTCGGTGAAGAAGCGGCCGCGTTTCAGCCGCAGGCCCATGGCCTGGAAGTAGCCGGCGCCGGCCAAACGGTTCAGGATGATCGGGTTGGGGTCATTCGGTCCGCGCGCCGGCGCGCCTTCGGCGTAATAGAACACGCCCCAGTGACAATTGCTGATCGGCGCGCACGAAATGGCGCCGGCATGGGTCACGCCGGGCAACTCGCGCAACCGCGACTCGAGCCGCTCGATGAACGACAGACGCGCCTTGTTGTCGGTATAGGTGACCCCCGGCATCGACACCGTGAAGCTCATGACGCCGTTCGGGTCGAAGCCCGGATCGACGTTTCTGACGCGATCGTAGGCGCGCACCAGCAAACCGCCGCACACGCACATCAACGACGCCAGCGCGAACTCGGCGATCACCAGGGCGCGCAACGTGCGGCGGCCGCGAATCGCCGGCGTCGATCCACCGCTATCGGCCGCGACGGTGCTGCGGAGGTCGGCATTCATCGCGTGGAGGGCCGGAGCCCAGCCGAACAGGACCGCGGTGACGATGCACGCGCCGACCGTGAACACCACGGTGGTGGTGTCGAGCGCGAAGGAGGCCCATCGCGGCGCCTGGTCGGGCAGCGATTCGATCAGCAGCTGAATCGCCCAGCTGCCGACCACCAGGCCGAGCACGGCGCCGGCGGCCGAGAGGATCAGGTTCTCGACCAGCAACTGACGCAGCAGACGCGTCCGGCTGGCGCCGACGGCGACGCGAATCCCCATTTCGCGGCGCCGGATCAGCGCGCGCGCCAGCATCACCGCAGCCACGTTCGCGCATGCAACGATCAACAGCAGCGACACCGCCGCGCCAAGCGTCGACACGATGGTGTCGTAGTCGCCGGTGAGGTGGGCGCGCAGATCGCGCACGAGCGGCGACACATTTTTTTCCTTGTCGCGCGTCTCGTAGGTCGATTGATGCGCGCGCATCAGATCGGCGGCGCCCTGCGCCAGATTGAATCCCGGCTTCAGGCGTCCGGCGCCTTCAAACGAATAGTTGTTGATGGAATTCGGATCGCCTTGCTGGGGCGTCCACAACCGCACGCCGCCGGGGAATTCCGCGCTCGACGGCAGCACGCCGATGATCGTGAACTGCCGGCTGTTCAGCCGAATGGTCTGACCGAGGACGTCGCTCCTGCCGCCGAATCGCTCGTGCCAGAGCGCCGTGCCGATCAGCGCGACGTTGGGTCCATTGGGCTTGTCTTCCTCGGCCGTAAACATTCGGCCGAGGACGGGCTCGATGCCGAGCACCCTGGCGAAATCGGCCGACACCGAGAGCCCGTCCACGCGATCGGCGCCGTTGTCGGTGGCGACGTTGAACGATCGACGGTTGAACGTGGCGATCGCCTCAAAGGCCTGCTGCGCCGTCTGCCATAGCGCGAAGTCCGCGTAGGTGATTCCCGTCATTTCGAGATTCCACTTTGGCGCGGTTTCGTTGATGTAGGCGAGGCGCTCGGGTTCCGGGAACGGCAGCGGCTTGAGGAACAAGCCGTTGATCAGCGCGAATACCGCGACGTTAGCGCCGATGCCCAGGGCGAGCATGGCAACGACGATCCCGCTGCCGAGTTTCTGATGCGACAGCGCGCGCCACGCGTAGCGGATGTCGGAGCCGAGCATGATCGATCGCCTTTCTGCGGGCACGCCGACGCGGCCGCGCTGCCGCCAGCGGCGGCGCCATTCTGTTGGGTGTGCGTTGAGGACATCACGCACTGCGTGAAGCCACACGAGCGCAGCGGCGGCACGGCCACGCGCCCTCGCCTCGCCCAGCTGCTGCCGGAAGAGTGCCTCCATGCCGATGGCGTGCCGGTGGCGAAGATGCCGTGGAGCCAGACGAAGCAGCAGCCGGTAGCCGTTCAAGACGCCGCGTCTCCGGAGCGCGGTTTGAGTCGCGACCGCGCCGTCTTGACGAGCGCGGCAAGGCGGTCGGTTTCGGCCGCTAATGCCCGGCGGCCTGCCTTGGTGAGCCGGTAGAACCGTTTTTTCTCGCTTTCATCGGCGGGCCGCTGTCGCGGATCGTCGAGCTCCTCGATCAAGCCGGATTCGGTGAGCTCGTCGAGCGTGCCGTATAAGGCCGCCGGCCAGAGCCTGGTGCGGCCGTCCGACAACTCCTGCACGGCACGGGCGATGCCGAGTCCATGGCGGTCGGAATCGGCCAGCGCCACGAGGATCAGGTAGACGCGGTTCTTCACGCGTTATATCAGACGGTATAACGCGCGAAAACGTTTGTTCCCGCCCGCCTTCGCCGGCTCGCTTCGGCGAGGTAGACTACGATCCCTGCTAATGCCCTGGTACAAAGAGGTTTCGCGTCAGGAATGGAAGACCTTCCTGACCACCTTCGCCGCCTGGACGCTCGACGCCTTCGATTTCACGATCATCGCCTTCGTTCTGACCGACATCAGGCGCAGCTTCGAGGTCAATCTGGCGTTGGCCGGAGCGCTGGCCACGGTGACGCTGTTGTTCCGCATGGTCGGCGGCATCGGCGCCGGCACGCTGGCCGACCGGTATGGACGCAAGGGGCCGATCCTCTTCTCAATCGCCTGGTACACGGCGTTCGCGTTTCTCAGCGGGCTGGCGACGAGTTATGTGATGCTGTTCGCGTTCCGCGGCCTGTTTGGCATCGGTATGGGCGGCATGTGGGCGGCGGGCATGCCGCTGGCGCTCGAGCAGTGGCCGGCCAAACATCGCGGCATCGCGTCGGGCATTTTGCAGGGCGGCTACTCGACCGGATTCCTGCTGTCGTCGCTCGTCTATCAGCTGGGCTATCCGCTGGTTGACGACAACCCGGATTGGGCGTGGCGGATCATGCTGTGGGCCGGCGTGCTGCCGGCGATCGTCATCTTCTACCTGATGACGAGGGTCAACGAAAGTCCGCTGTGGCTCGAGCAGCAACGCCAGCGCGGCAACGCTCCCGGGCGGCTGTCGCTGGCGCGCTTGTTCGATCGCGATTTGCGGGTCGTCACGCTGCACACGTCGTTGCTGATGGGCGCGTTCGTGTGGACCTACCAGTCGTCGACGATCTGGTATCCGACGTTGCTCGCCAACCTGAAACAGCAGCCGCTCGCGTTCCTGTTGTTGCTCAATGCCGGCGGGGTGATTGGATCGATCGTCTTCGGCACCCTGTCGGAAAAATGGGGCGGCCGTCGCGGCGCCGCGACGCTTGGCCTGCTCGCGGGCACCGCCTCCGCGCCGGTGTTTCTGTTTTCCTCGAGCACCGGCGGCCTGCTGCTCGGCGCGTGGATGATCGGCTTCTTCGCCTCAGGTGCGTGGGGCATCGTGCCGGGCTATCTCTCGGAACGTTTCCCCACCGAAGCGCGCGGCGTCGGGACCGGGTTTTCCTATCACGTGGGCGTGGGGATCGGCGCCTTCGCGCCGTACTTGATCGGCGCGCTGCAGGATGCCGGCACCGATCTGCGACAGGCGATGCTGTGGTGCATCATGAGCGGCGGCCTCGCCGTCGTCGCGCTGCTGTGGCTCGGACCGGAAACGCGCGGACGCGCCCTGTCGTAGAGCACGAGGCACGAGGCACGAGGTACCTAGGACAGCGCTTTGATGATGTCCCAGCGGGTGATGATGTAGGTGGCGTCGAGCTTGAAGTCGCGCACCAGCACGGCCGGAGATTCCGGCGTCAGCATCGCGGCGAGCGCATCAACGCTCGTCGAAATGTCGGCGAACGGCAGCGCCGGCTGCATGATGGCCTCCACCGGCCCTTTCAGGATCTCGGGATTCTTCACGATTTCAGAGTACAAGTAGCCCTCGTTCACCGTGCCGACCATACGTCCGTCGGACGTGACCGGGATCTGCGAGTACGCCTGCTCGGTCATAATGTGCGCGGCCTTCTCGACGGTCGCCGTGCGATCGATGGTCACCAGCGGCGCCTTCTCGCGATTGGCGACGAGATCTTTCGCGGCGAGGCCCTTCGGATCAAGGAACCCTTTCTCACGCATCCAGTCGGGGTTGTACATCTTGCCGAGATAGCGCGTGCCGTGGTCGTGGAAGATCACCACCACGGTTTCGCCTTTCCGAAAACGATCGGCTAGCTGCAGCAAGCCGGCCATTGCGGAGCCGGCCGAGTTGCCGGCGAAGATGCCTTCCTCGCGCGCAATGCGGCCGGTCATGATCGCCGCGTCGCGATCGGTCACCTTCTCGAAGTGATCGATCAGACTGAAGTCGACGTTCCTGGGCAGAAAGTCTTCGCCGATGCCTTCGGTGATGTACGGATAGATCTCGTTCTTGTCGAAGATGCCGGTCTCTTTGTATTTCTTGAACACGGAGCCGTAAGTGTCGATGCCCCATGCCTGCACCGAGGGTTTGCGCTCTTTCAAGTACTTTGCAACGCCGGTGATGGTGCCACCGGTGCCGACGCCGACCACCAGGTGATCGATGGCGCCGCCGGTCTGCTCCCAGATCTCAGGCCCGGTCTGCTCGTAATGGGCCACCGTATTCGACAGGTTGTCGTACTGGTTGGCCTTCCACGAATTCGGGATCTCCCGCTCGAGACGCGACGACACCGAATAGTACGAGCGGGGATCTTCCGGATCGACGTCGGTCGGGCAGACGATGACGTCGGCGCCGAACGCGCGCAGCGCGTCGATCTTCTCCTTCGACTGCTTGTCGGTGGTCGTGAAGATGCACTTGTAGCCCTTGACCACGGCGGCGATGGCCAGACCCATGCCGGTGTTGCCTGACGTGCCCTCGATAATGGTGCCGCCTGGCTTGAGCTTGCCGCTCTTCTCGGCGTCCTCGATCATCTTGAGCGCCATGCGGTCCTTGATCGAGTTGCCGGGATTGGTGGTCTCGATCTTGGCGTAGACGTCGGCGGCGACCACGCCTCTCGGGATGCGGTTCAAGCGGACCAGCGGCGTATTGCCGATGGTTTCGAGGATGTTGTTGTAGATTCTTCTCTGCATGCGGCGCCGGTGACGTGAGAAGCCATCATACACGCAGTGTTTCTTGGCCCCGCCTCCGGCAGGGCGGCCATCTACCGTCGCTGGCGCTGTTCGTCGCGCTCGCGCTCGTGCACACGTGGCCGCTCGCCAGCGACCTCTCGCATCTCGCTCGCACCGACAACGCCGATGCGTCGCTCAACATCTGGGCGGTGAGCTGGGTGGGCTCGCACCTGTTCACCGAACCGGGCCAGCTGTTCGACGCCAACATTTTTTATCCCGAACGCCGCACGCTCGCCTATTCGGAAGTCATGCTCTGGCAGGGCGTGCTGGCAGCGCCGGTTCTTGCGCTAGGCGGGCCGCCGGTTCTGGCATTCAACGTGGCGTTGCTTGCCGGCTTCGTCCTCACCGGCTGGGCGTTTTGCCTGCTGGTGCAGCGGTGGACCGGCAGCTGGACGGCGGGCCTGGTCTCGGGATCGCTCGCCGCTTTCAACGCGCATGTCCTGGTGCGAATGGGACATCTGCAGACGGTGCATCCGGAATTTTTTCCGGTGATGCTGTATGCCCTCGATCGGCTCGTGGTGTCGCGGCGTTTCATGCACGCGATATGGCTCTCGGTCGGGTTCGTGCTTCAGGCACTGACGTCGATCTACATGCTGGTGTTCTCGGTGTGGACGCTGCTGTGTGCTTTCGCTGGCCGCGTCACGGACTGGATCCGGCATGCCGGTCGCGTGCTCGCGCTGCTGGCCGTGAGTGCAGCGCTCTCGATCGTCATGTTGTGGCCGACGCTGTCGCCGTACCGGCAGCTGCAGGCGGAGAGCGGCCTCGCGCGAGGAGCGCAGGAACAGATCGCCGGCAGCTGGTGGGACTACACCGCGACTGGCGCGCGAGTCCATCGCTGGTGGATTCCGGACCAAGCCGCTGGTTCGGTCGCCTACGCGTTTCCCGGTATCACCGCGATCGTCCTGATGGCGATGGCACTGAGCCGGCGCGACATCAGATCGGATCCACGCTTTCGGATGTGTGCCGTTGCCGCGGCAGGCTGCCTCGCCATCTCGATGGCGCCGCGGCTGCCGTTCTATGCCGTGCTGCACCAGGCCATCCCGCTTTTTCAGGCCGTCCGGGTACCCGCCCGCCTCTCACAGGAAGTGCTGCTGATGATCGCGGTGCTGGCCGGATTCGGAGTAACCGCTCTCCATCGCCGATGGCCGAAGCTGGCGGTGTGGCCCATCACCGCGGTGTTGGTCCTGCTCGTCAACGTCGAGGCATTCCGTGCGCCGATCGGCTATGTGCGGTTTTCCGGCGTGCCGGAGGTGTTTGCCTCGCTCGCCGCCGAGCGTGGCGCGGTGGTGGTCGAGCTGCCGTTTCCCATCCCGCAGCAGTGGTTTCTCAACGCCACCTACATGCTGAATTCCACGCGGCATTGGCGGCCGATGTTGAACGGCTACAGCGGGTTCCGGCCGGCGTCGTACGAGAAATCCTACGAGGCGGCCCGGAATTTCCCGCACGAAGATGCGCTGATCGCGTTGAATGCACTCGGTGTGACGCACATCATCGTGCACACGGATGCGATGGGCGCCGACCGCGTCGCCGAGCTGACGAAAGTGCAGTCGCTTCAGCAGATCGCGAGCGAAGGCGACATCCTGATATACCGGTTCAGGGCGAGGTAGCCGTTACCAGCAGGCCAGGAGTGCAGGCGAGACCCTGAAGTCCCGGAGCACACTCGAACCAATCGTGTCCACGCCCGTGAAGGTCTGTCGAGCCGTCACGCCCACGGTGTTCAGCTGGAGCACTTCAATCTCACGCGTCAGCTGGTGAATCAACCAGCATTCCTCGACGCCGTAGAGGGAGAAGTAGTGCAGTCGATCGTCGAGCTTGCCAATCCGCGGGTGCGGCGACATTACCTCCACGACGAGATCCGGCGCGCCCCAGACGCGATCGGTGATGATGTGCTTGCGCCACTTCGACACGTACATCAGGTCGGGCTGCACAATCAGCGCGCGAGCCGGGTCGAGCACCACATCGAGCGGCGCGATGCACACCGTGCCGAGCCTGTGCTGACGCACGAAGACGCGCATAAGGATGGCGAGCTCGAGCAGCAGATCCTGATGGCGGAAGGTCGGCGATTCGGCGACGTGTAGCGTGCCGAAGATCAACTCCTGCACGCGCATCGATTCGGCCGTCTGCAGGTACTCGGCCGTGGTCAACACGGTGCCGTCCGGCGGCAACTCTCCCCACACCGTTGGCCGTTCGCTCATGACTCTGCCTCCCATGACGACGACGTTCTCATCGTCCGGACGACGATGCAAGAGGCAGTATTTGCGTACCGCTCGACACGCGCTTACGCGCGATCAGGTATCTCGCTCCGCTCGCGTCTCCGCTCGCCGGTCAAACCTTCGCTCGGCGTTTTCATGCGCTTGGGCCAACTCGCGCGCCACTCCGCTCAAACAGGGCCGAGTCTGGCCTCGCTTGGTTTGTCGGCAAGAACTGTGTGTCGGCTCGGTCGAATGCTCGCTCCGCGAGACACCTGCTCGCGCTACGCCCGCCGCGATATGCTTTCCATAGCGTGCGTACCAAGCTGCGCCACCGCGTGATTGCCTTCGTCGTCTTAGTGGCTGCGACGAACGTTGCAGATACGCAGGCACCAATCTCGATCGGTCTTGTCAGAGAAGACGGATATCTCATGCCGATCGCCGAAATCACCGCGGATTTGTTCGAGACACCAGTTGCGACCTGGACGACCGTCAACGGCGAAGTACTTCCGGCTGCCAAGGCCGATCACCAGTTCAAAGAACTGATCTGGACGCTGGTATCTGGTCGTGGCCGGGCGCCGGTAGAGATCCGGACGTTAGATCAAGCGTCGGTGCCAATGCCGTACTGTTCCGACCAGGAAGGGTGGCGCACCACATTGAAAGTGCCGCCGGCGCCGAAGGGAGTGGCCCCAATCCGAAATATTGGTCTCGCGGTCCGCGGCGCCACCGTGGATCACCCCGACGATGTCGCGCGACAACCCGACGCCGCTTCCGGTCGCGTTTCCCGTCTGATCATCTCGATCGTTCACTCGAAAGAAGGCGAGCGGCTGCTCGAAGAAACAGGTCCGCTGGGCGTGTCGTCACCAGGCGATCGGCTGCGCATTCCCGTTCGTATCCCAGTTCTGCTGCGACAGCTCTCCGCTGGCGTGACGACGTATTATTTCGAGGCGACGAAAGCGTTGAAGGTTTCCGATGGCTCCGTACTCGATGACGCTGGGCTCGTCACTGGCTGGATCACCGACTCGGCGGGGAAACTCAGGGACTACGACGTGCAATACAAGATCAATGACGACGGCTACAAACAAAACGATCGCGCGCACGTATGGGGAATCGTGCCCTTTGGCAAGAGGGCGTTGTGGATCCTGGAGTGGCACGGCTGGGAATCGGAGTAATACACGCTCAACGACTGGCCATCGGGCGTGACGCGTCTGAGTGCCAGCGCGTACAACTGCTAGGAACAAACGATGTGCGATTTCGGCCAGCGTCATCACCACGATCACAAGGACTTTGGCTTTCTCGTGGACGTCCCGGAGATCCGCGGTCTGATCGGTGAGACTCGGCGACTGATGAACGAGGTCGCGGATACGCCGACACGCGTCAACGCCTTGCGACCTGCCTTCGCGAAACTGCTGGCCGCAGACGGGTGGCTGCCGAAGCAATACGGCGAACCCGATCTGAAAAGCGGCATGGGCGGCGGCATTGGCCAATATGCGCTCTATCGTGCCGAGGATGGATCGCTCTGCCTGTTCTCGCTCGTCATTCCCGCGGGCGCGCAGACGCCAATTCACGATCACCTCGCATGGGGATTGATCGGCGTCTACCGCGGCGTTCAGGATGAGACCGTCTATCGTCGCCTCGATGAGGGCAAGGATGAAACCACGGCGACGCTCGAAGTGGCGCGTCAACAAACCGTCAAGCAGGGCGACTTCTATACTCTGCTGCCCCCGTTAGACGACATCCACTACGTCAGGACCGTTTCCGACACGCCATCGATCTCGATTCACCTCCTCGCCAACGACACCGCGTGTGTCACGCGCCATCGTTTCGACCCGAAGACCGGGGTCGTCACGCCATTCAGATCCGGATATTCAAATGCGAAGTGCCTCGACCGGGCAGGCGCGTAGCGCGAGCAGGTGTCTCGCGGAGCGAGCATTCGACCGAGCCGACGGAGAGTCTTCCGCCGACAAACCGAGCGAGGCCAGACTCGGCCCTGTTTGAGCGAAGTGGTGCGCGAGTTGGCCCAAGCGTTTGAAAACGCCGAGCGGAGGTTTGACCGGCGAGCGGAGACGCGAGCGGAGCGAGACACCTGATCGCGCTTAAGCGCAGGCGAGGGCACCCTAAAGGGGTGCCCTACGTTAGCAACGCGTTATGAACCCGCGAGCTTTTTCAACTGCGCTTCGATCGCCTGCATCTCCTTGATCAGGTCCGCATATCGCTCGTGCGCGTCGCGGCCGACGCGCTGGTCGGCCTGGGTCACCATCCGCTGAATGTTGTTCAACTGGCTGAGCAACATCGGCTGGGTGTAGATGCCGGGCGTGTCGATCACTCGAGCGTAGAGCTGTTGGAGTGGGTGATCGTACTTGGTGTTGCTCGGTGAATCGCCGGGAAGGCCGGGCGCGAGTTGTGGCTTGAGACCGGCCTTCTGCATCGCCTGCTCGATGCTCGCTTGCAGCTTCCGCGCGTCGCTGATCGCATCGCGCACCTGCAGCTGGAATTTCACCTGCTCCGAGATAGCCGCGTCGGTCACGCCGTCGGCGACCACGCGCGGATCCGTGATCAACGTGAACGTGCGGGTGATGGTCTGGCCGTTGGAGATGAGACGCGCCGAGTACTTGCCGGGCGGGACCAGCGGTCCGCCGGGGCCGCCAGTGGGATTTTGCGCGCTCCACGGACCGGGGTAACGCAGATCCCACGTGATGCGCTGCATGCCGGCTTCGGCACGGATACTGGTGGACCCGGCGGCGCCGCGGAAGAAGGGTCCGCGCATCTCTTGCGCCGCAGCGGCCCCGCCCTTCGGCGGCGCCACGTTCCAGGTGCGCAGCGGTGTGCCGGCGCTGTCGAGCACTTCGAGTTTCGTGTCGGCGCCTGGCGCGGTCGCGAAGTAGAGGTCGAATTGCGCGCCCTGGAAGGGATACTCCGGATCGACGTTCGAAAACGGCGCCGTGCTGCTGCGATAGCGAATGGTGTCGCGCGGCTGGAAAAAGGCCACCGCCGGCAGCAGTCCGCCTGCGACGGGCTGCGCGTATTCGCCGCCGTCGTGCCCCGCGCCGGTGGCGCGGGGGCCCGCGAGGATCGCCGCCAGCTGCTGCAGCGGCGTGATGTTGTCCATGATCCACGCCGACCGTCCCATTGTCGAGATGACGAGGTCGTTGCGATGCACCTTGATATCGGTAATCGGCGTCGCCGGCAGGTTCTGCTGCAGCGGCTGCCAGTTGCGGCCGCCGTTGAACGACACGAAGAAGGCGAATTCGGTGCCGGCATACAGCAGCCCGGCCTGGCGCGGATCCTCGCGGACGACGCGAGTGGGATGATCGATCGGGATGCCGTTCTTGCCGTCGGTGAGCAGCGTCCAGGTTTCACCGTAGTTGTCGGTGCGATAGATGTACGGCTTCAGATCGTGCTCGCGCAGGAAACGATAGCCGGCGATGTAGGCGCGGCCCTTCATGTGCGGCGAATCCTCGACGGTCTGGATGCGCGCACCGACGAGATCCTTCGGCGTCACGTTCTTCCAGGTCTTGCCGTTGTCGCGCGTGACACTCACGGGACCGTCGTTGGCGCCTACCCAGATCACGCCGCGCTCGAGCCGAGACTCGATCATCGAGTAGATCGTCGAGTAGACCTCTTCGCCGGTCACATCACGGGTGATCGGGTTGCCCGAGACGATTTGATACTGCGGCTCCTTCGCGGTGAGGTCCGGGCTGACGATGTCCCACGAGATGCCCTCGTCAATGGAGCGGTGCAACACGTGCGAGGCCTGGTAGATGACACGTTCGTCGTGCGGCGACACATAGACGACGGTCTGGCGCGGGAAGCGGTATTTGATCTCGTCGGGATCGTGGCCGTAGCGATTCTGCGGATAGACCCAGTAGTGCTTTTCCTGACCGGTGTCGACGTTGTAGCGCCCGACTTCGCCCTTGCACGCTCCCCACACGACCTTGCCGTTCTTCTTCGGCCAGATCTGTCCGGTCTCGCATCCGGAACCCTGCGACCACGCCTGGGCGGGGTGCTCGAAGCCCCACGACACCGGCGGAATGCTCGGAATGATCAACGTGCTGTTGTCCTGTTGCGGCATGTAGAGGCGATACGGATACTGCTCGTCGACCGCCACCATGTAGTACTCCGCCGTCGGCTGGTTGAGGATCGACGACCAGCTGCGGCCGGCGTTGAGGCTGACGTTGGCGCCGCCGTCGTTCACTTGCAGGATGATGTTCGGGTTGTCGGGGTTGAACCACATGCCGTGGTTGTCGCCGTGCGGCGTGTCGACGGTGGTCCAGGTCTTGCCGCCGTCGCCGGATTTGTGCAGGCCGAGCTCGTTCACCCACACTTCGTTTTCGTTCTTCGGATTCACCGTGACGTAGTGGAAGTAGAACGGCCGCGCGCGCAGTCGCTGGCTGCTGTTGACCAGCGTCCACGACTCACCGGCGTCGCTCGAGCGGAACAAGCCGCCTTCGCTGCCGGGCGCCTCGATCATCGCGTAGAGCACTTTCGGATTGCTGCGCGCGATGTCGATGTCGATCTTGCCGATCAGTTTCGACGGCAGTCCGGCCGTGATCTTCTTCCACGTCTCGCCGCCGTCGGTGGACTTGTAGATGCCGCCCTCGGTGGCCGGGCCGCCGCTGATGATGTCCCAGCCTTTGCGGAAGCCGCGGTACATGGCCGCATACAGGATGTCGGGATTCTCCCAATCGACTTCGATGTCGCGTCCGCCGGTCTCGTTGTTCACGAAGAGCGTTTTCCTCCACGTCTTGCCGCCGTCGGTGGTCTTGAAGATGCCGCGCTCATCGTTCGGGCCAAAAGGCGATCCCAGCGCCGCGAGCCACACGGTGTTGGTGTTGAACGGGTGAATCTTGATGCCGCCGACCTGGCCGGAGTCTTTCAAGCCGACGAACTCCCACTTCTTACCGGCGTCGGTGGATTTGTACACGCCACGGCCGATGATCACGTTCGATCGGATTGCGGCGCTGCCGGTGCCCACCCACACGTGATTCGGATTCGACGGCGCAACGTCGATCGATCCGATCGATCCCGTCGTCGTGATCTGGCCGTCGCTGATCGGCTCCCACGTAATGCCCGCATCGTCGGTCTTCCAGACGCCGCCACCGACGCCGCCGAAATAAAACGTGTGCGGCTGCTGGCGCACGCCCGAATACGCGGTGACACGCCCGCCGCGGGTGGCGCCGACACTGCGCCACTTCAAGGCCTTGTAGGCGCTGGTTGGGACCAGGGTGTTGGCGTCACCTTGCGCGGCCAGCCGCATTTCGGGAATCGAGACCAGGAGTGCCAGCGCGAACGCGCCGGCGCTGCGGACAATCAAAGACAATCGCATGTGTGAATCCTCTGAAGTTGCGGAAGACAACGAGTATAGCGTCATCAACGCTCGGTCACCTGCATGCTCTCGGTGATTTCCAGCGTCGGCCAGTTTTTCTTGTCGGGCGCCGTTGGCGTAGCAGTGATGGTGAAGCCGCTGGCACGGATCTCAGCCGTATAGGTGTAACCGCGCTGTTCGGTGCCGCCGGGCAGAAGATTCTCGGCGGCGAGTTCCGCGAGCGTCGCGTACTTGCCATTGCTCGCCTGATACTGCCGCTCGGTTTGCCCAATGGTCAGCAGCCGCTGACGGATGGCGGCCACGTCGATCTGCTCTTGCGGGGAGCCGCCTTGCATTACGTCAGTCGCTCTGCGTTCGTAGAGGTAGAACCCGACGCCCAGCACGATGATCACGGCGAGCAGGCCAAAGGCGCGCATTATTTGTCCTCCGGGTTGATGGCGAGAAAGGTGAACGCCGCCGCCGCGGCTCCGACGAGGTTCGCCAGCAGATAGATCCAGATGCTGGCCCACGCCGACAAGCCCATGAGGGTGATGCCGACGGCCACGGCCGGATTGAAGGCACCGCCGGAGATCGCGCCCACCGAATAGGCGCCTGCGAGCACGGTGAAGCCGATGGCGAGTCCGTAGGTAGGATTGCCGCTCGTGCCTTTGGCCGTGGCGACGTTCAGCACGACATAGCAGAGTGCGAAGGTGTAGAGGAACTCCGCGATCAGCGCGCGGGTCACGTCGGGAACCATGACTTCCACGGCGGGATTGCCCTTCATGAACAGCACGACAGCCGCGGCCGTCGCGCCGCCGAGGATTTGTGCAATCCAGTAGCCGACGACGTCGCCGCCGTTACAGCGGCCGCGGATGAATACGGCGAGCGTGACGGCGGGATTGTAGTGCGCACCCGAGACGTGGCCGCCGGCGAAGATCATCACCATCAGCGCGGCGCCAATGGCCAGCGGCGCGAGATCGCCGGCGCCCGGCGCAATCACCGTCATGCCGATGGTGCACACGAGGAAGAACGTGCCGATGAACTCGGTGAGGAGTTTGCCCATGGCGGGCATTTTACGGCTTCGGCTTGCCGGTCATGGGGACAAAGCGAACCGGCAACGTGCGAAGCGTTTCCAGCCCGGTCGCGGTGCGGCGGAGAATGCGCAGCTCCTGCTCACTGACGCCGACGGGAATCGCCATCAAGCCGCCGACGGCGAGCTGCTCGACCAGCGCGGGCGGGATGGCGTCGGGCGCGGCCGTCACCATCACGCGATCGAACGGCGCGTGTTCGGGCCAGCCTTGATAGCCATTGCCGCTTCTGACGTGCACGTTGGTGTAGCCCAGCCGGGCCAGGGTGGCGCGGGCGCTCTTCGCCAGCGGCTCGACGATCTCAATCGTGTAGACCTCTTTCGCCAGCTCACCCAGCACCGCGGCCTGGTAGCCGGAGCCGGTGCCGATCTCGAGGACGCGATGCGTGGGCTGCAGCTCCAGCGCCTCGGTCATGTAGGCCACGATGTAGGGCTGCGAGATGGTCTGGTTGTAGCCGATCGGCAGGGGAGTGTCGTCGTAGGCCCCAGGGCGCATCGACTCCGGCACGAACTCGTGGCGCGGAACTCTCCGCATCGCGTCGAGTACGCGTGCACTCTTGATATCGCGTCCGGCCAGTTGATCGTCGACCATGCGATTGCGAGCCGATTGCCGCGCGGTGTCGGCGGGCTGCGCCGATGGTGCGGCGGTGCCGCACGCCCAGCCGAACGGCGTCAGCGCCGCCCAGCGCAGCAGGAACCTTCTCCCGAACGTCAGACGTGCACGCCCACCGGCGGCGCCGCGGGGTTGAGACCAGGCCATCGCGCCATGTCGACGTGGATGCCGAACTGGTCGAGCAGCCGCGCCGCCGTAAAATTCACGATCTCGTCGATGTTGTGCGGATGCGAATAAAACGCCGGCACGGGTGGCGCAATCACCACGCCCATCCGCGACAGTGTGAGCATGTTCTCGAGGTGGATCTCGTGCAGCGGCGCCTCACGCACCGCGAGCACCAGCTTGCGCCGTTCCTTCAGCACCACATCCGCCGCGCGGTGCACGAGATGGTCGCCGAGGCCGTGGGCGATCGCTGCCAGCGTGCGCGCGCTGCACGGCGCGATCACCATGCCCATGGTCACGAACGATCCGCTCGAAATCGCCGCGCCCTGATCGGTCAGCGGGTGCGCGACCGTGGCCAGCGCCGCCACGCGCTCGGGCGTGTAATTGGTTTCATGCACCAGGGTGCGGGCGCCCCAGCGGCTGATCACGAGATGCGTCTCGATGTCGGTGTCCCGCAACATCTCGAGCAGGCGCACGCCGTAGATCGATCCGCTGGCGCCGGTGATGCCAACGATGAGGCGGCGTGGCGTCGTCATAGTGGACCTAAAACAGTCCTACGATCCTACCATCCCCGCCGACGTCGATTGATTCGGCCGCCGGCACTTTGGGCAGGCCCGGCATCGTCATGATCTCGCCGCAGATGGCGACCACGAACTCCGCGCCCGCCGACAGCCGCACTTCGCGCACGTTGATCGTGTGATCGACCGGCGCGCCCTTGGCGTCGGGATTCGTCGAGAAGCTGTACTGCGTCTTGGCGACGCAAATCGGCGCCGTGCCGTAGCCCAGCGACTCAAATGTCGCCAGCTGATCCTTGACGGCCTTGTCGGCCGTCACATCCTTGGCGCGATAGATTTCCCGCGCGATGGCGCGGATCTTCTCGAACAGCGGCATCTCGTCGGGATAGATGAACTGCAGTTTGCCCGCGCCCTTGTCGCACACGCCTACTACCGCGCGCGCGACGTCGATCGCGCCGTCGCCGCCCAGCGCCCAGTGATCCGCCATGTGGCACTCGACGCCGAGCTGGGCGCACGCCTTCCTGGTCAGCTCGATCTCGGCCGCCGTATCGGAGCTGAAGCGGTTGATCGAAATCACCGGCTCGAGGCCGAACTTGCGGATGTTCTCGACGTGACGGCGCAGGTTGCTCATGCCGGTGTCGAGCGCGGCGAGGTCTTCCTTCTTGAGATCGTCTTTCTTGACGCCGCCGTGCATCTTCAGCGCGCGGATGGTCGCGACCAGCACCACGCACGACGGCTCGAGTCCGGCCTTGCGGCACTTGATGTCGAGGAACTTCTCGCCGCCAAGATCGGCGCCGAAGCCCGCCTCCGTCACCACGTAGTCGGCGAGCTTCAACGCGGTGGTGGTGGCCAGCACCGAATTGCAGCCGTGCGCGATATTGGCGAATGGCCCGCCGTGAATGAACGAGGGCGTGCCTTCCAGGGTCTGCACCAGATTCGGCGCCAGCGCGTCTTTCAGCAGCGCCGTCATGGCGCCCTGCGCCTTGAGATCCGACGCGCGCACCGGTTTTCTGTCGCGCGTGTAGCCGACGATGATGTTGCCGAGACGCCGCCGCAGATCGCTCAGGTCCGACGCGAGACAGAAGATCGCCATCACTTCGGACGCCACCGTGATGTCGAAGCCGTCTTCGCGCGGATAGCCGTTGGCGGAACCACCGAGCGAGTTGACGATCTCGCGCAGCGCCCGATCGTTCATGTCGAGCACGCGCCGCCAGGTCACGCGGCGCTGATCGATGCCGAGCGGGTTGCCCCAGTAGATGCTGTTGTCGAGCATGGCCGCCAGCAGGTTGTTGGCCGACGTGATGGCGTGGAAATCTCCCGTGAAGTGCAGGTTGATGTCCTCCATCGGCACCACCTGCGCGTAACCGCCCCCCGCCGCGCCGCCTTTCATGCCGAACGACGGACCCAGCGATGGTTCGCGCAGGCAGCACATCGCCTTCTTGCCGATCTTGTTGAGCGCGTCGGTCAGTCCAACGGTGGTGGTCGTCTTGCCTTCGCCCGCCGGCGTCGGCGTGATCGCGGAGACGAGGATCAACTTGCCGTTTGGACGATCTTTCAGCGACTTGACGTAGTCCATCGACACCTTGGCCTTGTAGTGGCCGTAGGGTTCGAGGCTCGTCGCCGGGATGCCAAGTCGCGTGCGCGCGATCTCGGCGATCGGCGTCATGGTCGCGGCTTGAGAAATCTCGATGTCGCTCTTGGGGTTCTGATGCTGCGAAGCGGGCATGGATTAGACCAACCGAGCGCCGGCTTTGACGCCGGCGGATTTGACGAATTCGCCGGCGCTGACCTTGCCGCCGTCGGCGCCTTTGACGCGCAGGATATTCATGCGTCCGTCAGCGCACACCACGGTAAATCCGGAATCGCTCACCTCGGCGATCTCGCCGGGTTTGCCGCCAATGCCCTTGGGCGTCTGCGCCGGCACCGGCTTCGCCTCGAAAATCTGCAGCGTCTTGCCGTCAAGCGTCGTCCAGGCTCCGGGGGCCGGACTGCAACCGCGAATCAGCGGATCGATCTGACGCCACGATTTGCCCCAGTCGATGCGGGCGGTTTCGGCGGTGCACTTGCCTTCGTAGGTCGCGAGGCGCTCGTCCTGTTTGATCCGCGGCGCTCGGCCGGCTTTCACCAGGTCCACCGATTCGAGCATCGCCTCCACGCCCATCGGGAACAGTCGATCGAAGTAGACACTGCCGAGCGTATCGGTGTCGGAGATCGGCGTCTTTTTCTGCAGCAGGATGTCGCCGGTGTCGAGGCCGTTGTCGGGCCAGAAGATCGACAGGCCGGTTTCCTTTTCGCCGAGGATGATCGGCCAGTTGATCGACGAGGCGCCGCGATGCGCCGGCAGCAACGACGGGTGATATTGAATCGAGCCGTGGGTCGGGATGTTCAGAAACTCTTCCGGCACGAACAGCGTGACGAAGGCCATCACCTGCAGATCCGGCTTCAGCGATCGGCATTGCGCCCACACCTCGGGCTGTCGATACGAGGCGGGTTGAAAGAGCGGCAGCCCCGCGGCCTGTGCGGCTTCCTTCAGCGGATCCGGTTTCTGGCCCGGTTTTTCGGGGGCGACGTAGACGCCGACGATGTTCTCTCCGCGCTTGAGCAACGCCTCCAACACCGCCTTGCCAAACGCTTGCTGACCATGAACCACTATGCGCATCGGGGTTTGTCTCGGTGGCTCATTTCTCTGTGGCTGACATGGCGCCCGACGCCTTGATCTCGGCGACCTGTCTGGCGCTGTAGCCGAGCACTTTGGTCAGGACCTCGTCGTTGTGCTCGCCGAGCAGCGGCGCGTACCTCACCTCACACGGCGAATCCGACAGCTTGATCGGGTTGCCCACCGTCAGGTACTTGCCGCGCGACGGATGATCGACCTCGACCACCGTGCCGGTGGCGCGCAGCGACGGCTCCTCGGCAATCTCCTTCATCGACAGGATCGGCCCGACGGGGATGTCGTGCGCGTTGCAGAGCGTCATCACCTCGAACTTCGATTTGGTCTTGGTCCACTCTTCGATGGTGCCGAAGATCTGTTTCAATCGCGGCAGGCGCGCCGGCGGTGTGGCGTAGGTCGGATCGGTCTTCCAGTCCGGCTTGCCAATCAGATCGCAGATCTCGCCCCACACCGGCGCTTGCGTAATGAAGTAGATGTAGGCATCCGGATCCGTTTCCCAGCCCTTGCACTTCAGAATCCACCCGGGCTGGCCGCCGCCGGAGTCGTTGCCCGCGCGCGGCACCGACTTGCCGAACGCGACGCCTTCGCCGAACTGGCTGTATTCCTCGAGGGGGCCGTGTGCGAGGCGCTGCTGGTCTCGCAGCTTGACACGCGCCAGGTTGAGCACGCCATCTTGCATCGCGCACAACACGCGCTGGCCGCGTCCTGTCCGGTTGCGCTGAAACAACGCGGCGACGATGCCGAGCGCGAGATGGAGCCCCGTGCCGGAATCGCCGATCTGCGCGCCGGTGACCAGCGGCGGGCCTTCGCGGAAGCCGGTGGTCGACGCTGCGCCGCCGGCGCACTGTGCGACGTTCTCGTAGACCTTGCATTCCTCGTACGGCCCAGGACCGAAGCCCTTGACCGACGCCATGATCATGCGCGGGTTGAGCTGATGGACGCGTTCCCACGTGAACCCCATGCGATCGAGCGTGCCCGGCGCGAAGTTCTCCACCAGCACATCGCACGCCTTGATCAGACGCTCGATGATCTCCTTGCCCTTCGGATGCTTCGAGTCGATGGTGATCGACCGCTTGTTGCCGTTCAGCATCGTGAAGTAGAGCGAGTCGACGCCCTTGATGTCGCGCAGTTGTCCGCGGGTGATGTCGCCTGCGCCCGGACGCTCGACCTTGATGCAGTCGGCGCCCATGTAGCCGAGCAGCTGCGTGCAGGTGGGGCCCGATTGCACGTGCGTGAAATCGAGAATGCGCACGCCGTCCAGCGCCTTGCCGTTCTTGCCCCATGGCACTGAACGCCTGGCTGTGGATGCCTTCGCCTTGCTCGCCTTCTTCTTGGTTGCGGCCGTCCTGGCCTTCTTCCGAGCTGCCATCACTTTTTAACTTTGAACTTTGAACTTTGAACTGTCACTTGTACATCGTCTGATTCCTGGTGCCCGGCGCGTACTCGTTCGGGTCGACCCAGATGTTGATCACTGCCGATTTGCCGGTCTTGGCCACCATCTCGCGCGCCTGGCGAAGTGCGGGCGCGATCTCCGACGCCTCACGCACCTCGACGCCCCATCCGCCCCACATCTGCGGAAAGACCGAGAAGTTCATGTCGCCAAGCTTGTTGCCCACGTTCCCACGCTCGGGGCCGTACTTGGCGATCTGTCCGTAGCGGATCTGGTTCATGGCGGAGTTGTTGCCGATCACGGCGATGTAGGGCGCGCCAAACCGATCGGCGGTCTCCATGTCGAACGCCGTCATGCCGAACGCGCCGTCGCCGTAGTAGCACAGCACTTCCTTCTTCGGATGCGCGAGTTTGGCCGCGAGCGCGAAGCCGGTGCCGACGCCAAGCGAACCGAGCGCGCCGGGGTCCATCCAGTTGCCTGGCGCGCGCGGCCGCACCGCCTGGGCCGAGATGGTCACCACGTCGCCGCCGTCGCCGATGTAGATGGTGTCATCAGTCAGGAATTCGTTGATCTCGTAGGCGACGCGATACGGATGGATCGGCGACTGATTGGACGTGAACATCGGCATCAGCTTTTCGAGCGCCGCATCTTCGGCCTCGGTCAGCTGCTTCATCCACTCGCGACGCGCCTGCCGCTTGTCGTTCTTCAACCGGCCGCCGGCCGCCTGCAGCACCGCGCGGCACACGGCGCCAGGATCGGCAGCGATGCCGAGGTCGACGTCGCGGTTCTTGCCGACGATGTTGTAGCCGAGATCGACCTGCACCAACGTCGGCACGTTGATGCGCTTGCCGTAGCCCATGCGGAAATCGAACGGCGTGCCGACGATGACCACCACGTCGGCCTTGCCGAACGCGAGCGAGCGCGTGCGATCGAAGTGATGCGGATCGCCGGGCGGCAGGAAGCCGCGGCCAGCGCCGTTGAAGTAACCGGGCACGTCGAGACCGCGCAGCAGCGCCACTGCTTCGTTGTGGCCGCGGCAGGCCCACACTTGTTGTCCGAACAGGATCGCGGGCCGCTCGGCGTTGACGAGAATGTCGGCGAGCCGCTCGATGTCTGCCGGATCGCCGGCCGACTTCGTCGAGGCGCGGTAGTGGCCCGCCTTCGGCAGCACCGCGCGCGTCAGCTCGATCTCGCGGTCGAGGATGTCGCGCGGAATCTCGAGATACGACGGCCCGTAGGCGCCGTTGAAGCATTCACGCGCGGCCATCGCCACCATGTCGGCGACGCGCTCGGTCGACATCACCGTGGTGGCGAACTTGGTGATGGGCCGCATCATGTCGACGTGCGGCAGGTCCTGCAGGCCGCCCATCTTCCACTGGCTCAACGCGCTCTGGCCGCCGATGTGGAGCACCGGGCTCTCCGAGCGGAATGCCGTCGCGATTCCGGTGACGGCGTTGGTGCAGCCCGGGCCGGCGGTGGTGACCACGCAGCCGAGCTTGCCGGTCTGCCGCGCGTAGCCGTCGGCGGCGTGCGCCGCGGTCTGCTCGTGACGGACGTCGACGATCTTGATGTTCTCGTCGAGACAGCCGTCGTAGATGTCGATGATGTGACCGCCACAGAGCGTGAAAATCGTGTCCACGCCTTCGGCCTTGAGCGCCTTCGCGACCAGGTGGCCGCCGGAGATGACGTTGGCGTCCCGGCTCTTCTGCTTGAGCGTGTCGTCCGCCGTCGTCGAGGCTTTGCCGGCCTTCACGGTGGCGTCGGTAGTCGAGGTGGTCATAAGAAGCCGAATTGTACTGTAGGCTATGGCCTCGATGTCCATGGCACGATCAGCCGACTCCTCTCAGGTCAATACTTCGCGCTGGAGCCAACTGGTGTATGGCGTGGCGTGCATGGTGGCCGCGTCGAACATCCAGTACTCGTGGACGCAGTTCGTGCCCGAGATTCAGAAAGCGCACGGCTGGGAACGCGCCGCGATTCAAACCGCCTTCAGCATCTTCGTGGTGGTGCAGACGTGGTCGACGCCGTTCATCGGCGCCTTGATCGATCGCCTCGGACCGCGCGCCCTGGTCCTCTTCGGCGGTGTCTTCACCGGCCTGGCGTGGGTGATCAACTCCTACGCGACGTCGTTGCCCGGCTACTACGTCGGCGCGGTCGTCGGCGGCCTCGGCGTGGGCGCAGTGTATGCCACCTGCATCAACAACGCGATTAAATGGTTCCCGGATAAGCGCGGTCTTGCCGTCGGTCTGACCGCGGCGGGTTACGGCTCCGGCACTATTCTCACCGTCATCCCGATCTCGCGGATGATCGCGAGCTCCGGTTTTCAGTCGACGTTTTTCACCTTCGGCCTGATCCAGGGCGCGGTGATTCTGTTGTTCGCGTCGTTCTTGCGCGCCCCCGCGGCCGGCGCGGTCACCTACGCGGCCAAGGCCTCGGTCACGCAGTCGCGACGCGACTACACGCTCGGCGAGGCGCTGCGCACGCCGGTGTTCTGGGTGATGCTCGGGATGTTTACTGGTACTGTCACCGGCGGCCTGATGGCGGTGGCGCAGTTGAGCGTGATTGCTGAGGACCTCGGCGTTCGCAACGTCGAAATGAACTTCGTCTTCTTCACCATGGCCGCGCTGCCGTTCGCGCTGATGATGAATACCATCGTCAACGGCGTCTCGCGGCCGGTGTTCGGGTGGCTGTCGGACCACATCGGACGCGAGCAGGTGATGTTCATCGCGTTCTCGCTCGAAGCGGTCGGCATCCTCGCGCTCGGCTGGTACGGCTCCAACCCCTGGGCGTTTGTCGTGCTCTCGGGGATCGTCTTCTTCGCGTGGGGTGAGGTCTACAGCCTGTTCAGCGCGACGGCGGGCGACACCTTCGGCACCAGGAACATCGGGACCATCTACGGCCTGCTCTATTGCGCGAAGGGGATTGCGGCGCTGTTCGTTCCCTTCGGCAATCGGCTGATGGAAGCGACCGGGACGTGGACCAGCGTGCTCTACACGATGGCAGCGCTCGATTTCAGCGCCGCGCTGGCGGCGATCTTGATCCTCAAACCGCTGCGGCGGCGGATGGCCCAGGTCGATACCCGAACGGAAGCCGTGCAGGGCGCGCCGTCGGTGGCTTAGACCGGTATTCGAGGCAAGAATCGGCCGGTTGACGCGCGGTAAACGCGATAGGCCTCACCGAATCGTTCCAACAGCTTCTGTTCCTCGGTGTGCGAGCGAATCGCGAGCAGGGCAAACATGATGCCCCCGCCGACAATCACAAACCAGTTCGCCATCATCAGCGCGATCGACAGCACGAACAGCGCCATGCAGCCGTAGAACGGGTGCCGCACCCAGCGATAGGGGCCGTTCGTCACGAGCGTGTGCGCCGCCCGCGTCACCACGGTGTCGGTCAGGTTCGGCCCGAGGCTGCGCAACGTCCAGATCAATAACGCCACGGTCAGAATCGTCAGCCCGACGCCGGTCCATCGCGCGTTTGCCGGCAGCGGCACAGCCGACCAGGCCATGAGCGCGGGATCGATCATGTAGACCATCACACTCGCCCACACGGCCAGCCCGCCGAGACGCAGGACGATCATCATAGCGATGCCCTCCTGCGTGCGATCCAGTTTTTCACGCGTTGCCTGCGATTTGAGGCGGAACGGCAGTGCGATGAGAACCACGACCACGAACCCGGCGATGACCAGTGGCCGAAACGTCGCATCCAGGTTCATGGCTCAGAGCCGAAGTAAGTTTGGCCGGAGCCGGTGATACCCCTGCTCGCGCGCCCACAAATCGAGCGACACGCTGGCCAGATCGTCGCCGACGAGGCACGCTAACGCGTCGCGCGTGAGATCGATCGTCTTGACGTAGCCGTGACAGTTGTCGCACGCGTCGATGCGTGCCGGATCGGTCGATTCGGTGCGGAACACCGGCAGTGCGTCGACGCGGGTCTCGCCGCAATGGAGGCATCCGAGCCGCGGCGCCGCCGATTCGGCGAAGCACACGCCGCAGACGTACGAGCGGCGTGAGCCATGCGCGGCCTCACGCAACACCGACACCACCGGCGGCCCGCTGCAGAAGGCGCACGGGTCGGGCGGGAAGATCTGCAACAGCCCTTCGACGATGAACGCGCGCGCGGCATCGGTGGCGACCGAATAGGATGCGAGCAATGCCGGCCACTCGACGGCCGACTGCTCGATGCCGATCGACGCTTCGGCGATCGGCGGTGGCGCATTGCGCTGGAGCCATTCCAGGTACTCTCTCAGGGCTGACGCCGCGTTGTCGTGCGTGTGCGCGAGTGACTGCTGCAATCCAACCAGTTCGGCGTAGAAGGCGAGGGCCGCGCGCGCCTCCGGCCTGGCGCCGGCCAGCGTGCGGGCGCGGCTGATCCGCGACGTCCACCGTGATTCAGCGACGGGCAGCGGCATGATCGTCTGTCGAACCCCCGATCACAATCGCCTGGCCATTCGGCACCACGACGACACCCATGTACACGTGGATGATGAACGCGCCAATCGTGACGAGTGCCGCAATCACGTGCACCAGAATCGCGATCTCGCGCACGATGGACGCCGACGCGGGAATGGTGTGCGGGAACCACAGCACCAGTCCCGACAGCAGCAGCACGAACGCGCTGAGGGTCATCACCCAGAACTGCATTTTCTGGCCGAAGTTGAAACGCCCGCTCTTCGGCACGCGGTCATCTTCGTTGCGGATGTAATGCCACATCGCCTTCCGCCACGCGCGGTCGGCGTCGGTGGTCCGCATCACCAGACTCCATTTCAGCAGCATCCACGTCGCCACCAGCGCGAACACCACGCCGACCCAGGGATGCAACGCCCGCGCGAGAAACCCGCCGCCGAGCACGGTCGCGATCCAATAGAACGACGGGCTCCAGAACGCCAGTCCGGTGAGCAGCAGGTAGACATAGGTCACCGCCGCGCACGAATGCATGAGACGTTCGGAGAAGCTATAGCGCATTCGTCACGAGCCTTCGTCGATGCCTTCTTTGTGCTTCCGTCCGTAGCGAATGAAGTGAACGGCGGCGCCGAGGATGCCCGCGACCATCGCCGTGTTGCCGATCGTCTTCAACGCGCCCTTCCAGAACGTGACCGCGAGCGGAACCGTCGGGTCTGCCGGCAGACCGTATAACTCGGGTCGATCACCGAATGCCAGCACCGACACCACCGAGGTGCCGCCAACGCCGGGCGGGTCGTAGACCGCGGCTTGCGGATAGCCGTTCGCCTTGAGTTGTTCCACGCGATGATTCGCGATCTGCAGCATCGCATCCTTGGTGCCAAACTGCAGGCAGCTCGTCGGGCATGCCTTCACGCACGCGGGCTGCAGCCCAACCTCGACACGATCGACGCACAGCGTGCACTTGTAGACCCGCTGCGTATCGGCCGCGAACTTCGGCACGTTGAACGGGCAACCGGTCATGCAGTAGCCGCAGCCGATGCAGTTCTCCTGCTGGAAATCGACGATGCCGTTCGAGTACTGGACGATGGCATTGGGAGCGGGACAGGCAATCAGGCAGCCCGGTTCGCTGCAATGCATGCACTGGTCCTTGCGCATCAGCCAGTTGAAGCGATCCGTTTCATGCTCACTGAAGCGAATCAGGTTCCAGAAATTCGACGTCATGTCGGGCAGCGTCTGATACGTGCCCGTTTGCGTGGTCGACTCCGGCCGGAGGTCGTTCCATTCCTGACACGCCACCTCGCAGGCCTTGCAGCCGATGCACGTCGACGTGTCGATCAGCTTGGCGACGATCGGCTCGGTGCGGATGCCCGGTGCCGGCGGACCGGCTGACGCGCGGATGACGTTCAGCGTCGCGGCCACGTCACACCTTTTCGAGCTTCACCAGGAAGCCCTTGTACTCGGGCGCGAACGAATTTGGATCAACGATGGTGGGCGTCACGAGATTCGCAAGCGCGCCCTGCTGCTTGCCGCGGCCGAGGAAGCCCCAATGGATCGGAAAGCCGATCTGGTAGGTCGTCTTGCCGGCCACCTGCATCGGCTTGATGCGCTTGGTCAGCATCGCGACCCCTTCCACCGAGCCGCGCGCCGACGACACGCGGACGCGATCGCCGTTGGCGATGCCTTTCTCGGCGGCGAGCTGTTCGGGGATTTCGACGAAGAACTCCGGCTGCAACTGCGTGTTGTAGGGATTGTTCTTGGTCCAGTAGTGGAAGTGTTCGGTGAGCCGGTAGGTGGTGCAGATGATGGGGTATTCCTCGGCGCTGCCGAGCACGTCGTATTCAGTCGTGAACCGCTTCACCGCGGGATTCGAGCTCTGTGCCGGATGCAACGGATTGGCCACCGGCGATTCGACCGGTTCGTAATGTTCCGACCACGGTCCGTCGGCGAACTGACCCGGCACGAACAGCCGCGCCACGCCTTCGGGCAACATCATGAATGCACCCAGGCCCGCCGCCGGCGGACTGTCGGCCGTGATGTCGGGAACATCGCCGGTCCAGCGCGTTCCGTTCCAGGCAATCGCCGGCCGCGACGCGTCCCAGGGCCGGCCCTCACTGTCGGCCGAGCAGCGGTTGTAGAGGATTCGACGGTTGGCCGGCCAACTGAATGCCCAGTCGGGGTAGCGGCCGACGCCGCTCGGATCCGCGGTCGATCGACGTTGGCTCAGGTTGCCAGCCTCCGTGTACATGCCGATGTAGAGCCAGTTGCCCGACAGCGTGGAGCCGTCCCCACGCGTGTCGGCGAAGCGGGCGAGTTGTTGTCCGGCGCGCACCACCACGTTGCCGGCGGCATCGCGCACGTCGGAGATCGCCCAGCCGTTGATCTCCTTCGCCACCTCGTCGAGCGATGGATGCGCCGGATTCGAATACCACCAGTTCAGATGCCGGACGGGATCCGGCACGCGGCCGCTCTCGCGCTCGTAGAGATCCCGAACTCTGAGGAAGATGCGCGCGATGATCTCCTGATCGGCCCTGGCATCCCCCGGCGGCTCCACCGCCTTCCATTTCCACTGAATCCAGCGCGCCGAGTTGACGAACGAGCCGTCCTTTTCCGCGAAGTTTGCGGCAGGCAACTGGAAGACTTCAGTCTGCACGTCCTCCGGCTTCTTGCCCACCAGCGCGAGGATGTCGTCGCGCCAGAACACCGCCGTTTCTTGTTCAAAGTTCTCCGCCACGACCAGCCACTTCAGCTTCGACAGCGCGTCGATGGCTTTGCGCGAGTGCGGGCCGTTGCTCACCGGGTTCATGCCGAAGCTGAAGAACCCCTCCATGCGGCCGTGGTACATGTGGTCGAACATGTAGGCCCAGCTCCAGTTTTCGTCCGCGCCGGCTTCGTTCTGCGGCAGCCGTGGGTGGAGCTGGTACGCGAAGCCGTTGTCGCGCGTCGCATGCGCGCCGTAGTACGCCTTGAGCTGACTGACGGTGAAGCGATCGGTATTCGACCAGAAGTTCGTGGCGGTGGCGCTGAGCGGCTCCGGCGTCACCGCCGTCACGAACGCGTCGAGCGTCTCGTGGCCGGCCTTCGGGATGGGAATGTATCCCGGCAGGTTGTGATACGCCATGCCGCAGTCGGTGCCGCCCTGGATGTTGGCGTGGCCACGCAGCGCGTTCAAGCCACCGCCGGCGCGGCCGATGTTGCCGAGCAACAGCTGCAGCATCGCCGCCGCATGAATCAGCTGCACTGAGTGGCTGTGATGCGTCCACCCGAGCGCATACATGATCGTGCCGGCGCGATCGGGCGTATGCGTCGAGGTGATCAACTCGGCGGTCTTCTGGAAATCCTCGGCCGTGCACCCGCAGATGTTCCCGACCGCCTGGGGCGTATAGCGCGAGTAGAAGGTCTTCATCACCTGGAAGACCGATCGCGGATGCTGCATCGACGGATCGGTGCGGGCGAAGCCGCGCGCGTCGAGCTGGTAGCCCCAGCTCGAGGTGTCGGTGTACGACTTCGTCTGTTCGTTCCAACCCGAGAACACGCCTTTCTCCGGATCGAACGCGTAGGTGTCTTTCAGCAGGTAGGTCGCATTGGTGAACGCGCGCACGTAGTCGGCATGGAAGCGATTGCGCGACAGCGCGTAGTTGATCAGCCCGCCGAGAAACGCGATGTCGGTGCCGACGCGAATCTGCACGAACGCATCGGCCACGGCGGCGGTGCGATTGAATCGCGGATCGACGCACACCAGCTTCGCATTGCGATTGCGCCGGGCTTCCATCACGAAGCGGAAGCCGACCGGGTGATTCTCAGCCGGGTTGCCGCCCATGGCCAGCACCACGTCCGCGTTGCGGATGTCGGTCCAGCCGTTGGTCATCGCTCCCCGTCCGAATGTGGCGGCCAAACTGGCCACCGTGGGGCCGTGTCATATACGGGCCTGTTGCTCGATCGGGATCACGCCAAGGCCGGCGCGAAACGCCTTTACGAGGAGATAGTTGACCTCGTTCGTGTCGGTGCAGCCGCCGATCACGCCGACGGCGGTCAGCGCGTTGATGGCGCGGCCGCGCGCGTCCTTCTCGATGAAGTGCTTGTCGCGCGTGTCTTTCAGCAGCCGCGCGATCCGGTCGATCGCCCAGTCCCACGGCTTGTCTTCCCACACCCGGCTGCCCGGCGCTCGGTACTTGACGGTCGTCAAACGCCGGTCGTTGACGATGTTCTGCTTGAGGGTGATGCCTTTGGGGCAGAGCGCGCCCTGGTTGATCGGGTGATCGGGATCACCTTCGACGTGCACCACGGTGGGCGTGACGTTGCGTGACTTGTCGCCAAGCGTGTGGATGATGACGCCGCAACTAACCGAGCAGTACGGGCAGGTGGAGCGGGTTTCGGTGGTGCGCGCGATCTTCAGCTCGCGCACCTGCGCCAGCGCCGGCGCCAGGTCGAACCCCAGCACCGAAATGGCGACGCCGCCCGTCGTCGCGTTGCGGATGAATTCGCGACGGTTCATGCCGTACGCGGGATATTACCACCCTATCCGCAATCCGGTGACCCACGACGTGCCGGAATACGCGCCGCCGTCGTTGGCCCGATCCTGCATCTTCGCACGCGCCACGCCGCTTTGCAGCTTGAGGCGGTGACCGTAGAAGAAGTAATTGACGCCCAGGTAGCCTTCGCTGTACTCGTCACCGGCGCCGCGCACCACGCGGCTCTCATACGTGGCCAGCGACACGCCGTTGTTGCCGTCGCTGTCGACGAACGTATAGCGGCCGATGAACTGCAGCTTGCTGGTGGCGTTGAAGTAGGGCATCAGCATGAACGACCACGCGTCGCGCTGGCCGAGGTAGCCGACGGCGGTCGACGAGTCGCCGCGAGTGCCCCAACGTCCTTCCTCGAACCTGAAGTTCACCGACGTGATGTGCTCGTAGCGGCGGGTGAACGTGTTGTTGCTGTCGGGTTGCTGATACAGATAGTGGCCCAGCACCGTCGCTTCCCTCACGCCGAGCTTCTTCGAGAAGTCGTAACCGACGATGGCCATCGTGAAGAGGCCGCCATTGAATTCGCCGAACTCACGATTCATCGCGCCGGCGGAATAGACGCTGCCGCGATAGGTCCAGAGGCCCTTGCGGCCAGCGACGCTGACCCCGGGCATGTATTCCTGGCCGAACCAGATGTTGTTCGCGAGATTGCTGCGATCGATGGTGAGGAGCTCCCGAGACGAAGTCGCGCCTTCCTGAGTGAAGGGCACGCTGTGCTTGCCGACGGTGATCACCAGGGCGGGATTCTTCGACCACTGCACGTAGGCTTCGGTGAAGCGCATGTAGAAAGGATTGCGTTCCTGCGGGTTGACCTCGACTTCGGCGTGCACCAGGAAATCGCGGAACATCGTGATGCGCGGCCCAAGGCGCATCCGGCGGACATTCCATTCGGTGATGTCTCCTTGATCGGCCTCGACCACGGCGAAGTCGTGATGGTAGCGGCCGGTGAAGAGCACGCGCTGCACGACCGGATTCTCTTTGTCGTCGTACCAGTTGGTGAACCGCCCCCAGATCTTGTCGTAGGTCGACGGCTCCTTTTTTCCCGCAGGTTGCGAGCCGCCCTGGGCCCAGGCGGGTGTGGCGGACACGACGACAACGAAGACCAACAATCGAGCGATGGTCGCAACCATGGTTCGAGACTACGTAGTCAAGGTTTTACAGATGTTTCGACCGTGTGAATTCTGTGTAACAACAGATACACGACTATTGAGGTCGCGAGCGCCGGCAGCGTTGCTCCAAAGTGTGCCGCCATCTTGTAGACCCCGAATCCGACAGCCCACGCGGTTCCTCCCGCCAGGGAGAACGCCCGCAGACGTCTGGCATCGTACAGCGCCTCTGTTTCGACCGGACGACGAAGGATGACGAAGTGGGCGAGGAACACGCCGCCGACCGGCACGAGGATCGAACCGATCCACGTCATGAGTTCGGCAAACCTGGTCAGCCAGCCCGATGAGATCAATCCCAGCGCGGTGCCAATCAACCCGATCGTCCAGACCGTGCCCGAGCCGGTGGCGCGATGCGACAACGTACGCCACGCGAGCGACGACAGATAGATATTGACGAAGTTGGTGGTGACGGTTGCCAGGGCGACGAGAATGGCTGTCCACCACCCGACTCCGGCGGCCGCGAGCATGGTGCCCGGATCGTCGCTGCCGGCGATTCGCGCGAGGTTCCAGCCGACAGGCATCAACCACCAGGCCGGTAAGGCCAGGCCAGCGAAGACGGCAGTCGCGGCCTTCCTCGGCGATCGCGTGTAGCGCGAGTAGTCGGCGAACATCAACAGCCACGAGACCTGGTAGCCGATGACGACGTCGAGGCCCCATAACACCGGAGGATTCGACAAACCTGAAGGTTTGTCGCCACCTGCGGTTCCACTGACCAACTCATGTGGCGACGGACCTTTAGGTCCGTCGATCATGGAAACACCGTCGATCGTGAATGCCGCATACGTGAGCATCGCCGCGGCCACCGCCATGATCGGCACCGCGATGCGATCGGCGTATCCCACCGCGCGAGGGCCGCGGGCCACGACGGCGGTGGCCAGGACACCGAGCGCGGCCGCCCACACTCGCGAAGAATCAGAGCCGCCCAGCACCAGTGCGCACACAGAAGCGGCGATGGTGTTGTTGACGGCGATCCAGGCGAAGTTGGTGAGGTAGAGCAGGGCCGACACGACCTGTGCGCCGCGATACCCGAGCGCGGCGCGGGCGGCGATCATCGACGGCACACCGCTGCGCGATCCGACCGGCGCCAGCAGCGCCACCAACAGCGCGCCGAAACACGCCCCCGCGACGACGAGGACGAGCACGTCGGTGCCGCCGTAGCGGGCGCCGAGAACCGCGCCGGTCTGTAGCGTGGTGGCCACCACGTTAGCGGCGGCGAAGATCAGGAACAGGTCGAACGCGGGTTGCGTGCGCTGCGACTCTGAGACCGGCGCGAGATCGGCCGCCTCACTCATTTATACTCCTGCCCATGCGGGTCCTGACGCTGTCAATTATCGTGTGGCTTTGCATGTTTGGTCCTGGCGTCTCTGCGCAAGACCCAAGACCCAGGACCCAAGACCCCCTGGTTCTTCGCGCCGACCGCGTGTTCGACGGCGAGCGCATGCAACAGGGATGGGCGATAGTCGTCCGCGGCGACCGCATCGAGGCCGCGGGTCCGGCCGCGTCAGTGCAGGCACCAGCGGGCGCGCGCACCATCACGCTGCCGCCAGGATCAACCCTGTTGCCGGGACTGATCGAAGGCCACTCGCACTTGCTGCTGCACCCGTACAACGAGACCAGTTGGAACGATCAGGTGCTGCGTGAGCCGCTGGCGCTGCGCGTCGCGAGAGGCGTCAACCACGCGCGCGATACGCTGATGGCCGGCATCACCACCGTCCGCGATCTCGGCAGCGAAGGGGCGGCCTACGCCGACGTTGGTCTGCGCGAAGCCATCGCGCAGGGGATAGTCCCGGGTCCGCGGATGCTGGTTGCCGGTCCGGCCATGGTTGTGACCGGCAGTTACGCGCCGAAAGGTTTTGCTCCCGAGGTGACGGTGCCGCAAGGCGCGGAAGAAGCGGATGGCCTCGACGGCGTGGTGCGCGTGGCGCGCGGACAGATCGCGCGCGGCGTGGACTTCATCAAGATCTACGCGGACTATCGCTGGGGTCCCAACGGCGAGGCGCGGCCCGGCTTCACGCTCGACGAGATCCGACACATCGTCGATGCCGCCAACAGCAGCGGCCGGCCGGTGGTGGCACACGCTTCGTCGCCAGAGGGCATGCGCCGCGCTATCGTCGGCGGCGTCGAGACCATCGAGCATGGCGATCAAGGCACGCCTGAGATCTGGAAACTGATGGTCGAGAAGAACGTGGCCTACTGTCCGACCATTGCTGCCGGCGATGCGACGGCACAGTACGGCGGATGGAAGAAGGGCGTCGATCCGGAGCCGGCCCGCATTGCGGCCAAGCGTCAGACGTTCAAAGCGGCGCTCGCCGCAGGCGTGAAGATGTGCTTCGGCGGCGACGTCGGCGTCTACGCCCACGGCGACAACGTGCGCGAGCTCGAGCTGATGGTGGAGTGGGGCATGAGCCCCGCCGCCGCGCTCGTCGCCGCCACGTCGGGCAATGCGTCGTACTTCCGCCAGGCTGATCGCCTCGGTCGCGTCAAGGCAGGACTCTTTGCGGATCTGATCGCGGTCGAAGGCGATCCGTCCGCCGACATCAAGGCGCTTCGACGAGCCAAGCTCGTGATCAAGGACGGCCGGATCTACAAGGAGTAATCATGCGCCGCACGTTGTTGGTGTTGTGGCTCGCCAGCGGCATTCCGCTTGGCGCGCAAGCTCATGGTCCCGAGAAAGGCACGCTCGTCATCGTTGGCGGCGCCATGCAGGATCCGGCGATCGTCAAGCGGTTCATCGAACTTGCGGGCGGCCCAGAGGCGCCGATCGTGATCATCCCCACTGCCGGCGAAGCGGATGACGACTATCACGAGTACTGGTCGGGTCTGCGGCAGTGGCGTGAGAATGGCGCGAAGAAGCTCACCGTGCTGCACACCCGCGATCGCAAGGTGGCGGATTCAGAGGCATTCGTGAAGCCGATCCGCGACGCGCGAGGTGTGTTCTTCGGCGGCGGGCGGCAATGGCGCCTGGCCGACTCGTACCTGAATACGCTGACGCACAAGGAGCTCACCGCGCTCATGAATCGTGGCGGCGTGATCGGCGGATCGTCTGCCGGCGCGTCGATCCTGTCGTCGTTCATGGTCCGCGGCGACACCAAGGGCAACGAACAGATGATCGGCGACCACACGGTGGGCCTCGGCTTCCTCAAGAACGCCGCGATCGATCAACACCTGCTGCGTCGCAATCGCCAGTTCGACATGCTCGACGTGATCGACAGGCATCCGCAGCTTCTCGGCATCGGTATCGACGAAGACACCGCGATCGTCGTCGAAGGCGATCGTTTCGACGTGATTGGCAAGAGCTACGTTGTGGTGTACAGCAACAAACCGGTGGTCGGCGCGAACGGACGCTTCTATTTCATGGGCGCCGGCGATCGCTTCGACATGAAAGAGCGCAAAGCCACGCGGCAGGGCACCGAGTGGCGGCCGATTCAGGGCGTTCGGCCGCCGCCGATGCGATAGAGTTTCGTCGCGGTTCTCATGATCAGGCTGCCGTTGGCAACTGCCGGAGTGGCCAGCGTCATCTCACCGAGTGAATTTCGGCCGAGCAGCTCGAACGTGGGTCCCGCCCGCATCACAAACGTGTCGCCGTCCTCGCTCACCGCGAAGATCTTGCCGTTGTACGACCACGGCGAGGCCGTGAACGTTCCGGAATCCACCGCGATGCGCTGGCGGCCGTAGATCTCCTTCCCCGTTCTCGGATCGTTCGAGGTCATGAACCCGCGATCCATCAGCGTGTAGTACTGATCGCCGACAACGAGGGGTGACGGGTATGCGGACGCCAACGTCGGATGCGACCAGGTGATGAACGCGTTGGTCCGCTCCTCGCCCTTCAACGAGATGTCGCCGGCGGCGCCCGGCCGGATGGCATACGTGGGCCGCAGCGAGTCCGGGAAGTAGCCGGAGCTGACGAACAGCAGGCCATGGCTTGCCAACGGAGTCACGGCATGAATCGACGTCATGCCCGACAGCTCCCAGATCAACTTTCCGTTCAGGTCATACGATCGCACCTTCTTGCTGCCGGTGGTCACGATTTCGGTGCGCTCGGCGTTGCGCCAGACGAACGGTGTCGACCAGTTCGAGGCCTCGCCCTCGCGAGAGGTTCGCCAGAGCTCGTTGCCGGTTCGCGCGTCGAATGCCGCGATGAACGATCCCTCTTCGTTGTCGTTGACGATGTAGAGGCGGCCGTCGTGAAGCACGGGCGAAGCGGCCGAACCCCAGCCAGTGCGCATCTTCGGCGCGGTCATCGGCCTTGACCACACCGGCTTGCCGTTCATGTCGAAGGCGAACAGACCGGCGTAGCCGAGATACACGTAGACGCGTTCGCCGTCAGTGATCGGAGTCTCGGAGGCGTACGAGTTCTTTTGATGAGTGGCCTGCGACGGCACGGCCGCATGGATCACGCGCTCCCAGAAGATCTTTCCGGTCTGGAAATCCACGTCGTAGAGGACCCACCGATGCTCGTCAGCCGGCTTGAGGATGTCGCCGCCGGTCATCGGCCCGCCGAGCGATCGCGCGAGGTAGGTGCCGACCGCATTGAGCGTGGGGTTGGGTTGCGCTGAGCTGATTGCGGTCAGCACGAACACGTGGTTGCCCCATGCCACGGGCGAGCTCCAGCTGCGTCCGGGAATGTCGATCTTCCAGGCGATGTTCTCCGTCGCGCTCCACTTCTCGGGCAGCCGTGCATCGTCGGTGGCCACGCCGGCGCGGTCGCCGCGGAACTGCGGCCAGTTCTTGTCCGCCGTGGCCTTGGCGGAGGTGGACTGCGCGGGCGCGGTTGCCGGCAACAGGATGGCGCAAACGAGTGCGATTCGAAGTACCGCCGGGCTGGTCATCGGTGAAACCTCGGAGCCGGGTTGATTCGCTCGAGCAGTATACTGGCCCCTGGAAATGGCCATCGATCCGCGCCACGGACGCGCCGCCATACTGGCGCTCGTGGTGTGTGGATTCGTGGCGGCCATGTCCGTGGCGCTGCAGACCGCGGACCAGGCGTCTGCGGACGCCCCAACCGTCCGCCAGAAAGCTGTGGCACACGTTTCCCCCCACACGCGCGCGCTGCTCGATACCTATTGCGTCACCTGTCACAACCAGAAGAGCAAAACCGCGGGTCTGGCGTTCGACGTTCTTGATGCGTCGACGCCCCGCACCCATCCCGAGATTTGGGAGCGTGTGATCACGCAGCTGCGCGCCGAATCGATGCCTCCTGCTGGACGGCCACGGCCCGATTCAGCCACGTATCATGCGGCGGCCGCCGCGATCGAAGCCGATCTCGATCGCGCGTGGATCGCCCGCCCGACTCCAGGTCGCGTGAACGCGGTGCATCGTCTCAATCGCACGCAGTACGTCAACGCCGTGCGAGACCTGTTCGCACTCGATCCGGCGGCGTTCGACGTCGCGTCGCTGCTGCCGGGAGACGAAACCGCGGACGGCAGCTTCGACAACTTCGCCGACGTGTTGACGATCTCGACCGCGCATCTCGAGCGGTACTTGTCGGCGGCGCGACAGGTGACGCGGCTGGCGACGGGGTTACCGCCGACGAGCCCGCGCACGGAAAACTTCGAGGTGCCCTTACACGTCGTCCAGGACGATCGGCAGAATGAGGATCTGCCGTTTGGCTCTCGCGGCGGCCTGGCCATTCGCTATCTGTTTCCGGTGGACGGCGAGTACGTAATCAAGATTCGTCTTCGCCGCCAGTATCAGGACTACCTGATGGGGATGGGCTGGCCGCAGCAGCTCGACCTCCGCCTCGACGGCAAGCTGCTGAAGCGGTTCGTCGTTGGCGGCAACGCGCCCGGCACTCCGGCCGCCGCCAGCTACGCCGGTGACGGTGAGCCTGGGTTTGCCGGCGCACCCGAGTGGGAAACCTACATGCAGCTCACCGGAGACGCCGGACTCGAGTTGCGGGTGCCGGTGACGGCGGGTCCGCGCGTGGTCGGCGTGTCGTTCGTGCGGGAACTGTGGGAACCGGAGGGCCTGCCGCAACCGCGTCAGCGGGGCAGGGTGCTCACCAACGATCAGATCTACATGGGCAACGCCGCGGTTGGATCGGTGCAGATCGCCGGGCCCTTCGCCGCCACGGGCGCGGCGACGACTACGCCAAGCCGCCGGACCATCTTCGTCTGTGACGACGAGTCTGCCGGTTGCGCTGTCACGATCCTATCCAGGATCGCGCGACTGGCGTACCGGCGTCCCGTCACCAAGGCGGATCTCGATACGCTGATGCCGTTCTTCGAGAGCGGCCGCCGCGACGGCGGTTCGTTCAACGCCGGGATTCAGTTCGCGCTCGAACGGATTCTCGTCGACCCCGACTTCCTGCTGCGCGTGCAACAGGGCGAGGCCCGGCGTCTTACCGACCTCGAGGTGGCGACGCGGCTGTCGTTCTTCCTCTGGAGCAGCATTCCTGACGCGACCCTCCTCGAATTGGCCGAGCGCGGAGAGCTTGCCAAGCCGGCGGTGCTCGAGCAGCAAGTGCGACGGATGCTTGCCGACAGGCGCGCGTCGGCGCTCGTGAACGACTTTGCCGCGCAGTGGCTGAACCTGCGGCGGCTGAACGAAGTCGTCGCCCATCCGGACTTCTATCCGGATTTCGACGACAATCTCCTGCACGCCTTCCAGCAGGAGACCGAGCTTTTCATCGAGAGCACGTTGCGCGAAGATCGAAGCGTCGCGGAGCTTCTGCGCGCGGACTACACGTTCGTCAACGAACGGCTCGCGCGCCACTACAAGATTCCGGGAATATACGGCAGCCGCTTTCGGCGCGTCACGTTACCGGACCGCAATCAGCGCGGCGGTCTCCTCGGGCACGGCGCCCTGCTGGCGACCACCTCCTATCCGGATCGCACTTCGCCGGTGCTGCGCGGCAAATGGCTGCTTGACAATATCTTTGGGATCACCGTGCCGCCGCCACCGGCCAACGTCGACACCTCGCTGGCCGAGATCAAACCCGGCACGGTGCCGCCGACCATCCGCGAGCGATTGGCGCAGCATCGAACCAATCCGGTGTGTGCCAGTTGTCATGCCGTGATCGATCCGCCCGGCTTTGCGCTCGAGCAGTTCGACGCGATCGGCGGGTTTCGAACGGTCGATGAGTCCGGCCGGCCGGTTGACGCCACGGGCACGCTGGTGAGCGGGGCTACGATGGAAGGCCTGAGCGGGCTACGCGCATTCCTGTTGCAGCGGCCCGATCGGTTTCCGGCGACGCTGACGGAAAAGCTGTTGGCCTATGCGCTTGGCCGGCGTCTCGAGTATTACGATCGGCCGGCCGTCCGCCACATCGTGCGAGCGGCCGCGGCGCACGACTATCGCTGGTCGTCGCTCATTCTGGAGATTGTCAAGAGTCCGACGTTTCTGATGCGGGGATCCCGATGACCTTCCTCACTGCGAAATCGTTGCCGCGCCGCACCGTGCTGCGCGGACTCGGCGCGACGGTGGCGCTGCCGCTGCTGGAGGCGATGACACCGGCTGTGGCCCGCGCCGCGGCGAAGCCCGTGCACCGGTTCCAGACCTTCTACGTCCCGAACGGGATGGCGATGGAATACTGGCTGCCGAAAACCACGGGAGCCGCGTTCGAGATCACCCCGATCCTGGAGCCGCTGGCCGCATTCCGCAACCAGATGCTGGTGCTCTCGGGCCTGAAGGCGAATTGGAACTACATTCACGCCGGCGCATCCGGATCGTTTCTGACGGGAACGGTTCGCGGCGGGCGCAACGAAGTCGAGATCATCGCCGACGTGTCGATGGATCAGCTGCTGGCCCGGCACTTCGCTGCCGAGACGCAAGTGGCGTCGCTCGAGCTCGCCATGGATCCGCCGAACAACGCCGGCGCCTGCACCGGCAACCTCAGTTGCGTCTACACACACACGCTGTCGTGGCGCAGCCCGACGCAGCCGCTGCCGATGGAGTTCAATCCGCGCGCGGTGTTCGAGAAGCTGTTCGGCGACAGCGGCAGCACCGATCGCGCGGTGCGGGAGGCGCGGCTGCGGCAGCACAAGAGCATTCTGGATTCCGTGAACGACAAGCTGGCCGCCCTCAGGCGCGCACTCGGCCCGCAGGACCAGGTGAAAGTCGACCAGTACGCCGAGTCGGTGCGTGACGTCGAACGCCGCATTCAACGCGCCGAGGAGCAACGCGAAACCGACCTGCCGATCATGGATCAACCGCCAGGAGTGCCGGCGATGTTCGAAGATCACCTCGCCTTGATGCTCGACCTGCAGGTGCTGGCGTTCCAGTCCGATTTGACGCGGGTCATCTCGTTCATGATCAGCAAGGAACAGAGCGCCCGTCCGTACCCGCAGATTGGCGTGCCCGAGGCGCACCATCCGCTGTCGCATCACGGCGAACAGCCCGAGCTGATCGCGCGAATGTCGAAGATCAACCGGTATCACACCGAGTTGTTCGCGAACTACCTGGCCAAGCTGCGGGCGACGCCCGATGGCGACGGTTCGCTGCTCGATCACACCACCATCCTCTATGGGTCTGGCATCTCGAACAGCAATCGCCACTCTGGAGACGACCTGCCGATCCTCCTGCTTGGCGGCGGCGCCGGGCGACTCAAGGGCGGGCGGCATCTCGCGTACACCGACAAGCCGTCGATGGCCAACCTGCTCGTGACGCTGATGGACAAGATGGACGTGCCGGTTGAACGGCTTGGCGGCAGCACGGGGCGCTTGCCGATCGATACGGTATCGCTGTGATGCGGATCGCGCTGCTCGCCATCGTCATCGCGAGCGTCGGCGCCGATGCCGCGGCGCGGCCGCCGCTCGTCGAAGCGGCGAAGAACGGCGACCGCGCGGCGCTGAGCGTGCTGCTCAAGAACAAAGTCGACGTCAACATCGCCGCAGCCGACGGGACCACGGCGCTGCATTGGGCGAGCTACCGCGACGATCTGGAAAGCGCGCGGTTGCTGCTGGGCGGCGGCGCCAACGTCAATGCCGCGAACGATCTCGGCGCGACGCCGTTGTGGATCGCCTGTGAAAACGGCGGTGCGGCCATGGTCCGAACCCTGTTGCAGGCGGGTGCGGATCCCAACCGGGCCTTGCTGCTTGGCGAAACACCGCTGATGGTGGCGGCGCGATCGGGCGGCGCCAACGTGGTCGAGCAACTGATTGCGAAGGGCGCCCATGTCAACGCGCGCGCCGCGCGCGGCCAAACGGCGCTGATGTGGGCCGCGTCGCAGCGGCACTCGGATGTCGTGCGTGCGTTGCTTGCCGGTGGCGCGGACGTGCACGCGCGATCGGACGTGTGGCGGCAGATGATGGCCGTGCCGCCGCATGGCGTGCAGAACTACAACCGCGTGATCCCGCACGGCGGCGACACGGCGCTGTTGTTCGCGGCGAGGTCTGGCGATCTCGCGTCGGCGCGGCTGCTGGTGGCCGCCGGCGCCAATGTCAACGACGCCGACGCCTGGGGCGTGAGTGCAACCGTGCTCGCCGCGCATTCAGGATTCGCGACGCTCGTCGAGTTCCTGCTGGAGCGCGGCGCCGACCCGAATGCGGCCGCCGCCGGGTTCAACGCGTTGCATGCGGCGATTTTGCGGCGCGACACGCGGATCGTCGGCGCGCTGCTGGCCCGGGGCGCCGACGCCAACGCGCCGCTGAAAGTCTGGACGCCGACTCGACGCTCGTCGAAGGACTACAACTTCGCTCCAGAGCTTGTGGGCGCGACGCCGTTCTGGCTGGCGGCGCGGTTCTCGCAGCCCGAGGCGATGCGGCTCCTGCTGAAGCACGGCGCCAACGCCAAGGTGACGCATCGCGGCGACTATCACGCCGAAGAACCGGTCGAGCCGCGCACGCATCTGACCAATGCCGTGTCGGCAGCTGCCGGCATGGGCGGCGGCGTGGCGTGGGTGCAGCCGGATCGCCGCGAACGCGAGGCGCTGATGCTCGAGGCCGTGACCCTCGCCGTTGAGCAGGACGTTGACGTCAACCTCGAGAACCTCGACGGCCGCACCGCGCTCGACTCCGCCCGCGCGCAGAAGTTCGAGCGCGTCGTGAAATTTCTCGTCGACCACGGCGCCCGCGCCGGCAATCCCAAGCGTTAGCGCGACGACGAGCTCAGACGACGTTGGCCTCGCCTGCGACGGAGCGGCGGCTGAATCGATCGAGCGAGAACGGCGCGACGTCGAATTTCGGATCTCTGCCGGCAATCAGGTCAGCGAGGATTCGTCCCGCCGCAGGCGCGTGCTGGAAACCGTGGCCGCTGAAACCCGCGATGGTGTAGAACCCTTCGACGTCTGCGGACGGCCCGATGATCGGATTGTGATCGGGCGTCATCTCATAGAGGCCGGCCCAGGCATGCGACACGGCGGCGTCCGCGAGCGCTGGCAGCCGCTGCATCGCGACGTCGATCACCTTCGGCAGGAAGTCCCAGCGCACGGTGATGTCGAAGCCGGGTTGTTCATCCGGATCGCCCATGCCAAACAGCAATCCGCCACCCTCGCGATGGAAGTAGAAGGTGGTGTCGAAGTCGATCACGAGAATCTTCGACGCCGGCACGCGGCCGCGGTGCGGTGGCGCGTCCCACGATCCGCCGCCCGGCGGTGAGGCGATGAAGATGTGACGGCGTTCCGGCTCGACGGGAACGTCCACGCCCAGCATGCGGCCGATCGCTTTCGCCCACGGGCCGGCGGCGTTCACCACCACCGGCGTCGAGATGTTGCCGCGCGAGGTCCGCACTTCGGCGACACGATGATCCTGGAGTCGCACGCCGGTGACCTCGACCTCGCGCACCACTTCGACGCCCTTGCCCTGCGCGCCTTTCGCAAATCCCATCGTCACGCCGTTCGGATCGGCGACGCCGTCATGCGGACAGTAGGTGGCGCCCTTCACGCCGGTCAGATCGAGCCCGGGAGACAGATCGCGCGCTTCCGCGTTCGACACCCAGCGGACGTCGATGCCATGGCGCTGCTGCAGCGCCATGTTCGCGCGGAATGTGTCCACTTGCGACTGTTTCGAGAGCAGGAACAGATACCCATCTTGGTGAAAATCGGTCGGCGCGCCGACGATCTCCTCGAAGTTCGCGATCATTCCGATCGATTCCTTCGACATCTCGATGTTGGCGGGATGAGAGAACTGATGGCGAACGCCGCCGGCATTCTTGCCGGTGGATCCGGCGGCGAGCTGCGATTCGCGCTCGAGGAGGACGACGTCGGTGAGGCCGAGTTGCGCCAGGTGCCAGGCGACGCTGCACCCCATGCACCCGCCGCCCACGATGACCGCATCCGCCGTCGATCTCACCCGATCTAAGGGTATCTCACGGCTCCTCTTGCTTACCGAGAGGAGCGGGTGTATGCTGCCCTCGGTTAACGAGAGGAATGGATGAGTAAGCCATCAGATCTGGTCCAGGGGACGCTGGACCTCTTGATCCTGAAGATCCTCGCGCTCGAGCCGCTGCACGGCTGGGCGATCGGCCAACGCCTCAGGCAGGTCTCGCGCGACGTGCTGCAAGTCAGCGACGGATCGCTGTATCCGGCGCTCCACAAGCTCGAGCAGCAGGGATGGATCGAAGCGGAGTGGAAACCGACGGAAAACAACCGGCGCGCGAAGTTCTATTCGTTGACGCGTTCGGGGAAGCGGCAGCTGGCCAGGGAATCGGAATCGTGGGCGCGGCTGGCTGGCGCCATTTCGTCGATCGTCACCATGCCTGAGGTGTGACGTGACCGTTGATCGGCTGCGCTACATCGTCCGGCTTCGCCTGCGCTCGCTCGTCGCGGGGGCGTCGCTCGATCGTGAGCTCGATGAAGAGCTGCGCGATCACGTCGACCGGCAGATCGCTGCGAACATCGAACACGGCATGACGCCGGAGGTGGCGCGGACGGCGGCGTTGCGCGCGATCGGCGGCGTCGAGCAGCGCAAGGAAGAATGCCGCGATGCGCGCGGCATCTCGGTGATTGAGAACGTGTTGCGTGATGTGAGATTGGCGATCCGCCAGTTGCTGAAGCAGCCGGGCTTCACGTTCACCGCCATCGTCTCGCTCGCGCTTGGCATTGGCGCCAATACCGCGATCTTCCAGTTGTTGAATGCGTTGAGTCTGCGCACGTTGCCGGTGCGCGCCCCGCACGAGCTCGTCGAGATGCGATTGACGGGGGACGGCCGTGCCGGCCGCCATACCGGCCGCAACCGGCAGATCTCGCTCCCGCAGTACGAGGAGTTGGCGACGCGCCAGCAGGCATTCACGTCGCTCCTCGCATTCGGCGACACGCGCTTCAACCTGGCGACGACCGGCGAGGTGCAGTACGTCGATGGGCTCTGGGTGTCGGGCAATTTTTTCGAGACGCTGGGCGTCACCCCAGCCATCGGACGGCTGATCGGCCCCGCCGACGATGTCAAGGGCTGCGGGACGGGTGTCGCGGTGATCAGTTACGCCTTGTGGCAAAGCCGATTCGGCGGCCGCGCCGACATCGTTGGACAGACGGTGCCCGGGTTCGGAACACCGGTGCCGATCGTCGGCGTGACGTCAGCGGAGTTTTTCGGCGTTGAAGTCGGGCGGCAATTCGGCGTCGCGATGCCGAATTGCGCCTCTGGCAATACGCGTCGCGATCACTGGTGGCTTGCGGCCATCGGCCGGCTGAAGCCCGGCTGGACCGCAACACAGGCGCAGGCGCACCTGCAGGGCATTCTGCCGGACGTGCAGCGTGCCGCCATGCCGGACTATCGACCCGAGTGGCGGGCGCAATACGAAAGGATGACCGCGCTGGTTGTAGACGCTTCGGCCGGAGTCTCGCCGTTGCGCCGTTCGTATGCGCGGCCGCTATGGATCTTGATGGGCGTCGCCGGTCTCGTTTTGCTGATTGCGTCCGTCAATCTCGCCAACCTGCTGCTCGCTCGCGCCACCGCGCGGCGCCAGGAATTCGCGATCCGGCACGCCATCGGCGGCACGCGAGGCCGGGTGTTGCAACAGATCCTGACGGAAAGTGTGTTGCTCGCGGCGCTCGGCTCGATCGCCGCGCTCGGCATCGCGGTCGCGGTCAGCCAGTCGATTCCGCCGCTGATGAGCACCGTGGTCGATCGCATTCATCTTGATCTCTCGATGGACTGGCGAGTGTTCGGCTTCACCACCGCTGCCGGGCTCGCCACCGCCATCGTGTTCGGCCTGGCGCCGGCGCTGCGGCTGGCGGGTACGCCTGCGATCGGACGCGATCGGAGCGCTGCGGGCAACGACGGTGCGGGTCTGCGGCGCATGCTCGTCGCGGCGCAGATCGCGATCACCCTTGTGCTGTTGTTTGGCGGGCTGCTGTTTCTGCGCACGTTCCGCAACCTGTCGATGCAGGACCTCGGGATTGGCGAATCGGGTGTGGTGGTCGCCAACGTGTTCTTCATCGACGCGTCGCTGCCGCAGGCCGGGCGGGAAGACGCCTACCGCGATCTCGACGGCCGGCTGCGCGCCATGCCCGGTGTGGTGAGCATGGCCGAGACGTTCACGACGCCAATGGGTGGTTCGTTCTCGGACACCGGCATCGAAGTCGATCACAAGCCGGTTGGCGAGGCGTACGTGAATCGCGTCAGTCCTGGATTCTTCGCCACGCTGGGCACTCGTCTGCTGTCGGGTCGTGACTTCGACGCTCGCGACACTCGAGGATCGACCATGGTGGCCATCGTCACGAGGTCGTTCTCCGACGCCTATCTCAACGGGGCCGGCGTTGGCGCCCGCTTTACGATTCCCGACGATCGCGGCGGCGCGGGAACGGATTACGAAGTGATCGGCGTCGTGGCCAACCAGAAGTACATGGACCTCCGCGAGGCGGAGCCGAAAGTGTTGTTTACGGCATCGGCGCAGATACCGAATCCACCCGGCCTGACCCGCCGTTACGTGATTCGAGCGAGCACGCCGCCGGCGCAAACCATTTCCGCAATCTCGTCGACGATAGCGGCCTTCGATTCAACGGCGACGATCCGCTACGCACTGCTCGACACGCAGGTGGCCGAAGGGATGCTCCAGGAGCGATTGATGGCGCGTCTGTCGGCAATCTTTGGCGGCGTCGCGTTGTTGCTGGCGATCGTCGGCCTGTACGGCGTGGTTTCATTTTCGGTCGCCAGCCGCCGCGCTGAGATCGGCGTGCGAGTGGCGCTCGGCGCCAGCCGTCCGCGAGTCTTGTCGATGATCCTGGCCGATGTCGGCCGAATCATGACGATCGGTGTGGTGGCCGGCGGGGTGCTGGCGTTGGCGGCCGGCCGCGGCATCGGGTCGCTCCTGTTCGGCCTCGAGCCAAACGATGGCGCGACGCTGGCGATGGCGGCTGGGCTCTTGCTGATTGCGGGATTCTTCTCGGCGGCGTGGCCGGCGAAGCGCGCCGCCGGCGTCGATCCGGTTACGGCGCTGCGAGAGAACTGAAAAAGGGGTCGGGTCCAATTTCAGTTTCTGCAATACCAATAGTTGGGTAGCTCACCAGATGACCACCATCTGGTGTGGCCAATAGTGGTCTCGGTCGGCGCAGCCTCAGATTCAATACCATCAATTGTGGCCACGCCAGGAAAATAGACCCGACCCCTTATACTGCGGCCCATGATTCAAGAGGCCGCGATGTTGGCGATGCTCCTGGACGAAGCCTCGGTCCGGAGCCTTCATGCGGCGCTCGATGCGCGCAAGGTCACCTGCGCGCAGGTGGTGCGGCACTATCTCAATCGCATCGACGCCTACGACGATCGCGGTCCATCGCTGAACGCGGTCATCGCCGTCAACCCGCACGCGATCGCGGCCGCCGAGCAGATGGACCGCCTCGACCGCAACACCCGGGCGCAGCGGCCGCTGCATTGCGTGCCGGTGATCCTGAAAGACAATTTCCACACCGCCGACATGCCGACCACGGGTGGGTCGAAGACCTTCGTCGCGCTGCAAACGCCGGCCGACGGCTTCGTGGTCCGGAAACTTCGCGACGCCGGCGCGATCGTCATCGCGAAATCGAATCTGCACGAGCTGGCGCGTGCGGGAACAACCGTCAGCTCGCTGGGCGGACAAACGAAGAATCCCTACGACCTGACCCGCACGCCAGGCGGCTCCAGCGGCGGCACTGGCGCAGCGATCGCAGCGAACTTCGCCGTGCTGGGCACCGGCAGCGATACGGGACAGTCGATTCGATCACCTTCCTCCGCCAACAGTCTCGTCGGCGTTCGCGCCACGCGCGGCCTGGTCAGCCGCGCCGGCGTGATGCCGTTCAGCACTACACAAGACGAGGCCGGGCCGATGACGCGCAGCGTCGAGGACGCCGCGCGGATGCTCGACGTGATGGCCGGGTACGATCCTGACGATCCGATCACGGCGTTCGGGCACGGCCGGCGGCCGGCGAGCTACGCCGCCGCGCTCGACGCCGGCGCGTTGAAGGGCGCGCGTATCGGCTTGCTCACCGACTTCCTCGGCGCCGAGGCCATTCACGCCGACGTCAATCGGGTGGTCGATCAGGCAGTGGCGACGCTGACAGCGAAGGGCGCGACGGTCGTCCGGATCAGCATTCCGAATCTCGACGCGCTGACGCGCGGGCTGAGCCTGATGACGTTCGAATTCAAGTCGGCGTTCGACAAATATCTCGCTGGGCTGGGCGCCGTGTCGCCCGTGAAATCGTTGGCGGAATTTATCGCGCGCGGCGAATTCCACGAGTCGATGCGCCGCGGCCTCGAAGGCGATGTCAAAGTCGTGGACGGTCCTGGTTCCCTTGACTACTTGCAGATGGTCGAACGCCGGAACGTGCTGCGGCAAGCCGTGATGAGCGTGATGGCCGCGAACCGGGCGGATGCGATTCTCTACCCCCACCAGAAACGGCTGGTCGTTCAGATCGGTGAAGAACAGGCCGAGCGGAATGGCGTGCTGTCGAACAGCACCGGATTTCCGGCCATCACCTTCCCCGGCGGCTTCTCGCCGCCGACGGCAAGTGCGCCGATTGGCGTGCCGGTCGGTCTCGAGCTGCTCGGCCCGGAGTGGAGTGAACCGACACTGTTCAGACTGGCGTATGCGTTCGAGCAGGCCACTCGCGCGCGCAAGTCGCCGCCCACGACGCCGCCGCTCAAATAGATCATGCACAACAGGCAGTTCCTGCTGACGTCGCGCCCCATCGGTGAGGCCACCGCGTCGAACTTCACGCTGGTCGAGACACCGGTGCCTGAATTGCAAGACGGTCAGGTGCTCGTGCGGCACCACTATCTCTCGCTCGATCCCTACATGCGCGGCCGTATGAACGACGCGAAGAGCTATGCCGCGCCGCAGCCGCTGAACGAGGTCATGATCGGCGGTACCGTCGGTGAAGTGATCGCGTCGAAGAGTCCGTCGTTCGCCGCCGGAGATCATGTCGTGGGCATGGGGGGCTGGCAGCAATACAGCGTGGTGTCCGGTCGTGGCCTGCTGCGTACGGTCGATACGACCCGTGTGCCGCTGTCGGCGTATCTCGGCGCCGTCGGCATGCCCGGCGTCACCGCGTGGTACGGAGTGACGAAGATCTGCGAAGCGAAGGCCGGCGACACCATCGCCGTCAGCGCCGCGAGCGGCGCGGTGGGCAGTGCTGTCGGTCAACTCGCCAAAGCACGCGGCTGCCGCGCGGTAGGAATTGCCGGCGGCAAAGAGAAGTGTGACTACGTGGTCAACGAGCTTGGCTTCGATGCGTGCATCGACCACAAGCAACACGCCGATCCGAAGTCGCTGTACCAGGCGCTCAAGGCGGCGACGCCGGACGGCATTCACGGGCACTTCGAAAACGTCGGCGGCGCGGTGCTCGACGCCGTGCTCGCGCGCATGAACGCCTTCGGCCGCATCGCGCTGTGCGGGATGATCAGCGGCTACGACGGCAAGCCGATTCCGCTGCAGCACCCGCAGTTGATTCTCACCTCGCGCTTGCGGGTCGAGGGCTTCATCGTCAGCGAGCACATGGAAGTGTGGCCTGAGGCGCTCACTGAACTCGGCCGGCGAGTGGCCGAAGGCACTCTGAAGTATCGCGAGTCGATTGCGGTCGGTCTTGAAGCCGCTCCCGAGGCCTTTCTCGGCATGCTCAGGGGGCGGAATTTTGGCAAGCAGCTTGTAAAGCTGATCTGACGTCTTCCGGCCAGGGCGCCGATTTGCGCGCCGTCGTATCGAAGCAGACTTCGACGGTCTTCTGCGTGGCACAGTGCGTCATCGAGTCCGCCTCGAACAGCCGCAGCTCGTAGTTCATGCTCTTGGTGCCCACACGCGTGATGGCTCCCGTCACGACGATCAGCTGGCCGGCGATGAGCTCGTGATGAAAATCGATGGTCAGCTGCGCGACCACGCTGCCGAGACCTCGCGATCGCAGGTCGGTGAGCGACATGCCGAACACCGGGTAGATCTGCCAGCCGGCGTCGTCGAAGAACGCGGCGTATTGCCTGACGTTCATGTGGCCGTATAGATCGCAATGCGCGGGCATCACGACCGATCGATACAGCTCGGGCCACCGTGCGGTCATTTGATCGGTGCTCGAATCGCGCGTCCCGGCGGTGCGACGTTATTGAGGCGGCCGTCCGACACCACGGCGACGCCGCCGACCAGGACATGCGTTATGCCCTCAGGCTGAAGCGACGGACGCTGGTAGGTCGATCGATCGATCACACGAGCAGGATCGAACACCACCACGTCAGCATCGGCGCCAACTTTGATGCGACCCTTGTTGCGCATTGCCGGCACTCGTTCCTGCAGCCGTTGCGCCGGCATGATCGTCATCTTGCGGAGCGCATCGACCAGGCTCAGCGTCTTCGCTTCGCGCACGTAGCGCCCGAGCACCTGCGAGAACGTCCCGGTGGCGCGCGGGTGGCCGCGGCCCTCCCGCAGCTGGCTGCCATCGCTGGCGATCATCGTCAGCGGGCTGTTGATCGCCGTCTGCACGTTCTCCATGCGGCTTGGCCGCTGAATCACCGATCCGCCCTGCGTGCGATACCGCGCGAAGCTCTCCCGCGTCAGTTGCTCGCCGGTGTTGACCCACGTGATCTCCGCGATATCGGCATCGCTCATGCGCTCCCAGTTGTCGTAGAGCGCGGATTCGATGCGTGTGGAGCCGCGGTTGTACGGATACGCCTCTGTCGTGATGTCGATCCCGCGCGACTGCGCGTCGCCGATCAACGCCAGCATCCGACCA
>Ga0187893_10000375_pt1 | contig 116207 bp, 96 predicted proteins | sample MA1701074metaG_FD_139574 | JGI IMG/M metagenome (GOLD analysis project Ga0187893, IMG submission 139574) | White microbial mat communities from a basaltic lava cave in the Kipuka Kanohina Cave System on the Island of Hawaii, USA - MA170107-4 metaG ...
ACACCCGATCGAGATCCTGCAGCAACGTCCCCGCCGTCACCGCCACCTGCTTCACCCCGCCTTCCACGAAGTAGCCGGACGTGGCCGTTTCGGGAAACACGACCAGCTCGGGGCGCGGATCGAGCAGCTCGGCCTGGCTCAACACCGCGCCGATGCGCTCGATATTCTGGGCGTACTCGCCCTTGGTGGGGCGGAACTGACTGACAACTAACCGCATGAGGGGAAAGATAGTACCGCCGAAAAAGGCGTGGTGCGTGGTGAGTGGTTCTATCCTGCACGCACGATTATCTTGCCCTAGGCGATGGAGTTCGCCTCAAACCGCCGCTACGGCTGATGACTCCTACCCGAATCACACTGGGAGGAGTTTTTTTGTGGCTATGACCACTCTACTGTACGTCTCGGCGGGCGGGCTCGCCGGTACGATCGCCCGCTTCCTGCTGCAGGGGTGGATCCAGGACCGGACCGGTGCCGGCACCTTCCCGTCCGGGACCCTCGTGATCAACATCGCCGGATCCTTCATCCTCGGGTTCGTGATCCGCTACGCGACCGGGAGCACCGTGATCGCTCCCGACCTGCGCGCCGCGCTCACCATCGGTTTTTGTGGCGCGTTTACCACGATGAGCAGTTTCAGCTACGAGAGTATGGCGCTGATCGGTGACGGCGAATATGTGCGTGCGTCGTTCTACATGGGCGGCACGATCCTCGGCTGTCTGGTCGCTGTGATGGCCGGAACAGCCCTGGCGAACACACTTCTCTAGGACGGTGTCCCATGACGCATCGATTCAAAGGCGAGCGCACGTTGATGCGCATCTTTATCGGCGAAAGCGATCGCCATCACGGACGGCCGCTTTACCAGGCGCTGATCGAGCGGCTGCGGGAGAAGGGTCTGGCCGGCGCGACGGCTCTGCGTGGTATCGCCGGGTTCGGCGCGTCGAGCGCGATGCACACCGACAAGGTCCTGCGCCTCTCGCTCGATCTGCCGATCATCATCGAAGTGGTCGAAACCGAGGACGCGATTCAGCGAATCTTGCCCGACCTGGACGACATGATCGGGGGCGGGCTCATCACCCTGGAGCGCGCGCGCGTGATCATGTACCGTCCTGGTACCGTGCGCACGAGTGAGCGCGAGCTGCACCGCATCGAGGGGCTCGAGCCCGATGAATAGAGCGATCGTCACTCTGGTGGTGAGCTTCGTTGTGCTCAGCATTGCCGTCACCCTGGGGTGGCTGGTGCCGATCGACACGGCCGCGATCAACGCGATGGTGGCCATTCGCTCGGCACTGCTGACGGAGATCGCCGTCAACTTCACGGCACTGGGCAGCGCGCCCGTCATCTCAGTTGGTGTTGGCGTCGCCGTGCTCTACTGCGTTGCGTCGTCCCGGCCGCGTTTCGCCATCGCCATGCTGGGCACCCCGCTCGCGTTCCTGTTCTGCAGCCTGGTCAAGCTCATCGTGCACCGCCCTCGCCCTACCGAGGCGCTGATCTTGGTCCCCTCGAGCTTCGCCTTCCCGAGCGGGCACGCGGCGGCGGCCACGGCCCTGTTTCTCACCATGGCGCTGCTGGCGGCCAAAGGCGAGAGACGATTGGGATCGCGGCGGGTCATCATCGGAGCGGGGCTGGCGATCGCGCTGCTCGTGGGATGGAGCAGGGTGTACCTCGGCGTGCACTACTTCAGTGATGTGATTGGAGGGATGCTGTTGGGGCTGGCGGCGACAGGAGGCGCTCTTGAGGTTGTCAAGAAGACAGACGGACAGATAGAGGCTTAGAGGCTCAGGCGCTTAGCGGTTGGTTAGCTCCCAGCTAGTATGTGCGGCGACCTCCCAGAAGCCCGACGACGTAGGTTCCCACGATCACGGCGAGCGCGATGGCCGTCGATGCCGGTTGGGCCAGCACGGCCCCGACGAACAGCGCCAGGTACAAGAGCACGAACGCCACCGGCAGCGCCGGGTACAGCGGCACGCGAAACGGCGCACCGGGCAGCCGGGTGCGCAGCACGAGCAGGCTCAAGACCGCGATCGAGTCCACGACGAGCACCAGCGTGATCGTGAGCGCGAGCAGCGAGTCGAACGATCCCGACACCGCCAGGGCCATGGCGACAAGGCCCACGAACAGCATCGCCACCCACGGGGAGCCGCCGGCGTTGACACGGGCCAGGACCCCGGGCCCGAGCCGTTCGCGGGCCAGGCCGAAGATGACGCGCGGCGTGACGAAGATGTTTCCATTCAGCGACGCCAGGACGACGAGCAGGGCCAATGCGGCGAACAGCGCTCCCGCGCTCCCGCCGAACAAAGCGGCCATGACGTCGGCCGCGACGAGCTTCGAGCCCGCGATTTGGTCGAACGGGAGCACCTGGAAGTACGCGACGTTGAGCAGCAGGTAGAGCACCGTGACCGCCGCGATGCCGCCCACAAAGATCCGCGGCAGACTCGTGGCGGGGTTCACCACCTCTTCGGCGATCTTCCCGGCGTCCAGGTAGCCGTAATAGCTCCAGATCACGGCCTGGAAGGCGACAACCAGGGCGCCGCCGAGGGCGGGGCCTGAGGGAGCGGTCGCGAGCGACGTGCCCCAACCGGAGCCATCGCCCAGCGCGAGGGCGGCCACGACGACGGCGAGCAGCGCCAGCAGCTTCGTGGCGGTCGAAACGTTCTGCACCCATTTCCCCGAGGCCACGCCGCTCAGGTTGATCAGGGTGAACAGCCCGATGAGCCCGACGCCCAGGATCTTCACCTGTCCGTCCGCGGCACCCAGGAGGCGGCCCAGGTACTCGCCGCACACGACGCCGATGGCGGCGATGGCCGCCGTGTAAATCGCGATGCCTTCGACCCAGCCCACCACGAAGCCCGCGCGCGGACCGAAGGCGGCGCGCGCGTACACGTACTTCCCCCCGGCGCGGGGGTAGCGGGTCGCCAGCTCGGCGAAGATCAACGCGCCGGTGAACGCGATGAGGCCGCCCACCACCCAGATGACGAGCGTGAGCGCTGGCCGGCCGAGCTGCAGGGCGACCGGTCCCGGGGTGCGGAAGATTCCCGACCCCACCATGATGCCGATGACCATGGCGAGGCCGTCCCGAACGCGCAGCGACCGTTTGAGCTCGACCACGAGAGCCCAAACGGTCGCCCGCTTCGCGGAGCGGCGCTAGTGGCGCCGCGTGCCGCTGTTGGAGGGTCGCGACCCGGAGCTCTTCGCCGGAGTCGAAGGCCGCGGTGAAGACGCCCGCGGCTGGGACGCGGTGCGCCGGCTCCCTTCGGAGGACTTCGGCCGGGTAACCGTCCGCGGCGACACATCACGCCGCGGGGCGACATCCCGCTGCGGGGTAACATCCGGCCGAGGAGCGGCGTCTCTGCGACGAGCTGCTTCACGTCCCGTGGTCACGACCGGAGTCCGCTCGCCGGCGCTTGCCGGAGTCCTCGGGAAGCGATCGCGCGGCAGCACGAACGGCGGCGGCGGCGTCGGCCGCTTGAAGGTCAACCGGCTGACGGTGCGGGCCGGCGCGTACCCGTAATGACGGCCGTACCCCCAGCAGAATGGATCCGACCAGCAGGAATAACGATACGGCCGGTAGTAGACCCGGTCATAGTAGATCGGATCGTAATAGAACGGGTCGCAGAAGAACGGATCGTAGAACGGGTCGTAGTAGCCGCAGCGGTAACGGGCCCCGTAGTAATAGCCGAACCCGAAGTGAAACGACGGGTGATAGCCGTAGCGGCGGTAGGTGTATCGCTCCGCCCCGTCGACCGAGTAGCCGACGACGTCGTAATCGAAGCGCGCCGAATCGGCCATGGCGCTCACGATGTCCAGGAGGCCCGCTTCGGGGTCATCGGTGCTGCTTCCGCCCGCGAGGACGCGGTAGTCCCAATGATCGCCGCGGGTGAAGCGCCCGAACTGGAAGGGATCGTCGGACCGGGCCGCCAGCACGGTCCCGGCGCCGATGCGGTCGTCCACGAAAAACGTTTCCCGCCCACCCCGTCCCGGCAGCTCGTAGTCGCGCCCGCCGCGGACGAAGCTGTCGTCGTCGGGATCGAGCGGGAACAGGACGCGCACGCGGCCGGCGACGTCGGCGCGCAGCACGATCACGTATCCATCCTCGACCAGGCGCAACCGGACTTTGGCGCGATCGCCGCGCTCGAAATCGCCGCCGGCATTGAGGGAGACACGAATCGGGGGATCGGTTCGATCGGGAGACTGGACAGCCGGATTGACGGTCAGTGCCGCCAGCAGTGCGAAAACCATAGGGTCCTCCTGCAGGGCCTGCTCCCCTCCAGGACAAGAATCGGGCCGAGGGCGGCTGACCACAACCCTCGACCCGAAGCGTCCTTTTCAGTGGACAGCAGCGTCCTTCTGGGGGTCAGTTCGCTCGGGATGGCGGCGCTCGTGTCCCTCCCGCATCCGCTGCCTGTGCATATGCATGGCATCCACCCAGCCTTCCACGCGACCCCGTTGGGCCTCGGTGAGCGCGCCACGCGCCTGAGCGGCGGCGGACAGCGCGGCCCAGTGGGTCCGGCCCATGGCCTGCTGCGCCGCCTGGAAGTGCTGTTTCATCTGGTTCGTGTCGGGAGTGGCGGCCTTCATGGCGGTGGTCAGGGCGTCCATGTGGGTCCGCACCTCGGTTTGACCGGCGTCGTGCGCCGTTTTCAGCCCGTCCCGCAGGGCGGTGAGGCGCGTGACCTGCTGGGGCGTGAGCTGGAGCGCGTCCTTGCGCTCGAGCAAGTGCCCGGGGTTGAACGCCATCCCGCGCATCATGGGCTCCATCATCCCCATGCCCCTCACGTGCCCCATCATCCCGGGGGGCGGGCCCATGCGGTGCATGCGCTGCATGGCGCTGTCGGGTTGTTGTGCAGCCAGCGGTCCCGCCACAGCGAGCACCGCCAGCGAGCAAATCGCCTTCATCCTTCCCTCCTGTGATCGATCGGACTACGTTGAGCGTGCGACTGCCTTCCCTTGTACGTGCGGCCGGTCCCCGTCGTTGTGACTGAATAATGAAGGCGCAATCATGAGCGAGCTGCTCGACGCCATTGCCGGGGTGGCCAACGCCAGCGAGCCGGTCCCGGGGCTCGTGACCGGCGGCCAACCCCAGCTCCCCCACCTCGCCGCGCTCAAGCAGGCCGGCTGCCGCCTGGTGCTCGACTGCCGGGACCCGATGGAGCCGCGCCCGCTGCGCGAGCCCGAGGAGGTCCAGGCGGCCGGGCTCGAGTACGTGTGCATCCCGGTCGGGCACACCCGCGGCGACGACGACGCGCTGCGCCGCATTCGGGACCTGATGCGAGCCAACGTCGGACAGCGCAAGGTGTTCTACCATTGCGGCAGCGGCAACCGATGCGGGGCGACGCTGATCCCGTACCTGATGCTGGATCAGGAGCTCACAGAGGAAGAAGCAGTGACCGCAGCGATGCGAATGGGCACTCGTAGCTCAGAACTGATCGAGTGGGCGTTGGAGTACGTGAAGAAACAAACCGGAGCTTAGACGGAGGGGTTAGGGTTTCGGTTCTTCTCTGCCCCCCGCATAGCGATGCCAGTACATTCTCATCTCGGTGATTTTGCCGTTCTTGGTCTCGCAGAACATCGCGCCGCGCGCGTCGACCCATTCGCCGGAGCGGCGGCGCCGGAAGGTGCACCGGAACTCGGTGGCGAACCAGGGCCCGACGGCGAAGATTTCACCGGACCGGAACGACGTTTCGGCCTGGGTCATGGGCAGGTCCTGCCAATAGGCGCGGATGGCGCCCAGGCCCACGTCCTTCTTGCTGAAGGGGGTCTCGAGGAACACGGCGTCGGGCGCGAACACGGAGCAGATCTGGTCCACGTCGGCCCGTTCCCAGCCGGTGCCGAACGTGTCGACGAGCTCGCGATAGGGTTCGGTCATGGCGCCGAATATACCGAGATCCGGGACAACCGGTCGGGGCGTACGTACAAGGAATCCTTCCATGGAGAGGAGCGCACCATGCTGAAACGCACTCTGGCCGCTGCCGCCGTGCTCGTGCTCGCCGCCCTGCCGCTGTCGGCGCAGGCGATGGCGCACGATGCGGGCGACAAGGTCACGCTCACCGGAACGGTGATCGACGTCAACTGTTACACGACGCACCAGCAGACCGGCGCCGCGCACAAGGCCTGCGCGGTGGCCTGCGCCAACAAGGGCGTGGGGCTCGCGATCCTCACGAGCGACGGCACCATCTACATGCCCGTGAGCTCGAAGCCGGCCGACTCGCAGAACCCGCGCCTGGTGCAGTTCGCCGAAGGCAAGGTGAAGGTCACCGGAATGCATCGTCACGTTTCCGGCCTTCATACGATCGAGATCGAGACGGTCGAAGCGGCGAGCTGAACGCCATGCGTTACGCGCCGGCGGGGGGCGCCGTCGCCGTGCTGGTGGCGGCGCTCGCCTGCCGGGCGGCTGAGTCCGACGGTTTCACCCTTCTCTTCTTCAATCGGTATCCCGCGGCCGCGCTGGACGGCCGCTCCTGGGCCGCCGATCCCGAGCACAGCCGGCTGGTGGCGTTCGATCGCGCCCTCGATCCGGTCCGGACCATCACGAGCCCCGCCCTGGGGCAGCCGGTCGCCGTCGCGGCCTTCGGGCAGCGGCTCCTGGTCACCGAGCAGACGGGCGAGGGCGTGCTGCTGGACACCGCGGGTGCGCTGCAGGCCGAGTGGGAGAGCACGTTCCCCGTCTCGCTCTACGCGGCGGCCGGCCGCCGCATCATCGCGGCGCGCTCGCCCTACCGGGTCCCCTTGCTCCTGCCCGATCTCCCGAACGCTGCGTTGCTGGTCGTGCTCGACTCGATGGGCCGGCCGCAGGAAGGGCTCGGGACGATCCACGTGCCGGCGACGCCGTTCCTCGCCCAGATCACCAACGCCGGGGCGGTCACGGCGGACAGCCTGGGCACGGCCTATTACGCGCCGCTGGTGCGCGACGAGGTCCTCAAGATCGACGCCTCGGGCACGCGGCGGTGGCGGGCGAGCCGCGGCCTGATCGCGCACGAGACCGACCCCGTCTACGTCACCGACTCCAGTGGCCAGCCGGCGGTGCGGCAGGCCGCCCTCAACGTCGCTCTCGTGCTCGGTCCGGACGGCCGCCTGTATGCCCTGGGCGCGAGCGACTCGGCGGGACGGCGACTGCGCGTGGACGTGATCGATACGGCCACCGGAAGGATCCTCGCCACGCGACGCCTCGATTCCACGGAGACGGCCGTGGCGGTCGATGGCCGCGGCCGTCTGGTGACCCGTCACGCTGATGCCCTGCTCGCGGCCGCCCGCCCGACCGACCGCCAGCCGTTCGTCCCGGAGTTTTCCTTGCCGGATACGGCGGGCGACACGGTGCCCGTGGCGCGATTCGCCGGCAAGGTGACGCTGGTGAATTTCTGGGCGTCGTGGTGCGATCCGTGCCGCGAGGAATTCCCGCACATGATCGCGCTGTACCGCGAGCTGCCGCGCCGGGATTTCGAGATTGCCGCGATCTCGGATGACGTGGACCGCGGCAAGATGCTGGCCTTCATCCGGGAATTTCGTCCGCCATTCCCGGTTCTGGTGGGCGCGGGGCGCATGAAGCAGCGCTATCACTACCGCGGCCTGCCCTACTCGGTGCTGCTGGACCGACAGGGCCGCGTCGTCGAGCGGTACTTCGGGTTCGGTGGGGCGAGGGAATTCGCCCGGCTGCGCTCGACCATTGCCGCGGAAACCCGGGCTCCCTAGGCTTCGGGATGCGACCCATCCTGTGGCTGGCGATTCTCCCGCTCCTCGGTTGCGCCTGCACGTCACGGGACCAGCGGCCGGCGGCCGCGAGGGGAGGGACCGTGGCGGACACGGCCCTTGCCGCGTTCACGACCGACACCGTCGTTCTGGTGGGCGCCGGGGACATCGCCCACTGCGAGTCGGACGGCGACGAGCAGACGGCGTTGCTGCTGGACAGCATTCCGGGAACGGTCTTCACGGCCGGCGACAACGTCTACCGCAGCGGCAGCGCCGCGGAGTTCGCGTCGTGTTACGCGCCCACCTGGGGCCGCCATACGGCGCGCACGCGGCCATCGCCCGGCAACCACGACTATCGCAGCGCGGACGGAGCGCCCTACTTCGCCTACTACGGCGCCGGAGCCGGCCCGCCGGGAGTGGGCTACTACAGTTACAACCTCGGCGCCTGGCACATCGTCTCGCTCAACAGCGCCATCGACATGAAGCCCGGCTCGCCCCAGGAACGCTGGCTGCGCGAAGATCTGGCCGCCGCGCAGGCGCCGTGCGTGCTCGCCTACTGGCATCACGCCCGCTTCAGCTCCGGCACCGAGCACGGCAATGCGCCCAAGACGGCGCCCCTGTGGCAGGCGTTGTACGACCACGGTGCGGAGGTCGTGGTGTCCGGCCACGAGCACAACTACGAGCGCTTCGCGCCGCAGACGGCGGCCGGCGTTGCCGACCCGGCGCGCGGCATTCGCGGCTTCGTGGCGGGCACCGGGGGAGCGAAGCACTACCCGTTTGGACCTCCGATCGCCAACAGCGAAGCGCGCAACGGCGACACCTGGGGTGTGATCAAGATCACACTCGAGCCCGGCGGCTATCGCTGGCAGTTCATTCCGGTTGCCGGCAAGACGTTTACCGATTCTGGCAGCGCCCGCTGCCACTGATGCGGCCGTAACACAGTCGCAACCGGCGCGACGAATCGCTATCGTACTCAGGTGAGCGGATCGCAAGAGACAAGGAGCTCGACATGATCGCCGCGCGTGCCGGAATCTTGAGTCCATTCGTCCTCGTCGTCGTCATGGCGGTTGGTGCCGCCGGTCGATCCTTGAGCGCTCAGACAGAGCCCGCCTACCTGCGCGATCGCGGCCCCGGTGTGCGGACATCGGTGTTGGCCACGTACGTGCGCGAGGGTGAGCTGCTGGTGTATCCGTTCTACGAGTACTACTCGGACCGGAACCTCGAGTACAAGCCGCGCGAGCTGGGGTACGGCAATTCGCTGGTCGATTATCGCGGCCGCTACCACGCGAACGAAGGGATCCTCTTCTTCGCCTACGGCGTCACCCGCGACCTGGCACTCGAATTCGAAGGGGCGGTGATCTCGGCCGAAATCCAGACGTCGGCCGACGATACGTCGAGCGCCCGGCCGGCCCGCATCCGGGAATCGGGGCTGGGCGACGTCGAGGGACAGATCCGCTGGCGGTTTCAGCGCGAGACCGAGAACCGGCCGGAGTTCTTCACGTACTTCGGGACCGTGTTCCCGCTGCAGAAGAGCCGGGTGCTCATCGGCACGCAACACTGGGAGTACTTCGCCGGGATCGGTCTGACCCGGGGATTCCGCTGGGGGACGTTGACGGTGCGCACCGCGGCGACCTACTCCGAACGGGTGTTCGACGCCGGGGAGTACGCGATCGAGTGGCTGAAGCGCCTGTCGCCCGCCTGGCGCGTGGTGGCGGGGATCGAGGGCAATCAGGTCGACGAGATCTCGCTGCTCACCGAGGTCCAGTGGAGCCTGGGCCGGCACGCGGTCGTGAAGCTGAACAACGCGTGGGGGGCGACGCGCAACGCGACCGACTTCGCGCCCGAAGTGGGCGTGCTGTTCTCGTTTTAGCGGCCGCTAGCGGCGCAGGGTGTACTGCAGCTTCACCAGCAGCTGGTTGGATTCGAACGCGAAGCGGTCCAGGTCGCTGCGCAGCATGTTGTGATTGAACACGACGAACAGATCGCCCAGCGGGTTGAAGGTCCAGCGCAGGCGCGTGTTGGTGCCGAGGTTCTTGCTCTCGTTGTCGTACTGCAGGAAGCTCGACACCTGGAAGTCGGGCGTGAACTTGAAATCCAGCCGGCCGCCGTACAGCTCCTGGACAAAGTCCCCCTGGGGAAGCGTGGCCGCGTTGCGCTCTCCGGTGAGCTCCAGTGTGAAGAACGGCCACGGCTTCACGGCCAGCCTCCCGATGACACTCTTCAGATCTCCCTGGTAGAAGCTCCCGAATGAGTAGGTGATTTCGCCGCTGACCGCGCGCTTCTCGGCCAGGACGGCGTCCAGGTTGTACCGCACCCAGCGAAACGTGCCGATGGGAATGGCGACGGTGTCGGAGATCTGGAACGGCTCGCCGAGGCGCTCGCCCTGCGGGATGATGCGGACCCGGATGCGGTCGCCGCTTTCCAGCAGCCAGTCGATGGGGCGGATGGTCCACCGAAAGGTCTCCCACTGGTTCTGCAGCGAGGTGACCAGGAAGATCTGCGAGGCGTAGAACATCTGCCGCACCAGCGGCCACTGCGGCCGGGGGCCGAATTCCAGGCCGGCCTCGAACATCTGACCGTGGCGCGGCAGGAACCCCAGGGCGGGCTGGAACCCATCGCCGATCCGGGCGTAGGTCACGGAGATGTCGACCAGGTCGTTGGGGTATTCGACCCGCCCCCCCACCGCGAACTTCTGGCCGGGCAGGTCGGTGCGATTGTTGGCCAGGCCCCACACGCCGGCGTGAAAGACCTTGTCGCCCCGGAACTCGGACGTCCGGTACGTGAAGTCCAGGCCGGCCGTGAGCCGGTCGTTTTCCCCGTGCGGACTCCCGATGGTGGCCAGCAGCCCGACGGACGATTCGTCCAGGACGTTCTGCGACAGTCGCACCACGCCCATCGTCGTGCCCGGGATGCTGTCCTGCCTGCCGGCGCGCACCGCCAACGCGCCGAGATTGGTATTCCCGATCCGGCCGTGCACCTTGCCGCCCGCGACGAGCGGGATCTGGACGAGGTCTTCTTCGTCTCCCAACACGCCGATGCGGCGACTGTGGAACGGGAGGAGGAACTCCTCGTCCAGGCCCAGGCCGAATTCGAAGATATCCGCGCCCTCGAGAAAGAACGTCCGCTTCTCGGGGAAGAACAAGTCGAAGCGCGTGAGGTTGGTTTGCCGGGCGTCGACCTCGGTCTCGCCGAAATCGGTGTTGATCGTCCCGGACGCCACCAGGTTGGGCCCGAGGCGCTGCGTGAGATCCAGGCTGAAGTCCCCGTAGCGATCTCTGGCCGGATCCGGCGTCGGGCGACTGTCGCTGAAGAACACGCCGGGGCGCACGCTGAGCCCCCACCCGAGGTGGAACCGCGGCAGGTTCTTGAGCACGCCGGCACGGCTGGTCTGGGTGATGTCGTAGTCCTGGCTGATCCCCGACCACCGGCTGATTTCCTGGTTCCGCTCGACCTGCCGCTGCACGTTGAAGCCCCATTCCGACAGGTCCTTCCGGAAGCTGAGGCTCAGGATGGGGATGCGGATCTCCGCGCTCCACCCCGTGGCGTCGCGCGCGGTCTTCGCTTCCCACACCGCGTCCCAGTCGCTGTTGACGCCGCCGCTCTGGGTCGTGACCAGTCCATCGAACCGGGCGCCGCTCGGATTGACCGCGAACACATAGCCCGAGCGACCGTCCTGGAACGGATCCAGCACGATGACGACGTGGTCTTCGGACTCGAGCTCGGCGTCCCGGGCCATGGAGAAAGACACGATGCCCGACGGATCCGGATCGCGGGCCACGATCCCGATGATCAGCTCGCTCGGGCTGGTCAACACCTTGACGATCGTCTGCCCGGTGGGGTCACCGCCCTCCTCCGGCTCGACCGCAGTGAGGTTCCCGATGGAATCGACGGTCCGCCAGACCGGCTCGTCGAGCCGACCGTCCAGATGGATGGACGCGGCTTCGCCGGCCCGGGCACTGGCGCGCAAGGTGGGGACCGCGCCGGCGGCGGCGGGTGCCGGATCCTCGCCTTCCGTGTTGGCGGCGGGCGTGGCCGAGGGGGCCGAGGGCTCCGTCCCACCGGCCTCCGCAGCGGCGGGCGTGATGTCGAACGGGGCGCTCGTGGTCCCCGCGAGCCCCAGGGCCGCCGCGGAGAGGATGTAGCCGGTGCCCGCGTTGTCGATGCTGAGATCGGCGAACGTCGCGACCCCGGCCACCGCGGCGACCGTCGTCGTCCCGGACAGGACGGCCTCGCCTTCGCCCGTCCCCGGCACGATGGAGACCGTCACTTTCCCCGTGAATCCCGATGCCGGGGTACCGGAGGAATCGCGCGCCTCCACCCGCACGGCCGGACTGATCGTCGCTTCCTCCGCCGCGGAGCTCGGCTGGATGCTGAACACGAGCTCGGGGCCCTGCTGGCCCGGTGTGATGTCGAAGGGCGCGCTCGTGGTCCCGTCGAGCCCTGGCGCCGAGGCCGACAACATGAATCCAGCGCCGGCCTGGTCGATCACGAGATTGGGGAACGTGGCGAACCCGGACACCATGGCCACCGTCGTCGTCCCGATGAGTCTGGCCTCGGCGTCTCCCGTGCCCGGCACGATCGATACCGTGACCTTTCCCGAGTACCGGGTGGTCGTGCGACCCGAGGACTCCCGCGCCGTCACCTGCACGGCGGGACGGATGGGGGCTTCTTCCACCGCCGCACTCGGCTGCACGGTGAATACGAGCTCGATGCCCCGGAGGTCGGGGGTGATGTCGAAGGGGGCGCTCGTGGCCCCGGCGACTCCCGTGGCACGCGCCGACAGCATGTACCCCAGGCCTTCATCGTCGATCGCGAGATTGGGGAACGTGGCGACTCCCTCGACCGCCGCCACCGTCGTCAGCCCGAACAGCATCGCCCCGGGATTCCCCGTCCCCGCCGCGATCTTCACCGAGATCCGTCCGGCGAAGCCCGTCGCCGTCCGCCCGGCGCTGTCCCGCGCCGTCACCACCACGGCCGGACGGATGATGGCCTGGGAATTGGTCTTGCTCGGTTGAACGGTGAACACGAGCTGCACCGCCTCGCCTTGCGCGTGCGCGCTCCCCGGGGCAACGCCGGAAATGACGAGCCCCAAGCAAACCGGAACAACACCCTGCAGTCGAGCCATGGAGTTACTCAGCCGTCGTAAACGTGTTCTCGATATACGAGATATTCCCCTCGGCCGTCACGGTGCCGATGCCCAGAACATACTCGGTGCCGGCAACGAGGAACCCGCGCGGCACGGCGAAGCTGGTGGCCGTGGGAGCCAGGCGTGCCGTGATGCTGTACTCCGGCTCATCCTGCTCGATATACAGGACATAGGCGGCCAGGTTCGGGACCGGCGTCCAGGCGATTTCCAGCCCCTCGGTGCTGACGCCCGCGGCCCCGGCCGTGGGACGCCGCAGCGTCGCCGTGGGCGGCAACGCGTGCCGCAACGTCGAGCGCCCTTCGAGCTGGGCGCCGCTCGTCGTCAGTCCAGAAAAGGCGTACGTGCCTTCCGGATACGCCGCTTTGATGGCGGCTTCCGCGTCCGACTCGGGAGACTCGAATCGAAATTGCCGCATTCCCAGCGTGGAGCCGTCGGGCGCCGTGAAGTCGATGACCTTGCGGCCGTCCGGTGCCGTGACGACCAGCTGGGCGAGTCCCTCACCATTCCCCTTGACCTCGAACACGACCTCGAAGTCCTTGTCCGTGGCGTTCTGCTCGAAGTGCACGGTGGCAATGGCGAAGGGCAGGGCCGGCGGGGTGCGCGCAGGCGCCGGGGCACCCACGAGGATTACCGCCCCGGCGAGAAGCCGTCTGGGGAGTTGCATGGCTAGGATCGAGTCAGTTTGAGGAGCGCGTTCGCCACGAAGGTGAAGAGGGCGAGCCACCCGGCGCCGAGGATCGCATCCGGCGTGTCGAAATTGCCGGTCTCGGACCATTCCTTCACCTCGAATACCACGAATCCCACCAGGGTCATGGTGACGGTACGCAGCACCACTTCCCTCCATCCGGCGGGAGCGTCGGCGGTGAACCACTGCTTGAATGTCATGGCTTCCTCACTACGGGTTCCGAGGGTGCGGCCGTCAGGAACCGGGCGGGACTCAGGACCACCTGATCGAACCCGACTCCCTCCATTCCGGCCTGGAGATAGACGGTAACCTCGCCGCCCGTCCGGAAGGAGATGAGGGGCTCCGGACCGTCGCAGCCCACCCACGCCCAGCCCGGCTGCGCCGGGCCCTGGGCCGTGAGGTAGCTGCCCGTACCGGGGCGCAGCGTCTCCCGGTTCTCCTTATCCACCGCATCGGTGAACTGCACCCACAGCTTGTTGGCTTGGGACTGGCCCCTGGGGGCGCCGACCTTCATGTGAATCCAGCAGCGGTAGGCGACGCCGCTCTGGACCTTGACCTTGAAGCTGACGTGGGGATCCTCTTCGGGCGGAGGATCCAGGTTCCCGCCCGTATTGCGGGTGCCGACGAGCTTGCCGCCGGGAGAGGCGGGGTCGTCCCAGAATCCGAATTCCGATAGGTCGCGCCGTGTGAGATCCGAGGCATACACGACCACATCAGGGGCCTGGGCCTGCGAAGCGGGGACCATGACCGCGCTCCATCCCAAAGCCATCCCGACCAGCGGAACCAAGCGTCCGATCATCCCTCTCCTCACCAGGTGACCATCGCGTTGAGCCGCAGACGCTTCTGGAAGTCGCGGGTGACGCCGACAGCGACCTCATGCGGGCGATAGTAGTAGAGGGTGGCGTTCAACGACAACCCGCTGATGGGGATGGCGTCGACCGACAACGTGTGGATCTCGTAGTTGGTGCCCAGCGTCGTATTGTCGTGTGAGAACGCCGCCAGCACCGCGTCGGTCTCCGTCATGCCGAACCCATAGCGATACCGCAGGTCGCCCTTGCGCTTCACCTTGCCCAGGTAGACATCCGCTTCCCACCCGGAGTTCAAATCGGCCGCGCCGCCGTTGTGCACGTAGTCACCCACCAGCCGCAGCGGGTACTGCTCTCCCAGTCCCGAGTAGTCGACCGCGACGAGGAGATCGAGGAGGTCGAAGTCGGACAGGTACGCCGTCCCGCCCGAGGCGAGCCGGTTGCTGCGGATGTCGCCCGAGCCAGCGGCGCTGAGGCTGCGGATGTGGTAGTCGTAGTACCCCACCGCGCCCGTCACTCTCCAGCGGCCGCTCGGCGCGTTGACGCTGAGCTGCCCGCCCTTCATATCGCTGGATTGGCTGTTCGCCTGCTGGTCGACGATGAAATAGAGGCCGGTGATTGATGCCGAGACCTTGGTCCGGTCGCCCATGTTGACCCGCCCGGACACGCCTTGCGGATTGACGTCGCCGTCCCACACCAGCTCGGTGTACTGGAACGGATTGGTGAACTTCCCTGCCACGCCTCCCCAGCGCGGCCGGTTGACTTCGATGGAGGCGATGTCGAGGCTCACCGTCAAATCGTTGACGAACGAGCTGAGCGTGACGTCGGTCGAGTTGGGATCGTCCGGTTCGCCGGTGGCGAGTCGTGCCCGGACCGTCATGTCCCCGCGGAACGGATAGACGATCCCGGCTCGCACCCGCACGACTTCCCGGGACAGCGCGGGAGAGCCGGTACCGGCGGTGGTGTACTCGTGGCGCACCCGGAAATCCCCCGTGAAGCGGGGCGCCGGTGCTGGAGTGGGAGTTTGCGCCCGAACGATGCCCGCACCGAACGCCGCGGCGAGCACGACCAGTGTCAGGCCCCTGCTCGTATCCATGGGTCGAGTCATTCCTCGTGGGCGACGACGGTGGCGTCCATGGCGTTGACGCTGACCTCGGTGATACCACGCTTCCCGGCAACCTTGATGTCCCACACCCAGGTCAGCCGACCCTGGTCCCGCAGCAGCTCGACCGATTCCACCGTCCCTCCGGGCACCCTGGCCAGCGCCAGGACTCGTGCCGAGTCTTCACCCACCTTGACCTGTGCGAGGAGGCCTGCCGGCACGACACGCTCGTAGCTCGGTGGGCCGGCCGGCTGCTGGGCGGCAGCCGTTCGAGCGGCTCCCAGCAGCAGCGGCACGGCGAGCGCTACTACCTTCGCGGCGTTCACGCCGCCGCTCCGGCCGGCGGCATTGGCTTCGCGAACCGGAGATACAGACTCGGCACCACGAACAGGTTGAGCAGCGTGGAGGTGACGAGCCCGCCCAGGATCACGACGGCCATGGGGTGCTCGATCTCGTGGCCGGGGATGCTGCCCGCGATCACCAGGGGCACCAGGGCCAGCGCGCAAGCCAGCGTCGTCATCAGGATCGGCGCCAGCCGTTCCCGGGCGCCGCGCAGCACGAGGCCCGGTCCGAACGGCTCCCCTTCATCCCGCTCGAGGTGCTGGAAGTGATTGATCATCATGATGCCGTTGCGCGCGGCGATGCCCAGGATCGTGAGGAATCCCACGAGGGCGCCGAGCGAGAGCACGCCGTCGCCCAGGTACGCCGCCAGCACGCCGCCCACCAGCGCCGAGGGCAGGGTCAGGAAGGAGAGGATGCCGAGGCGCCAGCTCTTGAAGGACGTCTCGAGCAGGAAGAGAATGCCGATGGCGGCGACGATCGAGAGGAGCAACAGCCCTTTCGAGGCGGCCTGGCGTTCCTGCCACTCGCCCTGCAGCTCCGCGTGGTAGCCGAGCGGGAGGTTGACGCCTGCCAGCGCCGCTTCGACCGCGGTCGCGACGTCGCCGAGGGCGTGCCCCGGGGCCACGTCGGCCCGCACATCCAAGCGCCGCGCGCCGTTTTCGCGCTGCACCATGTTCGGCGTCGGCTTGACGGTCACGCTGGCGACGTCGGCGAGACGCACGTGACCGCCGCGCTGTGTCTCGATGAGCATGTTGCGAATGTCGTCGAGGTTCTCGCGCGCTTCCGGAATCGTCCACACCTGGACGTCGTATACCCAGCCGTCGCGGTGAATGTCGCTCACTTCATGGCCGGTCATGATCTGGTTCGCGGCCCGCAGCACATCGCCCGGCTTGAGGCCGTAGCGCTCGGCGGCGACCAAGTCCACCTTCACCTCGATGAACGGCACCATGGTCTGCAGCTGCACGTGCAGGTCGTGGATGCCTTCGATGGGCTTCATGGCGGCTTCGATCGACTCCGCCGAAGCGCGCAGCAGGCTCAGGTCGTTTCCATAGACGCGCACGATGAGCGCGTGCCCGCCTCCCGTCAGCACCTCGCGGATGCGCTCCTTCAGGTACGTCTGCACGTCGCGCTGCACGCCGGGGTAGCCGTCGACCGTTTCCTGAATGGCGGCGAACGTAGCGTCGTAGTCGACCTCGGGCGAGACGCTGACCCAGTTCTCGGTGAAGTTCACGCCGTAGGGTTCATCGCCCGCCAGGGCACGCCCGATGTGCGCCCCGAAGTTGCGCACGCCCGGGATGGCGCGCAGCTCTTTGCTCGACTGGACCGTGATCCGGTACATCTCCGGATGGGAGGTGCCCGGTTTGGTCACCCAGTGCATCAGGAAGTCCCGCTCCTTGAACGACGGCAGCAGGGATTTTCCGAGGCGTGGCGCGATGATGGCGCCGACCAACGCGATGACCCCCACCGTGACGTACGCCCGCCGCGGCACGGTGAAGATCCGCGCGAGCAGCGTCTGGTAGCGGTTCTGGAGCCAGCGCGACAGCGCCGACCCGTGCTCCTTGAGCGGGGCATTCTTGAGCAGGATCAGCCCCATCGCAGGCGTCACGGTCAGCGCCACCACCAGCGAAGCCAGTACGGCGAGGCCGTAGGAAATCGCCAGCGGCCGGAAGAACGCGCCGGAGAGGCCCTGCATGAAGAACACCGGGAGCAACGCCACGACATCGATCAGCGTGGCGTAGATGATGGCGCTGCGCACCTCGAGCGAGCCCTCGAGAATGATCCGGGCGGTCGTCTTGCTACTGCCCTCCTTGCGGTACTGGCGCAAGCGTCGCGTGATGTTCTCGATGTCGATGATGGCGTCGTCCACCACCACGCCGACGGCGATGACGAAACCGGCCAGCACCATGACGTTGACGGTCGCGCCGCGCAGGTACAGCACCAGCGCACCGGCCACGAGCGAGAGCGGGATGGCCACGACGCTGATCACCGCGGCCCGCCAGTCGTACAGGAAGAACACGAGTACGATGACGACCAGCACGCAGGCGATCAACAAGGCCTTATTGAGATTGTGGATCGACAGCTCGATGTAGGTGGCCGGCCGGAAGATCTGGGCGTCGATCTCGATGCCGGGCAGGCCGCGGCGCAGCTCCTCGAGCGCGGCATCCACCCCCCGGGTGACGTCCAGCGTGTTCGCCCAGGGGAGCTTCTCGACGATGAGCATGAGGCCGGGACCGTCGTTGATGACGGCGTCGCCGACCAGCGGCCACGTATCCCACACGATGTTGGCCACGTCCCCGATGGTGACGGTGCGGCCGTTGACCGTCTGGAGGGGGACGCGCGCCACGTCTTCGGGGTTGATCACCGGCTGGACGTGCAGCATCGAGAGCCGCTGATTGGGCGTATCGATGAATCCCTCGGTCTGCGTCTTCGCCGAGGCGGAGTACGGCACCAGCCCGAAGTCGAGTGTCTCCGAGGTGACTTCGTGAATGCGGTTCATCGACACGCCGTGCCGGCGCGCCCGCTCCGGATCGACCTGCACCGTGAACATCTTGATGCGTTCGCCCCACATCGGCACGTTGGCGACGCCGGGGACCTGGAGCAGGCGGAACTTGATCGTCCAGTAGGCGATCATCGACAGGTCCATCATGTCGTACTGCTGCGAGGACAAGCCGATCTTCATCACCCGGCTCGTCGCCGAGAGCGGTTGCAGCATGACGGGAACCGTCGTCGCCGAGGCCGGCAGGTTGAGGACCGCCAGATTGAGGCGCTCCTGCACCAGCTGCCGGGCGTAGAGAATGTCGGTGCCGCGTTTGAACTGGAGCACGATCTGGGACAGCCCGTTCACCGAGCGGGACCGCAGCACGTCGAGCTCCGGCGTGCCCATGAGCACCAACTCCATCGGGTTGGTGATCTGGTCCTCGATCTCGGCCGAGGACATGCCCTGGCCTTCGGTCTGGACTTCAACCCTGGGCGGCGCGAACTCCGGGAAGACGTCCACGGGCATATGGCGCAGCCGCGAGACGCCGAAGAACATCAAGGCCGCAGCTCCGGCGATGACGATGTACCGGAACTTGAGGCTCGACGAAACGATCCATTGCATCATGGCACGATCTCCCTGGGGCAATCGCACTCGGCCGTCAGTGGCCAACTTCGAATTCGGCGCCGAACAATTCCTGCCCGCCCACCGTGACCACCTGCGTCCCCGCCGGTGGACCGGCCGTCAACACCGCCTGGTCGCCGTCGATGTAGGCCACGCTGATCGCGTGGCGGACGAACTTCAGCGGTTCCGGGCTGGTGTACACCCAGGTCTGGCCCTTCGCATCGTACAGCACGGCCGCGTAGGGAACGACCATGCGCCCGGCCGCCGTTCGCGCGGCGGTCGTTTTGATGTCGAGCCGCTGGGCCGCCCGCTCGGTCAGCGTGATACGGGACAGCTCCGACCCTTCCACGTGCTCCACCGTGGCCGGCTTGATCTTGGCGGGCGTGGCGCCCTTCTGGTGACACGCGGCGAGCGCAAGCCCCGCCACCACCACGGGCACCATCAACCTGCGATTGCGGTACTGCATGTCTCCTCCCCTTTCGTTGTCGAGCCTCGATCGGATCGTGCCGTTTCAACTCGGTCCACCGGCGTCGATCTGCCGGCGCCGGCTCCGGTACACCAACAGGATGATCACCGCGAGCACCACTGGCCCCCCGATGGCGTAGGGCAGCACGCCGCCGGGATTGAGCTTGGTGAACTTGGTCACGGTCAGGTGAATGCCCGAGCTCGCCACCGGCTGCGAGGTGAGGTCGGGACCGCCCGGGGCCGGGATGGCGACCATGTAGATCATGAAATCGCCGTCCAGAATCGTATTGACCCGCCACGACAACGTGTCGGACTGGCCCGGGGCCAGGCCGGCGAGATACTGGGTCCGCTGGGGAGACCAGTCCTCGGGATCGACCACGTCACCGGTCGCGTTGAGGTTGATGATGTTCATCGCCATGATGAGGGCGGGCGAGGGGGTGGCCCCCTGGTTCGTGAGCACCGTCTGGTACAGCACCGTGGATCCGGCCTGCACCGTCTTCGCGCTCATGTCGACGGAGACGCTGACCTGGGCGCGCAACGGCGTCGCCGACACCCCCATGAACAACAGCAGCAACAGGCCCAGGGCGGCGTCGCGCGCGTAGCGGTTCCGGGTCGCTCTTCCCGGCTCGAGCCGCAGCCCGCCGCCGACGTACCAGAACAACGCCGTGAAGACGACGACCGCGAGCAGGATCGACGACACCAGGAAGGAGCGCATTTCCTCCAGGGTCCGATTGTTCACGAGGATACTGGCCAAAAAGTGCCGCTGCGCGGCCAACGGGTTCAGCTTTTGGAACAACAGTCCCATAACGCCACCTTGTGCATGCCCCGACAGCTGGGTTGGTAAGAGAAACAGGAGGTAGAGCACCAGACTCATGAACATGCTGGTCTTGTTGTTCTGGCACCAAAAACTCACGAGCATCCCGAGGGCGGTGAACGCCGGCGTCAGAACGGTTCCCAGAAACGCGCCCCAGCGCAACCCGATTCCGAACACCTCATCGCCCTGGGCGAGCGCGCGCATGTACGGGATGGCGATCACGAGGAGGACGGGCCAGGGTGAAATGGCCGCGACGAATTTCCCCACCACCATCTGGCGACGACTGGCCGGCGTCAGCAGTAACGCCTCGAGGGTGGCGCGCTCTCGCTCGCCGCTCAGGCTGTCGGCGCCGATGATCAGGGCCATGAACATCGTGACGATATTGATCAGCTTCCACAGCTCGAACACCATTTCCTTGGGCGGCATGAAATTCTGCACGCTGCCCTTGACCGTCATGTACGTATAGATGCTCAACAGGATCGTGTAGCCGATGGTGAAGTTGAGCGCCTTGCCGCCGATCCAGAGGTCGCGGAGCTCCTTCTTGCACACGATCCACCACGTGCTCTGGTTCATGGCTTCGATCCGGTCTTGAGTGCGGGTGCCGGCTTCCAGGACGTCCAGCGGCGCCATAGCGTCTGCAACCGCGTAGCGACGTTCGCTTCGAGCCTCAGGCCGCGTTGCCCGTACCAGAACAACACCGTGAGGACGACCACCGGGAACAGGATCGGGAGCGTGAGCTGATACGCCACGTCCCCGACCCGGGCCCCGAGCGCCATGACGTTCCCCAGGAAACTGGCGGCCGCGTTCCACGGATTGATCCACAGGTACAGGACCGCGCGTTTCATCTCGCCCGCGGTGGCGGTCCGACCGGGACGGGCCAGCTCAGTGGGGATGAGCATCAGGAGAAACAGCGCCAGGCTCACGAACATGCTGCCCTTGTTGGTGTTGCTCCAGAGACTGACGAGCATGCCCAGGCCGGCCACCGCCGGGGCCAGGAGCGACCCCAGAAGCGTGCCCCAGATCAGCGCCTGGGCGAACACGGGATCGCCCTTGGAGAGCACGGCCCAGTAGGGAATGCTGATCACCAGGGCCACGGGCCACGGGGACACGGCGGCGACCAGCTTACCGAGCAGGAGCTGGCGGCGGCTGGCGGGCGTCAACAGCAGCGCCTCGAACGTGGCGCGCTCCCGCTCGCCGCAGATGCTGTCCGCCGCGATCAACAACCCCATGAACAGGCTCATCGCGATCGAGCCCTTGACCATCTCCAGCACCATCTCGGTGCGGGGCAGCAACTGCACTTCCGCGTTGCTGGCGAGCATGAACGAATACAGGCCCAGCAGCACGCTGTAGATGAGAATCATGTACAGCGCCTTGCCGCCGATCCAGAGATCGCGCATCTCGCGCGCGCAGATGACCCACCACGCGGGCCTCACTTGATGCCCTCCGCCGTCAGATTCAGGAAGACGTCCTGCAGACGGCCGGTCTGGGGTTCGAAGCTCAGCACCGTGATGTCGGCGCGGATCAGGGTTTCCAGGATGCGGTTGTTGAGGGCGGTCGACTCGCCGGACAGGCCGTTCAACTCCACGCGCAGCCAACCTCCCGTACCGGCCGGAGCGGTCGCACTCTTGACGGCGGGAATCGTTTCCAGCGCGCGCAGTGAGGCCTCCACCGACGCCGTCGGTACCCGAACGCGGACCACGTCCTTCTCACCGTGCCCGATGACGTCCGCCACATGTCCGGATGCCACGACTTCCCCGGCGCTCAGAATGACCACGTCGTCGCAGACCTGTTCCACTTCCGCCAGCAAGTGGCTGCACAGGATCACACCGGCGTTGCGTTCCCGGGCGATGCGCCGGACCAGCTCGCGCAGCTCCTGCTGGCCGCGCGGATCGAGACCCAGCGTCGGCTCATCGAGGAACACGACCGCGGGATCGTTGACGAGCGAGCGGGCCAGTCCCAGCCGCTGCCGCATGCCGTGGCTGTAGGTGCCGACGAGCGATTTGGTTCTCCGCTCCAGTCCGACTTCTTCCAGCAGCGTCAGACCGTGCGCCCGCGCGTCCTGCGCCGAGCGCCCATACAGCTGGCCGAAGAACGTCAGGTACTCGATGGCCGTCATCTGCTTGGGCAGACCGAAGCTTTCCGGCAGCACGCCGATGCGGCGGCGAATCTGCTCCGGGTACTCGTGGCCGATGCCGTCTACGGCGAACCGGCCCGAGTCGGGCTGCAGAATCGTGGTGAGGATGCGGATCGACGTGGTCTTTCCCGCACCGTTCGGCCCGAGAAAGCCCAGCAGCCGCCCCGCCTTCAGGGTGAAGGACAACCCGCGCAGGGCGGGCCTGGGCCCGTACGTCTTGCGCAAGTCCGAGGCGACAAGTACGTCGGCAACCGGGGGTTCAGCCATTGGATCCATCCTCTCGACAGGCTGTGCGTAAGTGGTGTGCGCGCTGATCATGCTTCCGCCTTGAGCTCCTTCGACACCCTGCTGGCGGCCGCGGCGAAACCCATGCCCGACTTCCGCCCGAACATCAGGTACACGGCGGGCACCACGTGCAGGGTGAACAGCGTGGCCGTGACGAGCCCGCCCAGGATCACGACGGCGATGGGATGTACGATCTCGAGCCCGGCGATTTCTCCGAGCACGACGAGCGGGATCATGGCCGCGGCCGTGGTCACGACCGTCGTCGCGATCGGGGCGAAGCGCTCCCGCGTCCCGCGCACGACGAGGTCCGGCCCGAACGGCTCGCCTTCCCGCTTCTCGAGCATCTGATAGCGGCGGATCAACAGGATCCCGTGCCGCACCGCGATGGCGAATACGCCACCCAGGCCCATGACCGAGCCGAGCGAGAACACGCCGCCGTCGAGCAGCGCGGCGAACACACCGCCCGCCAGTGCGACCGGGAGCGTGAGGAGGAACGCCACCCCGAGCTGCCAGCTCCGGAAAGCGGCCTGCAGCAGCAGCAGGATCCCGATCAGGGCCGCGATCCCGAAGCCGAGCATGCGTTCCATGGCGGCTTCGCGCTCGGCGTTCTCACCCAACACGGCCGGGTAGTACTCGACCGGGAACTGAATGTTGTCGAGCCGGCCCTCGACGGCGTCCACCGCCGCGGCGAGATTGCGGCCGCGCACGCCGGCGACGACGTCGATGCGATTCTGCAGCGCTTCGTGATGGATGACTGCGGGCGTCGACGCGATGCGCACATCGGCGATATCCCCGAGGCGCGCGTAGCCGCCGCGCGGCGTATCGAGCAGGAGGTTGCGGATGTCGCTCACGCTGTTCCGCGTCTCGGGACTGCCCCACACCACCACGTCGTACATCTTCTGCTCTTCGAACAGGAACCCGACCCCCAGACCCGCGAACATCGTCGCCGCCGCCCGGCGCACGTCGCCCGGCTTCAACCCATGGGGCTGGGCCGCGGCGAGATTCACCTGGATTTCCACCTGGGGCTGCTCGACGTAGCCTTCCACCCGCACGTCCACCAGGCCGTCGACCGATGCCATGGCTGCGCGCACTTCGTCCGCCTTGGCGCGCAGCACATCGCGGTTCTTGCCGTAGATCCGCACGGCCACGGACTGGCTCGTTCCCGCCAGCACTTCGCGAATGCGGCTGCTCAGGTAGCTCTGCACGTTGTGCGCGAGCCCGGGATACCCGTCGACGGCCTCCTGAATGGCGGCCACGGTGGCATCGTAGTCGGCGTTGGGATCGATGCCGACCCACAGCTGGCTTTGGTTCACATCCACGATCTGATCGCCCGTGATGGCGCGCCCGACGTGGACGTAGGCGCCGCTGACACCGGGAATCGCGCGCAGCTCACGGCTGGCCAGCGTCATCACCCGAACCATTTCCGGATGCGACGTGCCGGGTGCACCGGCCCATTCGATCCGCAGAAACCGCTCCTTGAGCGACGGCAGCAGCGATTGATTGAGCAGCTGCCAGGCGCCGGCACCTGCCGCCACGACGACCACGGCCGCGACGAGCGCGCCCCGCGGGGCGGCCACCGTCCGCGCCAACAGGCGGTCATAGCCGCGTTGCAGCCACGCAACGACCGGAGACACGCGTTGCTCGAGCGGCCGGCGCCGCAGCAGCAGGTATCCGAGTGTCGGGGTGATGGTCAACGCGGCCGCCAGGGCTGCCAGCAGCGCCATGGCGAACGTGAGGGCGAGCGGCTGGAAGAACGCGCCCGACACACCTTCCATGAGGAGCACGGGCACGACCGCGAGCAGCAGGATCGCCGTGGCGTAGAGCATCGGGCCGCGGACATCGTGCGTCGACTCGACCACGACGCCGGTCTCGGTGGGCGGTTCCTCGCGACGCCGCATCCGCCGCAGCAGGGAGTCGACGCCAAGAATCGCGTCGTCGACCACGGCCGCGAGGGCGATCACGAGCCCCGTCAGCACCAGCGTGTTCAGCGTGCCGCCCATGTACCCGACCGCGGCCACCGCGGCCACGACCGACAGGGGGATCACGACCGCGCTGATCAGGGCCGCGCGCCAGTCGTACAGCATGGCGCCGAGGATCAGCACGGCGAGGACGCCGGCGATGAGCAGCGCCGTGCGGAGGTTCGCGAACGTCGACTCGATGAATGTGGCCGAGCGGAAGATGGAAGCATCCATCTGGACGCCCGGCAACCCGGGCCGCAGCTCGGCCAGCGCCGCTTCGATGCCGCGCGTTACGTCCAGCGTATTGGTTCCCGGCAGCTTCTCGACGACGAGCAGGAGGCCGGGACCATCCGCCAGCACCGCGTCCCCGATGAGGGGCGGATGCCCTTCCACGACGTTGGCCACCTCGCCGAGACGCAGCGACGTGCCCTCGACCGTCACCTTGGCCAGATCCTCCGGCGTGGACAGCGGCAACACATGCCGTACTTCGAGCCGCTGCTGGGGACCATCGATCCACCCTCCGGTACCGGGGAACGACGCTTCGAGGTAGGTCAGCGGGGAAATCCACAGGGCGTTGCCGGCAGTCTGGATGATCTGGCTCTGGGTCACGCCGCGCGCGCGGAGCCGCTCCGGATTGATCTGGACCTGCAGCTGCCGGTCCCGGTCACCCCACACGGCCACGTTGGCGACGCCCGTCACGCCGAGCAGTCTGGGTTTGATCGTCCACCGGGTGAGTACGGAGAGGTCGATCAATGACATCTCTTTGGACGACAGCCCGATCATCGCGACCCGGCTGGTCGCCGACATCGGCTGCATCATGACCGGCGGCTTGGACGCGTTGGGCAGGGCATAGGCCAGCGTGAGGCGCTCTTGAACCATCTGCCGGGCCCGCATCAGGTCCGTCCCCGGCTCGAAGATCATGACCACCGACGACAGCCCGGGCACCGATCGGGAGCGCATAGTTTGCAGCCACGGCACGCCCGCTACCAGCTCCTCGACGTTCAGCGTGACGAGGTCTTCCACCTCGTTCGCCGAGAGCCCCAGGGCCTCGGTCTGGATCTCGACGTAGGGCGGCGCGAATTCGGGGAGCACGTCCACCGGCATGTTCCGCGCCCGATTGATCCCGACGACCATGATCACCGCCGCCGCGGCGACGACTAGCACCCGCAGCCTCAGGCTCGCTTCAACGATTCGACGCATCATCGCTGGTTACCTCTGTGTGGTGTCCGATCGGCCGTTCTACGTCAAGGCGTCCGTTCCGCCGGTGGTGTGTGAGCGTATACGTTCTTGCTGCGCTGGTAGGCATTGCGCTCCAGCTCGAGCGCGCTGGCGCGCACCCGGGCCAGACCGGCGGCGTCGAGCTGCTCGACCTTGGTCAGGTCGAGGGTTTCCTTCGTTTTCTCACCCGCGCCGCGCCACCCGACGCGCACATTGCCCACGCCGCGCGCGTAGTGCTTGAGCTGCTGGGCATCGGGCTCTCCCGCGCTGGTTTCGGCGATGATCAGGACATCCTCATAGCAGGCCGCGGGGACACAGGTCCGCTGGCCCACCTGGTCGACCTGCCCCCGATCCGTCCAGTTAACGGCGGGTCCCCACCCCTGGGCATAGCTCGGCGTGCCGGTCTGCGGATTGGCCTGCATCATGATTCCCGCCCGCGCATCCTCGAACCCGTGGATCCACGCGGGAGCGGCGATGAACTTGCCGGCGTCGTACTCCTCGGGGTACTCACCCACACGCCAGACGGTGCCGTTGGTGTCCTGCGCAAAAAAGGCGAGCTCGGCTTCCACCAGCTCGCCATCGCTGTAATCCAAATCCCACGTAATGACCGTCCGGACGCCGGCGATCACCTTCGTCAGGTCGGTCACGTTGATCTCGACGCGATGCGGCACCGCCGTGCCGTCGTCCTCGATGGTGGTCCCCTCGTACACCAACCGGGTGCCCGGTTTGAGCGGCATCCAGGGATTGTCGATCTGATGCGACCGGCCGAACTGGGTGGAATCGAAGCCCTCCGGCGGCCGTGCGGCGACCGTGCTGTTCGGCTTGCTGTCCTGCGCGGCGCACCCGATGAAGAGCCCGACACTCCACACGGTCGCCAACGAAGATGCCAACGCTTTCCCGGCGATCAGTCTCATGAGGACCTCGGAGGTGCGTGCGTGTGCCAGGGACGACTGTCGCCAGGGGGCTACGCAAGTTCCAGGCTCCACGACCGGCGGATGTGACGGGCCTCACGGGGGGTTGCTGGGCAACTCGGGATCGGACATGGCGCTATGCCGCTCCCCGCGATCCGGTCGCGGCGGCGGGTCTGCCCCAGCGGTTACAGACGCCTATAACTCTCGGTGGTATCGTCTATTGCCGGGCCCTTGCAGCATTGCAGCCAGGGCGCCACAACCAGGGCGGCGCTGTACCGCTTCGGGCGCGGCCGGTATCTTGCTGTTCCTGTTAGCGATGGCCTCACGATGAGCGTCCACACGCTGCACGGCCTATGGGGCGCCGGTATCACCGCGGCCGGGGGCGGGAAGGTGGTGGACCCCGATTACGCCCCCCGCATCCGCGCGGAGCGGCTGATTGCCACCAGCCGCGTCGTGCTGGCGCTGTTTTCCCTCCTGGCCGTCTGGCTCGATCCCCATACGCCGGCTGCGCACGCGCAACTGACGTATTTCCTGCTGGTTGCGTACGTCGCCTACGCGTTGATCGTGGCCGCGGTCGCCTGGCTGTCCAATGACCCGCTCGTACGGCTGGGCCTCGTCACCCACGTCCTGGATCTGGTGCTGTTCTCGGTCCTGACCTATCTGACCGAGGGGCCGACCAGCCCCTTCTTCACGTATTTCACCTTCGCCATCGTCGTCGCGACGTTGCGCTGGCAGTGGCGCGGCGCCCTGTGGACGGCGGCGGTCGCTCTGATGTCCTTCAACGGGATCGGCATCGTCTCGGCCGAGGTGCTCAACAATCCGTCGTTCGAGGAAAACCGTTTCGTCATCCGCAGCCTCTACCTGGCCGTGATCGCGGGCCTGCTCGGCTACCTCGGCGCCTACGAGGAACGGCGCCGGCGGGAAATGTCCCAGCTCGCCGCGTGGCCCCCCCACCGCGTCCGCGGCTCGGAGCTGCCGCACCCGGAGGTGCTCGAATGCACGGCGCGGATTCTCGGCACGCGCAGAATCCTCGTCGCCTGGGAGGAGCCGGACGAGCCATGGCTTCACCTCGCGACCTGGGACGACGGGAAGTTTCGCTCGTGGCGTGAGCCTCCCGAAACGTTCCAGCCCCTGGTGGCGGAGCCCCTCACCGGCCTGACGTTCGTGGCGAAGGACCTGACGGCGGCGGAACCGACCGTCCTGCACGGCGGGTCCCCCCTCCCGCGCGGCTGGAAAGCCGCGCCCGTGCACCCCGAGCTGGTGCGGCGGTTCCTGATGACGACGGCGCTCTGCCTGCCGCTCCGGGGAGAATGCCTGGCGGGCCATCTGTTCGCGCTGGACAAACCCCGCATGACCGGGGACGACCTGCTGCTGGGTGAAGTCGTGGCGCACGAAGTGGCCTCGTCCCTGGATCAATCGCTGCTGTCGCGGCGCGTGCGCCAGGCGGCGGTGGCCGACGAGCGCATGCGCCTGTCGCGCGACCTGCATGACGGCGTGCTGCAGTCGCTGACCGGCGCCGCGCTGCAGCTGGAGACCGTGCAGCGTCTGTGGGAGACCGAGCCCCAGGCGGCCCGCGAGCGGCTGGCAGCGATCCAGCGGCTCATCGTCGACGAACAGCGCGACCTGCGCGGGTTCATCCGGCTCTCGAAGCTCGCGCCGTTCGGCCTCACGGCGGCGAACGCCGGGCTCAATACCACCCTGCGCCACCTGGTCACGCGGCTGGAAGGCCTGTGGGGGGTGCGGGTGGAGCTGTACCTGGAGCGCCATGACGATCACTTGTTCGACGCGCTCGCCTACGATATTTGTTTTATCGTTCAGGAAGCGCTCGTCAACGCCGCGCGCCACGCGGCGGCCTCCGAAATTCGGGTGGACGTCGGCCGGGAGAACGGCGCCGTCCACATCGCCGTGACCGACAACGGCCGCGGGTTCTCGTTCCAGGGAGAGTACGACCACGCCAGGCTCGACATGTTGCAGCTCGGTCCCGTGATGCTGAAAGACCGGGTCAAGTCGCTGGGGGGGACCCTCACCATCAACTCGAGTCCGGCCGGGGCCCATCTCGACATCCGGCTGCCGCAGCGCCGCCAGGACGGATAGCGTGCCCATCCGCCTCGTGCTCGCCGACGATCACCCCATCGTGCTGGACGGTCTGGAGAACCTGTTCCGGCTCGAGCCGGACTTCCGCGTCGTCGCGCGCTGCGTGAACGGCGAGGAGTGCATCGAGGCGGTCCGCACGTACGAGCCGGACGTGCTGGTGCTCGACATCCGCATGCCGGGCAAGGATGGGCTGGCCGTGTTGCGCGAGGTGCACAAGGAAAAGCGGGCGACGCAGGTCGTCCTGCTCGCCGCGGCGCTGGAGGAGGAAGAGGTGCTGGAGGCCCTTCGCCTCGGCGTGCGCGGTATGGTCCTCAAGGAGCTGGCGCCCCAGATGGTGGTCCAGTGCGTGCGCAAGGTCCATGCGGGCGAGCGGTGGCTCGAGAAACAGGCGTTCGGCCGGGCGCTGGACACGCTGCTGCGCCGCGAGGCGGGTGAGCGGGAAGCGGGCAGCGTGCTCACCCCGCGCGAGATCGAGATGGTGAGCATGGTGGCGCGGGGCATGCGCAACAAGGAGATGTCGGAGCGGCTGGCCATCAGCGAAGGGACCGTCAAGATCCATCTGCACAACATCTACCGGAAGCTGAAGGTCGAAAACCGCGTGGAGCTGATCCTCTACGCGCAGTCCAAACAGCTCGTGTGATCCGTAGGCATTCCGCCGCGCTTGCGCAGCCGATAGGGGCGCCGTAGCCTAAGCTCGGTGTCGCCCCGCGAGCCTGGCATCGCCTTGGACATCCCCGTCGTGATCGACACCGATCCGGGGATCGACGACACCCTCGCCCTGCTGCTGGCCCTCAATTCTCCCGAGCTGGACGTGCGCGGCGTCGCCGTGACTTACGGGAACACCGTCGTGGAGCACGCCCATCGCAACGCGCTCGAGATCCTGCGCCGCGCCGGCAAGCGGCTGCCGGTGGCGATCAGCGCCCGGCGGCCGCTGCTGCGGCCACTCGCCACCGCGCACGAGACCCACGGCCCTTCGGGGCTCGGCCATGCGCCCGTCCCGGCCGCCGGGGTGATCCTCGACTACGTGAAGCCGCTGGAGCGGCTGCTGGACGAGCAGCCGGACCCCGTGACCCTGGTGACGCTCGGTCCGGTGACCGGCCTGGCGCTGGCTCTGCGGCGCGACCCGGGCGTGGTGCGCGCCAAGGTGGCCCGGCATCTCGCGATGATCGGCAACTTGCGCGCGGCCGGCAACACGACGCGCTACGCCGAGTTCAACGCGTGGTGCGATCCCGAAGCCCTGGCGGAAGTGCTGCGTGCCGACTTGCCGACGGAACTGGTCGGCCTCGATGTCACGCGCAAGTTCATTCTGACCGGTGGAGAAATCGAACGGCTGGGCCGGGTGGACAGCGACCTGACCCGCTGGTTGTTTCGCGCCCTGCAGTTTTACCACGCGTTTCACCGCCGCTACGAGCAGCTCGACGGGTGCGTGATCAACGACGTGCTGCCGATCGCCGAGTTGATCAGCCCGGGCGTGCTCGACTTCGAGTCCCTGCAGCTCAGCGTCGACCTCGAGGACGGGGATGCCCGCGGGCGGACCCGGGTCGACAAGAACGGCGCGCGGGCGCGCATGGCGACGGGCGTCCACCCCGAGGTCGCGCGCCGGCTGCTGGCGGAGCGCGTGTTCCCCTCCCAGGCCATGGCGGCGGCGCCGCGATGACCGCTGCCCCAGGTTCGGGCGCCCTGCCTCAAAAAGTGGCGGTGATCGGCGGCGGCGCGATCGGCGGCGGCTGGGCCGCCCTGTGCGCCTCGGCCGGTTGGCCGGTGAGCATCTACGACACCAATGCCCAGGCCGCCGAGCAGGCCCTGGAGGAGATACCGCGGCGCGCGCGGGCACTGATCGCCCTCGATCGCGCCACCCACGGGATCGTGGAGCGCGGCCTGCTCGAGCTGCGACAGGCGAAGAGCTTGCTGCAGGCGGTACGCGAGGCTGACTGGGTGATCGAGGCCATCCACGAAGACCTCGGCGCCAAACAGCGCCTGCTCGAGTCGATCGAGCAGGTCGCCGATCCCCAGACGATCGTCACCAGCAGCTCGAGCGGACTCGCCCCCAACGACCTGTTCGGACGGCTGCTGCAACGCTCCCGCTGCCTCGTGGCTCACCCGCTGAATCCCCCCGAGCTGCTTCCGCTGGTGGAGCTGGTGCCGTCGGAGGAAACGGACCCCGAAGTGATCGCGCGGGCCACGGCGTTCCTTCGCGCCCTGGGGCGCATGCCCATCGTGCTGCACAAGGCGGTGCCGGGGTACGTGGTGGGTCGCGTCGCCGCGGCGGTCTGGCGCGAGTGCATCGACCTCGTGTTGCAGGGCGTCATCGACGTGTCCGACCTGGATCGCGCCGTGTCGCTCGGTCCCGGCCTGGGCTGGGCCGCGGCCGGCCCGCATCTCACCTACCACCTGGGCGCCGGCTCGGGCGGGGTGAACATCTTCCTGCAGCATCTCCTCACCAGCTTCGAGGCGTGGTGGGCCGACCTCGCCTCCTGGGAGCGGCTCGAGCCGAACCAGCAGCGCGCCCTCATTGCGGCGATCGAGAAGGCGTATGAGGGGAAGGTGGAGATGTTGCGGGGAGCGAGGGACCGAAGGCTCGGGGCGATTCTGCGGGCATTGGAGCAGGCGAGAACGACGTAAGGAGAAGGCGTTCTCCTTACGCTTTTGTTCTTGCAGATCTTACCATTAAGACAGGCACCATACTCATGTGCCGCACTTCGCTCGCCACACTGCCGCGCACCACGTCGTTCAAGCCGCGGTGGCCGTGGGTCGCCATCGCGATCAGATCGCACTGTTCCCGCTCGGCCGCTTCGGCGATTTCGCGGGCGGGCTCACCCGCCGCCAGGACCGAGTCACAGTCGAGCCCCTCGGCCTGCAGTGTGCTCGTGATGCGCTCCAAGTATTCGCGGTCGTCACGCATCTCCTCGGATTCGCGCAGGTCGAGCTGCTTGAGGTTCCGCGCCACCCAGCCGTCGGCCACGTGGATCAACACCACCTTGGAGCGGCATTCCCGCGCCAGGGTCCGGATGTAGGCGAGGATGGTGTCGTCGGTCGGGGTATGCTCGAGCGGCACGAGGATGCGGCTGAACATCAACTCAGCCAGCCCTGGGCGGTCTGCACGAGGAGCCAGGCGTTCAGCGCGGCGATGATGAACGCAACCGAGTAGGCGAGGATCTTCAGCCATCTGGGGTTGGTGAACTCGCCCATTTTGGCCCGCTCGGACGTGAACCGCACCAGCGGAAAGACCGCGAACGAGAGCTGCAGGCTCAAGATCACCTGGCTCAGGATGAGCAGCTGCGCGGTGCCATGCTCGCCGAAAAAGATAGCGGTGAGGGCGGCCGGCACAATCGCAATCGCCCGGGTGATGAGCCGCCTGAGCCACGGGCGAATCCGGATGTTGAGAAACCCTTCCATGACGATCTGGCCCGCCAGCGTCCCGGTGAGCGTCGAGTTCTGGCCCGACGCGAGCAGCGCCAGGGCGAAGACGGCGCTCGCGCCGGCGACGCCCAGCAGGGGCGTCAGCAGCCGATAGGCGTCCTGGATTTCCGCGACCTCGGTGTGCCCGGTCCGGTGGAACGTGGCCGCGGCCACGATCAGAATCGCCGCATTGATGAACAGCGCGAAGGTGAGGGCGATCGTCGAGTCGATGAAGGCGAACTTGACCGCCGTCCGCTTCCCCTCCGACGACTCGTCGTAGGCCCGGGTCTGCACGATGGAGGAATGCAGATAGAGGTTGTGGGGCATCACGGTGGCGCCCAGGATGCCGATCGCGATGTAGAGCTGGTCGGAGTTGGTCAGAATCGACGGGCTCGGCAGGAATCCACGGGCGATGCCCTCCAGGTCCGGGCGCGAGATGAAGATCTCGAACAGGAAGCAGGCGGCGATGGTGGCGATCAGCGTCACCACCAGGGCTTCGACCAGCCGGAACCCCTTGTTCTGGAGGTAGAGGATCAGCAGGACGTCGAGCGCCGTCAGGGCGATGCCCCAGGGCAGCGGGATGCCGAACAGCAGATTGAGCCCGATCGCCGAGCCGATCACCTCCGCCAGGTCGCAGGCGGCGATCGCGATCTCACACAGTACCCACAGCGCGAGGGCCACCGGCCGCGAGTAATGGTCGCGACACGCCTGCGCCAGGTCCCGCCCCGTCACGATGCCGAGCTTGGCGGCCAGTCCCTGCAACAGAATCGCCATGAGATTCGACATCAGGATGACGGCGAGCAGCGTGTAGCCGAATCGCGATCCCCCGGCCAGGTCGGTGGCCCAGTTCCCCGGGTCCATGTAGCCGACGGCGACGAGGTAGCCGGGACCCGCGAACGCCAGCGCCTTGCGCCACCAGGTGGCCTGACCACCGGGATGGTGCGGTAGACCTCCGCGAGACTCGGGGCCAGGCGCGGCTGGCGCCAGCCCGGCTCGGCCACCGGCGCGGTCAGCGGACCGCCGCTCGACATCCCGTTTCCCGTGTCCAGATGGTGTGCGTCAGAAGTAGGTTGCTAGGCCGAACTGGAAACCGGCCCGATGGACCGCGGCGTTGCCCTGCAGGTCCCGAATCCACTCGCGCCGGTAGTTCGACTTCAGCACGGTGCCGGCCGCCGGATGGAAGGAGACGCCGACCACGACCGCGCTCACCTCGTCCCCGATCGACGCTCCCGTGCTGCTGAAGGTGCCGCGATTGTAGTCGACGCGCTCCAGACGCAGCACGCCATTCACGACCGCCGCGGTGAGCGCGCGAATCCGCGGCCGGGCGAGCGGGATCACGGCGTCGAGGTGGAACCCCCACTGCCGCTCGCCGAACACCTCCCGCAGGTCGGGCGGCACGTCGATCCAGGCGAACGCCATCTCGCCCCGGAGATCGACCGGTCCCACCGTGGTGGTGAGATCGACCGCCGCCAGATGCACGTCCCGGCGCTCGTCGATCTGCACTCCCTCGGATCGGTACGTGTTGTATGGACCGCCGTAGTAGGACAGCCCGAGCTCCCCGCCGCCAATCGCCCCGCGGGCGTTCCGGCGCAGTCCGATTCGTCCCGAGAGGTTGGGACGCCCGTTGTTGTCCTCCGCCACCAGCCCGCCGTCCCTGCCGCTGGCGAGGCGGGTGCGGCCGTGCTCGTTCAGCACGATCCCGGCCCCGAGCCCGTTCGTGAGGTAAACGTCGTAGGTGATGGTGAAGGCGCGCGGAAACAGCCTGCCGTGCACGCCAAAGCCGACCTCCGACAGGGTCGCCGGGATGATCTCGGTGGACACGAGCGGGCGGTCGACGACGTCCCAGCGCGGGGAATCGTGATTGACGTTGAACGCTCCGATGGGTGGCAGCAGGATCCCGCCCCGCAGCACGAAGGAGGGGTTCACCTGAAAATCGAGCAGCGCGGTCTCGAGCTTGATTTCCTCGGTTCCGTGCTCGAACTCGAGCTCGGAAATGAAGCGAATGCGCGCGCCGATGGACGAGAACAGGAACACGTTGAAGCGCCGCAGCTCGGTCGAGAATCCCTCGGAGATCCCGTCTTCCCGGAAATAGTTGGTGTTGCCCTCGAGATACCCGCCGATGGCGGTGCGCCCCACGGACGCGAGAAACGGCCGGTTGTAGACGCCGCCCTGGACCGGAAGACTGTCGATGCGGCCCCGGATGCGCCGCGGCGGGCCCGGCTGCGTCGAGTCCGGCTCCTGAGCGGCGAGGGTCGCAGCCGTGAAGACGAGACACGCGAGGCCAGGCAGGCCGCGTCTCACGGCAGTGCCTCCACGCCGGACGCGCCCGCCAGCGAGATGTAGATCTGGTCCCCCCGGGTCTCGACCGGGAACCGGATCAGCGGGAATTGGGTCGGGCCCTTGAGGATCGCTCCGGCGTTGTCGTACTCACTCCCGTGACACGGGCAGACGAGGTGACCGGCGACGGGCTCGACCTGACACCCCTGATGCATGCACCGGGTGAGCACCGCGCTAAACGAGCCGTCGTGGTGCCGGTACAGGTAGATCGGCATGGGGAGATTCGGGGCATCCACGAGGGCGAAGGGCCCGGCTCCGAAATCACTCAGACTGACCACCACGCGGCCGTTTTCGAGTCCCCCGCCCACATAGTAGAACGGCGCGCACGCACCGGTCACAATCGGGAGGGCGCCCAACACGCCTCCCGAGAGCTGGCCCATGAACTCGCGGCGCGAGACCATCACAACGACTCCAGGTAGCGGAGCAGGCGCTCCTGCTCGGCCGGTGTGAGGGCGTTGAAACCCGCCCGGCTGGCGGCGCCCTCCCCCCCGTGGTACCCGATCGCCTCGCGCAGACTCTTGGCGCGACCGTCGTGCAGGAGGTGCATTTGCCCGCCCTGCGACGCCGGCGCGAGACCGACGCCCCAGAGCGGCGGCGTGCGCCACTCCGACGTGAGCGCGATCCCCTCGGTATAGCCGTCGTCGAGCTCCGGACCCATGTCGTGCAGCAGCAGATCGGTGAAGGGATGGAACTCCACCTGATCGAGCGGCGCGATCGGGGACGCCCCGGTGCGCAGCGTCGGCAGGTGGCAGCTCCCGCAGCCGATCTGGTTGAAGAGCGCCTCCCCCGCCTGCACGTCCGGACCGGTCCGGCGCGGGGGCGGCCGCAGCGTCTTGAGATAGAAGACCACGGCGCTCACCGTGCTGGTCGAGACCTCGGGGTCGGGAACGTCGTCGCTCGCGAAGTTGCCGACCTGCCGGTTGAACACATCGGTCGGGATGAGGTCGGCCGTCAGACCCATGTCTTCGTGATACGCGGTGACGGTCTGATGCAGCAGGTTGACGCTGATGCCCTTCTTGCCGAACCGCCCGATGTATTTCCCGCCGATCGGCACGCCCCGGGTCGGGGTTCCAACGTCGAAGACCGATTCGAGTGACGTGACCTGAGCCAGCAGGTCGTTCTCGTCGAGCAGTTGGACCCGGCCGGAGATGCCGTCACCATCGGCGTCGCTCGAGTCGGCGAGGCGCAGCAGCGTCGTGTCATCCACGGCCTCGAGCAACCCCAGGCCGGTGACGACGGGCGCATTGAACACCGCCACCCCCGTGGCGCCGCTGGGGACGACTTCGGCGATGTAGCCCAGCAGGGCGCGATTCTGGATCTGCGGCCCGCCGAAGGCGCGCATCGGATCGAACCCGCCGGGGCCCATTCGCCCGAAGCGGGTGAGGTTGAACGCCGGATGGCCCTTGCCGTCGCCCACGTGACAGGACGCACAGGCGGTCGCCACGAACAGCGGCCCGGCGCCGTCGGCGGGGCCGAAGATCCGGCTGAACTCCCCGTCGCCCCTCGCGAAGGTCGCCAGCTGGGCGCGATTCAGGCCGTCGATCGGTCCCTCGAGAATCTCCGAGTCGTCGGGAGCGCCGGGCAACAGCCGGTCACAGGCGATGAGCGCGGCACCCAGCGCGGCCACGCCGGCGGAGAAGTACCATTTCATGGGGATGTCCCCCGGCACCACAGCATCTGGGCCAACTCACGGCCGATGATGCGCGCGGTGCCCGAAGCGTAGAGATAGACCGTGGTCGGACCGTTGAACGGCTGCCGGTCGGTGATCGACACCCGCACGCCGGGCACCAGGCCCTGCTCGGCGAAGTAGCGCAACCGGGCGGGATCCTGGGTGCCGACCTGCTGGACTTCGAGGTCGGCGCCGATCGGGGCATCGGCCAGCGAGACGAGCTCGGTCTCTTCGATGTCGCCGGTGGCGGTCGGGATCGGATCGCCGTGCGGATCGTAGCGCGGATCGCCCAATGCCGCGGCCATGCGCTCGATCAAGTCATCGGACACCGCGTGCTCCAGCCGCTCCGCTTCGCCATGGACGCCATCCCAGTCGTAGCTCAGGTTGCGAGTCAGGTAGAGCTCCAGGACGCGATGGCGGCGGATCATCTTGAGAGCCGCGCGGCGCCCCTGAGCCGTCAGCTGCACGCCGCGATACGGCACGTGCTCGATGAGACCCATCTCCGACAACCGCTTGACCATGCCACTGACCGATGGAGCGCTCAGCGCGAGCAGGGATGCGATGTCGCTGGTGGTGGCGAATCCCCCCTGCGCCGAGAGGCGATAGATGGCTTTGAGGTAGTCCTCAACCGAGCGCGTCAGGGATGGTTCTTGCGCTGTCATGCCACTCGGCATAAAGCCTCTTAACTCAATGTGGAAGCGGGGATTTAGTATAGACTAATATGACAGTACTGTCAAGCTAATATGACGATTAGTCTAAACTATTGCAGCACACACGAGTCGGACCGCCAGCGGACAAACCCGGACCGATTTACGTGGTTTGGCGGGCTCCGCCTACCCGGCGTATCCGATCAGCTCGAGGAATGGCGTGAGGATCCGCTCGGTCATGCCCCAGATGACATCATCGCCCAGGTCATACGCCGGAAACACGCGCTCCTGGCCGGCGACCCGTAAGGTGATCTCGCGGCGCACGCCGGGCGCCACCAGGTTCTGCAGTGAGACCCAAAAGGCATGCGCGACTTCAGCGTTCGGGACGATCTGGGGCTGGGACGGCAAGGCGAACACGAATGGGCGCACGACGACGGGCGGCAGCGTCGGGGTGCGTGGGTACAAGTCGTCCAGGGCGCCCAGGCGCTCGGCGTTGCGGAGATCGATGCCCGTTTCCTCGCGGGCCTCCCGCATGGCGGTCATGAGGAGATCGGAATCGACAGAGTCGCGGCGTCCGCCCGGAAGCGCCACCTGTCGGGACCACGGATCGCCCACCCGCTCGGCGCGCTTGATGAGCAGCGCGTCCAGCCCGGACGACCCTTCGACCAGCACGAGGGCGACCGCGGCCGGTTTCGCTTCCGGCGCCTCGACCTGGCGCGGAACGTAGCGAGCGAGCGCGGACCGCACCCGGGCCAGCGTCATCGGAGGAGGTGACGGGCGAACCATGCGACGGTTGCCTGGGACAGCCGGTCGAACGCCTTGTTGCTGCCGCTCCACGGGTGCGCGATGCCGAACGTGTGACCGGCGTCATCCAGCAGCAGCAACTCGGATCCGGGATTCGCGGCGTGGAGCGATCGGGCGTCGTCGACCGGGACGGATTCGTCCGCCGTGCCGTGGGCGATGAGCCAGGGCACGCGGATGGCGCGCGCGGCCCGGTCCACGTCCAGGCTCAGGGCATTGCGCTCCAGGTCGTCGAGCATATCGGTGGCAAGCTTCAGGATCTCTCCAGTGCGTTGGTTCAGCACGTCGAGCGTGCCGGTTCGGCGCCAATCGGGCACCTGCTCAGGCCGCCACAAGCGGCCGAATCGGGCGGTCGCGGCCCACGTGACCAGCGCCCCGATACGCGAGTCGCGCGCCGCCTGCAGGACGGCGATACCCCCACCCATACTGTGGCCCAGCACGCCGACCGCCGGCGGCTGGAGGCCGAGGGAGCCGCCGGCCACCGCCTCGAGCACCCGAGCGAGGTCGCTGACTTCACCGGAATAGGTGACGTGGGCAAACCGTTCCGGCTCGCTGAATGTCTCCGTTTCACCGACTCCGGATCCCGAGAAATTGAACGCCACAGCGGTGCATCCGGCTCGGGCGAGTCGGTCGGCGATGACGGGAAAGTAGCCCCAGCTCTTGAACCCCTTGAACCCATGACAGATCACGACCGCCGGCCGGTCGTGCCCGGCCGTGCGGATGTCCCCGCGCAGCGGGCCGCCGTCCGCGCCCGTCAGTGTGAACGCGCGCAGCGTGGGAGTGGCCACGACCTCCGAATTTAGCGAGCCGAGCGGCGGGCCACCGCTGACGGAGACATGCGATACGACTTGCCGGGCACCAACGCGTCGAAATCGCCGACCAACGGACCGCCGCCCAGCGCGTTGCCGGTCGAATCGCTGATGACGAAGCCGTCGAGCGCGGCGGTGGCGACGATCGTCAGACTGTCCCGCGCGAGGTTGCTCATGGTGCGTGCATGCATGGTCGCCTCCTTCGGAGAAAGCCCGCGCGTCCGTCTACACCGCATCGCGAGCGCCAGACCGCGCGTGATCGGTCTCACGTGACAGGAGGTCGGTGTGTATGATGGTCGTCCCTGCGCACCGCGTCGCTGGCGGTGGTTGCCGTGCTTGGCGATGGCCGAGAACCCGGCGGACAATCCGGGGAGTCTGCTGCGCGTCAGCGCGTAGGTGCCGTGGCGGCTGGCGGTTAGGGCGCCGCCCTGTTCACCCTGCAACCTTCGGCCCTTCTTTATGTATCCAACGACCCGAACCCGGCTTACCGGTGCGGAGTGGCGACCCTGGGTACTGATGCGATTACGGCGGCGATGGACGCGGAAGCAGCGGACGTAGCGCTGGCCCAGAGCGGGGACGGCCGCGCGTTCGAACGCCTCTACCGCACACACGTGCCTCGAGTGCTTGGCCTAGTGCGCCGCATGCTGGACGGCACCCATGCCGACGACGTGACACAAGACGTCTTCGTGCGGGCTTGGGAGAAGCTGCACACGTTTCGCGGCGAAGCCGCGTTCGGCACCTGGCTGCACCGGCTGGCCGTGAACGTGATCCTCGCCCGCCGCAAGACGCTGGGGGGAGAGCGGCGGCGCTTTCACGAGGACGACCAGGTGCTCGAGCTGGTGTCGGGACGCGGCGAGGCGCCCGAGCACGGCCTGGACTTCGAAGCGGCGATCAGCCGGCTCCCGGAAGGGGCCCGGCAAGTATTCATCCTGCACGACGTGCAGGGGTTCCGCCACGAGGAGATCGCCAGGCTCCTGGGGATCGTGCCGGGCACCTCGAAATCGCAGCTGCATCACGCCCGGATGTCGTTACGGAAGTACCTGGATCGTTAGCAGGAGCGTTGGTATGAGCGAACACTGGACCGACCGACTGTCTGAATACCTGGACGACGAGCTGGATCAACCCCAGCGAGTCGCCCTGGAAGCGCATCTCTCCGGGTGCGCCGCCTGCGCCGCGACGCTCGCCGATCTGCGGCGCGTGGTGGGACGCGCCCACGCGCTCGATGACCGCCCGCCGGCGACCGATCTGTGGCCCGGCATCGCCACCCGCATCGGCGTCTCGACGGACGACCTGGCCCGGCGCCGCGCGCGGCGTCGCCTGAGCTTCACCGTTCCCCAGCTCGCGGCGGCCGGCATCCTGCTCGTGGCGGCGACGGCCGTGGTCGCGCGGTTCCTGGTGCGCGGTCCGCAGTCGCCGGTCGTGACCGCTCCGGAGGCCGCGCCCGCGGTGCCGGTTCGATCGGTGGCGTGGCCCGCCCGGGCGGACTCGAGCGCCGACGTCGCCGTCGCCGAGCTGCGGCAGGCGCTGCGGGAAGGCCAGCGGACCAACCGGCTGAGTCCGATCACCGCCCGGAAGATCGAGCGCAGTCTGGCGGTCATCGACACGGCCATCGCGGAAGCCCGCCGTGCGCTGGAGCTCGATCCTTCGAGCTCTTATCTCAACCATCACCTGGCCGATACGATGCGGCGCAAGTTGGATTTCCTGCGGAAGGCGAATCGCATCGCCACCGCTCAGACATAGAGAGGGACGCAATGCTGTTCTTGCTGGTCGCCGTCGCAACCCTGACCCAGGATACGGATACCACGTTCGCGGTCCGCCAGGGTCAGCGTCTCGAGGTCAGCGATTTCGGCGGCCAGGTCGTCATCAAAGCCTGGCGGCAGAACGCCGTCCGCGTTCGGGCCAGCCACGGCAGCCGCGACCATGTCCGCGTCTCCACCGTGGGCTCGACCGTCAGCATCAGCGCGTCGTCACGCCATGGTCCGGCCATGGTCGACTACGAGATCCTGGCGCCGGCCTGGTTGCCGCTCAGGGTGGCGGGCACCCCGTCCGCGGAGGTCACGATCCAGGGCACGGATGCCGAGGTGACTGTTGAAACCGTGGAGGGGTCGATCCGCGTCGTAGGCGGCAGGGGAAACATCTCGCTCCATTCCGTCGAGGGTGAGGTGTCGCTCGAGGGCGCCTCGGGTCGCATCGAGCTGGTGAGCGTGGACGGCAGCATCACGCTGCGTGATGCCAGGGGCGATATCACCGCGGAGACCGTCGATGGGTCCATCACTTTGCTGAACATCGAATCGTCGAACGTCGACGCGAGCTCGGTCGACGGGAGCATCGAGTACGATGGAACCATCAGGGACGGTGGCCGCTACCGCTTCCAGTCGCACGATGGTGGAGTCTCGGTCTCGGTGCCCGAGCGTGCCAACGCCACCGTGTCGGTGGCCAGCTTCAGCGGCAGCTTCGATTCGTGCTTTCCCGTGACGATCCAGGACAAGAAAAAGCACCGCTTTACGTTCACGCTCGGTTCCGGCAGCGCGCGGCTCGAGATCGAGTCGTTCGACGGCACCATCCGGCTGTGCCGGCCCGGTCAGATCCACGACCCACAGGAGTAACAGCATGCGACTCACAGCGATGCTCGCGGCGAGCGCTTTCGGCGCCCTGCTGGGCGCCGTGCCCGCCGCGGCCCAGGACTTCCACTGGACCGGCCGGCTCGCCGCCGGCAAACGGCTCGAAATCCGCGGCGTCAACGGCAGCATTCGCGCCATGGCGGCCACGGGATCCGAGATCGACGTGACGGCCCGCAAGTCCGCGCGCCGATCCGATCCGGAGAGCGTGGAGATCAAGGTCGTACCGTTCGAAGACGGCGTCGTGATCTGCGCGCTCTACCCGACCCCGCGCCGGGCGCGGCAGCAGAACTCGTGCGAGCCTGGTGGCGGGCACTCCTCGACCGAGGACAATGACGTCACCGTGGATTTCACGATTCGACTGCCGGCCGGCATCGATTTCGAAGGCCGCACGGTGAACGGTGACGTCGACGCCGACGGTCTGGGCGCCGATGCGTCGGTCAGCACGGTCAATGGCAGCGTCAACGTTTCGGCTGCCGGTCACGTCGATGCGACCACCGTGAACGGTTCGATCCGTGCCAGCATGGGCCGCGCCGATTGGACGGGGGAGGCGTCGTTTACGACCGTGAACGGCGGCATCACGCTGACGCTCCCCGCCGGAGTGAGTACCGAGGTCCGCGCCTCGACCGTGAATGGCGACCTGGAAACCGATTTCCCGCTGACGGTGACGGGCAAATGGAGTCCCCGGCGGATGCGGGGGACGATCGGCGGCGGCGCGGATCGGACGCTCGAGCTGACGACGGTGAACGGGAGCATTCAGATCAGGAAGGCGTCCTAAAGGAGCAGGGAGCGGGGAGCGGGGAGCGGGGAGCAGGACCAGGAGCAGACCGCTCCCCGCTCCCGTTTTTTTTGATCCCGCCCGCAGCATTCCGGTACCAGTCTTCCCACCAATCCGCATCATGTTGTGGCCCTTCGAACCGTGGGGCCCGTGGTGCTTCGGGAACTTCTCACCCGCACCGAGCAGATCTCCGATCTTCGCGACTTGTTTCGCGCGCTCGGCTATCAAGCGGCGTGGGAGACCGTTCCACCCGGGCCCTGGCTCGGCGCCGATGCCGCGATCGCCGTTCAGGTCACGGAAGCGGCGCTCGTCGCCCGTCACGAGGCATTTCGGGTCGTCGCGCTGCGCTCCCCCGACCCGGAAGCCGCGGCGCGAGCGGCGGCCCGTCGTTTCGCCGCGGGCGCCGACCGAGGACTCGCCTGTGGCCTCGGTGGGACGCCGCGGCGACTCGTTTTGGCCGCCTGGCGGGCCGGCGCCACCGGCTCGCTCGCGATTCGCGCGATCCCGATCGCGCTCGAACGGCCGGGAGCGGCCGCCCTGGCTACCCTGGAGCGGCTGTCGCCCGAGCCCAACGACTCGCCGCTCGCGCTCTCGCTGCGCGTCGGGGACGCCCTCGCCTGCCAGGCCGTGACGGTCCGGTTCTTCCGCGCCTTCCGGGCCGCGGTCGAGCGGTTCACCGACGCGCTTCCCGCTCCGCCCTCGCGAGCCGAGCGACACGCGCTCGCGCTCACCGTCCTCACCAGGGTGCTGTTCCTCTACTTCGTGCAGGAGCGGGGATGGTTGGACGGCGACCATCGCTACCTGCCCCGACTACTCGACCGCACCCTGGCCCGCGGGCGTCACTTTCACCGCGCGGCGCTGCACCCGCTCTGCTTCGGCGTCCTGAACCGGCCGGTCGCCGCGCGGTCAGCCGCGGCGCGGGCGCTGGGCCGCGTGCCGTTTCTCAACGGCGGGCTGTTCGCGCCGACGCCGCTCGAGCGCCGGACGGGGCCCGCCGTGTGGGACAACGCGCTCTGGCGGGACGCGTTCGACGACGTGTTCGAGCGGTTTCACTTCACGGTTCGCGAGGGCGACGCCGAGTCTCGCGTGGCGCCGGACATGCTCGGCCGCGTGTTCGAAGGTGTGATGGAGCCCGGCGAGCGGCGCTGCAGCGGCAGCTATTACACTCCCACCGCGCTGGTGCGCGACATCATGCGGGCCGCGCTCGCGGCGGTCCTCGTGCATCGCATGGGATTGATGCGCGCCGTCGCGGAGCGGTGGGTCTACCGCGAGGAGGCGCCGGCCGATCCGCCGCCCGTCGGCCGGCTGCGGGTGCTCGATCCGGCCGCCGGTTCGGGAGCGTTTCTGCTCGGCGCCCTGGACGAGCTCGCTCGGCTCCGCATCTCCGCCGGCGAGCCGGATTCGGCCGCGCTGCGCCGCGACATCATGGCGCACTCGCTGTTCGGCGTCGACCTCTCACCCACCGCCGTTCGGCTGGCCGAGCTGCGTCTATGGCTGGCGCTCGCCGCTCAGGATTCGGCCTCGAGCCCGGATGCCGTCGCGCCATTGCCGAACCTGGATGGACATCTCCGCCAGGGTGATGCCCTGCTCGATCCGTACACGGTCGCCGTCTGTCTCGCCGTGCCCGCGGCTCCGCCGCTCAGGATCGCAGCCGCGCGCCTGACGCACCACCGTCGCCAGGTGTTCGCGGTGAGCGGGCCCGCAAAGCGAGATGCCACCCGCGCGCTGGCGCGCTCGGAGCATGAACTGGCCCACGCCCTCTACGAGCAGGCGCTGCGGGCACTCGAGGCGCGCATCAAGGAAGTCGCCGGCGCCGGCAGGAGTCGGGATCTGTTCGGCCGGCGCCAGGGGCTCGATCCCCCCCGGCGCGCGTTGCTGCGCCGCCTGCGCGTGGCGCGGGCGGAGTTGCGCGCGGCGCGGCGCCGCCTGGTGCGGGACGGCGGCGCCCCGTTCTTCAGCGTCGACTCCCACTTCGGCGATCACCTCGCGCAGGGCGGTTTCGACGTCGTGGTCGGCAACCCGCCCTGGGTGCGCGGTGAGCGGCTGCCGGCCCGCGTTCGGGAAACTCTGGCACACCGGTACCGCACGTGGCGTCCGGCCTCCGCCGCCGGCTTCGCCCATGTGCCGGACCTGTCCGTCGCATTCTGCGAGCGCGCCCTGGAGCTGACCGCCCCGGGGGGAGTCGTCGCGTTGCTGGTTCCGGCCAAGCTGGCCACCGCCGGTTATGGCGAAGCGTTCCGCCGCCGCTTCTCAACCGCCACGCAATTGGAGCGCATCGCCGCGCTCGAGGATGCCGCTGACGCATTCGGCGCCGCCGTGTACCCAATGGCGCTGATCGCCGCGCGGCGCGACCCGGAACCCAGCGCCGCCGTTCGGTGCAGCCTCGGCGTGGATGAACGCGACCCACCAGTGCCGCAACAGGTGCTGCAGGCGTCCGGGCCCTGGGGGCTCATTCCCGACGCCGGCGCCGTCGCCCGCCGGCTGGCGCGCGAATGCGCCACGATCGACGAACGCTGGCGCCCGAGTCTGGGCGTCAAGACGGGCGCCGACGCGGTCTTTCTCGTGCCCGCGGCGATGCCGGGAGCGCGGCCCGCCGTGCGCGGGCGGGATCTGACGCGCTGGCACGCCACGCCCCGCGTGTACGTGCTGTGGCCGCACGATCCGGCAGGACGACCGCTGGATCGGCTCGAGGGCGCGCTCGAGCGGCAGCTCGCGCCGCATCTGGACCGCTTGCGGCGCCGCACCGATTACCGCGGCGGCCCCGCCTGGCGGCTGTTTCGCACCAAGCTCGCGCTCTCGACGCACCGTGTGCTGTGGCCCGACCTCGCCCGGCAGCTCGTGGCGGTCGTGCCGGCGCCGGACATCGTTCCGTTGAATACGGTCTACGGCATCGCGACCCGAACGACCGAGGATGCGCACGCCCTGGCCGCCCTCTTGAACAGCCGGTGGTGTACCGCGCTGGCGCGCCTGACCGCCGATCCGGCGCGCGGCGGGTTCCGCCGGTTCAACGCGCGCGTCGTCGGCGCGCTCCCGCTGCCGCTGGTCGACGAAGGCAGCTGGGCGTCCCTGGCAGACCTGGGACGACGCCGCGAGCCGGCCGACGCGCTCGCCGCCGAGCTGTACCATCTCGATGCCGGTGACCGCCGCGTCCTCGCGCGTCTCGTCCCGGATTCTCGCTGAGGAGCTGCAGGCGCCCGATGAACCGCTGGCGCTTCTGCTCCGGGGCGGGGTCGAAGCGACGCCGGCGACGGCGTGCGGGGCTGCGGCGCGAGCCTTGCTCGACCTCCCGGCGCTCTCGCCGCGCGCGCCGCCGTGGCTGGCGCCGCACCAGATTCCCGCACACGACCGCCTCGTCGCGATCCTGGCACGGCACCGTGGGGCCGTGCTCGCCGACGCCGTCGGGCTCGGCAAATCGTACGTCGCGCTCGCCGTCGCCACGAGCCTGGGAGCGTCACCGACGCTCGTCGTCCCGGCGGCGCTGATCCCGCAATGGCGGGCGCTGCTCGATCGGCTCGCCCTGTCTGCCGTTATCTGGAGTCACGAGCGGATGAGTCGGGACGGCGGCGGTCCCCGATGGGAACGAGGCTCCACCCCTCTCTGCATCGTCGACGAGGCACATCACTTTCGAAATCCCGGAACGCGTCGTTACCGCGCTCTGGCCGAACGCGTCGTCGGTTGGCGGCTGCTCCTGGTCTCGGCCACGCCCGTGCATCATCGCGTGTCCGAGCTGTTGCACCTGCTCCGCTTGTTCCTGCGCGACGACGCCCTCGTCGCGGTCGGCATCCCCTCGCTCATCCGTGTGGCGCGTGACCCCGCCCCCGCGCCGGCTGTTCTGGCGGCCCTGGAGAGATTCGTGGTCGCGCGCTCCCGGCATCGCGTCACGTCGATGTGGAACGTGGTGACGTTCCCGCAGCGGGCGCCGGCCACGACGATCGTCGCCGCACCGGGGGCGCCGGAGCAAATACTGGAACTGGTCCAGGGAATCGGCGCGCTCTGGCCGTCGCACGGCGCCGGCGCGCTGCTCCGGCTCACCTTGCTGAGCCGATTGGCGTCGAGCGTCCCCGCGCTGCGAGAGAGCCTGCGTCGAGTCGACGCCTTCTCCGCCGTCACCCGCGAAGCCACGGCGTTGGGTCGCGGTCTGCCGGCGCGTGAGTTCCGGCGCCTGTTTCCCATGGCGGATGGCGCCGATCTGCAGCTGGCATTCCTGCCGTTGCTGCTCGAAACGGGCGGCCCACCAGCCGTGCATCATGCCGATCCGGACCTCGTCCGACGTTTGCTGGAGCGCGCGCGCAGCACGACCCTCGATCCCAAGGCGGATGCGCTGGCGCGGCTCCTGGCCGACGGATCCATCAAGACGATTGTGTTCTGTGCAGCGGCGGCCACCGTGCACCACCTGCGGCGCCGCCTCGCCGGCGCGTACCAGATCGGCGCGGTGGTCGGATCCGCGGCGTGGCTGGGAATGAGCCGGAGTACACGGCGTGAGGTGCTGGAGTCGTTCGCGCCACGCTCCCACGGCGTGGCGCCTCCCAGCGCGGCGTCCCGCGTCGCGGTGCTGCTCGCGACGGACCTGCTGGGCGAGGGCCTCAACCTTCAGGACGCCCGGCGCGTCGTGCACTACGATCTGCCGTGGAGTCCCGCTCGCCTCGCCCAGCGTGTCGGCTGCGTGGACCGGCTCGGCTCGCCTCATCCGAGCGTCGCCTCCGTCGCATTCCTTCCCCTCGACCCCTTGGCGCGGGCCATCGCGCTCGCGGACCGATTGGCGCGCAAGGTGGCGGCGCAGAGCTCCGCCGGCGCGGCGCAGATCGAAACCGTCCACGGCCCCCGGAGCGGAGAGGCGCCGCTCGACTGGTGTGACCGGCTGCAACCCATCGCCGTCCTCGGCGGAGGCGACGGGCACGGGGGGATGGTCGCCGCCGTCCGGGCGACTTGCGACGCCTGCGTCCTCGTGGTGCGACTCGGCGCGATGGTGGAGGCGCTCGTCGTTGAGCGCGGCACCGTCACCGCCGACCCGCGGCGGGCCGCGGCCTTGCTCGCGGAGGCGGCCGTTGGCCGTCCCTGCCCAGTCGATCGCGGCGCGGTCGATCGAGCCGTTCGCGCCGCCGCTCCGCTGCTGCGGCAGCGTGGGGCCGCGCTCGCGGCGGCTCGCTGGCGTACGGCTGACCGGGACGGCCCTGGCCGCCGGTTGGTTCCACTCGTGCTCGCCGCCGCTCGCCGGGCGGCCCGGGAGGGGCACGACAGCCGGCTGGCCCGGCTCGACGCCCTCGTGGCCCGGCTGTGCAGCGGGTTGACCGCCGGGGAGACACTGCGCCTGGAGGATCTGCTGGAACGCCGGCGACGACTCGAGGTCCACGATCTGCTCGCCTGGCACGATGCATTGCCGGTGGCAGCGGAGGCGCCCGAGACGCCGTCGCCCGGCCTGGTGGCGGCCGTGTGCTTCGTCGGACGCCAGCAACCGTCCCCGACGCGGCCCTGATTTCGGACGCTTTTCAGGCCACGGGTTGTCCCGTTTTGGGGTTCGAGGACACTTTTAGTGTCCCATGCGACGCCCTACTCTGCCTCTCCGGGTCTACGTCGACCGGTTGCGTGCTCTCTATGGCCGCCCCAAACGCCCGATTCCCAGCGGGCCGTTCGAATGGATCATCTGGGAGCACGTCGCCTCGGTCCCCGACGACGAGCAACGGGCCCTCGTGTTCCGCACGCTGCGCCAGAAGATCGGCACCACGCCCCAGGCCATTCTGCGGACGCCGAAGCCGAAGATGCTCGAGCTGCTGGCCCCGGGCGGCCCCAACGCGGGGACCCGGTTGGCACGGCTGCGCGAAGCGGCGGAGCTGATGATCGAGATCGGACTGGCGCGGGTGCGCACGCTCGTGCGCGAGAATCCGGGAGAGGCGAAGAAGCTGCTCAAGCGGTTCAAGGGCATCGGCGAGCCCGGCGCGGAGCGTATTCTGCTGTTCTGCCGTACTCAGGCGACGCTGGCCCCGGAAGCAAACGGGTTGCGCGTCCTGAACCGGGTGGGCTACGGGAAGCCGAACGCGAACGGGCCCGCCGCATACCGCCAGATCACGGAAGCGCTCGGCCCTGATCTGACCAGGGACTACAACTGGCTGATCCAGGCGCATCAGCTGTTGCGGCGGCACGGGCAGGACATCTGCCGGGCCGCGCCGCGCTGCGAGGCGTGTCCACTGGCCACGGATTGCGCCTGGTTCCGGCGTGGCGGCCGGTAGCCGCACGGTGGCGCTGACCACATTCCTGTTCGATCTCGATGGGACGCTGATCGACTCGATCGACCTGATCCTGCGCTCCTACCGCCACACCATGCGCACGCATCGCGGCGTGGAGCCTCCCGACGCCGTGTGGATGGACGGACTCGGAACCCCGCTCTGGGTGCAATTCCGCAACTGGACCGAAGATGAGAGTGAGATCCGCGCGATGGTCGAGACCTACCGGGAGTACAACCTCGCGCACCACGACCAGCTGGTGCGACCCTATGACGGCGTGGTGGCGCAGGTGCGCCGGCTTCGGGCGGACGGGAAAGTCCTGGGACTCGTCACCAGCAAGCTGCGTGGCGGGGCGCTCAGGGGGTTGCGCCTCGCGGGCCTCGAAGACGCCTTCACGGTGGTGGTCGGCGCCGATGACGTCACCAATCCCAAACCGCATCCCGAGCCGGTGCTCACCGCACTCGAGCGGCTCGACCGCAGGCCCGCGGAGGCGGTGTTCATCGGCGACTCCCGCCACGATCTCGAGTGCGGACGGGCGGCCGGGGTGGCGACGGCCGCGGTGCTGTGGGGTCCGTTCGAGCGGGCGCAGCTCCAGGACCTCGAGCCGGATTACTGGTTGGAGCACCCCGACGATCTCGCGCGGATCAGCTAGGAGCGTTGCGTGTCGTTCGTCACCTTCGATCTCGAGCGCTGGCAGAGCACCTGGGAAAACCGCGTTCGCTACAACCTCTCGGAATCGGGCGTTCATCCGCTCAGCGTCGGCGAGCTGATCACGCTCGCCGGGGCAACCGTGGATCCGTTGCTGGACATTCGTCTCGGCTACAGTCAGTCAAACGGCACCGACGGTTTGCGCGCGCGCATCGCGGCGCTCTACCCCGGCGCGTCGCCCGACCAGGTCCTGGTGACCACCGGGAGCGCGGAGGCGAATTATCTCGCGGCGCTGCGGCTCATCGAACCCGGTGACACGGTCGCCATGATGCTGCCCAACTACCTCCAGCTCTGGGGTCACACGCAGAACCTGGGCGCCCAGGTGCGCGGGTTCCGGTTGCACGAGAACCGCGACTGGGCCCCCGACGCCGACGAGATCCGGGCCGCCATCGCGCCCGGCACGAAGCTCGTGGTCGTGACGAACCCGCACAATCCCACCGGGTCGATTCTCACCGACCCGATGCGCCGCCTCATTGTCGAGCGCGCGTCGGCGGTGGGCGCATGGCTGCTCGCCGACGAGGTGTACATCGGCGCCGAGCGCGACGGCGGGACGACGGCTTCGTTCTGGGGCAGCTACGACCGGCTGCTATGCGTCTCCGGACTGTCCAAGGCATACGGGCTGCCGGGCCTGCGCATCGGTTGGCTCGTGGCGCCGTCGGAACTGGTCGCCGAAGCGTGGGCGCGGCACGATTACACCACCATCGGGCCCTCCGGCGCGACCGATCACCTCGCCACGCTGGCGCTCGAGCCGGCCGTGCGGGAGCGCCTGCTCGCGCGCACGCGCGGGATCCTCACGGCCAACTACCCGGTGCTCGACGCCTGGCTGCACGGATTCGGCGATACGTTCTCGTGGGTCGCGCCGAAGGCCGGCGCCATTTGTTTCGCCCGCTACCGTGCCGCGATCCCGGGCGAGGATCTGGTCGAGGGCGTGCGCGCTACCGAAAGCACGCTGCTCGTGCCTGGGGAGCATTTCGGCATGCCGGGCTTCCTCCGTTTCGGGTACGGGAACGAGGCCGGTGAGCTGCGGCAGGCGCTGGCGGCGGCCGCGTCGGGACTGCGGCGGGTGTTCGGAGACTAGCGTGCGAGTCGTGCCGCTCGAGGCGTTCAAGGATCACGTCTCCATGGCCGCGGCGGTGGCCGCCGTGGAGCGCGGGTTTCGCGCCCTGGCCCTCGGTCAGGCCACGCTCCCGGAACCGATGGTCGTCGAGCTTTCGCGACCGACGGCGGAGGTGCACATCAAGGGAGCGCACCTGGCCGGCGGGCGCTTCATCGTCCTGAAGGTCGCTACCGGCTTTCCTGCCAATCGCATTCGCGGCCTGCCCTCAGCCGACGGGATGTTCGTCCTGCTCGACGCGGCCACCGGGGCACCCGCGTTCGTATTGGAGGAGCACGGCTATCTCACCGACCTGCGCACCGCTGCCGCCGTCGCCCTGACCCTGCGGTATCTCGCTCCCCGGGAGGCGAAGTCGGCGTTGCTGATCGGCGCGGGAGGGCTGGCCCGGCTCACCGCCCGGGCCATCCTGGCCGAACGCCCGATCGAGCGACTCACGATCTGGAACCGCACGGCGGAGCGCGCCGAGGCGCTCGCCAAGGAGCTGGCCGGCGCCGTGAGCGCGCGGGTGGCGCCAGCGCTCGAATCCGCGGTCCGCGACCATCGCATCATCGTGGCGGTCACGTCGAGCTCGGTGCCCCTGGTTCGGGCCGACTGGGTGCTGCGCGGCACGCACATCACGTCCGCCGGCACCGGCAGTCCGGAAAAAGTGGAGCTCGAGCCGGCGCTGCTGCTCAAGGCCGACAAACTGATCGCCGATCGCATCGTCCAGACCGAGCAGTACGGCAATCTGCACCACGCAATCGAAGCCGGCGTGTTGAAGCGTTCCCGGGTGACGGGGGAGCTCGGCGACCTGGCGACGGGCCGGCTCCCCGGCCGCGAGCGTCTCGATGAGATCACGGTGGCCGATCTCACCGGCGTGGGGGTCCAGGACGCGGCGATCGCCGAGCCGGTGGTGGAGGCGTTGGGGCTTTGAGCCCGGCCGGGGAGCCGGATCACCCGATGATCAGCCGATGATCCCTTGCACGATGACGTAGGCGATCCCCGCGATCCCGGCGGCGGCCGGGATCGTGAGGATCCAGGCCCACACGATCCGGCCGGCCACCCCCCAGCGCACGGCCGACACGCGATGGGCCGCCCCGACGCCGGCGATCGCTCCCGTGATCGTATGGGTCGTGCTCACCGGAATCCCGAAGTGCGAGGCGACGAACAGCGTGATCGCGCCGCTCGTTTCGGCGCAGAATCCCCCGAACGGCCGCAGCTTGGTGATGCGCTGACCCATGGTCTTCACGATGCGCCAGCCTCCGGCCATGGTGCCCAGGGCGATCGCGGCGTGCGCCGACAGAATGATCCAGACGGGGATGTGGTCGGCCGAGGTGATATGGAAGGCGCGAATCGGGTAGTCGGCGAACAGCGCCTGGCTGGACACCAGCAGCGCCACGATGATGCCCATGGTTTTTTGCGCGTCGTTCGTGCCGTGGCCGAGGGAGTAGGCCGCGGCCGACACCAGCTGCAGCATGCGGAACCGGCCATCGACCTGCCGCGGCCGGGCGCGGCGCAGGATCCACGAAAGCGCCACGGTCAGGAACAGTGCGATCGTGAGTCCCATCAGTGGCGCGATCACGATGAAGACCAGCGTCTTGATCCAGCCGGCCGCGATGATCGCCGCGAAGCCGGCCTTGGCGACCGCCGCGCCGGCATACCCCCCAACCAGCGCGTGCGAGGAGGACGTGGGGAGTCCCCACCACCAGGTCATGAGATCCCAGATGATCGCGCCGAGCAGGCCGGTGGCGACCACGACCGGGTCCACCACGCTCACATCGATCATGCCTTTGCCGATCGTCTTCGCGATGGCGGTGCCAAACACGAAGGCGGCCACGAAGTTCCAGAACGCCGCCCAGGCCACGGCCGCGAACGGCGACAGGACCCGGGTGGAGACGACGGTGGCGATCGAATTGGCCGCGTCGTGAAATCCGTTGATGAAGTCAAAGGTGAGCGCGATCAGGATGATCGCGAACACGAACCCGACGGTCATCTCCATCAGGCGTGCTTCAGCGTGATGGATTCGACGACGTTGGCGACGTCTTCGGCCTGGTCCAGCGTCTGCTCGAGGTTATCGTAGATCTCTTTCCATTTGACGAGCTCGATCGCATTCGTCTCCTTTTCGAACAGCTGGCCCAGGGACTCGTGGTAGATCGCGTCGCCCTCTTCTTCGAGGGCCTTTGCCTCCACGCAGTATTTCATCACGTCATCGCCCTTCTTGAGCCGACCCACCGCCTCCCCCAACACTGTCGTCATCCGGCTGATGACCTCGGCAAGCTGTTTCACTCCTTCCGGCGCATCCCGGAGATGGAAGATCTGCGCCCGGCGCGCCGTGCCGTCGATCGCATCCATCACGTCGTCCAGGTCCGAGGCGAGCGTGTGGATGTCCTCGCGGTCCAGCGGCGTAATGAAGGTGCGGTCGAGCCGGTTGACGACCTCGTGTGTGATCTGGTCGCACTCGTGCTCCAACCGCTTGATCGCCTCGACGATGGGCGTGCGCCGGTCGGCGGGCGCGTCGAACAACTCGCGTAGTTTGCCGGCGGCCTGACTGTTCCTGGACGCGACCTCGGTGAAGAGGTCGAAGAACTCTTCCTCTCGGGGCATCAAACGGAGGGGCACGGTATCCTCGCGTTGAGATGGACAGGGGGCCGCAGAGGCGGAGCGTAACGATAGCGACCCTCCAGATGGACCACTAGGTTTGGGTCTCCCCGCTCCCGGAGCGCCACCCCATGGCGGCCCCGCAACAACCGCAGCCCGAGTTCGTCAAGGCGCTGTCCCGGCTCGACGCCACGGCCCTGGTGGTCGGGTCGATGATCGGGTCGGGGATCTTCATTGTCTCGGCGGACATCCTGCGCCAGGTGCACGCCCCCGGTCTGCTGCTGCTCGTCTGGGCGGTGTCCGGTACCGTCACGCTCATGGGCGCCGTCAGCTACGGGGAGCTCGCCGCCATGTTCCCCAAGGCGGGCGGACAATACGTCTATCTCCGCGAAGGCATTTCTCCGCTGTTCGGCTACCTGTACGGCTGGACCCTGTTCATGGTGATCCAGACCGGCACCATCGCGGCCGTGGCGGTGGCGTTCGCCCGGTTCACGTCCGTGTTCTGGCCCAGCCTTTCGCCCGAAGTGTATGCCGGCCTCGGCACCACGATCACGTTTCCGCAGCCGATCGGCAGCATCGCCGTCGGCCTCTCGCCGCAGCGGTTGTTCGCCATCGCGTCGGTCATCGTGCTCACGTGGATCAACGTCCGTGGCGTGCGCACCGCCGCGATCATCCAGACCACCCTCACGACGGTCAAGGTCGCGACGCTGGCCGCGGTCGTGATTCTGGGACTTACCATCGGCCGCAATGCGGCCGCGATCGCCGCCAACTTCGGCCCCAACTTCTGGCCGGCCGGCGCCCTGACGTGGGCGACGGTGCCGCTGATCGGGGCCGCGATGGTGGGATCGCTGTTCTCCATGGATGCGTGGAACAACGTGGGGTTCGCCTCCGGCGAGATGAAAAACCCGGAACAGGACCTCCCCTTCGCGATGGCGCTGGGAACCCTGACGGTCACCGTGCTCTACGTGCTCGCCAACCTCGCGTATCTCAACGTGCTCCCCCAGGACGCGCTCGCCAACGCCCCGCAGGACCGCGTCGGCACGGCCGCGCTGGAGGCGATCTTCGGAAACTCCGGCCTCTACCTCATGGCCGCCGCGATCATGATCTCGACGTTCGGCTGCAACAACGGTCTCATCCTCTCGGGGGCCCGCGTCTACTACGCCATGGCGCGCGACAATCTGTTTTTCCGGTCCGCCGGTCGGCTGCATCCCACGTATCGGACGCCCGCGCTCGCCCTGGTCGTGCAGGGTGTCTGGACCTCCGTGCTCTGCCTGTCGGGCACCTACGGGCAGCTGCTCGACTTCGTGATCTTCGCCGCGGTGTTTTTCTACCTGGTGACCGCGATCGGCCTGTTCATCCTGCGCGCGAAACGGCCACAGGCTCCGCGCCCGGTCAAGGCGCCGCTGTACCCGTGGCTGCCGGCCGCGTACGTCGTGCTCACTGCTCTGATCTGCATCAATCTGCTGGTTCAGAAGCCCACCTATTCGGGCCTGGGGCTGCTGATCGTCGCACTCGGGATCCCCGTCTATCTCGTCTGGCAGAGGGTCGTAGCCGAGACGTCGCTGTAATGCGACAAGCCATTGTTTTGTAACAACATAGTGGCGGTTGCCTGGGTTGCGCTTCGGGATATATTCGGGGGTGGTAGTCGAACGTGACCCACCCCGAGTCGGAGGTCCCCGATGACGCAGCCCACCATTCCGCCGGTGCAACGCACCTTGCTCCCCACCGTGCTCGCTCCGCGCTGCCCGGAATGCGCGGGGGCCGTCGTGCCTGAGTCGAGGTGCCTGGTGTGCCGCCAATGCGGATGGTCGCAGTGCGGGTAGGTGGTCGGATGGGCGAATGGACCGATGGCCGGATCGAACCACAATTGCCGCTGTTGGCATCCGGCGATGCGCCGATCCGGCCATCCGCCTTGCCCGTGCTGGACCAGCGGCTGCGCGGCACGCAGTTCGTGTCGCTGCAACCGAAATCCGTGCTCAACGCCCCGGAGCAGACCGGCATGGACTTCTGGTCGCTCAATCCGTACGTGGGCTGCGAGTTCGGTTGTACGTACTGCTACGCTCGTTACACGCATCGCTATGCCGTGGAGCGCTCGCGCGCCGCGGGCGAGTGGAGGCCGGACGCCTTCGAGCAGCGGATCTTCGTCAAACAGGGGATCCAGAACGCCCTGGAGAACGATCTGCGGCGCTATTTTCGGCACGCGACCGGAACGGGGGCCTCCGACACCATCGTGATCGGCACCGCCACCGATCCGTACCAGCCGGGTGAGCGTCGGTTCGCGATCACGCGGGCGGTGCTCGAACGGCTGGCGCGGTGCGAAGGGCTGTCGATCGGCCTGATCACGAAGAGCCCGCTCGTCAGCCGCGATATCGATGTCTTCACGGCGATCCAGCGGCGCAACGATCTCGAGGTGTACATCTCGTTGATCACCATGGACACCGCGCTGATCCGCGCGCTCGAGGCGCGATCCCCCACGCCGGCGGTCCGACTGCGCGCGCTCGCGCGACTGACCGGCGCCGGTGTGAACGCCGGGCTGATCGTGGCGCCGGTGCTCCCGGGGATCACGGATTCCTGGGCCCGGTTGGACGCGGTGTTTCGCGCGGCGCGCGCTGCCGGGGCCCGGTTCCTCACCGCGAGCCCGCTGCGGTTGTACGCGGGGATTCGCGATCGCTTTCTGCCGGTTCTGGATACGCACTTTCCCGAGCTGTCGGAGCGATACCGGCGCGCGTACGCCGGACGAGGAGCGGCGCCGCGACGGTACGCCCAGGCGCTGGCGCGTCGGGTCAGGAGCCTGCAACGGAAGCACGGGTTTCCAACCAGAGACATGCAGGAGCGTTACCAACGGCACGAACCGCGGCCGCAGCGGGAGCTCCCGCTCTAGGGGCCGGTCTGCGCCCTGATTTCCAGCCCCAGGGCGCCCCCGCGCAAATTGGTCCAGGTCGCGCTGATGGCGCTGGCGCGACAGCCGGAACATTCTTGTTGACGCCGAATACGCCGCCGAGCAGCGTGCACGCGAGGATCTGGCGAGCGGCGTTCCGGGGCTTGTTCATTCCCCCGCGGAATAGTGCCGCGCCACCGCCCGGATCGTCCCCGGCGCATTCCCTTCGGCCCGATTGTTCACCACGATCAAAGCCTCGATTCGACGCCGCACCGCCTCACCCATAAGCCGCACCAGGTCCCGACGCAAGTCCGGCAGCGGCTCCCGGATCCGTTCATACGGCTCGAACCACCGCACCGCGTCTTCGTACTTGCGGCCCGGCTTGAGGAGCGCCCGCGCGACGGTGAAGCCGGCGGGAAACGTCCAGGGCAGGTCGAGCTGCGCGCCGATCGGGGGCATGTCCGTCCACGAGTTGAAGACGTGCGCCACCCCGTGCTGCCGCAACACGGTGCCGTGCAGGTCGTGCAGCAGCTCCGCGTTGCGCAGCTCGACGGCATAGCGAACATCCGTCGGCAACTGACGGAAGAACCCGTGCAGCTCCTCGGCCCAATCCGCTACGTCCGGTAGATCCTTTCCACGCATCGCCTGGAACTCGAACACGAAGCAGCCCGCGTGATCACGGAACACCCGGCTGTAGGGGAGCAGCACGGCATCCATGAACAGCTGCGCGTTCAGGAAGTCGGGATTGCGCTCGCCGGCGAAGTTGCCCCAGCGACGGTCCTGATTGAAGCGCCGCACCGTGATCCGATCCCACACCTTGCTGACGCAGGGGAAGCCGGCCGGCAGCGCTTTCGCGTACGCCTCGAGCGTGGTCTCGGTGAGCGGCTCGTAGAACGCGCTGTCGATTCCCACGGTGCGAAACAACGGGTACCGGGCGTACTCCTCCAGGCGCCGGGCCGGTTGCGGCCCGCGATAGTCGCGATGGTAGACATCACCCGACCAGCCATCGTAGGTCCAGGTCGAGGTCCCGAAGCGGATGGTGGCGGGAATTCGCCCGGCGAGGTCGACGACCTCGACGGGCGGCTCGGGGACCGCGTCGTCGAAGAGGCCGGGTTGATGGGAGGAGCTCATGGGCCTCCTTCAATCATATCGTCGCCGGCACGGCGATGGATGCCTTGCATCGTTCCCCTCGCCGTGCTGCCGCCGGCTTCCGGTGATCGCCCGCGTCACCTCCGGCCGTGCGGTCGCCCCGGACGCGGGAAGTGGCGGGACCGGGGCAGGCCGATCATCCGGAGGTGGCCGTGTTCGGGGACGGCCCCGATCGCTAGCGCCTACGCGGGCGCCTCGATCTGGCGCCACACCAGCCCGCGACGGCGCGCATATCGGTCGAGGCGATCCAGGGCCGTGACCGTCAGCGTGACCGCGCCGTAGGAGTCCTCCACTCGTCCCCGCATCACGTAGGGCCCGGAGCCGAACAGCAGCGGCACGACGTTCCGGTAAACGTCGGGGAAGATCACGGTCTCGATCAGCCCACGCCCGTCGTCGAAGGTGACGAACTCCATCGGCTCGTCCTTGATGGTGTGGACCGGCTTCGCCGTCGTGAGCATGCCGACGCAGGTCACCAGCTTCCCCACGTGCGCCCCGAGATCCGGCGCCGCGACCGGGGCAAGAGCGCGAACCGTCTCGGCGTACAGCGCCATGGGATGGCACGAGGCGAGGTAGCCGAGCACCGCGTACTCGTCGCGCCGCAGCCGGTCGGCGTCGTATTCGGGGAGCGGGGGCAGGGCCAGGGAGGAGAGGTCCAGAGGGGAACCAGGGGTGAGGTCCACCTGCCACATCATCTGGGGCCGTGTCTTTCCAAGCGCAATGGAATCGCACGCGCCGCCCCGGACCAGCACGCGCAGATCGCCGGGCGTCAACGCCGTCCGCCGCCGCAGATCGTCGAGCGAGCCGAAGGGACCGCCGCGAGTCCGCTCCTCGATCAGCGCCGCGAGGCCCGCCGCGGTGAGACCGTTGAGCGCCATCAGGCCGATGCGCAGCGCGTGATCCCGTCCGGAATAGCGGATGTCGCTCGCGTTCGCGTCCGGTGGCAGGATCGTGAGACCCATGCGCCGCGCTTCGGCGATATAGGCGAACGGCGCGTAGTAGCCGCCTTCGTTCGACAGGACACCGGCAATGAACTCCGCGGGATAGTGGGCCCGCAGGTATCCCGACTGCAGCGCCACTTGGATGTAGGACGCCGAGTGTCCTTTGCAAAACGAATACCCTGAGAACGAGAGGATCATCGACCAGACGTCGTCGGTGACCTTGGGATCGACGCCTCGCTCCGCGGCGCCGGCGCGGAACTGCGCTTCGTAGGCGCGCAGCTCCTTCAACGGGCGTTTCTTGGTCAGCGCCTTGCGAACGCCGTCCGCGTCCGCCACGTCCATGCCGGCGAGCGCCACACACACGTTCACCACGTCTTCCTGGTACACCATCACGCCGAACGTCTCGGCCAGCACGTCGCGCAGCACCGGATGCAGCGGCTCGTAGGGCGCGCCATGCAATCGCGCGAGATAGGTATTGATGTAGCGATTCGAGGCCGGACGGATGATGCTGGTGTTCAACACCAGGAGGTCGAACGAGTCGGAGCGGCTCTTCTGGCAGAGGAGACGCGAGGCGGGCGACTCCGTGTAGAAGACGCCCATCGTATTGCCGGTGCGAAACACCTCTCGCGTCGCTTCGTCCTCGGCCGGACGGCACGTGGTGTAGTCGATGGCGACGCCCGCGTGGTCGCGGACCGCCGCGATCGCGTCGCGAATCACGGCCAGCGAGCGGTTGCCCAGGAGATCGATCTTCACGAGCCCCGCGTCCTCGGTGCCGTCCTTTTCGAGCTGGATCGTGGGGACCCGGAGCATGCCGTTCCCCGTATCGATTTCCTTGGCCGCATACTGGACCGGGACGTAGTTGGTCAGCACGTCGGGGACGATCACCACACCGCCGGGATGCAGCGACAGATTGCGCGGCAACCCGACGATCGCTTCGGCCGCGTGGGCGATCTCGGGCCAGGCGCCGCCCAGCGCCAGCGAGCGGAAGTTGGCGTGGGTCGCCAGCAGCTGGGGCAGCGGCCCGCCCTCCGACCACGGCATCCGCTTCGTAACGGTCGTGATCTCAGTGGCGGGGCGGCCGTACACCTTCGCCACTTCTCGCAGCGCCGCACGGCGCTGGAACGTGACGTGGTTCGCCACCATCGCCGCGCGGCCGCCGTCATAGGTGCGGAATACGTACTCCAGTGCCGCGTCGCGCTCGTCCCAGGGAAAATCGAGATCGGCGTCCGGCGGATCCTTGCGTCCGGGATTGAGAAACCGCTCGAACACCAATCCCTGCGCCAGCGGATCCACGTGCGTGAGATTCAGGCAATAGCTGACGATCGAATTGGCGACGCTGCCGCGGCCGCAGTGCGTGGGGGCGTGCGACACGATGTCCGAGACGACGAGGAAGTAATCGGCGAATCCCTTCAGCGCGATGATCGCCAGCTCGTGCTCGATGCGCTGCCGAACGACCGGGGACAGCGTCGTGCCACCATAGCGACGCCTCGCTCCCATCTCGCTGAGATCACGCAACTTGGCGAGCGCCTCCTGCCCGTGAATCGACGGAAGTATCACCCGTCCATCGGGCGGCTCACCACGGGCACGCTCGGCCAGCTCGGCGGCCTGAGCGAGCGCGTCGGGACAGTGGGGATAGAGCCGCGCCATTTCATGCACCGGCTTGAGCCAGGCGTCCCGCGGCGCCACCGCGTCTGGTGGAATCGTCGAGAGCGTCGCGTTTCTCGTGATCGCGGCGAGCAAGCGGTGTCGCGCGTGATCCTGGGGATGGGCGAACCGCACGGCGTTGGTCGCGACGGGCGGCAGTCCGTGCGCGCGGGCAAAAGCCAGCGCGCGCTCGCGACCCGGGCCCGGCACCAGCTCGACGTAGAGATGCTCGGTCCCCGATTCACGAGCCAGATGATCCAGGAGCGGCAAGTCGCTCGACAGAATCGCGAGACCGGCACGATCAGCTGACAGCTGACGGCTGATCGCGAAGTTGCTTTCGCAGTGCCTCCCCGTCACCGCCCGACACATCGTCCCCCACCCCACCGCATCGAGCGGCAACAACACCGCCCGCTCGGTCGCCGTTTCGAGCGAGACGCCGTACACCGGCCGCAGTCCGTAGGCGCGCGCCACGCGCCGGAAGTCCATGGCGCCGTACACACCGTTTGTATCGGTGAGCGCCAGCGTCGTCATGCCGCGCTCGAGCGCCGCGTCGGCCAGCGCCTCGAGCGACGACGCGCCCGTGCCGCCGCCGATCAGGGAGAAGGCGGAGTGGACGTGCAGATGAACAAATGCGTCCCCCGTCCCTTCAATGCGCATATCGGATACTCGCCGTCCCATATCGGCGCCGGACGCCGTCGATCGCTCGGTTGAGCGACTGGCGCCGCAGCGCGGGGGGGACCGGATCGAACAGCGACAGCTGCACGTCGCTGCCCGTGCCGAGGACGACGGTGAGTCCGAGTGCGGTAAGCGCGATGCGACGCGTGAGCACGCGTTCAGCGAGTGCGCGGGCGGCGGCGGTGAGCTCCAGGTCCAGGTCTGTGGCGGGCTCGAGCGGGGCGGCGCCCGCGGCATCGCGATGGTCCGCGTAGCGGGCGACGAGCTCCAGCCGGTCGGCGGTGACGTGGCGCTGTCGCAGGCTGCGCCCCAGCTGCTCGGCCTGCCGGCGCAGCTCGGTCAGCACCAGCTCACGGTCGTTGGTTTCGACACGCAGCAGGGCCCGCGCCGTCAGCGTCTCGCGGCGCGCGGGGGGGATGACGGGGCGCGGGTCGACTCCATTGGCCCGCGTGTGTAACAGCGCGCCCCGGCGCCCCAGCACGGCTTGGACCTGCGCGCGCGCCAGCGCCGCGAGCGTGCCGATGCGTTGGACGTTGTACCGTGCCAACTGGTCGCGCAGATCCGCAGTCGCGCCGGGGAGGGCTGCCAGCGGATGCGGCGCCAGGAACGCCGGCTCGTCTCCCGGCCGCACGTCCACCACCGGCTCGGGCTTCAGCATGTGCGCCGCGACTTCGCTGACCACCTTGTTCGCCGCCAGCCCCACGGTCACGGGGAGGCCGAGCCGCCCCCAGATCTCGCGCCGGATGCGGGCGGCGACGTCGGTCGCGGGCCCGAACAGCTTGACCGTGCCGCTCAGGTCCCCGTAGGCGTGCCCCAGCGTGTGCGGCTCGATGACGGGCACATAGGGGTGAAGCATCCGCTCGAGCGCCTGCGCGGCGCGCCGGTACAAGCCGTACCGAGGCGGCAGGAGCACGAGATCGGGGCAACGGCGCAGCGCCTGGTAGATCGGCATTCCTGCCACCACGCCGGCGAGCGCCGCTTCGGGCGAAGCCGACCAGATGATGGCGCGATCGGTCCCGCCGGGCGCGATGGCCACCGGACGACCGGCGAGCCGCGCGCTGCGCTGCGCCACGCGCTCCACCGCGATGGGAAACGTGAGCGGATTGACGTACAGGATGGCGCGATCCATCGGCTGAACCGGGCTCTGGGATAGAGAACGTGCCCGAATAAATACCGAAAGTCAACGCCTGAGAAAGTGCTTACATATCTGCCTATTAGCACGATGATGTGACGACACTGGCGAGGTAGCTCGCTCCACACCGCACGCATACTTTAGCACACCACAACCCCTGCGCTCAACACCTCAGCACGAGGGATCTACCAATGCTTCCGTTGTCTCTAGGGACTTTGCTCCTCGCCTCGCTCTCGACCCGCCCGGCGGCCGATACCGTCCCGCTCTACACGGACCTCGGCAGCTACCACCGGCCCATCTCCACGCGCGTCCCGAAAGCGCAGCAGTACTTCGATCAGGGGCTGCGACTCGTCTTCGGGTTCAACCACGGCGAGGCGATCCGCGCGTTCGACGAAGCCGCACGGCTCGATCCGAATTGCGCCATTTGCCATTGGGGGACGGCCTACGCCTACGGCCCCCACGTCAACGCCGGAATGGACTCGGCGGCGGGCGTCGCCGCGTACGCGGCGGCGCAACGGGCGGTCGCGCTTCTGGCGCATGCGAGCCCCGTCGAGCAGGCGCTAATCCGCGCCGTCAGCAAGCGCTATGCGCCCCTCCCGCCCACGGACCGCGCCGCACTCGACTCCGCCTATGCCCGCGCGATGGCCGACGTCGTGAAGCAGTTCCCGACCGACCTCGATGCCGCGGCCCTCTACGCCGAAGCGCTGATGGATCTCCGGCCGTGGAACTACTGGAAACCGGACGACGGGACGCCCTACCCCGACACCGAGACGATCGTCGCGCAGCTCGAGCGGGTGCTCGCGCAGAACCCGAGTCATCCAGGCGCGTGCCATTACTTCATCCACGCGGTCGAGGCCGTCGCGCCCGAGAAAGCCGTCCCCTGCGCCGAACGGCTGGCGGCGTTGATGCCGGGCGCCGGCCACATGGTGCACATGCCCGCGCACATCTACATCCGTGTGGGCCGCTACGCGGACGCCATCGAAGCCAACGTGCACGCGACCCACGCCGACGAGGTGTACATCGAGGGGCAGAAGCCGCAGGGTGTGTACCCGCTCGGGTACTATCCCCACAACTACCACTTCCTCTCGTTCGCGGCGACGCTGGCCGGGCGCAGCGCCCAGGCGATCGAGGCGGCGAAGAAGACGGCGGCCTCCACTTCGTACGACATCGCGAAGCAGGTCCCGATCCTCGAGCCCTTTGTCATCTATGGTTTTCTCACCTACGTCACCTTCGGTCGCTGGGAGGCCCTGCTCGCGTTGCCGCTCCCCCCGGCGGACCTCACCTACTCGCGGGGCATGGCCCAGTACGCGCGCGGCGTCGCGTTGGCCGCGACCGGACGCTGGCCCGAGGCGCAGGCCGCGCTCGACACCGTGAAGCAGATCGGAGCAGCCAGCCCGCAGGCGTATGCGGCCGCCGGATGGGTGACACCCAATACCAATCTTCAGATCGCGGCGCATGTGCTCGCCGGTGAGATCGCCGCGCGGCAGGGCCAGCTCGAGGCGGCGATCGCGCACTTTCGCGAGGCGATCAAGCTCGAGGATGCATTGCTCTATTTCGAGCCGCCGGACTGGTACTATCCCGTCCGCCACTCGCTGGGCGCCGTCCTCTTGAAAGCGGGTCGGCCCGCGGACGCCGAGCAGGCCTATCGAGAGGACCTCAAGCGCTTCCCCGAGAACGGATGGTCGCTGTTCGGCCTCGCCCAGGCCCTGCACGCCCAGGGCAAGCACACGGAGGCGGCGCAGGTCGACGCGCGGTTCCGACGGGCGTGGCAGGGAGCGGACGTGTCACTCACGGCATCCCGCTTCTAGGCGCTCGATGCCCGGGATGGACCAACCGATCAGCCGCCGGGACTTCCTCGATGGCATTGCCATCACCCTCGGCGCCTCGCTCCTTCCCCTCGGCTGCGGCCCACCGGAGGCCGACGCCGCGTTCGCCCCCGAGCGCGACCCGCGCTACTACCCGCCCGCGCTGACCGGCATGCGGGGCTGCCACCCGGGCTCGTTCGAGGTGGCCCACCAGCTGCGCGACGGCACGCTCGCGAAGACGATCGGCGGCGCCCGGGACACGCGGCAGCGCTACGATCTCGTCGTCGTCGGCGCCGGGATCAGCGGGCTCTCGGCGGCGCACTTCTATCGGAAGACGCACGGAGATGGCGCGAGGATCCTGCTGCTCGACAACCACGACGACCTCGGCGGCCACGCCAAGCGCAACGAATTCGTCGTCGGCGACCGGCGCCTCATCTCGTACGGCGGAACGGAATCGATCGAAAGCCCGGCCCAGTACAGCGACGTCGCCAAGGGGCTGCTCGCCGACCTGGGGATCGACGTCCAGCGCTTTTACACGGCATTCGATCAGCGCCGCTACGAGCGGCTCGGCCTTGGCGACGGCGTGTTCTTCGATCGCGAGACCTTCGGCACGGATCGACTGGTCCTGGGGAGCGACGACGCAGTCGATCGCGCGTTCCTGGCCGCCGCGCCGTTCGCCGCGCCCGTGCAAGCCGACATCCTGCGCGTGTACCACGGACGCCGGGACTACCTGCACGGAGTCTCCTCGGCAGAAAAGAAGGCTCGTCTCGCCAAGTTGAGCTACAAGGACTACTTGCTGACGGTGGTGAACGTCTCACCCGAGGCGATCCCGTTCTTTCAGACACGCACCCACGACCTCTACGGCGTGGGAATCGATGCCATCCCGGCGCTCGACTGCTGGGGCCTCGGCTACCCGGGCTTCGCGGGCCTACAGCTCGATCTCGACGAGCCCAGCCCGGGGATCGGCCTCACGCCCCGGCTCCAGATGAACGAGGAAGAGCCCTACATCTTTCATTTTCCCGACGGCAATGCTTCCATCGCGCGCCTGCTGGTGCGCCGGCTCATCCCAGGGGCCCTGGCGGGCTCGACCATGGAAGACGCGCTCACCGCCCGCCTCGACTATGCGAAGCTCGACGACGAGAGCTCGACGACGCGGCTGCGGCTGAACAGCAGTGTCGCCCGGGTTCGCCATCTCGGGGATCCCGGGTCCGCTCGCGAAGTCGAAGTGACCTACGTGCGTGGGGCACAGGCCTGGACGGTGCGCGCCGCGGCCTGTGTGCTCGCCGGGTGGCACACGATGATTCCCTTGCTCTGCCCGGAGCTTCCGGAGCCGCAACGCCGGGCGCTGGCCTACGCGGTCAAGGTGCCGCTCGTCTACACCAACGTGGCGCTGCGGGACTGGATGGCGTTCCAGCGGCTCGGCGTATCCCAGATCGTGGCACCCGGGAGCTACTTCTTTCGGTTGACGCTCGATTTTCCCGTCGACCTGGGAGAGTACCGCTCGCCGCACACACCCGAGGAGCCGGCGGTGGTGAAGCTGTTCCGCACGCCCTGCCAGCCCGGACTGCCCGCCCGCGACCAGCATCGGGCCGGTCGCGCCGAGCTCCTGGCGACGCCGTTCGAGACCTTCGAGCGCCATCTGCGCGAGCAGCTGAGCCGGATGCTGGGTCCGGGCGGGTTCGAGCCGGCCCGCGACATCACCGCGATCACGGTGAATCGCTGGTCACACGGCTACACGTACGAATACAACTCGCTGTGGGATGGACCGTGGGCCGAGGATCAGCAGCCGTGTGTGATCGCGCGCAAGCCGTTCGGCAGGATCACGATCGCCAACGCGGACGCGGGTGCGTTCGCTTACACCAATTCGGCGATCGATCAGGCGTGGCGGGCGGTGCAGGAACTGCCGGGCCGGACCTAGCGTTTCCCGAGATACGCCCTGACGAGTGGAGCCGTACGCCGTCGCACGAGTGCGGCGCTGAAGAGCCGCTGCTCCTCAGGCGTCGCGTCGATGAGGAACCCTTCCCTCTTCCCCCTTCCCCCGTCCCCCGTGCTGACGGCCACCGGCACGCCGTCCCGGTAGAGGATTCGGTTCGTCGCCAGCGCCGGGACCACAGCGCCCGGCACGATGAATCCGACCAGGTTCAGCGGGTCCGCTCCGCTGACGGCGACCAGCGCGCCGTTCGGGGGCGCCCGGCGCACGCTGCGCAGCGCACCCACCGCCTCAGGAAGCGCGTATTGCTCGCCCGAGAATCCCCCGACGAACCGGCCGCCGCGCACTTCCCCTCGAGCCTCGAGCCGCCGGAATACGCGCAGCACGTCCCGCCACGGGACCGACAGGCCCTCTCGCTCGACCACCCGGCGGAACACGACGCCATAGCGGCGCAGCAGCATCCAGGCGACCGCTTCCGCCAGTCGATCGGGCGGCAGCAGGCTGGTTCTGTCCACGCGAGACCAGCGTCCCGCCGTCTCGATGCCGAACGGGGCGGTGCGGCCACGCCGGCGGTAGCCGCCTCCCCCGATCGGGCGGCGCCGGTCCGACGGCACGAGCAGCGCACGCAACCCGGCGAAGCTGTCCGCGGCGACGAGCCCCCACGCGACCAACTCGGCCAATCCGTTCTCGACTTCAGTGCGCAGCAGCCCGGTGGCGTTGACGAGGTCGCCGAAGAATGACGCGCCACGCTGAGTGAGGGCATCGAGCACGGACTGCCCGGAATGCGACAGCGTCAACCCCGCCGGGTCTGCATCGCCGGCGAGTGAACGCCAGATCGCCCCGCGCTCGCGGCGGAACAGCGCGATCGGCGTCGTGCGGATCGGACCCGACTTGTGACCGCCATTCCCGTTGGACGGAACGGCCGGCCGGACGCGACCCCAGCCGATCTCCCCTGAGAGACACAAGCCGTCGAGCCACAGCGGATCGTAGTCCGGCACTCGAGACGGGAGCACGTCGCTCTCCCAGGCCGCCGCTGGCAGCTCGACTCCGTCCAGCACATCCAGGACGGCGGCCAGCCCCTCCGGCCCTTCCGCCTTCGCGTCTTCGCTCAGGCGCTGCCAGCGGAACAGGAACCGCATGAAATCCGCGGCCGTGACCGGCTCGATTTCCTTGCGCAGGCGATCGAGGGTGTACCGATGGATGCGCGCCAGAAGCCGGCGCTCGCACCACTCGAGCGTGGTAACGCCGGGAGTGAAATGGCCGCGCAACACGAACCCCTCGTGCTCGAGCGCTCCGAGGCCGAACTCGATATCGCTCGCATCCAGTCCGAGCGCCTTGGCGATGTCCACGGCGGTTGTGGGACCGGACACTTCGAGCTGGCCGCGGACCAGCTCGCGAATCGCGTCTTCCCGCGACCACGTTCTGGCGCGCTCGCGCTCCGGCGCCACCAGCGCCGGTTCACTCGGGACTCCGGGATACGCCGCCTCGAGCATCGGCAGCCGTTCAGCTGCAATCCACAGGGAGACTGGTGCCTTCAGTACTCCAGCCCGACCCGCTCGCCGTAGCTCGTCAAAGAATTGAAGCCACCCTTCCCCCTTCCCTCTTCCCCCGTCCCCTTCTGGAATCCCGCCGATGACGAGCAGGGCGTCGTGCAGCTCGTCCGCGCTTCCGATCTCCGGCGCGGCTTCGTCCCGCACGCGCTCGATGGCGTCGTGGTCGAGCTTGCCGAACTCCTCGGCCGTCTTGAGGTCCAGCGACCGGCGTGTCACCACCGCCTGGGTGCGGCGCTCTTCCAGCGGCGCGTCGTCCAGGAACGCGTACGGCTTGGCATTGAGGATCTCGTGCGCGATCGGCGATGGCTCGGTCGTATCGCGCGCGACCAGGGTGGGGCGTCCCGCGGCGATGTCGTCCAGCACCCGGATCAAGCCCGCCAGATCCATGGCTTCGCTGAGGCAATCGGCGATCGTCTGGTGGATCAAGGGATGGTCCGGGATTTCGCGATCCCCGACCAGGTTCTCGGGACAGGCCAGCTGATCCGGGAACACGGCCGCCGAGAGATCCTCGGCTTCCATGCGTTGCAGCGGCGTGGGCACCTTACGGCCGCCGCGGAACCGGAGCACGGCGAGCGCGCGGGTGGCGTTCCAGCGCCAGCGGCTCTGGAACATCGGGGCATCGAGCATCGCCTGGATCAGGATGTCCCGCACCGTCGCGGTGTTGAGATAGCGGAACACGTCGTCCAGCGGGAAACTGTGATGCGGACCGAGCGACAATACGATCGCTTCGTCGGTCGCGGCGGCCTGCAACTCGAAATTGAACGACCGGCAGAACCGCTTCCTGAGCGCGAGTCCCCACGCCTTGTTGACCCTGGCCCCGAATGGCGCGTGCAGCACGAGCTGCATGCCGCCCGCTTCGTCGAAGAACCGCTCCAGGACGAGGGTGTCCTGCGTCGGGATCACGCCCAGGATGGCACGGGTCGCCGCGAGGTACTCGACCATCTGGCACGCCGCCGCCTCGGTGACGCCGGTCTCTGCCGCCAGCCATTGAATGGCGCCCACGATGTCCCCGAGCCGCTGCTCGATGTCGCGCCGCAACCGCGACACCTCGACCGACAACTCGTCGGTGCGCGCCGGCGCTTCTCCCAGCCAGAAGGGCAAGGTGGGCGGCTGGCCGCGCGCGTCCGCGACCCGCACCTGGCCGGATTCGACCTTCAGAATGAGATACGAGGTGTTGCCGAGCTGAAAGATGTCGCCCGGGGTGCTCTCGATCGCGAAGTCCTCGTTCAAGGTGCCGACGAAGGTCTCGGTCGGCTCCATGATGACGCGGTAGTCGCCCAGATCGGGGATCGCCCCGCCGGACGTCAGGGCCGACAACCGGGCGCCGCGGCGGGCGCGCAGGCGGCGATTGACACCGTCGTAATGGACGTAGGCGCCGCGCCGGCCGCGGCGCGTCGTGAAGCCGTCGGCCAGCATGCGCACGACGTCGTCGAACTCCTGCCGGGAGAGATCGCGGTAGGGATAGGCGCGCCGGACCAGCGCAAAGAGAGCATCCTCGTCCCAGTCCTCGCCGGCCACCGTCGCGACCATCTGCTGCGCCAGGATGTCGAGCGGGCGCTCGGGGATGATGAGCCGGTCGAGCTGCCCCTCGCGCGCCGCCCGCAGCAGCGCGGTGCACTCGACGAGGTCGTCGCGGGACAGCGGGAAGAGGCGGCCCTTCGGGACCGCGCCGAGCCGGTGGCCCGAGCGGCCCACGCGCTGCAGCAGCGTCGCGATGGAGCGCGGCGTGGCGATCTGGCATACGAGATCGACCGAGCCGATGTCGATGCCCAGCTCGAGCGACGCCGTGGCCACCAGCGCCTTCAAGGCCCCCTCTTTGAGCCGCGTTTCGGCTTCGAGTCGCTTCTCGCGCGACAGGCTGCCGTGGTGGCTGGTCACGTGCTCGGCGCCGAGTCGCTCGGAGAGGTGCATGGTGAGGCGCTCGCACAACCGGCGCGTGTTAACGAACACGAGCGTGGTGCGGTGCTCCGCGATCAGCTGGGCGAGCCGCTCGTACACTTCCTCCCACACCTCGGCGGCCATCACCGCTTCCAGCGGCGATCCCGGAATCTCGAGCGCCAGATCCATCCGGCGGGCGTGCCCCGAATCGAGGATCACGGGCAGCGGCCGCTCGGTTCCCACCAGGAAGCGCGCGATGTCCTCGATCGGCTTCTGCGTCGCCGAGAGGCCGATGCGCTGCAGCGGGTGGCGCGACAGCGCCGCCAGCCGCTCGAGCGACAGCGCCAGGTGGCTGCCGCGCTTGTCGCGGGCCGCCGCGTGGATCTCGTCCACGATCACGGTGCGCACCCCGCGCAGCATGTCGCGCGCCCGCTCCGAGGTGAGGATCAGGTACAGCGACTCGGGCGTGGTGACGAGAATGTGGGGCGGCTGCTTGATCATCGCCTGTCGGTCCGCCGCCGGCGTGTCGCCGGTGCGCAGCACGACGCGGATGTTCACGGCCGTGCCCGCGGCCGCGAGCCGTTCCTCGATCTGCTGCAACGGCTCGGTCAGGTTCTTCTGGATGTCCGCGGAAAGCGCCTTGAGCGGAGACACGTAGACCACTTGTGTCTCGTCGCGCAGCGTGCCGGCGAGCCCGTGTCGGACCAACCCATCGACCGCGGCGAGAAACGCGGCGAACGTCTTCCCGGATCCCGTGGGGGCCGCGATGAGAACGTCCCGTCCCGCGGCGATCGCCGGCCAGGCGGTGCGCTGCGGCTCCGTCGGCTCGGAGAACGAGCGCTCGAACCAGCTCTGGACGGCCGGATGAAACCGCGACAGGGTCATGAACGGAAGTTAGGTCAGGGCCCCTGAATCAGGGAGGCGGACTGCCGGGTGGGCGGGAGGTCTCGATCAGGCTCGCATAACACGGGTTGGTACGAATGGGATCGAACGCCGGCAACCCCAGGTCCCGGTACAGGTGCGCCCCACGCGGCTGAATCCGCTCCAGGACACTCAGGGCGCGCGACGGCTCATTGAGCGCGACGAGTGCGGCGGCCACCATCCACGTCTCCACCGAGGGGGCGGTCTCTCGGCCGAGCAACGCCGTCGTCAGGGAATCCACGGTCGCCCGACCCCCCACCAGCAACAGGATCACCGGGCTGACGCGGATGAGAGTCACCCCATCACGTCGCGCCGGTCCCGTCCGCGGGTACGGCGCCCAGCTCGAGACCACGCGCGGCGGCGATCCGCTGAATGGCCTCCCCGATCTTGTTGTTGGGAGTGGACGCGCCCGCGGTCACGCCGATCCGTGCCGGTCCCGACGGCAGCCACGACGCCTGGCGCGCTTCCGTCGTGGTGCCGGCCGGCAGGTGGCGAATGCCGCCCGACTCCGGATCGATGCACAGCGCGTCCTCGATGTGATAGGTCGGGACTTTCCGGGCGCAGATGGCCGCCAGATGCGTCGTGTTGCTCGAGTTGTACCCGCCGATCACCACCATGGCGTCGAGCGGCTCCTCGATCAGGGTGAGCACCGCGTCCTGGCGCTCCTGGGTGGCCGAGCAGATGGTGTCGAACGTGCGAAAGTGATCCGCCAGCGCGGCATCGCCCCAGCGCCGGGTCATGCTGTCGCGCAGCACGGCCGCGATCGCCAGCGATTCGTTGGACAGCATCGTCGTCTGGTTGGCCACGCCGATCTTGACGAGATCGCGATCCGGGTCGAACCCGGAGGATACCGCGTGCGCGAACTGCTCCAAGAGCGCCGCGCGATCCCCCTGGCCCTCGATGTACCGGCACACCACCCGTGCCTCGTCCATGTGGCGCACGATCAGATACCGGCCCCCCGCGTGGCGCGTGACCTGGCTCGCGGTGGCCTTCGTCTCCTCGTGGAAGTACTTGCCGTGGATCACCGCGGTGTACCCGTCCTTCGCGTACGATTCGACCCGCTTCCAGACGTTCAACACCGAGCCGCAGGTCGTGTCCACAAGCACGCAGCCGATGTCGCGCAGCCGGTTGAAATCGTGCACCGTGACACCGAACGCGGGCAGAATCACGACGTCCGCCGCGGTGACGGCGCTGAAATCGAAATCGCCTCCCGCGGAGCGGAACAGGAACTCCACGCCCATGGCGCGCAGTTTCGAGTTGACGTGCGGATTGTGGATGATCTCGCCGACCAGAAAGGTGCGGCGGTCGGGGAACTTGGTGCGGGCCTCGTAGGCGTATTCCACGGCCCGATCGACGCCGTAGCAGAACCCGAATTCCCGGGCCAGCCGGAACGTGAGATCGCCGACCGTCAGCGTATGGTCGTGGGCGCGGATCGCGTCGACGATGCGACTGTGGTAGTCGGAGGTGAGGGCGCCCTCGATCACGTCCTTGAGGCCGAATCCCTTGCGAAAATACGTTTGCTCCACACCTCAATCTAACGGCGCCCCCAGCCCCGCGCGCAGGGCGTCGAGCGCGCGCTGGATCTGCCAGCCATCGCGGAACGTGGCCGGCTCGCCCGCGGGCGCGTTCCCGGCCACGACCCCCGCCAGATCGCGCAGCAAACGCACGAACGAGCGCGCCCACATGTTGTTCACGGCCGTCCGGCCCATCAAGTCGTCCGGGACGCTGATGTCTTCCAGGGGACCGCCTGGCGTGCCGATCTCGAGCTTCGTTTCGCCCGTGAGCAGCAGCGTGCCCTCCGTTCCCGTGATCTGGGTCAGGTGTCCCACCCCGTGATGCGCGACGGAGGACAGGGTGAGCGTCGCTACCACCCCGTCGCCGAGACTCAACACGCCCGCCGACAGCTCGTCCGCCGTCACCGCGCGCGCCACGCCGCCGGCATCGAGGCGCTCACGCCCGAACGTCGCCGTCCGTCCCGCGACCCGCGTCACCTCCCGGCCGGTCCAGAACCGGCACAGGTCGATCAGGTGCGAGCCCACCGCGCCGATGATTCCGCCACCCTGGGCTCCGTCGAACCACCAGGTCCATGGGGCCGCGGCGGTCTGCGGCCGGCCATCCCCGCGCAGGTACGGCTTGAGCGACAGCTCCAGATGCTGCACTTCGCCGATCGCCCCGCTCCGGATGAGATCGCGAATCTTGCGCCGGTTCGGCTCGTAGCGCAGCTCGTGGTCGACCCACGCGATCCGCGATGGCTGCCGCTCGGCGGCTTCGACCGTGCGCCAGGCCTCCGCCGCGTCCATGGCCAGTGGCTTCTCGCACAGCACGTGCTTCCCGGCGTCCAGCGCCGCGATCGCGTAGCGCGCGTGGCTCGGCGGGGTCGAAGAAACGAGGACGAGGTCTACGGAGGGCGATCGCGCCAGCTCGTCGCCTCGATCGAATACGGCGGGGATGGCGAACTCCCGGGCCACCGCTTCGGCATTGGCCCGCTGCCGGCTCGCGATCGCGACCGGTGTGACATCGGGGATCAGTCGCAGCCCGGGGAGCTGGACGCGGCGCGCGAAGCCGGCGCCGATGATGCCGACGCGAAGCGTCACAGCTGGGTGCGGCAGGACGCGGTATCGGGCCCGAGCGTCACCCGTTCCAGCTCTACGGCGGCGGTGCGCTGCGCGGCCACCGCCGTCTCCACACCGCGGCCACGGATCGCCAGCTCGAACGGTGGCGCCGCGCGCGTCACGGTCACGACACCGTCATCCAGCGTCAGGCCGTGCGCCACGTCGCCCACGAGGAACCGCACGGCGGCGATCGCCCCGCGCGGCGCGACCGTGTCGCCGCGCGTCAGCAATGGATAGGACCCGGTGTCCGGCCGTTCTCCGCGCAGCCAGACCAGCACCCCCTGGCCGAACCGCTCGCCGTGGACCAGGAGTCCGGCCCCCCCTCGCTCCGCGCCGCCGCATCGCAGCGCCGTCACCGGGATCTCGAAACGGACGGTGTCGTTCGTTTCGATCAGGGCGATGCGCACGCGCCCGATGCCACCCCGTACCGTGGGGTCGCCGCAGGCGACCGCCAGGGGCACGAGCCACGCCCCGCGCCTCATGCTCCCGGCACTCCGAGCGCCGCGCGCGCCGCCGGCAGGCTCAGCGTGTGCGGGGCCAGCGAGGCGAGCAACCCGGGCGGGATGGCGTGGGGCCGCAGCCCCTGGCGATCGACGCACACGAGCACCATCCACCCGGCCGCGGCGAGCTTCCCCGTGTCCGCGAGCAGGACGTCGAAGTTGAGCGTCATCGACGTGGTGCCGACTTTGCCCACATAGGTGGCGACCCGCAGCCGGTCGTCCAGGCGCGGCGGATGAAAGAACTCGCTGTGCACCACCCGGCGGGGAAGAAACACGTCATAGCGATTGAAGACTTCCTTGTAGGCGAGCCCGCACGAGCGAAACAGCTCGGTCTCGGCGATCTCGAAGAAGCGCACGTAGGAGCCGTAAAAAATGATGCCCGCGAAGTCCACATCGGACCAGCGGACGTACTCTTCGATGATGTAGGGTGTGGGGGCGATGGAGGACATCGCCCGGGGAAACTACGGCCGCCTACGGAGCGGCGCCAGGACGATTCGGCACTTGATACGCGCGCAACCGGCGCCACAGCGTGGTGCGGCTGATTCCCAGACGTCGCGCTGCTTCCGCCAGGCGTCCACCGGTCGCGGACAGGGCCTCCTTGATCGCCGCGCGCTCCAGGTCCGCGAGCGTTCCAGCCGACCCGTTGCCGTCCACCAGAATCGCCTCGCCGATCTTCGTGCCGCCGTCCGTGAGCGGAAGGGCCCGCGCTTCGCGGTTCAGCAAGGTCCGGCGCGGATCCGTGCCGCCGGCGGTCGCGAGCAGTCGCTGCGCGACGGGGTTCGCATACACGAGCTGGCCCCGGGCATCGAACACGGCAATTCCCTGTTCGAGGGATTCCAGCACCGCGCGTCCGAGCGCGTCCATCGGCACCCCTTACCACCCGACCCGGTGAAATGTTTCAGCGGCGCCTGGGACGGCGCCAACCGCGCGCCAGGCGGGCCCGCTCGGTGCGCGGCAGGTCGGATAGCTGGCGGCGCATGTCCTCAATTGAGGCCGCCTGGATCGCCGGTCGCTTGCCGCGAATCACGGTGAACCGCAGTGACCGGTCGAACCCGGGAAGGTCGTCGGGCCGGAGGCGCCGCGCCTGGCCTTCCTTGAGCCGCAGCCGGACCACCGCTCCGTCAGGTTCGACATCGTAGTCGAGCGGAACCCGGTCGCCGTACAGATGAAGCGACGAAGGAAGCGCATCGAGCGCCGCCCGAACGTCGGCCGGAATGAGCGTATCGGGGTCGAGGGTCACGCGACGTGCGATGAAATCGTCCCATCGTTCCACCCCGGCCAGGTGATGGGCCACGATCGCCGCCAGCCGATCCGTCGCCACGGCGCTGAGCGTGCCACCCGACCGGCGCCAGTACTCGCCGCAACGATCCAGCGCGCGCCGCACGGCGCGCTGGTCGGGATGCGCCGTACGACCCTGGAGCAGCCCGGCGACGAGGGCCGTCCGCGCGGCCGCGGCCAGCGCGCCGGGGAACGGGTCGGGCAGCGGATCGACGTCGCGCTCGAGCAGGAACCCGAAGTACTCCACGGTCCGGACCGCCACGAGCCGACCGCGGCCTCCTCCGCGGCGTTCGTCGAACTCGACCGCCGGCGCGCCGCGCCGGGCGTATCGCTGGATCAGCCGCTCGGGAATCTGGGTTCCCTCGATCCCTGCCCGTGGATTCCCGAACCGGTCGGCGAAGTAGCGCAACGTTCCCGCCACCGCCCCCCAGCTGCCGCACACGGATCCACGGGACACGCGGGCCTCGCGGCCGTCGGCCGTGGTTTCGTCGATCACCAGATCGAACGGTTGTATCCGCGCCACGAGATCCTGGAAGGCGGCGAACGCGCGCGCGTCGGCGAGCGGGAGCCGTTCCGGGAGCGGCTGCTCGATCTGCCGGTAGACCGAGGCCGTGCCGAGCGCCACGTCTTCCAACGCCTTGATCAGCACGCCGCGCCACTCCGCCCACCGATCGATCGTCTGGCGGAACAGATGCCGGGGCAGTCCGTACACCTCGCCCAGATACCCGTGCCTGTTTACCGCTTCGGCGAAGACGTTGTACGCCGTGAGGTGATCGCTCCCGGGAATGATCAGACCCTTCAGGTTGCGCGTTTCCCGCGTCATGCGGTGCAGGGAGTCGATGTTGGCGGCGACCGCGACGAGCGGCGTGAGCTCGGCGGGCGCGTGGACCAGCAGCTCGCCCCACGGCCGCTCGACGGGCATCGCCTCGACAGCGCGGCCGTAGGGCGTCAGCCGGTCGTTCTCGACGAGGCCGCGCTCGACCAGCATCCGCGCGGCGGCCCGATACGCCAGGCGATCGAGCGGCACCGGAAGGTCCAGCTCGGTCGCGTCGACGCCCAGCGCGGCGCAAGTGATCGCGACCCGCTCGGCGTCCCCCGCGAGCTGGAACTCGGGTGGGGTGGGGCGCAGCGCCGCGAAGTCGAGGTTGCGGTCGCTCAAGATGATGACCTCGCCCTGGGCGACGCGGCCGTGGACGCGACCCGCCATCTGCAGGATTTCGTTGGCGCCGAGATAGAGACGCGTCAGCACGTTGCGGCCATGATCCACCACGTTGGCATAGCGCGCGTCGTAGATCACGACGGTATCGAGGCCGCGAATATTGAGCGCGGACTGGCCGGCGGCGGTCATGGCGAGCAGAAACGGGCGTTCCACCTCGCCGTCCAGGAAGGGCCGGATCACGCGGATCGGCTCGCCGCCGTGGTAGAACGCCGCGGTCAACGCCGGCCATTGCGCGCCGAGGCGATTGGCCAGCTGTTCCACCTCGGCGCGCGTCGGCACGAAGACCGCCACCCCGCGGCGCTCCTTGAGCACCCGGCGGATGAAGCGCTCGTCCAGAAAATCGCCGGGCTGCAGCGGGATGACCCGCACGCGGGCCGCCCGCGATGGATCGAATGCCGTCGTCTCCAGCACCTCGGCCGATGCGAGATAGCGGGCGTAGAACTCGGGATCGACGGTCGCCGACAGCCAGATGAACCGGCACCCGGCCCGCTTGCCCAGGGCCAGGCACAGCTCGAGCTCGGCCGACGTCTGGTGGATTTCGTCCACCACCAGGGTATCACGCGTGGTGATCAGGTCGTCCTCGAACCAGCGCCGGGCGATGCCGGTCGTGACGATGACGACGTTCCAGGTCGGCGTTTCCGGCGTCGCTTCCCGCTCCCGGTTCACCACGCCGACCCGCAGCGGCACGCCGAGAATCCGCTCCGCGATGGGACGGATCGACAGGGTCTTACCCGTTCCGGTCCCGGCGACGATGCCGAACCCGCGGCCTGACTGCGCCAACCGGCTGACGTCGGCCGCGTGCTCGCGCTCGATCAGCGTGTCGAGGTGCAGCCCCATGGCGAGCTCGATCGTTTCACACGCCGCTCGCGTCGGGGCGATCACGATCACCCGCCCCGTGGCGGGCAGCGCGGTGATGTAGGCGTGCGGATCGGGTGGAAGGGCGTGGTCGCGGGTGGGAGTCTGCGGCACGCGTGAATTCAACCAGCGGAGCCGAAAAAAGCAAACGGCCGAGCGTCGCTCGGCCGTTCGGGCTAGTCCCGGTCGAACCGGTCTCGACGGTATCGCCCGCGTTCGCGATCGAAGTCCTTCCGGAACCGGCGATCGTCGTCCCGCCGGAACCGTCGCGGCTCGACCAGGATCAGGCCGCGCGAGCGGTGCAAGCGCCGCGGGGCCGGCACGACGATGTAGGGGCGATGGGAGTGATACCGATGCGGGGACCGATAGAAGTACGGCCGGTACACCGGACGCAAATGCGGCCTGCCGACGAACACAGAGCCCTCGAAGTAGGGGCGCGGCTCCCCGAACCCGATCGAGACGCTGATGCTGGTTTGGGCCGAGGCTGTACCGGCCGCTAGGAGTCCGAGCGAGCCGATCAGCAATGCGATTCTGTTCATGGACACCTCCGTTTCACGCCCTCGAGAAGAAAGCTCCGTGCCAGCCGGGGAGCCGGGCCATGAATAGACGCTGCAACGAGTTGACCGGGAGGCTGGTCGCCCGAGGTGTCCTCTGCGGCGGTCACACCTGTCCGCAGCGCTAGTCGCCGAAGCTGATCCCGATCTCGCGAGCGGTGGCGATCACGTCGGAATCCATGGCGACACGTTTCGGACGCGACAGGGCCTGGTCGATGGGGACCGGGACGATGGTGGGCGGCTGAAGCGCGACCATCATGCCGAATTGCCGGTCGGCGACGAGCCGGACGGCGGCGGCGCCGAAGCGCAAGCCGAGCAGCCGGTCGAACGTGGTGGGAGTGCCGCCACGCTGCAGGTGCCCCAGGACGAGCGAGCGCGTCTCCTTCCCGGTGGACTGTTCGATGCCCGCGGCGACCTTCTCCGCGACACCACCGAGCCGGCGGCGCTCGGTGTCGAGGTAGCTCTCGGTACCGCCGCGGGGGATGGCGCCCTCGGCCACCACCACGATGCTGAAGTGCCGTCCCTGCGCCTCACGCTGCCGGATCTTGTCGCAGACCTTCGCCAGGTCGTAGGGGATCTCGGGGATGAGAATCACGTCGGCACTGCCGGCAATGCCCGAGTGGAGGGCGATGAATCCCGCATGGCGACCCATGACTTCCACGACCATGACGCGTTCGTGACTCTCCGCGGTGGAGTGGACCTTGTCGATCGCGTCGGTCGCGGTGGACACCGCCGTGTCGAACCCGAACGTCGCGACCGTTCCCCCGACGTCGTTGTCGATGGTCTTGGGGACAGCGACGATCGGGACGCCCTTGCGCAGGAGCTGTTGGGCGATGGCGAGGGTCCCGTCCCCGCCGATCACGATCAAGGCGTCGAGCTCGTACGCGCGGAACGCGGTGACCACATCCTCGGAGCGGTCTCGCTGCTCCCAGCTCCCGTCGGGACGCTGCGCCCGCCAGTTGAAGGGATCACCGCGATTGCTGGTGCCGAGGATGGTCCCACCCGTGTGGGTGATGCCTCGCACCTCGGCCTTTCCCAGCGGGACCAACAAATCCTCGCCCAGCAGCCCGCCAAAGCCGCGCCGCACCCCGACGCACTGCCAGCCCCGGTTCACCGCCGAGAGCACGGCTCCCCGAATGACGGCGTTCAGCCCAGGCGCGTCGCCGCCTCCGGTGGAGAGGGCGATTTTCACTGGTTGGCGCGGGCCTCCCGGAGCAGCTGCACGACTTCGCCCTTCTGGGCGTGGCGTTTCAGCGCTTTCTTGGAGAAGATGCGACGCCCGTTCAGCTCGACCTCGAACGCCCCGCCCGAGGATTCGATGAGCCGGACCTCCATCTCCGGAAAGGCCGCGTGAATCTCGGCCGCCAGACCGGCGGCCCTCGGCTCATAGTTTCAGACGACGCAGAATTCGATGGTGACGCGCATGGCCGGAACGATAGCGGCGCTTGACATGCCGCGCCACACGCCCGAGCTTGCGCGCATCGCATGAGCCCGTCTCTTCGCTTCCGGACGGCGCCCGCATCGCTCGTTCCCGGCGTCGTCGCGCTGGGTGCGCTGCTCGCAGTCGGCGTGGCGTTCGTCGGATACGCGAGCGGCCGACTCTCCACCGGCGGAACATTCCCGCTCGCCCTGCTTGGCCTCGTCGTCGCCGGCGCGCTCACGCGCCGCTTCGGCATCGCGCTGCCGGGCAACGGCTTTTCCTCTTATGTGCTGGGCGTCACGACGCTCGCGGTGCTGGAGCGCGGCTGGGAATTCGCGGCCGTCGTGGCGCCGCTCCTCACCGTGCTGGGCGACGTCGTGTTGCGCCGCCTGCCGTTGCGCCTGGCCGCGACGAACGCCGCGCACCTGACCGCCGGCGCCGCGCTCGCCGGCTTCCTCTACGAGCAACTCGGCGGCGCCACCGGCCCGCTCGCGCTGGAGCCCGACAACATCGGCCCCATCGCCGCTCTGGCCGTGCTCATGATGGTGCTCGTGAACGGCTCGTTCTACCTCGAGCTCACCCTGAATCGGGCCATCGCCTGGGTGGACGCCTGGCTGACCGCTCGATGGGAAACCATCGTGTACACCGCCTCCATCGGTTTCGCCCTGGCGTGGTTCTGGCTGCTCCATTCCTCCCTGCCGCTGGCGCCCGGAATTCTCGTGGGGACGGCCCTGGCGGGAGGCACCGTGGTATCCGCGTACGTGATCCGACTCGGCGTCCGCGCCGACGAGCTGCTGCTCGTGCAACGCCTGGCCCAGACGATCGCGGCCGATATCAACCTCGCCAATACGTTCACCCACATTCAGACCATCACCAGACGGCTGGTGTCCTGGGAGAACATCGGCTTTGCCCGCTTCGACCCGAAACGGCGGGAGATGGAGCTCGTCGCCGATACCGCGATGAAGGACGGGGTCAACGCCACCTTTCGCTTCGACGCCGATGCGGGACTCACCGGGGAAGCGGTGCGCTCGCATCGGCCGGTGGTCGCCCGCAACCTCGGCCGGGGCGACGCGATCACCCCGGGAGGGGAACGGACCGGATCGGAGATTCTGGTTCCGCTGTTTCACGGCGACCAGCTGATCGGACTCTGGAGCATCCGCCATTCCGACCCCTGGATGTACCGCGAATCGGACGCCGACATCCTGAGTCTCGCCGCCCCGCACATTGCCCTCATGCTCGCGCTGGAACGCGCCATCCGGCCCGTGGTGGGCGCGTCGGATCAGGCGGGCCAGTACGTGCAGACCATTACCGCGACGGCGGAGGAGATTCACGCCTCGAGCCAGGAGGTGGCGGCCTCCGCGCAGCGGGCCAGCCAGGGCGCGCGCCAGGCGAAAGGCCTGGTCAGCGTCGCCACGACGGAATCGGGGGAGCTCCAGCGCGGCGCCATGGACGTCGCCGCGGCCGGCGATCAGACGCGTGAAGCCGGCGAGCAGGTGGAGCGTACCGCGGGCCGAGTTCGGGCCGCGACGCAGGAGGCCGTTCGCCGCCTGTCCGATCTGGGGCGCTCGACCGAGGAGGGCGCAACCGAAATGGGTCGGCTGCGGGAGGTGGCGGCCCGAGTGGAGAAGTTCTCCGAGGCGATCGGGTTCGTGGCCAATCAGACGAATCTGCTCGCGCTCAACGCCACTATCGAAGCCGCGCGCGCCGGCTCGCACGGGCATGGCTTCGCCGTCGTGGCCGAAGAAGTCCACAAGCTCGCCGAAGAAGCGGGACGCGAAGCGCGCAATGTCGGGAAGTCCGTTCAGGAAACGCTGCGCGCCTTGGATCGAGCGGCCCAGCTCCTCGAACGCATCCGCGCGGAGCTCGCTTCGGTGGTGGACAACTCGAGTGCGCTGCTCCCGGACCTGGACCGCATCACCGACGTCGCGGCCGGTACGGCCCGCGCGGGCAAGCGCGTGGCCGACGTCGCCCGCGCGACGGCGGACCGGGCATCGCGCATGGCCGAATCCCTGACCCAGGCCCACGAGGGGGCTTCCACCTCGACGGAGGAAGCGGAAACCGTCGCCGCGGCCGCCGCCGAGCAGCTGCGGGCGATCGAGGACCTGGCGCAGGGAGCGAACGAGTTGTCGAGTGTCGCAGAGCGATTGTCGCAGGCGGTAGACTTCATTCGTGGCTCGGACGCACCCCGCTGACTTCACCCCAATGGTGCTGGCCGCCGCGCTCGCGTGCGGCGGCGAGCCGGGCGGCCCGGGACCCTCGACACCACGGATCGACTATGTGGACGGGGCCATCGAGCCCATTCTGGTAGCTCGCGCCGCAGTGGTGATCGAAGGATTCGGATTCGGCGACAGCCAGTCGACAGGCACGATTCGCTTCCCCCGCCTGGGCGGCGGGACCGTGGCGGCCACCGTCGCACCCGGCACGTGGAGCGACCGATCGATCCGCCTCCACGTTCCGGATAGCGCGACCAGCGGCCCCCTCACGGTCACCTCCGCAAGCGGCCGCTCGCTGTCGGCCATCGTGCACGTCCTGCCCCGTGTCTCGTTCAATCCGCTGACGCTGGCGTGGCAAGCGCGCACCGCGTTCCCCCGGGCACCAGTGGGCGTCGCCCTGGCCGCCGCCTCGGGCCCCGCGGCGCTGACCACCACCCTGTACGCGGCGGGCGGCGCGGAGCCGCTGGGGGGCGATTCGGTGATGGTCGCCGATTCGGCGGTGTTCATCGCCCGGACTCTACCCGGTGGAGCGATCGGCCCCTGGAGTCGCCCCAGAGACCTGCCGGCGCCGCGCGCGTTCGCGGCGGCCGCCTTCGCCAATCGATACAACTCGCGCTATGACGGCCGCGCCCTCTTTGTGATCGGCGGCACCGACTCGGCCGGGCGGGCCCGGGCCACCGTGTTTCGTGCGCTGGCGACCAGCGATACCGCGCTGGGAGCGTTTGCCCCGATCGAGCCTTTGCCGGTACCGCTCGCCGGAGCGATCGCCGTCGTCCGGCGCGGCCGCATTTACGTCATGGGCGGTACCGACTCGCTGGGGCGCCCGCAAACGAACGTCTATGTGGGGCGGATCGGACTGGACGCTCACATCGACGGCTGGTATGCCCAACCGCCCCTTTCCGGGCCACGGGCGTACGGCGGCGGCCTCGTACTGGACGACCGGGTGGCGGTGTTCGGGGGAATCCAGGACAGCGTCCGGCTCGGTGGCGGACTGGACGCCGCGCCCCCACGCCTCGCGGCCGCCGATACGGCTCGTGTCAGTCTGACATCGGGGTTCCTCACGGGATCCTGGGCGCCGGCGGGGGCGCCCCTGCAAGAAGGACGGTCACAGTTCGCCACCTTGCCGCTGGGGGATGTGGTAATCGTGGTGGGCGGCGTGTATGGTGGTGCCGGGACGAACGCCGCTGAAACCATCGCCGCGTCGCTCGTTGGGGATTCGCTGGGCGGGTTCGCCGGCCCGGTCGGTACCAACACCATTGCCGGCTCGGGCGGGGGCACGCTCATCGGACCAGCCGGTCTCACGTGGCTGGACGGTGACGGCACGTGGCACGGCGTCGTTCTCGGCGGCATCGATCTCGTTACCCGGCTGCGCTGCGACGGCGTATGGGGGTTTTGATGACGACGAAGCGACTCGTGCTGTCGGTGTTCGCGCTCGCAACGGTGCCCGCACTGGCGGCGCAGCGTCCCCGCGGCGTCGAGGTCGGCGCGTACGGATCGCTCACCTCGTTCACACCACGTTTCGACCTGCGAGCCGGCGTGGGCGGGGGTGGTCGGGTGGCGTACTTCTTCCGGCCGGCGTGGGCGATCGAGATCGAGCTCGGCGCGGAGCGGGCCACCAATCAGGGCGTCACGACGAACACGTCGTTGACGATGGGCGGGGCGCACATCCTCTACAACGTCGGCGACGATCAGCCGACGTGGTACCTGCTGGGGGGATATGCACGACCCCAATTCCGCGGCGTTCCGCCGCGGCGCTTCAGCGACAACGCGGCGGTACTCGGGGTCGGAGGACGGATGTTTCTGATGGACCGGCTGGCGTTGCGCGCCGACTTCCGGGCCCTGTACACGTTCAACTCCCACCTTCCTCCCAGCCGCGGCGCGGGCCATTTCGGGGCCACCGCGGGCCTGTCCTACTTCACGGTCGGCGGCCCGTCGCCCGACGCCGATCGCGACGAGGTTCCGGACGCGCGCGACGCGTGCCCCGACACTCCGCTCGGCGCCACGGTGGACCGCCACGGCTGCCCGTCGGATTCGGATCGGGATAGCCACTTCGACGGGCTCGACCGTTGTCCCGATACGCCGGCCGGCGTGTTCGTGGACTCCGTCGGATGCCCCCTGGATACCGACTCGGACGGCGTGCTCGACGGGATCGACCAGTGCCCCAACACGGCGGCCGGCGTCCCCGTGGACGCGCGCGGCTGCCCCAGGGACGCCGACGGTGACGGCGTCGACGACTCCCGCGATCGCTGTCCGGGAACGCCCGCCGGTGTCGCCGTGGACGCCGCCGGCTGCCCCCGCGACGGCGACCAGGATGGCGTGCCGGACAGCGCCGACCGCTGTCCCGATACGCCAGCCGCGACCGCGGTGGACCCCGCCGGCTGCCCGCTGGTGAAGGACACCGACCGGGACGGAGTGGACGACACCCGCGACAAGTGCCCCAACACGCCGGTGGGAATCGTCGTGGACTCGGTCGGCTGCCAGGTGTTGTTCCGGAGCGAGCGCGAGCCGCTGATTCTCCTCGGTGTGAATTTCGAGACCGGACGCTCGCGGCTGACGGTCTCGTCGTACGACGTCCTCGACCAGGTGGCGGCGTCGTTGGTGGCGCACCCGGAGGTACGCGTGGAAATCGCCGGCTACACCGACAACACCGGCTCGGCGGGAGTCAACCGGCGCTTGTCCGACGCCCGGGCCGTGGCCGTGCGGGCCTATCTCGCTCGCAAGGGCGTCGCACCGGAGCGCATGGTGGCCAGAGGCTATGGTCCGTCCAATCCTGTGGCATCGAATGCGACCGCCGAAGGGCGGGCCGAGAATCGCCGGGTCGAGCTGCATCAGCTGCCCTAGGACGCCGAATGTGTCCCCCGACACTGCGGGGGTTCCTATCTTGCTGGGAGGAGGGGCTCCCGTGCGCGCCATCGTCAGTGCCGGACTGCTCGCGTTAGGTGCCGCGACGACGCTCGCGGCGCAGCGGCGCAACGACCTCGAATTCGGGGTGTTCGGCGCTTACACGCGATTCGACCCCGGGTTCAATCTCGCGAACGGGCTGGGCGGCGGTGCGCGCCTCACCTACTTCCTGACGAACCAGATCGGCCTGGGTGCCGAGGTCGTGTTCGAGCGGGAGCAGGATGTGCCGAGGTCCGTGGGGGCGACCATGGACCCGCTCATCGGCGGCGTCAATCTCGTCGTCCGGCTGCCGGTCGCGGCGTACGTCATCGGCGGCTACTCGCGCATCGATTTCGGCAAGAGCGCCCCCTTCTCGTTCACCGACGGCGGCTTCCACGGCGGGCTCGGCATTCGGTTGCCGGTCGGGAGCAACGTCGGCGTGCTGGTGGAAGGACGGGCCATCTATTCGCCGTCGACCAAGGCGGCGGTCGCCAGCAATCATGCGACGCACCTCCTCGGACTGATCGGGCTGTCGTTCCTGCAATCCGGCTCGGTCCGCCCGACGACGACGCGCGGCCCGCGCGATGCGGACGCGGACGGGGTCCCCGACCGGAACGACGCCTGCCCCAACACGCCGCTCGGAGCCACGGTCGACGTGCGCGGCTGTCCGTCGGACGGGGATCAGGACGGCATCGTCGACGGCCTCGACAAGTGCCCCAGCACCCCGGCCGGCGCGAAGATCGACGGCGTCGGCTGCTCCCTCGATGCCGACCGCGACAACGTGGCGGACGGCCTCGATCAATGCCCCGACACCCCCGCCGGCGCGACCGTGAATACCGTCGGCTGCCCGGCCGATACCGACCGGGACGGCGTTCTGGACGGGCTCGATCAGTGCGCCGACACCCCGCTGGGCGCGACGGTGGATGTCACCGGCTGCCCCAAGGATTCCGACGGCGACAAGGTGTTCGACGGCGTCGACCGGTGCCCCGATACGCCCGCCGGTGCATTGGTGGACCTCACCGGCTGCTCCAGGGATGGCGACAATGACGGGGTCCCGGATGGCCTCGACACGTGCCCGAACACGCCGGTCGGGGTGCGGGTCGACGCCAACGGGTGCCCGGTGGCACGGGATTCCGACGGGGATGGCGTCGAGGACCGGCTGGATCGCTGCCCCGGCACCCCCGCGGGAACGCCGGTGGATCAGGTCGGGTGCATCGTACTGTTTCGCGAAGAGCGCGCGCCAGGCACCCGCCCGACCTTGGTGTTGCGGGGCGTCAATTTCCAGACCGGCCGCTCGGCGTTGACGACGGATTCCTACCGGGTGCTGGATCAGGTCGCGGCCTCGCTCCTGGCCAACCCGGAAATCCGCATTGAAATCGCCGGTTACACGGACAACACCGGTTCGGCGGCCGTGAACAGGCGCTTGTCCTCCGCCCGGGCCATCGCGGTGCAGTCATATCTCGCCCGCAAGGGTGTTGCCCCATCGCGGATGCTGGCGCGAGGGTATGGACCGGCCAATCCGATGGCGACCAATACCACGGCGGCCGGGCGGGCGCAGAACCGGCGCGTCGAGCTGCACAAGCTGCCGTAAGCGAGACCGCATCCGAGCGCGGCAGTCGCATCAGGTGCGACTGCCGCGTTAGTTTTCCCCTTCCTTGAGCTTGCCCGTGCCGTCGCGCCGGTTGGCGCTCTGCGTGTCGCTCGTGCTGCCCTTCCCTCCCGTGCTCGCGGGCCAGGCGGGGAGAGCGGGAGTCGCGTCGCCACCCATCCCCACACCACGCTCGGTCCTCGGGTTCGATCCGGGTGACGACCGACGCCTCGCGGACTGGCCCACGCTGGTCCGTTACTACCAGGCGCTGGCCCGCGCCAGCGACCGGATCGATTACCGCGAGATCGGCAAGTCGACCCTCGGCGCGCCCATGATCGCGCTGGCGATTTCGTCGCCAGTCAACCTGCGGCGGCTCGACGTGCTGCGCCGTCTGAACGGGCGCCTCGCCGACCCGCGCACCATTCGCTCCCATCAGGATGCGGTCACGGCGCTGCGCGACGGGCGCGCCATGGTGCTGATTACATCCGGCATTCACTCCGACGAGGTGGGGGGCAGCTTGAGCCCCGCGCAGCTCGCCTACCGGCTCGCCACCGACACGAGCGCCGCCACCCGCGCCATACTCGACGCCGTGGTGCTCTGGCTCGTCCCATCGTTGAATCCCGACGGCGTCACCATCGTCGCCAAGTGGTACGCCCGAACGCTCGGTTCGCCTGCCGAAGGCAGCGACCCGCCGGAGCTGTATCACAGCTACGTCGGACACGACAACAATCGCGACTGGTATGCGTTCACTCAGATCGAAACCCGGCTGGTCGTGGACTCGCTGTACAGCGTGTGGCATCCGCAGATCGTGCTCGATTTGCATCAGCAGGGCTCGACGGGCTCGCGGTTGTTCCTGCCGCCCTACCTCGATCCGATCGAGCCGGACGTCGATCCCCTGCTGGTCGAAGGCGGCAATGCGCTGGGACAGTCGATCGCCTGGGAGCTCAGCGGGCAGGGAAAGACCGGGATCTCCGTCAACGCGATCTACGACGCCTGGACTCCGGCCCGCGCCTACGCCCACTACCACGGCGCCGTCCGGATCCTGGCGGAGGCCGCGAGCGCCGACCTGGCCAGCCCGGTGCAAGTGCCGTTCGACCGGCTGCAGTCCACCGCGCGCGGATTCAATCCGCGCGAGCGGTCGTGGAATTTCGCGATGCCCTGGCCCGGCGGCCGCTGGAGCCTGCGCGACATTCTTTCCTATCAGACCGACGCGTCGTACGCCCTGCTCCAGCACGCGGCGCGCTATCGGGACCGCTGGCTCGCGAATTTCCTCTCCGTCGGCTGGCGCGCCGTGCGCGGGTGGCGGGGCTGGCCGTGGGCGTACGTGATCCCCCGCCAGCAGGATTCGTTGGCCCTGGCGACGCTGCTCGGGATCCTCGCGCGCGGCCAGGTCGCGATCCGCGTGGCGCAGCAGGCGTTTACGACGGGCGGTCATCGCTACCCGTCGGGGACCTACGTCGTCGTGCTGCGCCAACCGTATGCCGCGTTCGCCAAGACGCTGCTGCAGCGGCAGCACTACCCCGATCGCCGGTTGTATCCGGGCGGCCCCCCCGAGCGGCCGTACGACGTCACCGCGCACACGCTGCCCCTCCTGCTCGGCGTCACAGCAGTGCTCGTCGAAGACTCGATACGCGTGTCGCTCTCGGCGCCGATCGCGCCGCCGCGCGCCACGCCCGGATACGCCGGTTTCGGCAGCGGGGAAGCGCCGCGCATCGGTCTGTACCGCTCCTACCTCGCGCCCATGGACGAGGGTTGGACACGGTGGGTATTCGACACGTGGAAGATCCCGTACGGGTCGGTCGTCGATTCCGTGGCGCGGGCAGGACGGTTGAAGGAGAAGTTCAACGTGCTGGTCCTCCCCGACCAATCCCCCCGCGATATCGCGGAGGGCCTGCCGCAACGACGGTATCCCGCACCGTACGCCGGCGGCCTCGGTCCCGATGGCATTCAGGCGTTGCGCCAGTTCGTGACGGATGGAGGAACGCTGGTCGCGCTGAACGATGCGAGCCGCTTCGTGATCCAGGCCCTGTTGTTGCCGGTGCGCAACGTGCTCGAGGGAGTGCCGGCCGAGGACTTTTACGCGCCGGGATCGATCTTCCGCATCATGATCGATCAGAGTCACCCGATTGCCCGCGGCCTCGGCGCGGAAACGGCGGCCTGGTTCGAGGATGGGCCGGCGTTCGACGTGCTCGATTCGACGCAGGTTCGCGTCGTCGCCCGCTACCCGGACGACCCGCGCGATGTCCTGTTGTCCGGCTGGGTGCGGCACCCCGAGCGGGTGGCCGGCCGGGCGGCGCTGCTGGAGGTGCGGGTGGGTTCCGGCCGCGTCATCCTCTTCGGCTTCCGCCCCCAATACCGGGGTCAGAGCCTCGCGACTTATCCCTTGCTGTTCAACAGCTTGCAACTGCCCTAGTTGTTTGTGATCTAGAACGCTTGTTGTCTCGGGGCCGATTTCCTATGGTGTACGCCCCCGATGCGGTTACGGTCAGTCGTCCTGGTCTCGCTTGGGGCCGCGCTCACTCCGAGTCGCGGCCTTTTTGCGCAGGTCCCGATCCACCGTCTGGTCGCGCAGGCCGACCAGAGCCGCGCGCCGATGACTGTGGAGATCCGCGCCGGCCTGCACCGGGCATATCAGTTCCTGCGGCCCGAAGCGGTGAAGGCGCTCTATGTCAACGCGTGGGCCTTCAGCGGCAGCCGGCTGTGGGAGCTGGTCCGCCTGGTCGATTCCACCGACGTCAATTCACTCGTGGTGGACGTCAAGGACGACACGGGTTGCCTGTTGTACCGCTCCACCGTCGAGACGGCGCGCGCGATCGGTGCCGACCGCTGCGCCCGCAGCAACGACGTGCGGGCCCGGCTCGACACGCTCCACGCCCACGGCATCTATCCGATCGCGCGGATCGTGGTCGCCAAGGACCCGCTGCTGGCCGAGCGCAAGCCGGGCTGGGCGGTGCGCCACAAGGATGGGGGGCTGTGGCGGGATCGGATCGGCAGCGCGTGGGTGGACGCCTACAACGACTCCGTCTGGGTCTACGCCGCCGAGTTGGCGCACGAGGCCGTCGCCCTGGGATTCGCCGAAGTGCAGTTCGACTACGTGCGGCTCCCCGATGAGCCGCGCGCTCGCATGGCCAAGGCGATTTTCGCGGCGCGGCGCGATGGCGAAACGGCGCGCGAAGCCGTGCGCCGACAGGTCCGCTTGCTCACCAGCATGGTCAAGCCACTCGGCGTACCGGTCACGTTCGACGTCTTCGGCCTGACGGCCTCGGTTACCACCGGGGATCTGGGCATCGGCCAGGTGTGGGAGGATTTCGTCGATGTCGCCGACGTCGTCCTCCCGATGGTGTATCCCAGCCATTACACGCGCGGGGCATTCGGATTTCGCACTCCCAACGCGCACCCCTACAGCGTCGTCCGCCTGGCGCTCGCGGACGCTCTGTCGCGGACTGCAACGGAAAACGCCGCTCAGATTCGCCCCTATCTCCAGGCGTTTACGCTGGGGCGGCGGCGCCCACGCTACACCCCGGCCGAGATCCAGGCTCAGATCCGCGCCACGCGGGATGCCGGGATCCATACCTGGGTGCTGTGGAATCCCCGCAGCGTCTACCAAAGGGCGGCCCTTCCCCCGTATCCTTCGGACGCGGGCCGGCTCCCTGAATCGGGGGGCGAGTAGCCACGACGGCCCTGCCTGACCTCCCGGGAGCGCGTCGTGACCAAGGGGACCGCCGGAATCCTGTTGTTCGCCCTGGCCGCCTGCACCGATAGCGGAACGGCCCCGACCCTCAACGTCATTCCCGTCGCCGAGAAGGCCGCCGTACAGCAGGCGCTCGCCCTTTCCTTCGGCCGTGACAGCCTGTACGCAGCGTTGTCCGGGGTGGTGCTGCCGTTTCTCGATCAAGCCACCCCGGTTCCGAACGGCCCTGGGGACACGACCCGCATCGCGGCTTTTCAGCTCGAGGCCGTGGCCGGTACGCTCACCGGAGGCGTGTCCGGGACGCTTGCCTGGCGCGGTTACCGCGCCGGCAGCGGCACCGTAGACACGGTCATTCTGGTGGTGGGGGCCGGAGCGACGATTCCGGTCGACGATTCGCTGCGCGAGGCGTTCGCCGTGAACCTCCTGGGGTCGGGATCGGCCTGGATCATCGCCCAGGCGCCGGATTCGAGCGTCCAGACGTGGCGCGCGCGGACGGGTGCCCTGCACGTCACCGGCACGACATTCGGCGCCGCGAGCACCGCCGACCTGGGCGGTGGCTTCACCATCTCCCGATCGCGCGGGACCGTGAACGGCGATTACCACACGACGGCGAAGCTGGTTCCGGATTCCGCGACGACGGTCAGCGCGGCCATGGATTTTTCAGCCGGCGTGGAAGGCGTCTTTCTTCGGGTGGAAGGCGCGCCCTGAGCGGGCGCCGGTCACGATGCCGGGACGCCCTCGGGTTGCCACTCGGTAATAAACCCGGCCAGGGCCGATGCCGCGACCGTATATGGATTGGCCAGGTACAGCTGACCCGGACCCGAACGGCCGGGGAAATTGCGGTTAATGGCGCTGATAGTGACCTCGTCCTTGGTGCGCGACACTCCGGGCCCCGCGTTGATGCAGGCGCCGCAGGACGGCTCGAGGAACTGAGCGCCCACCTGGCGGAACACGTCCAGGTAGCCACGCTCCTCGCAGTAGCGCTTCACGTCCTGCGACCCGCACTGAATGAAGAACCGGACCCCCGGGGCGACCCGCTCCCCGCGCTCCGCCGCTTCTTTCAGCACCCGGGCATACATGTCCATGTCTTCCTTCTTGCCGGCCGTGCATGACCCCGCATACGCGATCTCGACGTGGACCCGGCCCGGCAGCTCATCGATGTAGCGGCCGTTGCCCGGATCCCCGGGCAGCGCGACCATGGGCCGGATCGCCGCCGCGTCGATCTCGATGACCTCGCAATACGAGGCATCCGGGTCACTCGCCAGGTCGGCGCACCGCCGCTCCGCGTCCGCGCGGGACAGGCCGCGGTACTCCATCAGGTACGCCACGGTTTGGGCGTCCGGCGCCACATAGCCCGTGAACCCGCCGACCTCGGCCGTCATGTTGGTCATGGTCGCCCGCTCGTCCACGGAGAGCGCTGCGACGGCCGCGCCGGCATACTCCACCAGCTTGCCGATCGCCTGGCCGCTCTTCACGTACGGATGGCGCAGGATCTCGAGCATGAAGTCCTTGGCGGTCACGTTGTCCGGCTTGCGGCCCCGCACCACCACCCGCACCGTTTCCGGCACGGTGACGCGCACGTCCTTGGTGATCCACGAATTGAAGATCGCCGTCGTGCCGACCCCGAACGCGACGCATCCGACGGCGCCCGCGTGCGGCGTATGGGAATCCGAGCCGATGATCACCTGGCCGGGCAACGCATGCGCCTCGAGAATCTTGGAGTGACAGATCGCTTCCGAGCCGTGCACGCCGAGACGCTGCAGCTCGCCGTACAGCTTGATCCCCTGCTTGGCGGCGAAGGCGCGCTGCTTCTTCTCGAGCTCGAGCGCGACGTCCAGGAGCCCCTCCTTGACCCGCTCCGGCGTCATCGCCTCCCCCAGGAACGTGAGGTGATCCCGGAAGAAGAGGACCGACGCCGGGTCGTTGACCCGCTCGTCCTCGCCCACGAGCTGCTCGAAGAAGATCGCCGCCATGGGCGTGACGTACTCATGGCTGAACCGGATGTCGGCGGTGACGAACCCTTCGTCGCCGGGCCGCACCGCCGGAACACCGACCGCTCCGGTGGCGAGATCCGCCACCCAGTGGCGGGCGAGGATCTTCTCCCCCAGGGTCATGGGGCGAGGCGCGGTGGTGGGCGGGGTCACCCGGGTCGCTCCCTGCAGCCGCGCCAGGTTGTACGCGAACAGGCCGCCGTACTCGATGATGCCGCGCGTAATCTCCCCCTCGCCCTGGGTGAACGTGGCGAGCGGGATCTCCGCGCCGCGGCGCAGCGTGTCGAGGATCGAGAAATCGGTCGTGGCGAGCACGCCGAGGTTCTGGCAGTTCTCCTTGTAGATGCGCTCGATGTTCTCCGCCACCACGAGTTGGATGCCGGCGCACAGCTCGGCGTAGGGCGATTGCTCGCGTGAAGAACCCTTGCCCCGCCGCTTGCCGCTCACGGAAGCCACGAACCCACCCCGCTTGACCGACCCGCGAGTGATCGGGAACTCGTCGCCGCATTGCAACCCGAGATAGGGGAATTCGCCGAGCGTCTCGTCGTAGTAGTAGCAGATGTAGGCAGGGGTGATTTCGTCGGTGGAGATATTGTCCCGCAGCTTGATGCCCGGATGCCAGCGGACATCGTCGCCGTTGAGCTGGCGCCGCACCAGCTCGGCGTCTTCCGCCAGCAGCAGGACCCGGCCCTGGAGCCGCACCCGGTCCGGCAGTCGCTGAACGGCGCGCCGCTGCAAGCTGTCGATCATGCGAACAAGATCACCACTTGCCCAGGGGCGATCAAGCACATTTCCTTGTCCTATGTTTTTCTATTGGTTGCTGCTGCAGGCATCCATGCCGGCGGCCCGCGTGGTGCTCAGCGCCACGTTCAAGAGTCCGAGCGTGACGGAGAGCTCGGGCGTGGTGGTGAGTCGGGCGCGGGCGTCGGTGCTGTGGACCCACAATGATTCCGGCGATGGGCCGTATCTGTATGCGACCGATTCGGCGGGCAACGATCACGGAGCCGTCAGGGTGTCGGGCGCGGAGGCCATCGATTGGGAAGATCTCGCTTCCGGGCCGTGCCCCCGCGGTCGCGGACCCTGCATCTACATCGCGGACACCGGCGACAACCTCGAACGCCGCAAGAGCGTCACGCTCTATGCCGTGCCGGAGCCCGAGCCACCGGTCGCGGCGGCGGACACGCAACGGGTGACCGCCGCGGCCAGCGTGGTGTCGCTGCGCTACCCCGATGGCGCGCACGACGTCGAAGCGATCTACGTCTCGCCCCGTGACAGCGCCGTGTACCTCGTGTCCAAGGGGCGCGGGGGATCCGTAGTGCTGTATCGCGTGGCCCGGACGGCGTGGGGCGGAGGCGTCGAGCGCGTCGTCACGGCCGAGCGGCTGCAGACGCTGCCCATCGCACCGAATCGGAGGCTGGGACGCGTGGTCACGGGGGCGGCGGTGCGGGCCGACGGGGCCGTCGTGGCGATACGGACCTATGTCGAGATCTACTTCTTTCGACCGGGCCCGGATGGTCGCCTCCAGGCCTCGCGTCGCCCCGGTTGTTCGATCGCCGGAGTGGACCAAACCGGAGAGGCCATCGCCTTTCGCGACGACTCGACGCTGGTTCTGACGAGTGAAGCCAGCCGAATCGGGCCTGGCACGATCCGCGCTGTCCGGTGCCCGTGCTAGTCGAGCTAACTTCTTTAGTCACAGGAGACTGCGGTCGATCCGGGCGGGGACTGGCTTCAGCAACCCTTCCCCGGTAAGTTTGCGCCCGTTTTCCGGGGCCGCTCGCCGGCATCCAAGACCCGCTGCCAGCGGAGTTCATCGCCTGGAACTTCCCAGTACCCATCGCCTGCCCCTGACTTGGTTGTACGAGGCGGGAAGCCCCTCCATCCAGTATCGGGCGCTCACGGAGGTCGTCCCGGCTCCCGAGCGGGATCCGGAACGCGTCGAAGCGCTCCGCGCCTCGGTGCTGGCAGATCGCGGCGCGCTCGCCATCGCCAGAAAGCAGAAGGATACCGGACTGTGGGGCGCCAACCTGCTCGGCTACGGCGCCTCCAAGGCCTACGGATGGAAGGAAACCGGCACCGTGTTCCAGTACCGCCGGTTGCTGGAGCTCGGATGGACCGCCGACCAGCGGCCCTTCCGGTTGGCGGATCGGTTCCTCTACCGCCTCCTGTCTCGAGACGAAGACCCGGCTCTGCAAGTCGAGTTTCAGCGCGCGGCGAAGACCGATCCGGGGTTGGGATTGTGGGCGCGCAACCTGCATCGGGAGGCGGCCGCCTCGGCGTTGGCTCGGGCCGGTCACGTGGAGGATCCGCGCCTGCGCGGCGCCGCGCACAAGGTCGCGAGCGACATCTCTCTGTACCTCCGCAGCGACCTGGTGGAGAAGCCGTTTCGGAAGCAGTCGGGGAAGACCATCCTCGACCCGCAGGCCACGCCGCCAACCGTTTTCGGCATTGAAATGCTGGCCTTCATGCCGGCAGTGCAGCGGGAGCGAGCCGGGTTCGTGGAACGGCTCGCCACTTACTTCAGCGCACCCGCGCCAAAGCGGGCCTTCTTTATCCTGGCGGGCAGGAAGTTCCTCAAGCCCATCTTCGAGCTGCTCGGGGACCCGCTTCGCGCCGACGCCCAGGGCCATGTTCCGGACGTTCCCTTCGCCGTTTACTGGCTCGAACTGCTCGCGCGACTCGCCATCGTGCGGCAGATTCCCAGCGCGAGCCGGGTGCTGGCCCGGTTGTTCAGCGAGACCGATGAGCAGGGAATCTGGAGCCCGAAGAACCTGCGCGGGCTGCCCAAGACGGCGAGCCCCGTAGTGACCCACTGGTTCCCGCTCGAAGGCCCCGGCAAGAGCCCCGCCCAACGCCAGACCGACATCACGTTCCGGCTGGCGTTGATCGCGCGGCTCATGGGGATTCCCGTCAACGTCGCCTGAAGGGCTTGCAGTTTAGATCACAGCAGTTTAGTAGTAGCAACTATTACTACTCCTCGTATTGACCTCACGCCCTTTGGCTTCACGCCCACCGAGTCGAGCGTTTACGCGACCCTGCTGGGACTCGGTCCCTCCACCGGGTATGTGGTGGCCCGAGCGAGTGGGTTCGCGCGTGCCAATACCTACGCGGCCTTGGAAAGCCTGGTGCGCCGGGGAGCGACGCATCGGGCCGCCGGGCGCCCCGCTCGCTATCGCGCCACGGACCCGGAAGTCCTCCTGGTCCAGCTGGCCGCCGATCACGGGGAGCGTCTCGAGCAGTTGAGTCGGTCATTGGCCAATATCCGGCATCCCGTCGAACCGGTGACGCGGACGCTGGACGGAGCCCGGGCAGTGGCCAATGTGGTGCAACAGCTCGTGGCGCGGGCCGTGCGCCGGGTGGATGGCGTGCTCGCGGCCGAGCTGTGGCACCCCACACTACCGGCTTGGCGCCGGGCGGCGACGCGGGCCACACTCCAGATCCGGATCGCAGGGGAAGCGGCTGACCTGGATGGCGTGACCTTCTCCGCCGCGCCTGCCGAGCACCCGACCCTGTTGCTGGTGGATGGGACACACACACTGCTGGCTGCGCGTGCCGGTGGCACCCTGTCGGGACTGTGGAGCTCCCACCCATTGATCGCCGAACTGGCTGGGATGGTGGTCACCCCGGCATGAACCGCCGTTGGGCTGAGATGACGGCGCTGCTCACGGTGGCCGGGATTGGCGGGTGTCGACAAACCCCGATCCCCGAATGGCAGCGTTATCCGGCCGGGACATCGGTCGCGGCGCGTCTGGTTTCGGTCAATAAGCACGTGCTACGGGTCGTCGACACGGGACGGGGTTCAACGGTCGTGTTGGTGCATGGGCTCGCCGCGTCCATCTATGCATGGCGCTACACCGTGCCGATCCTGGCGGAGGCGGGATTCCGCGTCATTGCCTTCGACAACCTCGGGTTTGGGTACTCCGACAAGCCCGCCCGAGGATACTCGAACGCCGATTACATCGCGCTCCTGATCGGTCTGATGGACACGCTCGGCGTGTCCGATGCCGTCCTGGTGGGGCATTCAATGGGCGGCGCGATCGCCGTGGAAGCCGCATTGGCCGAGCCGAGGCGCGTGACCGGGCTGGTCCTGGTCGATGCCGCGGGGTTCGGGGTGCGGTGGCCCTTGATGCTCACGGTGGCGCGCCGGCCCCTGGTTGGCGCGATCGTCGATCGCTTCCGAGGCCGTGCCGCCACCGGCCGCATCCTGCGCCAGCTGTACGCCGACCCGTCACGCGTCACCGACCAGGACATCGACCAGTACTACGCGCCGCTGGCGGAGCCGGGTGCCGGTCGGGCATTGCGGGGCGTCCTGAGTGAGTACCGGTTCGATACGCTGCGGGACCGGATCGACTCGGTAACAGCCCCCACGCTGGTGATGTGGGGCGGCGAGGATCGCTTGATCCCTCCTGCGGTCGGGCAGGGCGTTGTTGCGAGGCTCCAGCGCGGTGCGTTTGTTCTCGTCCCGGGTGCCGGGCACGTCCTACCGGAAGAGGCCCCAGGGCCGTTCAACCGGACGCTGCTTGCGTTCCTGACGCGCGGGTTGGCCATCCCGCCACACAACGTCGCCTGGGTCGATACCTGGCGGAGCGAGCTGCACTGACCTACTTTTCTCAACCTCCTGGTTGAGGTTCTTGTAAGTTGGAGCCTAAGCTATCTAACCACAGAGCCTTGCGCATCGTAGCCGCAGCCCGGGACGAGTTCGCAACGCGGGGTTATTCCGGTGCGAGAATGGATCGAATCGCCAGGGCCGCCGGTGTGAACAAGCAGCTGCTGTTTTATTACTACCACTCCAAGCGTGGGCTCTTCCAGACCGTGCTGCAGCGGGGCGTGCAGGAGCTGGAAGCCGCGCTTACGAGCCTGCCCAACCCATCGGGTCGCCCACTGCAACGGTTGCGTGACGTCCTGGCCGTGCACTACGACTTTCTATCCGCTCATCCGGATCTGGTGACGCTGCTGGCCCGGTCCGAGCGGGTGGAGGTCGCACCGTTCGCTCCGGCGATCCGGCGCCTGGTGGTACTGCTGGCAGAGGGTCAGGGATTGGGAGAAGTCCGCGACGACCTGGATCCCCATCTCGCCGCCGCCCAGGCGTTGGTCCTGATGGTGGGCTACCTTCGCCTCGAATCGCTGATCGCTGCCAGCGCTCCGCCGCTCGGCGCGGATGAATCGACCTTGCGCGAGCGTTGGAAGCGGACGGCCGTGGATCTCGTCGTGAACGGCGTGAGGGCCTGAGCCTTGAACACTGCACCATTGCTTGCGGCGGCCATCTTCCTGGGCAGCGCGGCACCTGTCCTGGCCCAGTCGACTCCGGACCACCGGGAATGGACTCAGCTATTCAACGGATCCAACCTCGACGGCTGGGACGTCAAAATCACCGGCCGCGACCTTAACGACAATGTCGGGAATACGTTCCGGGTGGAGGACGGCCTTCTCAAGGTTCGCTACGATGGCTACGGTCCGTTCGCGGACCGATTCGGCCACCTGTTCTCCCGTGTGGCCTTCTCGCACTACATCGTGGCGGTGGAGTATCGTTTCGTCGGAGAGCAGGCCACCGGCGGCCCGGACTGGGCCGCGCGCAACAGCGGCATCATGGTGCATTCCCAGTCCGCCCGCAGCATGGCAAGAGATCAGGATTTCCCGATCTCCATCGAGGTGCAGCTGCTCGGGGGCTGGGGCACGGGCGAGCGTCCGACGGCCAACCTGTGCACACCGGGCACCAACGTGGTCATGGGCGACACGCTGGTCACCACGCACTGCATCAACTCCAGCTCCAAAACCTACCACGGTGAGCAGTGGGTCCGCGTCGAGGTGCTCGTGCTCGGCGACTCCCTGATCCGGCACGTCGTGAGTGGGGAGACGGTCCTGGAATACACGAAGCCGCAGATTGGCGGCGGAGTCGTGAATCATTTCGACCCGTCCGTCAAACAGGACGGCCGGCCCTTGACCGAAGGCTACATCGCTCTCCAGAGCGAGAGCCATCCGATCGATTTCCGGAAGGTGGAGCTCCTCAGCCTGGTCGGGTGCATGGACCCGAAGGCGCCCGCCTACCGGTCCTACCACGTCCGGGCCGATCCCGCACGCTGCCGTTAGCGGTCGCCTACTTCTTCGACACCATCTTCGGCTCGATCGGCGCCGGGCCCTCGAAGACGAGCTGACCCGATTCGAAGCGGGCGCCGCGCAGGGCAAGCGACAACACTTCGCCCAAATCCTCGACGAGATGGACGTCCAACGACTTCCGGACGTCGTCGGGAAGATCCTCGAGATCGGCTTCGTTCTCCTTGGGGAGGACGATGGTCCGGATGCCGGCCCGTACCGCGCCGAGAACTTTCTCCTTGACGCCCCCGATGGGCAACACGCGTCCGCTGAGGGTGATCTCCCCCGTCATCGCGATATCGTGGCGCACGGGACGCCGCGAAAGAGCGGATACTACCGACGTCGCCATGGTGACACCGGCCGACGGACCGTCCTTGGGTATCGCTCCAGCCGGGACGTGAACGTGCAGGTCGGTTTCGCCCAGATCCTGCTCGGCGATCCCCAGTCGGGTCGCATGTGATTTCGCGTAGGTGAGGGCGGCACGGGCCGACTCCTTCATGACGTCGCCCAACTGGCCCGTGAGCACCAGCTCGCCTCGCCCCCGCATCACGCTGGTTTCCACGAACATGATGTCGCCACCCACCGGCGTGTAGTACATGCCCGTCGCCACACCCACCTGATCCGCGCCCGCTTTGCGCTCGGGGTGGACCTTGGGACGGCCGAGCAGGTCATCCACGTCCTGCTTGGCGATCGTCACGTGCTGCGCCGTCCCATCCGCGATCGTGCGGGCGACCTTGCGGCCCAGCTTGCCGATCTCGCGCTCCAGCTGGCGGACGCCGGACTCCCGGGTGTAGCTCGAGATGATCTCCGCCAACCCGTCGTCGGTCAGAGTCAGCTGAGTTGCGCTCAACCCGTTCTCGACGAGCTGGCGCGGGATCAGGTACCGCTTCGCGATTTCGAGCTTTTCGCGCTCCGTGTAGCCGGCGAAGTTGACCGTCTCCAGCCGATCGAGAAGCGGCCCGGGAATGTTCTGCAGGAAGTTGGCGGTGGCGATGAACAAGACCTCCGACAGATCGAACGGCACACCGAGATAATGGTCGGTGAAGGAGTCGTTCTGCGCCGGGTCGAGCACCTCGAGCAGGGCCGACGCGGGATCTCCCTGGAACGAGACGCCCAGCTTGTCCACTTCGTCGAGCAGGAACACGGGGTTCTTGGCCCCCGCTTGTTTCATGCCCTGGATGATGCGGCCCGGCATGGCGCCGACGTAGGTACGCCGATGGCCGCGAATGTCGGCCTCGTCGCGCGCGCCGCCAAGGGAAATGCGAACGTAGGGACGTCCCATGGCCCGCGCGATGGACTTGGCGATCGACGTCTTGCCCACGCCCGGCGGACCGACGAAGAGGAGAATCGACCCTTTCGCTTCGGAGTCCCTGGGCAGCCGAGGCTCCGCGGTATCACGCTGGCGCAGCTGCCGGACCGCCAGGAACTCCAGCACCTCGTCTTTGACGTCCTGCAACCCGTAATGGTCCTCCTCGAGAATCGTCGCCGCCCGCCTCAGGTCGAGCGACTCTTCGGCCCGCTTGCCCCACGGCAGCTCGGCGATGGTCTCGAGGTAGGTGCGGATCACCTGACTTTCCATCGATTCGCGGCCCGCACGCTCGAGCCGCGCCAGCTCTCGATCCACTTCCTTCCGGGCCGCGTCCGGCAGGTCGAGCGACGCCAGTCGCTCGCGCAGGTCTTCGACTTCGCCGGCTTCGTTCTCCTCACCCAGCTCCTTGCGGATCGCTTTCATCTGCTCGCGCAGGAACATCTCCCGCTGCCGCTCGCCCAACTCTTCCTGTACCTGGGACTTGATGTCTTCCTGCGCCTCGAGCACGCCGATCTGACGCTGCACGGCGACCAGCACGCGGCGCAGCCGCTCTTCCACGGCCAGTGTTTCGAGCAGGCTCTGACGGTCGGCCGGCTTCAGCTCGAGGTGTCCAGCCACGAGATCGGCGAGCTGGCCGGGGTCCTTGACCCCCTCCAGCACCTGCTTCACGACCTCCTCGGGAAGACCGGACTTTTGCCCCAATTCGGCGGCACGGGTCCGGACCTCGCGATGCAAGCCGAGGTATGACGGATCCTGCTCGTTGAGGGGCGGGAGATCGGGCGCTTCGCGCACGACGGCGTGCAGGTAGCCGTCGGACTCGGTGTAGTGCACCGCGGTGCCGCGACGCTCGCCATGGAGCACCACCTGGATACCATTCAGCCCGCGCTGCACCTGTCCAATGCGCGCCAGGGTCCCCATGGTATACAAGAGGTTCGTCGTCACCTGATCCACGTTTTCGCGCTGCGCCACGGCGAACACGATCTTGTTTTCGGTCTTGAGGACCGCTTCGACGGCGCGCAACGACGACGCTCGGCCGATGCCGATGACGGTGGGCACACCAGGGAACAACACGAGATCCCGCAACGGCAGGACGGGCAACGTCAAACGTTCGGACATTTCCATTCGCTCCAATCGGTGAGGTACGACGCGACCGCGCGAACGCATCGGTCGTGCCACCACGTGAAACACAGACGCGTGCGGGAACGTTCCAGTTGGCACCGCCATTTGGGCACGGACTGACAAAACGCGCCGCCAGCCGTCGGCCTTCAGCAGTCAGCTTGGCGGTTGGCGTGCTAAGTCATGGCGGCTCGACACGTTGCAAGGCTCATCCAACGGGGCTAAATCTATGGCCGTCATGCGATTCAACTTGCAATGACTAGCCCCGATCGGTCGCTGTCCGGCCGGCTGACGCACGCGTTGGGAGGCTCCTACACGCTCGAAGGCGAAATCGGGCGCGGCGGGATGGGCGTGGTGTTTCAGGCCAAGGACCAGCGGCTGAAACGGCAAGTCGCCATCAAGGTGCTGCCGCCCGACCTGGCGTTCCGTGAAGAGGTTCGCCTGCGCTTCCTGCGGGAAGCGGAAACCGCCGCCCGCCTGACCCACCCGAACATCGTCCCCATTCACAGCGTGGGCGAAGGTCCGGATGGGTTGGTCTACTTCGTCATGGCGTTCATCGACGGTGAGCCGTTGTCGGCCCGCCTCAAACGTCGCGGCCGACTGCCCGCCGAGGAGTCCCGTCGCATTCTGGTCGAGACCGCCGATGCCCTCGGCGCCGCCCACGCCCTCGGGATCATCCATCGCGACGTCAAGCCCGACAACATCATGCTCGAGGGCAGCCGTGGCCGCGTGATGGTGACGGACTTCGGCATCGCGAAGGCGTTGTCGTCGTCCACGGCGGGCGGGCTCACGGGAACCGGCGTGGCGATCGGGACCCCGCACTACATGAGCCCCGAGCAGGCCGCGGGCGACCGCGAAATCGATGGTCGTTCGGATCTCTACAGTCTTGGCGTCGTCGGCTACCAGATGTTGGCGGGGGAGCTGCCGTTCCAGGCTCCCACGGTACCGGGGATCTTGATCAAGCAGATCACCGAGTTGGCCCCCTACCTCTCGGACCGGGTTCCCGAGTGTCCCGAGGATCTCGCGGGCTGCGTGATGCGGTGCCTCGAGAAAGAGCCCGATGGTCGCTGGCCCACGGCCGACGCGCTGCGGCGCGCCCTGGAATCACGCACCGCACCCTCGTACCGGCCGGGGCGTTCCTCGGTCGGGGCGAGTCGCCGCAGTCCCGCGGGTCTCCCGCCTCCACTGCCGGCCCTGCCGTCTCCCGGAATCCCGCGCAGTCCCACTGTCCCCCGCCGCGGGCGCTTCAAGAAGGATCTCGCCGCGCGGAATCCCACGGGAGAACCCGAGATCGTCCGCAAGACGCGCGGGAGCTTCGTCTCGTGGGCTTCCGTCAGCGCCGGGCTCATGGTGCTGAACGTGATGACCGGGGGTGGAACGTGGGTGGTTTGGCCGGTCGCGTTATGGGGGGCCTTCGGGGTGCTCCCACAATTCCTGAAGCTGTGGCAGGCGGGCTACTCGTGGAAGGATGTGTTGAACCGACCGGTTGCCGCCGACGCCCATGACGTGCGGCTGGGCATCGCGGCGCCCGGGAAGCCGGGCTCTCTCCAGGCCCCGACCACGGGAGAGTTCGGGCGCCAGGCCGAGCGGGTCCGCCAAGCCCGAACCGACTACGACGCCATCATGCGGGTCGTGGAGCGCCTGCCCAAGTCGGAGCAGAAGATGCTGCCCGACGTGACGGCGACGGCGAATGCCCTCTTGAAGCGCGCCGAAGAGCTGGCCCGAGCGCTGCACGCCTTGAGCGTCGGGGTCGAAGACGGTGCCGTCGAACGCCTGGACGCGCGCCTCGCGGGACTGCGGGGCCAGCCCGATTCACCGCAGCGTCAGCGGCAGCTCAGCCTGCTGGAGCGGCAGCGGCAGACGTTGAGCGATCTCCTGCAGCGCCGCCAACACATCGAGGATCAACTCGAGTCGTGCGTGCTGGCGATGCAGACCATGCGGTTCGATCTGCTGCGCCTCCGGTCGGCGGGCGTGGCGGCGGTGCTCGGCGATCTGACGCAGGCGACGCAACAAGCGCGCGCGCTGTCGCGCGACGTGGACCACGCCATCGAAGCGGCGGGAGAGATCCGGGAAGCGCTGGGCGGCCCGCCCTAGGGACGCTCCGGTTGCACGAGGGCCGCCTCGCGGCGACACCGAGCGACCAGCATCGGCCCATCCTCGCGGCTCAACCCGAAACCCAGAAGGATCAGGAATTGCTCCGCCGCGACCTCGCAGGCGCGCTCGCGCAATGCGGCGATGGCGCGAAATTCGTACAATCGGGCCCAGCCGGGGCGAATCCGGATCGCCTCCACGATCAGGCTGTCCGCCACGAAGGGCGGGCCGTTCAGGGCCATCTGTGCCAGCGGCTCGCTCAGGAGGTCGCGCGGGAACGGCGAGCGCAGGGTGCTGCGCGTGGCCCGCAGCGCCGCCCGCGTTTCCGCTACGACGGTCGGCCACAGGCTGTCGCGCGCGGCGAGTCCCGCCAGGGCCGCGTGCACGCGGCCCGAATCCGCCCCGGCGGCCAGGGCGCGGCGCAGCAGGTCGCGCGCCGGTCCGGCCTGACGCCGGGCGAGCGCGATCGTTCCGGCAAGCAGCAGGGCGCGCCCATCGTTCCCGCGCACCAGGCTCGGGAGCAGGGAGTCGGCCATCGCGGTGTCGCCGCGAATCACGCCGATCGCCGACAGGCTCAGGCGCCACAAGGGTTCGCGGGGTTCGGCGGCACGCGCCGCGCGGACGAAGGGGAGGCCGGCCGGATCGCCGAGCCGGGCCGAGAGCAGGCGAGCCATCCGCATCGGCGCGAGCTGGTCCGCCGCTTCGAACGGGCGTTCAATGGCGGCGAGCGAGTCGATGATGCTGGCAACGCCGCGATAGTCGAGGAAGCGCCTGGCAGCGACGAACTCGAGCTCGGGGCGGTTGTCGGAATTGGCCAGGACGGCACGGCTCTCGAGCGCCTCGGCGCCGTGCTGGCCGAGCACCTGCCGGTCGAAGTAGTCGAGCGGAGTGTCGACGGCGAGGAACTCGTAGCCGTATCGCTTCAGCGCGCCACCCGGCCCGAGCAGCGTCGTCACCCACGCGGTATCGCGGGGAATCGGCCGTCCCGATCCCAGGACCATCACCTCGTACGCCCCACTCGACCACACGGCAACGTGCGGGAATACGCTCCGCACGTTGCGCACGATCCCCGCGACGACGGAGAGCGGGAGCTGGTACAGCTGCACCCACTGGCAGAACACCCCGCCGTCCGAGAGACGCCGGCGGATAATCCGGTAGAACTCGGGCGTGTACAGCGTGGCGACGCCGGCCACCCAGGGATTGCTGGGCTCGGAAACGATCACGTCGAAACGCTCGGAGGAGAGCTGCAGGGCGCTGCGGGCGTCGTCCGCGATGGCTCGCACCGTAGAGCGATGCAACACGTTCTCATTCACGTGCCGGAACAACGGCGCCGCATCCAGCACGGCCGGCTCGAGCTCAACGACGCGCACGCGTTCCATCCCCGGGACTGCCGCGATCACCGCCGTCGTGACTCCGCTGCCGAACCCGATCACCAATGCCGAGCGCGCATCGGGCCGGGCAGCGACCGGCGCGAGACCCAGCATGGTCTGCGTATCCATGTCGCCGTAGTCGGACGCGTCCACCTTGCCGGTGACCTTGAGGGTCCGGCCGACGGCCGATTCCCACACCGACACGGTCGTGTTGCGGCCTTCCACGAAGGAGAGTGGCCTGGCTCCCGCGTGATTCAGGAACGCCCGCCGTTCGGCCGCGGTCGTGAGGCCGCGACCGTAGATCGTCGGGCCCAGGTCGATGAGCCGCGCGTCCCAGCGCGGCGCGGCGATCGCCGCGGCCAGGCCGAGGATGGCGAGCAGCCCGCCGCCGAGGACGCGCACGCGTAACCGCGCGTGTTCCACCGAGCCCTCCGCCACGCCGCGCGCCGCCAGAGCCGCGAGCGCCAAGGCCGCCAGCGCATTGATCACCAACCCGAGCCGCAGGCTGACGTCGCTGCCGAGCCAGGTCACGAGCACGAAACCGGTGAGCGTCGCCCCGACGATGCTGCCCACGGTATTCAACAGATAGGATCGACCGACGTCCGACCCCCGCGCCTCGCCGGGTCGCGCGACGAGGTCGGTCAAGAGCGGGAACGTCATACCCATGCCGACCGCCGGAATCAGGACGACCGCCGCGACGGCGCCGCCCATCAGCGCCAGCCGCGGACCCGCGTCGAGCTCCGGGAGGTGAAACACCCACACGATGTAGGCCGGCAACAGACTGAAGAAGATCAGAATGCTCGCGGCCCCCGCCGCCGTGATTCCCTGCGCCAGGGCCGCGCTGGCAGCCGTCTCGCCCGGGGAGGCACGCTTCCTCGCGACGATGGCGCTGCCGATCCCGATGCCCAGCAGGAAACACAACAGCACCAACGTGAAGGCGTAGGTCGAGCCGCCCACGACCATGACCAGGATCCGCGTCCACGCGATCTCATCGAGCAGGGAAGCGAACGCCGTAAGCGCCAGGAGCACGATGGCGAGCGACCGCATCGCCGGCGGCGTGGAGAACGGCGCCGCGGGCTCCGGATCGGCCGCGACTGGTCCCGGACTCGGCAGGCGGAGCGCGATGAACCCGATCACCAGGTTCACGACGGCGGTGCCCAGGAGACCGGCGCGAATGCCGACGAATTCGATGACGAAGAACCCGGCCAGAGCGGTGCCCGCGCAGGCGCCGAGCGTATTGAGCCCGTACAGGCGGCCGAGCGAGGCGCGAAGCCGGCCGCGGTCGGTGGCGGTGAAGGCGCGCGTCAACACCGGGAGCGTGCCGCCCATCAGCGTCGTGGGAATGAGCAGCACCAGCCCCGCGAGCCCGAAGCGCAGTGCGACGCTGACCCCCGAGCCGGGCGGCAGCCCGCGCGCCAAAGCGATGTACGCTTCCTGGGAGAGCCATAATACGAAGGGCGAAATGAGACCGAACAGGCCGATCAGAATCTCGAACCAGCCGTAGAGCGCCGCCGGGCGCGGGTGCACGTCCGCACGCCGGCCGAAGAGCCAGGCGCCCAGACCGAGGCCGCCCATGTAGGCCGCGACCACCGTGGTCACCGATTGTATGGTGGAGCCGAACGCTTGGTACAGCAGCCGCACCCACAGGAGCTCGTATACGAGCCCGGTGGCTCCCGAAAGAAAGAACAACACGCTGTAGCCGAGGACTGGCCTAGAACGCATGCAGCTCGCGCATGGCGCGCGCGAGATCCTCCACCTGCGGGAGAATGAAGTCCTCGAGGTCGGGAGCGTAGGCCACGAACGTGTCGGTCGAGGCGACCCGCTTCACGGGCGCGTCGAGCCAGGGGAACACCTCGTCGGCCAGGCGGGCGGCGATCTCGGCGCCGAAGCCCCAGGAAAGCGAATCCTCGTAGGCGACGATCACCTTGTTGGTCTTCTGCACCGACGTCGCGACGGTCGCCCAATCGACCGGCGACAGGCTGCGCAGGTCGACGACCTCGACGCTGACGCCCTCCTGATCCTCCAGCTGTTTGGCGGCCACCAGCGACCGCTGGACCACGGCTCCGTACGTGACGACGGTGAGGTCCTTTCCTTCCTTCACGACCCTCGCTTTGCCCAGCGGAATCATGAAGTTGGGGCCCGGGTTGGGCGCCTTGTTGTAGGTCTGGCGATACAGGTGTTTGTGCTCGAGGAACAGGACCGGGTCGTCGCAACGAATCGCCGTCCGCAGCAGCCCGTTGGCGTCCAGGGCGGTGGCGGGGCAGACCACCCGCAGGCCGGGAACCGACGTGAAGATCACGGCGCCGGTTTGGGAGTGGTAGACCGACCCACCCTTCAGATAACCGCCATACGTCACGCGGACGACGACGGGGCAGCTGAACGCGTTGTTGGACCGCCAGCGCATGGTCGCCAGCTCGTTCCGCAGCTGGTGATAGGCGGGCCAGATGTAGTCGAAGAACTGGACCTCGACCACGGGCTTCAGACCCCGGGTGGCGAGTCCGATGGCCCTGCCGACGATGTTCGCTTCCGCCAGCGGCGAGTTGTAGACGCGATGACCGCCGAACTGGCGCTGCAACCCCCAGGTCACTTTGAAGACGCCGCCCTTGCCCTTCACCTCGTTCAGGTACTTCTCCCGGCTCACGTCGGCCACATCCTCGCCGAAGACGAGAATGCGCGGATCGCGCGTCATCTCGTCCTTCATGCAGGCGTTCAGCAGGTCCACCATCGTGGTGGGGTCGCCGGTGAAGTGCGGATCGTCCTCCGTGTCGAATTGCTCCGAGGTGGGGTCGACATCGGGAGAGTAGACGAAGTGCAGCGCCGTTTCGGGGCGCGGCTGCGGCGCGGCCAGGGCCACGTCGGTCGCGACCTGGATCTCCTCGTCAACCTGCTTCTTGATCGCGTCGATCTCCGCGGCCGTCGCGACGCCCTCCGCCAGGAGCCGTTCGGGGAAGGTCACGAGGCAATCCCGCTTGGCGTCGTCCTGGCGCTCCACGGGCGGCCGATAGAGGATCTCGTCGTCGGACAGGGAGTGTGAATACGGGCGGGTCACGTGCGCGTGGACCAGGGCGGGTCCGCGGCGGGCCCGGCAGTGCGCCGCCGCCCGCGACACCGCCGCGTGCGAGGCGACGGGATCGCAGCCATCGACCTCCTCGATCAGGAGGTCGGGGAAGTTGGCGACCAGCGCGGACACGGAGCCGCCGGCCGTCTGGACCTCGATCGGCACGGAGATGGCGTAGCCGTTGTCCTCGATGAGAAACAGCACCGGGAGCTTGAGGTTGCTGGCGGTGTTGAGCGCCTCCCAGAACTCCCCCTCGCTGGTCGTGCCGTCGCCCGCCGAGCAATACACGACCTCGTCGACGGCGGTCGGCTTCTCGGAGATGTCGGCGGCCTGGCTATAGCGCAGCCACGCCTCGGCGCATCCCACGGCCTGCAGGAACTGGGTTCCGGTCGGGCTCGACTGGCTGACGATATTGAGCGCCTGGTGCCCCCAGTGCGACGGCATCTGCCGGCCGCCGGAATTGGGGTCGTCGGCCGCGGCGACGGCCGACAGCAGCATTTCGGTCGGCGTCATGCCGAGGGCGAGGCAGAGCCCGCGATCCCGATAGTACGGGTAGAACCAGTCGGAGCCGGGTCGGAGCACTGTTCCGGCCGCGACCAGCACCGCTTCGTGCCCGGCCCCGGAGATCTGAAAAAAGATCTTGTTCTGCCGCTTCAGCTGGATTTCCTTGTCGTCCAGGCGGCGGGACAAGAGCATCAGGCGATAGATGTCGAGCAGCTCGGCCTTGGCGAGCGGACGGGCAGGACGCGCCTCGGCACGAGGGCGGGTACGGGCGGGCATGCTCCAAAATAGCCTAGCGGTGCGGCGCTGCCAAAAGCTGAGGTAACCGGGCGAAGTACGGCACCGCGACGGTCGGCCGATACACGAACTCCTCCCGGGCGTCCGCCCCCCATCGCACTTCGGCGACGCGCGCGGCGAGGGCGAATGCCATCCGCGACTGCAGCGCGCTATCGGTCTGGGCGGCCACGCGCAGCCGGGCGCGCACCCGCGCGAGAAACGGCACCAGCAAGCGTGACCGCCACTGCTCGGTTGCCGTCAGCCATTGGGCGCGCGCGGGAGCGGTAGCCGGTAGCGTCATGGCGACGCTGTCCGAGACAGCGTCGTCGAATCCCGAATCGGCCGCGACGCTCCACCACACCGGGAGCGGCGCGGGTCTGGGGAGGACGACGTCCGGGACGATGCCGCCGCCTCCGCGCACCACGCGACCCGCATCCGTCCGGTACTCCGTGAGGGTATCGCTTTCGGCGCCTCCATGTCCCGCCAGGGATCGGTATTGCTCGACCGCCAGACCGCGGTAGCGTCGCTGAATGAAGCGCCCACTCGGGCTGAGCACGTGCCCGATCGTCAGCATCAGGATTTCCCCGCTCGGCGGCACGTAGAAGCCGGTCTGCATGAGCGCCTTCCCGAAGCTGCGCCGGCCGAGCAGCAGCGCCCGGTCATGGTCCTGCAGGGAAGCCGCCAACGCTTCCGCGGCGCTGGCGCTGTGCTCGTCGATCAGCACAATGAGGGGCAGGGTCGCAAACGCCCCGTCCCGCCTGGTCGTGTAGGTCGAATCGACATCCCGCTTCCGTCCCATCGTCCGGAACACCATGGTGCCGCGCGGAAAGAACTCCGCCGCGACTTCGACGGCGGAGGTGACGATCCCGCCGGGATTGCCGCGCAGGTCGAGAATCGCCCGGCGCATGCGCCGGTCCTTGAGGCGATCGAGCGCGTCGTGCACTTCCTGGCCCGCCTTGGAGCCGAACTCCTCCAGCCGGACGAACCCGGTGATGGAATCCACCATGCGAACGACCGACACCGACCTGGGCTGGAGGAAATCGCGCTTCACCGACACCGTCAGGGTGTCGGGTTCGAGACGGGCGCCGCGCTCGAAGCGCAGCCGCACTTTGGATCCCTTTTCGCCGGCGAGACGCAGCTCGAGCGCCCGCACCGGAAGGCCCGCCACCGAGGTGTCGTTGATCATCACGAGCCGGTCGCCCGGCTGGATCCCGGCCTTGGCCGCCGGACTGCGGGGAGTGACTGCGAGGACCGTCACCGCGCTGTCCACCTCCTCCAGCACCAGGCCCGTGACGGCGAGCTGGCCCTTCTCGATCGCGTCCAGCCGCTCGTAGTCGCGCCGCGAATAGAACGCGCTGTGGGGGTCGAGCGCCCGCAGCATGCCGTCGACCGCGGCATGGACCAGCATGGCGTAGGTGACGGAATCCACGTAATTCGCCCGGATGTGGTTGAGCACGCCCGAGAAGGCCTGCAGCTCTTCATACGAAGACCGTTGCTGGGCGGACGCCGGCGGGGGCGGTACCGTGGACAGGACCGCGGCGAACCCGACCGCGCGAGCGATGCTAGCGCAACGACCCGAGCCGCTGTTTCGCATCGGCGACCTGCCGGGCGTAACGCGAAGGGGCGAGGTTCACAAAATCGGTGAACACCGCCCGCGCCTCGGCGCTCTTGTTCAGGTGCTGCAGCACAATCCCCAGGAAATAGCGCGGGCGCGGGTCCCGGGCGTTGGCAGCGACCGCCTCGCGCAGCGCCTGCTCGGCTTCGGACCATCGGTTGCCGCGCGCCAACGTCTGGCCGAGTTCCATGAGCAGGCTGGCGTCATCCGGATTGGCGTTGACGGCGGCGCGCCGTTCGGACACGGCCTGCGGCATCATGCCGTGGCTCTCGTAGATCTGGGCGAGATGTACATGCGCCATATAGAATCCGATGTCGTCCTGAAGCGCCCGCCGGAAGTGATCGATTGCTTCGTTGAACTTGCCCGCGCGCTGGCTCATGACGGCGTAGATATAGCGAAACTCATTGGTCCGGAGCGGCACCCGGAGCGTGGAGTCTCTGGTCGACACCTCCTCGGTTTCGTACCTCGACAGGATCCGCCCGAAATCCCACACCGCGTCGTTGTGTTGACTGTCCTGCGCTGCGGCGAGGCCATGCCAGAACAGCATGTAATTGAGGAGGCGGTTCGGGTGCGCCGTCGCGTCGAGCTCGTTGTAGACGCGCTGGAACCGGATGAACGCTTCGTGATACTTGGCCTGGAAGTAGAGGGTCTGGCCTTCCACGTAATCTTCAATCCAGTCGCCGTACATCAGTCGCAGCGACGCCGGGAACTTGCCAAAGTCCGGGAGCAGGATATACCCCATCCGGACTTCCACGAGCGGATCGATCAGCACGGCCTGGCGGTACATCTGATTGGACTGGATGACCTTGGGGCGCCACGCCTCCGGCACGCGCTGCTCGTACTCTTCCTGCAACAGTTGATCGCGCTGCGCATACGGGAGTCCGGCGAGCGCCATGTAGGCCGCGGCAAAGCGGGGATCCAGACGAATAGCCCGGTGCAGGGCCGAGTCCACGTCCTCCCAGCGCTTCTCGTTCCAGTAGGCCAGCGCGACGTTGTAATGCGCGGCGGCATCGTTCGAGTCCTTGCGCGCCGCCTGTTCGAGATCCGGCAGACTCGCGGGGAGACGGATGCGCTGCGCGACAGCCGGCAGGGCCACGGCGGCAGCCAGCCAGGCAACGAGGACCGTGGTCTTCATGGCATCGAACTTTGCCATCCTTGGCCCTCCCGGACAGGGCGCTTCTGCGACAGGGAAGGGGCGCCGCCGCGACAGACTATCGAGGGGCGCCGCCGTCCCTCAATATTGGGAGATAATATGGACGCCGCCGCCAAACAGACCGTGCTCGGTCATTTTACCTATGGACTCTATGTCGTCACCGTCGCCTCGGGGGGCGAAGAGCACGGCATGACCGCCAACTGGGTGACCCAGGCCGCGTTCGAGCCCCCCATGGTGGTGATCGCCGTCGAGAACACCTCGAAGACCATCGGGATGATCCGCGACGCGCATTACTTCGGGGTGAGCCTGCTGGCCGCGGGACAGCGCGACCTGGCCGGGAAGCTCGGCCGCTCCTCCGATCAGGCGCCACACAAACTCAAGGGGATCCGGACGAAGCCGGCCCCCGCCTCGCAAACACCCGTACTCGCCGACGCCCTCGGCTGGATCGAGTGCCGGGCGATCGCCTCCCTGCCCGCCGGCGATCACACTCTGGTGTTGGGGGAAGTGGTCGAAGCCGGCGTGGAAAACGCCGCCGTACAGCCACTCACACTGCAGGAAGCGGGGCTCAAGTACTCGGGCTGAAGAGCCGTCAGCAGCCGTCAGCCACTGGCGATCAGCCTTTTCGATACACGACCTTCCCGCCAACGATAGTCACCGTAACCCGGGCCGTCGCGAGGGACTCCGGGGCCATGGTGAAGAGGTTGTGGTCCAGCACCACGACGTCGGCGAAGCGCCCGGGCGCGAGCGTGCCCCACTGTTGGTCCGCGAAGACCGCCCATGCGTTCCCCGCCGTATACGCGCGCAGCACTTCGTCCACGGTGATCTTCTGGTCCGGAACCCAGCCGGTCGGGTGCTTGCCATCGAGTGTCCGGCGCGTCACCGCGGCATAGATCCCCCACATCGGATCGAGGGTCGCCACGGTCCAGTCGGAGCCGAACGCGAGCGGCGCTTCGCTATCCAACAGGTCGCGAAACGCGTACGTCGTCTTGATGCGCTCGGGTCCGATGCGCCGCTCGACCCAGCGGCCGTCGTCGATGGCGTGGTAGGGCTGCATGGACGGCACGATGCGCAGCTCGCCGAACCGGGGGATCTCTTCCCGACGCAGGTGCTGTGCGTGCTCCACGCGGAAGCGACGGTCCCGGGTGCCGTGCACCCTGGCCACGCTGTCGAAGATCGACAGCAGCATCGCGTTGGCGCGATCCCCGATCGCGTGGACCGCGACCTGGAGGCCGGCCGAATCGGCGTTGCCGATCCACGTTCGCAGGTCCGCTTCGGAGTTTTGCATCAGGCCGCGGTAGCCCGAGGAGTCGTCGTAGGCGTCGAAGAAAAACGCCGTGCGTGATCCGGCCGAACCGTCCATGAATCCCTTGAGCCCGCCGATCCGTACCCACTCGTCGCCCGGCCCGCTCGCCGCAACCGTATCGGCCACGGCTCGCCAATCGGCGAGCGGCAGAAACAGGGCGACCCGCACCGACATGCGCCCCCCCCCCGCTCGGGCCAGACGACGGTAGCTGGCGAGGTCCGACCACGACGCCGACATGTGGGCGGTGGCGGTGACCCCGAGCGACGCGGCATAGGCGAGCGCGCGCGCCACCGCCGAGTCCTCCTGCTCCGGCGTACGGGCGGTCACCGCCTGACCGACCAACCAGATCGCCTGGTCCTTGAAGATGCCGGTCGGTTCACCAGTCCTGATGTCGTGCAGGATTTCGCCGCCCGCCGGTGTGGGCGTGGTCTTGGTAACGCCGGCCGCGCGCAAGGCGGCGCTGTTCGCCAGTGCCGAGTGCCCGTCGACCCGGCTGAGGAGCACCGGATGGTCGGGGGTCACGGAGTCGATCCACTCGCGACGCGGCAGCGGTTGCCCCGCCCACAGGGTGTGGTCCCAGTCGCCCCCCAGAATCCACTGCCCGGCCGGCATCTGCTGCGCGCGCGCCTTGATGCGGTGGATGAACTCCTGCGGCGTCGCGGCATCCCGCAGATCGAGCGATGCCAGCTGAAAGCCGCCGTCCACGAAGTGGGTGTGGCCATCCGCGAAGCCCGGCAGGACCAGCCCGCCGTGCGCCTCGATCACCGTCGTGTTTGACCCCAGGTAGCGGGCGATCTCCGCGGAGTCTCCGACGGCCAGAATCCTGTCGCCCTTGATCGCGACGCCCCCTGGCCGCCCCTGACCGCTCGTGAGTCCGGTCCAGACCGTGCCGCCCGTGATGACGGTATCGGCCGTTGGACCGCAGGCTGCGAGCACCAGGATACAGAGGGCGGTCGTGTAGGGCGTGGGACGGCGCATGCGAGTGCTCCCGGGATATCAGCGCAGTTTGGCGACGCGGCGGATCGTCTCGATGGCCGCGCGCGGATCGACGGGCGGATTGGCGGGTGGAGCGACGAGGGCGTCTCGAATATCGAGCAGCACTTCCAGCAGGAGCTGCTCGCGCTGGTAGGACGCGTCGAGATCGACCATGCGGCGCTCGTCGTTCGCCGTTTTGGCGCGATCGTAGGCTTCCCGATAGATGGTCTCGAGATTGCCGAGGATGCGCTCACGGGGCCGAGGCATGGCGAGATGCTACCCTTCGACCCGACGGAGCACCAGACCGCTCGGCACCTTCGGGATGAAGTACGTCGACTTGGGGGGCATCACATCCCCCGCATCGGCCACGGCGAACACCTGTTCCACCTTGGTGGGATTCAACAGCACCGCCGCGAGCGCTTTCCCGGCGTGGGCCAGCTTCAGCGCGGCCACGGGGTCGGGCGTGTAAGTCAGTGTCGGAGTCGACTTGCCGGCGGCGAGGATTTCCTGGACGATGAGCCGTTCGACGATGACGACGTCGAGCGAGCGCACCGCGGCCGTGCGTCCGAGCTCCGGCATCGCCGCGAGCGGAGCGTCGGGCCGCAGCACGAGGAGCCGATCGCGCTCCCCGCCCGCGATGGCGACCAGGGCGGCGGTGCGATCCCGACCGGCCTCCGCCAGCACGGCGACCCGGTCGGCGCCGGCGGGCACCGGCGTCACCTCGAAATACCTGCGCCAGCCGGGCTCCAGCGTGGTCACATCGCGCCCCGTGCCGTAGACGACGCGATGCGTCGGCAAGACGACCAGGCCTGCGTCACGGGCCGAGACCACGAAGCCGAGCAAGCGTTGCGCGGCACGGTTTTCAGTGGCATAGGCGACCGCGGTCTCATAGCGGTGGTGACCGTCGGCGATATAGAGCGGTGCTGCGGACAGCGACGCAGTGAGCCGCTCGGCGTCGGGACTCCCGACGCGCCACAATCGGATCTCCACGCCGTCCAGCTCGGCCCGGGCGTCGGGCTGGCGCCCCTCCTCCTCCTCCCCCCCGCCGCCGCTGATGGCTCGCAGCCCGGCCGCCACGGACCCGTCGCCGTCGGGCGCGAGCAGGAAAATGGATTCGAGGTTGGTGCGTGTGGCGCGTAACAGCTCGAGGCGGTCCAGCTTGGGCCCGCGATGGGTCTTCTCGTGCGGCAGGACACGTCGCTGCTCGTACGGCTCCGCCGCCACCGCGGCGAATACGCCGACGCGCGTCCGGCGCTCGCCTCCCGGCGTCGCGAAAGTCTGCGCCACGACGTACACGGCGGGAGCCGAATCCGTCGCGAATACGCCGGCCGCGCGCCACGCCGCCAGCTGATCGGCCGCCGCCAGGTACCGGTTCGCGCCGCTCGCGGCTTCCGGCAGAATCAGATGGACGATATTGTGCGGATCGAGTGCGGCGAACCGGCGTCGCTCCTCCGCGGAGATGACGTCATACGGGGGCGCGAGCAGCCGTGAGAGCGCGCCCGGATCGGCGTAACGCTCTCCAACGAATGGCGTCACCAGCGGCGTGTCGGTGCCCATCTAGCGACGGAGACTCCCGTGGCCTTTCGCGAAGCGCAAGCGGCCGTGGATCGATGGATCAGTCAATATAAGGAAGGCTATTTTGCCCCGCTCGCGATGCTCGCCCGTCTCACCGAAGAAGTCGGCGAGGTGGCGCGCGAGGTCAATCACCGCTTCGGCCAGAAACCGAAGCGACCGGAGGAAGGCGCTGGCGACCTCGCCATCGAGCTGGCGGACGTGCTGTTCGTGACCATTTGTCTGGCGAACTCGCAAGGGATCGATCTCGACGAGGCATTCGACCGGATGATGCGGAAAGTCACGACTCGCGACGCCGATCGCTGGACCAGGAAGGAACGCTGACCTCCTCGAAGATGCGCTCGTACGACCGCAGCCGGTCTTCTTCCACCTCACCGGCCGCGGCCGCCCGCCGCACGCCACAGCCGGGCTCGGCCAGATGCCGGCAATTGTCGAAGCGGCACGTGTCGAGATAGGGTCGAAACTCCGGGAAGCACGCCCCCAGCTCCTCGGGCGCGATCCCCCAGGCGCCCACCTCGCGCATGCCGGGCGTATCCACCACGAACCCGCCGACCGCCAACGGAACGAGCTCGGCGGCGCGGGTGGTATGCGTCCCCGTGCGCCACTTCTCGCTGATGGCCCCGATGCGCAGCTTCAGGCCCGGTTCCAGCGCGTTCAGGAGGCTCGACTTCCCCACCCCGGACGCGCCCGTGAAGACCGTTTCGCGGCCGCGCAGCAGATCCCGTAACGCGGGCAGCCCTTCCGAAGCCTTTACCGAGGTCGCCACGACCTGGTACCCGGCGCGCGCGTAGCGTCGCCCCAGGGTCTTCGCGGGAGTTCGATCCAGCTCCACCTTGTTGACCACCAGCGCCGCGGGCAGGCCGTTCGCCTCGGCGATGACCAGAAACCGGTCGAGCATGCGCGGGTTGGGTTCGGGGTCGCGCGCCGCCACGACGACGACGACCTGGTCGACATTGGCGGCAATGGGCTGGGCGCGCCGCGCGCCGCTCCCGCCGGTGGCCCGCCGCCGCGCCAGCACGCTGCGCCGCGTGTGCACCCGCTCGATGGTGGCGGGGCCGTCGCCGTGCAGCGCCAGCTCTACGATGTCTCCGGCGACCACGCGGTCGTCGTCGGGAAGCTTGAGCCGGCCGCGCAGCACCGCGGTCCGCGCTCCCTCGGGGGTGTGCACCCGAAACCCGGGCCCCACCCGGGCCAGCACCACGCCCGTGATCACGTCTCGCCCGCCGTTCTGCCGGCGCGCGCGATGCAGCGATCGAGATGGATCTTCACCTCCGCCAGCGGCAGGTCGAGCAGCGGCGCGCGGGCGTCGTCCGGGCTCGTCCCGAACGCCAGATACCCGGTTTCGAGGTGGCCCACCGCCCGCTCGCCCTCGCTCGACCAGCGGACGAACAACAATGCGGCGCCGTAGCGCCCGGCGGCGTCGGGATCGTCGTCGACCAGCGTAGCCACGGTATAGGCTTGCCCGTCGGGGCCGCCGAACGCGGGCGGGCGCTTGTGCACCCGCTCATAGCCACCCAGCGTCGCGTCCTCGCTCAACGGCGTCGTAGCGACTCCTTGACCACATTCCCCAGGATGAACCCGATGTTGGCCGGGCGCTCGGCGAGGCGGCGCATGAGGTACGGATACCAGTGGCTGCCGAACGGGACGTACACGCGCAGGTTGTAGCCTGCCGCGCGCAGCTCGTGCTGCAGGTCGCGCCGCACGCCGTAGAGCATCTGGAATTCGAACCGGGACGGATCGATCCCCCGCCCCTTGGCGAAGGCCTTGGCATGGGCGATGATGCGCTCGTCGTGCGTGGCCAGCCCGGGATAGTTGCCCCGATCGAGCAGCCGTTCCAAGCAGGCGACGTAGTTCGCGTCCACGTCCCGTTTGTCGGGAAAGGCCACGTCGTCCGGCTCCTGGTAGGCGCCCTTGCACAGCCGCACCCGGGCGCCGAGCGAGATCAGCGTATCGACGTCCGCCCCGGTGCGCCGCAGGTACGACTGCACCACCGCGCCGGTCGCGTTGCCGAATTCCGGATAGAACGTCCGGACGAACAGGTCCATCGTCCGTTGCGTGTAGGCGGACCCTTCCATGTCGATCCGGACGAATGACCCGCGCTGCTTCGCCCGGCCGATGACGGCCCGCATGTTCTCGATGCAGAGGTCCTCGCCGATGTCGAGTCCCATCTGGGTGAGTTTCACCGACACGTTCGCATCGGCGCCGGTGGCGTGAATGCGGTCGAGGAGCTGCAGATAGATGTCGCGCGCCCCGCGCGCTTCCTGCGGACTGCGCACCGATTCCCCCAGCAGGTCCAGGGTGGCCGAGATGCGCGCGGCGTTCAGGTCGCGCAGCGCCGCCAGAGCGGAATCGACCGTTTCTCCGGCGACGAAGCGCGAGGCGAACCGATTGGCCAGACGGTTGCGGCGGACGAACCGGTTGAGTCGCGGCCGCTCGCTCAGCCACAGCAGGCTGGCGCGCAGCATTACGGGTAGAACCGGGTGCGGGCGCGCGCCTGCTCCACGATGACCTCGCACGGCGTGAAGCGCGGGCCGAGCCGATCCGCCAGCCGCGCCAGATCCGCATAGACGCGGTCGGCCCCGAGCGCGTCGAGATACCGTAGCGGACCGCCGCGGAACGGCGGAAAGCCGAAGCCGAAGATCGCGCCGAGGTCGCCGTCGCGCGGGGTGCGCACAACGCCGTCGCCCAGAGCCCGCGCCGCCTCGTTCAGCATCGCGAGGCACAGACGCTGCACGATCTCCGCGTTGGGAATGCCGCCGTTGGCGTGCACCCCCAACAGCGGGTAGATCGCGGGATCCACGCCGCCTTTCTTGCCCTTCGCATACACGAAGAACCCCTTCCCCGCCTTGCGACCCAGCCGGCCCGCGTGGACCAGCGCGGCGAGCGCCGGCGGCGGAGCGAGTCGTTCACCGAACGCGGCCTGGAGTACGTCCCCGGCGTGCTGGGCCACATCCAGTCCGACCTCGTCGAGCAGCGTGATGGGACCGACCGGGAAGCCAAACTGCACCATGGCGCCGTCGATCTCGGCCGGCCCGACGCCCGAGAGCAGCAGGTGCGCGGCCTCATTCATGTACGGGCCGAGGATGCGATTGATCCAGAATCCCGGCTCGTCCTTCACCACGATCGCGGTCTTGCCCATGCGGCGGCCGAAGGCGACCGCGGTCGCGATGACCTGCGGCGCCGTGCGCGCCGACGGGATCACCTCGAGCAGCGGCATTTTCGGCACCGGCGAGAAGAAGTGCATCCCGATGACCTGCTCCGGCCGTCGCGCCGCTTCGGCGATACGGGCGATCGGGATCGTCGACGTGTTGGATGCGAAGACGGCGCGCTCCGGCAGCACCGCTTCACATTCCTTCAAGACCTGCTGCTTGACGGCCAGCTCTTCGAACACCGCCTCGATCACGAGCTCGGCGCCGCCGAACCCGGCGTAGGTCGTGCCGCCGGACAGGAGCGCCACGAGCCGCGCATGTTCGTACCTGGTGAGGCGGCGGCGTGTGAGACGCTCATCGAGGATGGCCCGGGCGGCGACGATCCCCTTGGCGACCCGGGGGAGATCGGCGTCCTTCACCCGGACGTCCACCCCGGCCTGGGCCACCGCAGTACCCGCGATCCCCGACCCCATGAATCCGGACCCCACGATCGCCAGCCGCTTCACCTCGACCGGCGCGGTCGCATCGGGCGCGCCAAGATCCTTCTTCAAGGCGGTCGTCGCAAAGAAGATCCGGACCAGGTTGCGTGACACGTCGGTGACGGCGAGCTGACCGAACAACTGCGCTTCTCGCTGCAAGCCCGCCCGCACGCCGTGACGGAGGCCGTGGCGGACGGCGTCCAGCGCGGCGAGCGGGGCGGGATAGTTTCCTTTGGTCTGCTCCAGCACCTGCTTGCGCGCGAAGTGAAACACGATGAGGCGACCGAGCGGACTGCGGTCGAGCAGCAGACCGGCGAGCCCCCCCCCCCCCCCCCCCCCCCCCCCCCCCCCCCCCCCCCCCCCCCCCCCCCCCCCCCCCCCCCCCCCCCCCCCCCGCGCCGGCGCCCCCCCGGCGGCCGGGGGCCGCGCCCCGCACCCCC
>Ga0187893_10000376_pt1 | contig 116158 bp, 106 predicted proteins | sample MA1701074metaG_FD_139574 | JGI IMG/M metagenome (GOLD analysis project Ga0187893, IMG submission 139574) | White microbial mat communities from a basaltic lava cave in the Kipuka Kanohina Cave System on the Island of Hawaii, USA - MA170107-4 metaG ...
CTCGTCGCCGACGTTCACCACCTCGCTCGGGTGGTTGACGCGGCCCCAGGACATGTCGGTGATGTGGAGCAGGCCGTCGATGCCGCCCAGGTCCACGAAGGCGCCGTACTCGGTGATGTTCTTCACCACGCCGACCAGGACCTTGCCCTCCTCGAGGGTTCCGAGCGTGTCACGCTTCTTCTCGGCGTTCTCCTCTTCCAGGACCGCCTTGCGGGAGAGCACTATGTTGCCGCGCTTCTTGTTGACCTTGATCACCCGCATGCGCAACTCCTGGCCGCGCAGCACGTCGAGGTTGCGCACGGGGCGCACGTCGACCTGGCTGCCGGGCAGGAACGCGCGCACGCCGATGTCAACGGCGAGGCCGCCCTTCACACGCTCGATCACGCGGCCGGTGACGACGCGGCGCTCCTGGTAGGCGCGCTCCACCTCGTCCCAGACCTTCATCTTCTCGGCTTTTTCCTTGGAAAGGACGATATAGCCTTCCTTGTCCTCGGTCTTCTCCAGGAGCACGTCCACCAAGTCGCCGGGCTTTATCGTGACCTGCCCGGTCTCGTCGCGGAACTCCTCGGCGGCGATCATGCCCTCCGACTTGTACCCGACGTCGACGATGACCTCCGTGGCCGAAACCTGCAACACGACGCCGCGCACCACTTCGCCTTCGGCGAAGTTCTTGAAGCTGACGTCGTACATGTCGAGGAGCCTTTCGTACTCCTCGGGATCGATGGGGGCCTCTACGGCCGACTTCTCAGTTTGCGACATGGACGAGACAGAACCTCCCGGTTCGTTTTGAAATTTTAGACCAGGGCCGACGTCGCCCCTTGGGAGGCTCCGCGCAGCGAGGACTAAGCCGCTGAGTTTAGGTGAGTTATGGACGGGGTGTCAAGCGGGGGGCCAAGGCGTAGAAGCGCACCAGGGCTGCCGCGAGGCCCGCCGCGGTGCTGGGTTCCGCCATCACCCGGACCTCGAGTCCGGCCGCAACCGCCGCAGCCCGGGTGGCCGGCCCGATCACACCCGCCGGCAGCCCTGGGCCGCGTTCGCCGGCCTGGGTCACGAAGCTCTCCACGGCCGAAGGCGAGGCGAAGAGCGCCATGTCGAAGCCTTGATCCAGCGCGGCGGCGAGCGCCTCGGCGGCGCCCGGCGCCGCCACCGTGCGATAGGCGGTCAGCCGTTCCACGTGGGCGCCGGCCGCGCGGAGCGCGGTTTCCAGCGTACCCCGCGCCCGGTCCGAGACCGGGAGCAGCACCCGGCAGCCCGCGATGCCCCGCTCGATCAAGGCGCTCGCGAGGCCACCGGTGCTAAAGTCGTCGGCCGGAACGAGATCGGGCGCGCGGCCCAACGCGTCCTCGACCGCCTGGCGCGTGGCCGGGCCCACCGCTCCGATGCGCGGCCAGCGCGAGCCGGCGGGCGCGCGCGATGCGGCGCTCGCCACGGCGTTCGCGCTGGTGAAGACGACCCAGTCGAACTGGTCCAGGCGGGCCAGCGCAAGAGGGAGCGGCCCCGGGTCCGCGGGCGGCTCGATGGCGATGGCCGGGGCTTCGATCACCTGGGCGCCCGCGGCTCGCAGCAGGTCGCTGAGGCCGCCCACCTGCTCGGCCCGCCGCGTCACGAGGAACCGGCGGCCAGCCAGGGGTCCGCTCATGAGGCGAGGATGGAGCCGGCACCGCGCGCGAGCAGGTCCGACGCGAGTCGGCGGCCCAGCGCGTCGGGGTCGTCCCCCGTGAGGTCGCCCGTCACCGATTGCCTGCCGTCTTCGCTGCCGACGTAGGCGCGCAGCCGAAGCCCGGAGGCGTGGGCCTCGGCGAGCGCGCCCAGCGGGACGTTGCAGCCGCCGCCCAGCGCCCCCAGGAGCGCGCGCTCGGCGCCGACCGCGGCGGCAGTGGCCGCATCGTGGAGCGGCGCGACCGCGGCGTGCAGCCCGGCATCGCCCTGCCGGCACTCGAGCGCGATCGCGCCTTGCCCGGGCGCCGGGAGCAGCACCTCCGTCGGGATCACCTGCGTGATCTCGGCGGCGCGTCCAAGCCGCGTGATGCCGGCGACCGCGAGCAGGATCGCGTCGAACGCGCCCTCCCGCAGGCGGAGGAGGCGCGTGTCCACGTTGCCGCGCAGGTCGGCGAGCACGAGGTCGGGACGCCGCGCGCGGATCTGGGACTGCCGCCTCAGGCTCGTGGTTCCCAGACGGGCGCCGGCCGGAAGCGCGTCGAGGTCCGCGCCGGAACCGGAGACGAGCGCGTCGCGCGGATCCGCACGTTCGAGGAACGCGCACAGCTCGAGCCCGTCGGGAAGCTGGGTCGGCACGTCCTTGAGGCTGTGGACGGCCAGGTCCACCTCACGCGCCAGCAGCGCCTCTTCGATCTCCTTCAGGAAGGCGCCCTTGCCGCCCACCGCCTCGAGGCTGCGGTCCTGGAGCCGGTCGCCGGTCGTCGTGATCGGCACGATCTCGACCGCGTGGCCGAGCGTCGCCAGCCGGTCCCGGACGTGATGCGCCTGCCACAACGCCAGGGCGCTGCCGCGGGTCCCGATGCGGATCGCCGCGTTCACAGGCCGAACAGCTTGCGCACCAGCTCCATGACCTCGGGCGCGCGGCCGTTCTTCGCGACTTCCTTCAGGTGCGCCGTCGGGGGATGCAGCAGCTTGTTCACGATCGCGGTGGTAGCGGCGTCGAGGGCGCGCTCCTGCTCGGCGCTCAGCGGTCCGAGCTGCTTGCGCGCCCGCTCGATCTCCTCGCGGCGGATCGCGTCCGCGCGCTGGCGCAGCGCCACCACCAACGGGACCACGTCCTGCGCCTTCTGCCAGTCCAGGTACGCGCACACCTCGTCCTCCACGATCGACTCGGCCGCGGCGGCCTCCTTGCGCCGCTCGCGCAGGTTGGCCTCCGTCACCGCCTTGAGGTCGTCCAGGTCGTAGAGGAAGACGTCCGGCAGCTCGCGCACCGCCGGGTCCACGTCCCGCGGCACCGCGATGTCGATCAGGAACAGGGGCCGCTTGCGGGTCCGGATCACGGACAGCACGTCTTCGCGCGTGATCACCGCGTGGGGCGCGCCGGTGCTGCTGATCACGATGTCGGCGTGCTGCAGCTCGTGTCGCAGGCTCTCGAAGGGCAGCGCCCGGCCGCCCAGGGCGGCGGCCAGCTCGCCGGCCTTCTCGAAGCTGCGGCCCGCGAGCACGGTCGCCCGCGCGCCGCTCGTCACCAGGTGGCGCGCCGAAAGCTCGCTCATCTTCCCGGCGCCGACGATCAGCACCGCGCGGTCCCGCAGCGAGCCGAAGATCTTCTTCGCCAGCTCCACGGCGACGTAGGACACCGAGACGGCGTTCCTGCCGATGCCGGTCTCGCGGCGCGCCCGCTTGGCCGCCGCGAGCGAGCGGTTCTTGAGCGCGCCCAGGCTCCCGCCCAGGCTCTTCGCCGCCTCCGCGATCTCGTAGGCGTGCTTGACCTGGCCCAGGATCTGCGGCTCGCCGATCACCATGGAGTCCAGGCTGGCCGCGACGCGAAAAGCGTGGCGGATCGCGTCCTCCCCCGCCGTCACGTACAGGTACTTCGCGAGCTCTTGCGGTGTACGCCCGTGCCAGCTCGCCAGGAAGGCGGCCATGGCCTCGGCCACGCCGGGCACGGCGCCGCCCGCGTAGACCTCGACGCGGTTGCAGGTGGACAGGATCATCGCTTCCGAGAGGCCGGCTGCTTCCCGCAGCCGCGACAGCGCCTCGGGCAGCCGCTCTTCGGGAAACGCCAGGGACTCGCGCACGTCCAGGGGTGCCGTCTTGTGGCTCACGCCGATGACGACCAGGGTCACACGGCACCGCCCAGGCCGCGCACGAACGAGAGCGAAAAGAACGTGAACACTACGATCACGAAGCCGGCGATGCCGAGCAGGGCCGCGCGGCGCCCGCCCCAGCCGGAGCGGTGGCGGGCCACCAGGAGAGCCACGTAGATGAACCAGGCCGCGCTGGCGCTCCATTCCTTGGGTGTCGACGTCCACAGCGGGCCGCGGCTCATGTTCCACAGGATGCCGGTCGCGATGGCGAGGGTCAGGAACGCGAAGCCCACCTCGACCGAGCGGCCGCCGATCGTGTCGCAGCGCTCCAGGCTCGGCACCAGGTAGTAGAACGCGCGCGGCGAGCGCGAGCGCAGCTCGCGTTCCTGGATGATGTAGAGCACGCCCATCGTGAAGGCCACGAACAGGGCGCCGTATCCGAGCAGCGCCAGGGTGGTGTGGATCGGGAGGAACAGGCTCTGGAGGATCGGGTCTTCGCGCTCGCTGACCGGCGTGAGGGTGGCCAGGAGCACCAGCACGAAGGCGGTAGGCTGGACCACGAGCCCCAGCACCTCTTCGCGGGTCTGCAGGTACGTGAGCAGGAACGCGAGCACCGTCGTCCAGGCCAGGAACGACGCCGCGTCGCGGAAGCCAACGATCGGAAAGTGCCCGGCCTCGGTCCAGCGTTGCGACAGGGCCGCCGTGTGCATCGCGAACCCGGCCAGCGAGGCGGTGACGTTCCAGCGGTTCAGCAAGGGCCGCCGCGCCACGGCCTGGATCAGCACCGAGAGGGCTCCCGCGGCGTAGAAGGCCAGCGTCAGGAGGAGGTAGACCCGCGAACTCATGCGATCGAAGGAACGTTAGCACGAGGGAAAGGGCGCCCGCGCGGCGCTGGACTTGGTTTTGTCTGCGGGTCGTGCCCGCGTTTGCGGGCGGCGAGGTCGAGGCGGGAATGACGGGTGGGTGTCTTCAGAAGGCGGGAGGCCGCGCGGGCGCCCGTGAATCAGGGGAGGAGCAGGTCCTCCCTGCCGATGGCACAGGGTACGAATCGACTCCAATGCGGCGCCAGGCACCGGCCGCGCCGGTCGCGCAGGCCGTCGGCGACCACGAAGTGCAGCGCGTCGGCGCGCAGCAGGCGCTCCGCGCGCCACACCAGCAGGCAGCCGTCGGCGAGGAGCCAGGCGCTGCCCGGCACCGCGCCGGCATCGTCGTGTACTCGCAGGCTGCACGGCCCCACGCTGTGGGGATCGAGAGGGGTCGAAGCGCGCAGGGCGACCGGTGCGTCGTGGAAGATGCCGGTGGCGCCGTCACCGGGGTCCACGAACAGGATGGCGGGGCCTTCGGCATCGGCCTGGCTCAGCAGGCGCCTCACCACTGCCTCCACACCCCGCCGCGGCAGGTCCAGAACGAGACGCGCGCCGTGGCCGGCGTCACGCGAACGGCGCCCTGTTCGTAGCGCGTCGCGAGGTAGAACGTGCCGGGGCTGGCGCTGCCGTCCGGCGAGAAGGACAGCATGTTCGAGCGGCCGAAGCGGATCGGGTCGGCGGTCGAGAGCGTCCCGCGACCGGGTGGGATCTCGGGCGTGCCTGGAAGGACCCTTACCGCGACCTCCGGCGCTCCGCCCGTGAGGGGGAACGGCCCGGCGACGCGAGGGTCCGTCCCCAGGGCGATCTCGGAGGCGAGTACGCCGTTGCCGTTGGGATCCGCGTAGACGCTGAAGGTCGGCCCCCCCGCCGAGCTCTCGAAGCGGATCGCAGTCTGGCGCCCCGACCGCACGGCGATCGAACGCGCCTTCCGGAACTCGCCCTGGAACTTGCGCGCCGCGCCCTCGAGCTGAGAGTGCACCGAGTAGGCTTTCAGACTTGGGGCGCCCACGGCCAGCAGCACCATGAGCACGGCCATCACCACGACCAGCTCGACGAGACTGAACCCGCGCTCGCGCATGGAATCCCTCCCTCGGGTTGAAAGTGAGGAGGGGGCGGCCGAAGCCGCCCCCATCGCTCGTACCTACTTGGTCGCGGCCTTGCCTGCCTCGCCCAGGGTGAGGTGCGGCTCGAGCTTCGCCAGGTTCTTCTCGCCGATGCCCTTGACGGTCATCAGCTCCTGGACCGACTTGAAGCCGCCGCTCTTCTGGCGCTGCTCGACGATGCGCGTCGCCAGGGTGTCGCCGATGCCGGGCAGCGCGGCGAGCTGCTCCACGCTGGCGCTGTTGATGTTGACCTTGCCCGCGGGGGCCGGAGCCGAGGCGGCGAAGGCCGCGCCCGAGGACGCGAAGAACAGTGCGACGAAGGCGGCGCTCAGCGCGACGATACGCAGGGACTTGTTCATGACTCTCTCCTTTGGTTAAAACCCGGCGCCTTTCCTGCCGTCTCTCCCTCGGAAGGATCGGCGCCGGGCACGCCACACACGCCGGAAGGGAGAGCAACGGCGGTGCCGTGCCCCTGGCACCCCATCGCAGATGCGAAGCAACGCCCACAACGGCAAGGACTTGGGGGCGGTCAGCTCGCGGAGCGGTGCGTCGGCCGAGCTCCTGGACGTGTCAAGCCGATTTGACGCGCAGCACCGTGATCGCCTCGAAGTCGCTGCGCGGCTTCGGGACCGAAGGCGTCAAAAGAACTTGGCTATTCCTCGTCGCCGCCGAAGCGGCGCAGCCAACCAAGGACGTCGTCCTCACGCTCGGGCTTTTCGGACGCGCCCGACTCCCGCCGCTCCGCGAGCTGCCGCTCGAGGGCGTTCCACTCGTGGGCGCGCAACACCGCGGCGCCCAGTGTCTTGACGTAGGAGTACAGCGCCTTGTCGGAGCTGACCACGACGAGGTCCGACGCGCGGGGCGCGCGTTCGACGAGGCGCCGGATCAGCGTGTCCGCGTCCTCGCCGGGGTCTGGAACGCGAACCTGCAGCCCGCCCAGATCCTGGGAAAGGCGATCGGCGCGCAGCGGGCCGCCGTCGAAGACGAGCGTCGCGCGCGCACCCTTGGCGCGGCAGAATGCGGCGACGCGCCTCACCACCTCGCCCCGCCGGTCGTCGCCCGCACGCGGGCCGCCCCAGGATCCCAGCAGGTTGTTGCCGTCGATCAGGTACGGCGCGGGCCTACGCTCCGAGCAGCTTGCGCAGGAAGCCCTTGCTCTCGTCGGCCTTCTTCAGGAAGAGCTGCTCCAGCTCGCCGGCGTCGAGGTAGATGCCTTCGCAGTGCCCGCAGCGGTCGATGGCCACGTTGTCCACGCGCTCTTCCTTGAGGTCGTGGCCGCATTTCGGGCACTTCATGAAGTGGAGGTCGCGCAGCCGGGCGCGCTCGGCCTCGCTCTCCTGCGCAGCCCTTTCCTTCTCCCGTTTCTCGCGCCCTTCACGGGCGGCGTCGAGCAGCTTCTGCTCGTTCTTCAGGAACCAGTCGTCTTCGCGCCGCCGGTCGCTTTCCACCACGGGAGTGGCCTCCATCAACAAGAATCGTCGCGAGTCTAGTCGTCACGCTTCCCTGCTGTCAAAGCCGTGTTAATATGCTGATGGCAAAGGCGATCCAGCCACAAGGCTGACCAGGCTCGGGCCGCCGGGAGGAGGAATGGCGGAAGCGTTTCCCCTGTCGGGCAGCATCGATCCCCGGGCGTTTCCCTTCCTGATCGCCCATCTTCACCGTCAGGGGGCCACGGGCTCGCTCAAGGTCGACGGGCCGTCGTACCAGAAGGCCGTCTACTTCCGGGCGGGACGCGTGCTGTTCGGATCCTCCAACGACCCGAAGGACCAGCTCGGTGCGATCCTCATCGAGAGCGGCCGCATCTCCCCGGAGCAACTGGAGGAGGTCAACGCCAAGGTCGGCCCCGGCAACCCGCTCGCCAAGGTGCTTTCCGACAGCGGCTTCGTGAGCCAGCGCGAGCCGTCCGAGGCCGCGCGCACCAAGGTCGAGCGCATCGTCTCCGACGTCCTCTCCTACGACACGGGCTCCTTCGAGTTCGAGGACGGCGTCCTGCCCAAGGGCGCCGTGGACCTCAAGCTCTCGAGCGAGAAGCTGTTCCTGGCGGCCGTGCGGCGCATCAGCGACCGCAACTTCGTGCTGCGGCACCTGGACGGCATGGACATCGTGCTGTCGGCCGCGGCGGAGATGGAGCGCGTGCAGGCGGCCATCGAGGCGGAAGCCGGCCCCGCGCCACGCCTGTTCGACGGCCGGCGCAGCCTCAAGGACGTCGCCGCCGAGGCGCGCCTCGACGAATTCGAGGCCGCCAAGATCGCTTGCGCGCTGTTGTTCCTGGGCGCCGTGCAGAGGGCCTCGGACGCCGACCTGCTCGACCTGGGAGCCACGGCGCGAGAGGCCGTCGGCCCCGTCGAGGGCTCGACCGACGCCACGATCCTCCTGGGTGACGACTCTCCCGCCCTCGACCTGGGCTTTCCCGCATCGCCGATTCCCGAGCCGGCGCCCGAGCCCGAGCTCGAGACGGTGCCCGAAGCGATCCCGGCGCCGGTGTATTCGGCGCCGGAGCCGGCACCCGAGCCCGAGATCCTGGCTCCGGAGCCGGTCGCCCCGCCGCCTGCGCGCCGAGCGCCCGAACCTCCGACGATCTTGTCCGACGCTCCAACGATGGTGCCGCCTTCTCCCGCGCCGATCCCGTCCATCTCCTTCGAAGAGGAGCCTCCCCCGCCGGTCGCGTCGGCCCCGCCCAGCAAGGAGGACCTCGCCGCGCTCGACGCGCTGTTGAACGCGCGCCACGTGGAGGGGCCGCTGGCGCCGATGGAGAAGCGCGCCGAGCCCAACTGGGAGCCTCACTTCGGACAGGGCGGACGCCGGGGCGCAACGCGGTCCCGCAGGCCGCTCCTGGCGGCCATCGCCGCCGTTGTCCTGGTGGGCGGCGGTGTCGCTGCCTACCTGTTCGTGGTCCCGGGCTTCACGCGCAGCGCGGCCAAACCGCCCGCCACGACGCCGCCCGCTGCTACGCCGGCCGCGACGGTCTCGCCCACGACGTCGGTGGCTTCGGCGCCGGGTCCGACTCCCGCGCTGCCAACCGCCGCGCCCGGCCCTGCCGCGACAGTTGCGGCGGCGCCGACCTCGGCTCCGCGGCCCTTACCCGCGCCCCCGACCACCACGCTGGCCCCCGTGCGCAGCGCGGCTTCGGCCGGGCTCGCCGACGCACGCGACGCCTTCCGGCGCGGCGAATACAGAAACGCCGCACGCAGCTTCGAAGCCAACCTGCGCGCGGCCCGCGGCAGCCACACCGTGCAGATCCTGGTCGCCTGCTCCGACGACACGCTGCAGAAGGCGCAGCAGCAGGTCCAGGCGCCGGAGCTGTTCATCGTCCCGGTCTCCTATCAGGGCAAGAGCTGCTACCGGCTGCTGTGGGGCCTGTTCGACTCGGAGCCGCGCGCACTAGCGGCCGTGGGTCAGGTTCCAGACTACTTCCGCCAGAACGGCGCCAAGCCCAAGGCCGTCAGCTCCACGTCGATCCTGCCCTAGCCCTGCATGCGGCACGTGCGCAAGGTCTTTCTCTTCGTGTCGCTTCTGGCGCCCGGAGCGGGGGCGGACACGATCACGCTCAAGAACGGCCACGTGATCGAGGCCGACCGCACCTGGTACCAGGGCTCCCAGCTTTACTACGAGCGGGGCGGCGCGACCTTCGGGCTGCCCAGGAGCCTGGTGGAGAAGCTGGAGCAGCGCGCGGTCCCCCAGCCAGCGGCGGACCCGGACGTCGAGCGGGCGCGCCAGATGCTCGTGGCCGGCGACCCCGTGGGCGCGACGCGCCGGCTGCGGGCGGCGGTGGCACGCGATCCTCGCAGCCTGCCCGCCTGGCAGGCCCTGGCCGAGACCTGCCTCGCCCTCGGCGACGCGCGCGCCGCGCGCGACGCCGCGCTGCAGGCCGTGCGCCTGGAGCCCCGCAACGCGCGCTCCCAGGCCCTGCTCGGCGATGCCGCCACCGCCATGGGCGACCGCGCTGCCGCCGAGGCGGCCTACCGCCTGAGCCTCGAGCTGGCGGACGACGCCGACGTCCGCAAGAAGCTGGGCGACGTCGGGCCGGCTCCCGCGCAGCCGTCCCGCGGCGCGCAGTTCCGCCTGCAGTACGACGGCGGCGTGAACGAGCCGCTGGGCAGGGCGGTGCTGAAGGCGCTGAGCGAAGCCTACGCGGAGTTCTCGCGCCGGCTGGGCGCGAGCCCGAGCGAGCCCATTGCCGTCGTGCTGCAGACCGGCGAGCGCCTCTCGGAGGCGGGCGTTCCGGAATGGGCCGCCGGCGTCAACGACGGAGGGATCCGCGTGCCGGTGCAGGGCCTCGATGCTCCCTCGCCCCGGCTGCTGCGGGTGCTGCGCCACGAGCTGGCCCACTCCTTCATCGCGGCGCGCACCGGCGGCAACTGCCCGGTCTGGCTGCAGGAAGGCGTGTCGCAGTGGCTCGAGGGCGGCGATCCAGGCCGCGAAGACGCGCGCCTCGCGGCCCTGGCGCCCCAGGGCCGGCTGGCTTCCCTCGTGACCCTGGAGGGCCCCTTCGACGAGCGCAGCCAGGCCGACGCCGAGCTGGCCTATGCCCAGAGCCTGTCGGCCGTGAACTTCATCCTCGTCAACAGCGGCGAGGCCGGCCTGGTGCGGCTGCTCTCGGCCCTCGGGGATCGCATCCCCTCCGAGGAGGCCCTTCCGGTCGCCCTCGCCATGAGCTACCCGGAGCTGCAGAAGGCCTGGACGCAGAGCCTCGTTCGTCGTTGACGGGAGCTGTCAGCTTTCAGCCGGTAGAAGAGCGATACCACTCCACGGTGCGCCTCAAGCCGGTCTCGAAGTCCACGCGCGGGCGGTAGCCCAGCAGCTTGCGAGCCTGGCGGATGTCGGCGAGGCTGTGGCGGATGTCCCCGGCCCTGGGCGCTTCCAGGCGAGCCTTGCTCGTGCCGCCCGTCTCGCGCGCGAGTGCGGCCAGCAGCTGGCGCAGGCTGACGCTGCGCCCGGTGGCGAGGTTGACCGCCTGTCCGCGCAAGCCCGGGGCGCGCAGCGCGCGCAGGTTCCCGTCCACCACGTTGTCGATGTAGGTGAAGTCGCGGGTCTGGCGTCCGTCTCCAAAGATCACCGGCGTGCGCCCTGCGAGCAGCGCGGTCGTGAACAGGCTGATGACACCGCTATAGGGCGAGCCTGGGTCCTGGCGCGGGCCGAACACGTTGAAGTAGCGCAGGGTCAGGGTCTCGAGGCCGTAGAGCTCCGCGAAGATCCGCAGGTAGTGCTCCCCCATCAGCTTGCCCGCGGCGTAGGGCGAGAGCGGGCGCGGCTCGAGGTCCTCGCGTTTCGGGGAGACCTTCGAGTCGCCGTACACCGACGACGAGCCCGCGTAGATGAAGCGCCGCACGTCCGAGCGGCGCGCGGCGTCGAGCATCACCAGCGTGGCGCTGGCGTTGGCCCGGTGCGACAGTTCGGGGTCGGCCACCGAGCGCGCGACGCTGGGGATGGCGGCCTCGTGGTACACGACCTCCATGCCCTTGACGGCCCTTCGCGCCGTGGCGGCATCGGCGCAGTCGCCGCGCAGGATCTCCACGTGGTTGGCCACCGACTTCAGGTTCTGGCGCTTGCCCGCGACGAAGCTGTCCAGCACGCGGACGTCGTGTCCCTTGCGCACCAGCGCACAGACGAGGTGGCTGCCGATGAACCCCCCGCCGCCGGTGACCAGTATCCTCATCGGGCGACAGGGTACATCAGCGGGACGCAACGGCAGTAGGCGTGAAAAGCGTTCGCGGAGCGGATCTGTAAGCCGGATTCTGTCCCCGAGCCCGAGGGCTCGGGGCGGCGACCATTCCTCTAGCCCCGCGGTTGCCCGCGGGGTCCAGCAACCTACCCGAGAGCTTCGGCCGGGCCGGCCTCGAACGCTCCCCTATTCGGTCTTGCTCCGTGCGGGGTTTTCCCTGCCCGTCGTGTCACCACGCCGGCGGTGCGCTCTTACCGCACCTTTTCACCCTTGCCACCCCGGATTGCGCCGGAGTTCGGCGGTGTGTTTTCTGTGGCACTTTCCCTGGGGTCGCCCCCGCTGGCCGTTAGCCAGCGCACTGCCCTTTGGAGTCCGGACTTTCCTCCCCGGCCCCGACGTCGGACCGCGGCGGCCGCCCGATCCGCTCCGCGAACACACCCATTGTAACGCCTATCCGTCCTTCTCCTGGGCAATCCCGTACTGCTCGAGCTTCTTGTACAGGTTCGAGCGCGGCGTGCCGATGGACTGGGCGGTGGCCGAGATGTTCCAGCGGTTTTCGCGCAGCTTCTGGACCAGGAAGGCCCGCTCGGCGCCCTCCTTGAAGTCCTTCAGCGACGCCGCCGCGTCGGGAATGGCCGAAGTGCTCTCGCCCGGCCGGCGCAGCACGCCCTCGATGTGCTCCGCACCGATCTCGTCGCCATCCACCATGATCATCAGGCGCTCGACGCTGTTGCGCAGCTCGCGCACGTTGCCGCGCCAGCCGTGGCGGCGGAAGGCGTCGAGGGCGGCGGGGGTCACGGTCTTGCGCTTGAAGTTGTTCTCGGCGCCGAACTGGGCCAGGAAGTGCTCGACCAGCGGCTCCACGTCCTCGGGGCGCTCGCGCAGCGGCGGGATGCGCACGGGGATCACGGAGAGCCGGAAGAACAGGTCCTCGCGGAACTCGTCGCGCTCGATGGCCGCCTCCAGGTCCTTGTTGGTCGCGGCGATCACGCGCACATCCACCTGCAGCGTGCGCTGGGAGCCGATGCGCTCCACCTCGCCCTCCTGCAGCACCCGCAGCACCTTGGCCTGGGTCTTCAGGGACATGTCGCCGACCTCGTCCAGGAAGATCGTGCCCTGGTGGGCCAGCTCGAACTTGCCGATCTGCTTCTCGGTGGCGCCGGTGAAGGAGCCCTTCTCGTGGCCGAACAGCTCGCTCTCGATCAGGTCCTCGGGGATGGCCGCGCAATTGACCTGGACGAAGGCCTCGTCCTTGCGCAGGCTGTTGCGGTGGATGGCGCGCGCCACCAGCTCCTTGCCCACGCCGCTCTCGCCGGTGATCAGCACGGTGGCGTTCGTGGGCGCCGCGCGCTTGACCGCCTCCCAGACCTTCTCGAGGGACGCGCTCCGGCCGACCATGCGGTAGCGGTCGTCGAAGCTGAGCTTGAGGCGCTGCACCTCCTTCTTCAGCTTGAGCTGTGAGAGCGCGTTGCGCGCCACGAGCAGGATGCGCTCGCGCTCGGGGGGCTTTTCGATGAAGTCGTAGGCGCCGAGCTTGGTGGCCTCGACCGCTGTCTTGACGTTGCCGTGGCCCGACAGGATCACCACGGGCGGCGAGCCCTCGACCTCCTTCAGTCCCTTCAGCACTTCCATGCCGTCCATCTGCGGCATCTTGATGTCCAGGAACACCAGGTCGGGGGCTTCGCGCTCGGCGATCTTGAGGGCCGCTGGGCCATTGGCGGCCAGCACGCAGTCGTAGCCCTCGTACTCGAAGATCATCTTGAGGGTCGAACGGATGGCGTCCTCGTCGTCCACGATCAGGACCTTGGCGCGGCTCACGCCGCCTCCAGGACCAGCTTGACCAGGAACGTGCCGCCGCGCCGATACACCAGCAGGAACGCGGGCTCGCCCGCGGCCAGCTCCTTGAGCGCCGCCTGGTAGCTGGGGACGTCGGGGGTGGGCTTGCGGTTCAGCTCCAGGATCACGTCGCCCTTGGCCAGCGCGTCGAGTCCGGACTGCAGTCCCAGCACGTCGCGCACGAAGACGCCGCGGCCATCGCCGTCCAGGCCGGCGCGCCGCCGCAGGCGCGGGTTCAGATCGGCCACGTCCAGGCCCAGGGCGTCGCCGGCGGCCGGCTCGGCCACGGGGTCCGCCCGGGACGCCGGGGGCGCTTCGTCGGCCGCGCGATCCAGGACCTCGGCTCGCAGCACCAGGTCCTTGCCGGCCCGCACCACGCTGAGCTCGACCGTGCTGCCGGGCACCTTGGCGGCCACCGTGCGGACCAGCTGGTCGCCGTCGTCGATGCGCTGGCCCGAGATGCCGGTGATGACGTCGTAGCGCCGCAGGCCCGCCCTCTCGCCGGCGCGTCCCGGGACCACGTCGAGCACCATGGCGCCGCGCGCGTCCTTGAGGCCGAGCATGCGCTGGAGGTCGGGGTCCAGCTCCTCGAGCTGGATCCCCAGGTAGCCGCGCGCGACGCGCCCGCGCGCGCGCAGCTGCTCCATCACCTCGCGGGCCACGTTGATCGGCACGGCGAAGCCGATGCCCTGGCCCTCGGTGCTGACCGCGGTGTTGATGCCGACCGCGCGTCCCTTGGCGTCGATCAGCGGCCCGCCCGAGTTGCCGGGGTTGATGGCGGCGTCGGTCTGGATGTACGCGTCGAAGGAGGCATTGAAGATCTTGCGGCCCAGGGACGACACCACCCCCGCGGTCACGGTGTGGTCGAAGGAGTAGGGGTTGCCGATCGCGCACACCCAGTCCCCCACCCGCAGCCGGTCCGAGTCGCCCAGGGACACGCTGGGAAGACCGGCGCCCTCGACCTTGATCAGCGCCACGTCGGTGTTGGGGTCGCTGCCGACCAGCCGGGCACGGCGTTCGCTGCGGTCGGTCAGGCGCACGCGGATGCGTTGCGCGTCGCCGACCAGGTGGTGGTTGGTCAGGATGTGGCCCTCGGAATCCACCAGGAAGCCCGAGCCCTCGCCGCGGCGCGGCATGCCGACCGGCGGGGCGCCCTGCACGGCCTCGCGGGCATCGCGGATGCGGTCCACGACCGTGATGTTCACCACGGCCGGGTTCACGAGCGCGACGATGTCCGCGAAGGAAGCCGTGGCGAAGGCGGGCGCAGCCCCGGGCGCGGGCACGCCCAGGCCGCCCCCACCCGCCGCCAGCAGGCCGACCAGTCCGCCCAGCAGCGCGACCAGAGCGAACGAGATCCCGGCCACGACCCGCGACATGCTGTTCAGTATAAGGGCTAGGCCAGGCCCAGCTTCGCCCGGAACGCCGCCTCGTCCCAGATCGTGAGGCCCAGGCTGCGCGCCTTGTCGAGCTTCGCCCCCGCGTCCCCGCCCGCCACCACGACCGACGTCTTCTTCGACACCGACGCGGTCACGCGGCCGCCGCGCGCCTCGATCGCCGCCCTGGCTTCGTCGCGGGTCATCGAAACCAGGCCGCCGGTCAGCACGAACTGCTGGCCCGCGAGGATCTGGCTCATCGGCCCCCCACCCTCCTCGGCCACGCGCAGGCCCGCGGCCTCGAGCCGCGCCAAAAGACCCTGGTTGGCTTCGTCCGAGAACCAGTCGTGGACCGAGCGCGCGACGCTCGGGCCGATCTCGTAGATCGCGTCGATCTCCTCGACACTCGCCTTCTGGATCGCCGGCAGGCTGCGAAAGTGCCCTGCTAGCAGCCTCGCGGCGCGCTCGCCGACGAAGCGGATGCCGAGCCCGAAGAGCAGCCGGCGCAGTTCGCGGCTCTTGCTCGCCTCGATGCCCTGCAGCACGTTGTCGGCCGACTTCTCGGCCATCCGCTCCAGGCCCACGAGCTGCTGACGCCGCTCCCCGAGCGCGTAGAGGTCGGCGAAGTCGCGGACCAGCCCCGACTCGACGAGCTGGCGCGCTAGCACGTCCCCCAGACCCTCGATGTCCATAGCGGTGCGCCCCGCGAAATGCTTCAGGCGCTCCTCCACCTGGGCCGGGCAGGCCGCGTTGAAGCAGCGGCGGTCGGCCTCGCCCTCGGGCCTGCTGGCCAGTGCCCCGCAGGCCGGGCAGGTCTCCGGCGGCCGCCACGCCTCCGCGCCGGCCGGACGCCGGGCCAGCACGACCTCGACCACCTTCGGGATCACGTCGCCGCCCTTCGCGATCACGACCGTGTCGCCCACGCGCACGTCCTTGCGGGCGATCTCCTCCTCGTTGTGGAGGGTGGCGCGGGACACGCTGCTGCCGGCGAGGGGCACGGGCTCCAGGTTCGCAACCGGAGTCAGACGGCCCGTGCGCCCGACCTGCACCGTGATCGCGAGCACCTGGGTCGACGCCTGGCGCGCCGGGTACTTGTACGCGATCGCCCAGCGCGGGAACTTCGACGTCACACCCAGCTCGCGCTGCAGCCCGAAATCGTCCACCTTCACCACCACGCCGTCGATGTCGTACCCGAGGCTGTCGCGCTTCTCGCGCCACTCGTCGCAGTACGCGAGCACGGCGTCGAGGCCGCGGCAGCGCCGCGACGCGGGGTTCGTCTTGAGGCCGAGATCGCGAAGGCGCTCCAGGCTCTCCCACTGGCCCGTGGCGCCCAGCGCTGCGTCGCCGGCGAACGAGTAGAAGTAGATGTCGAGCCCGCGTGCCGCCACGACTTTCGCGTCCAGCGTCTTCATGGTGCCGGCCGCCGCATTGCGCGGGTTCGCGAACAACTCCTCCTCGCGCTCCTCACGCTCGCGGTTGATCGCCTCGAAGCGCGAGCGTGGCAGGTAGACCTCGCCGCGAACCTCGATCGCCGCCGGCGCCTGGCCCGACAGCCGCAGCGGGATGGCGCGGATCGCGCGCACATTCGGCGTCACGTCGTCCCCGCGCACCCCGTCGCCGCGCGTCACGCCGCGCGCCAGCCGGCCCTGCTCGTAGTGGAGCGCCATCGACAGGCCGTCGATCTTGAGCTCGGCTACGTAGTCGATCTCGCGCCGGCCCAGCCCCCGGAAGATGCGCTCCTCGAAGTCGCGCAGCTCGTCGGCGCTGTAGGTGTTGTCGAGGCTCAGCATCGGCACCCGGTGCGTGAAGCTCGGGAACTCGTCCGAGGCTTGCTCGCCCACGCGCTGGGTCGGGCTGTCCGGCGTGACCAGCTCCGGGTGGGCGGTCTCGAGCTCGCGCAGCTCGCGCTCGAGCGCGTCGTAGGCCTGGTCCGAGATCTCGGGGCGGTTCTCCACGTAGTAGAGGCGCTCGTGGCGGCGGATCTCGCCGCGCAGCGCCTCGATGCGCTCGCGGTCCTGCGTGGCTGATGGCTGAGGGCTGATGGCTGAGTGCTACCGCCTGGCGCTAGTGATCCCGCGCCAGGATGAATTCGGGCAGCAGCTCGAGCGCCTCGCGATAGGGCGTGCGCTCGAAGGCCCGCAGGTCGTTGCGCGCCGACTCGGCGTAACGCTCGGCCAGCAGCCGCGCCTCCTCCAGGGCTCCGCTCTCGCGGGCCAGGCGCACGATCTCCTCGGGCCGCACGCGGTCGAAGCCGCGGTCCTCGAGCACCGTCTCGATCTTGGCGCGCACGGCCGGACCGCCGCGGCGCAGCAGGAAGATCGCGGGCAGCGTGAGCTTGCCCTCGCGCAGGTCGTTGGCGACAGGCTTGCCCAGGACCTTCTCGTCGGCCGTGAAGTCGAGCAGGTCGTCCACCATCTGGAAGCAGATCCCCAGGTTCAGGCCGTAGCTGGCGAGCGCCTGCTCCTTCTCTTCGGACACCCCCGCCAGCAGCGCCCCGATCCGCGTACAGGCCGAGAACAGGTGGGCGGTCTTGCGCTTGATGATGTCCAGGTGGTCCGACTCGGCCATGCGCAGGTCGGCGTCGCGCTCGATCTCCAGGATCTCGCCTTCGATCATGCGCAGGGTGACGTCGGAGAGCAGGCGCAGGATCTTCAGGTTGTCCTGGCTCAGCGCCATGGACATCGACTTGGTGTACAGGAAATCGCCCAGCAGCACCGTGACGTCGTTGCCCCAGCGGCTGTTGACGCTGCGCCGGCCCCGGCGCGTGGTGGCCTCGTCGATGATGTCGTCGTGGAGCAGGGTCGCCGTGTGGATGAACTCCACCACCGAGCCCAGCAGGATCGCGCGCTCGCCGCGGTAACCGCAGGCGCGGCAGGCCAGCAGCAACAGCGCCGGGCGCACGCGCTTGCCGCCGCCCTCGCGGAGGTAGCGGCCGATCTCGCCCACCAGCGCGACGTCGGACTGCACCTGCTCCTCGAACAGCGCCTCGACCTTGACCAGGTCGTCCTCGACCAGGGACACGATCTCCTTCAGGTCCAGCAGGCTCTTGCGGGAGACCGGGTTGGTGGAGGCCAAGGCTACCTGTAGTTGGTGAACTGCATGTCGATGCCGAGGTCGCTGCCCTTCAGGACCTGGATCACGGCCTGCAGGTCGTCGCGGTTCTTGCCGGAGATGCGCACCTGGTCGCCCTGGATCGCGGCCTGCACCTTCCGCTTCGTGCCCTTCACGACCTTCACGATCTCCCGTGCCTTCTCCGACGGGATGCCCTTCTGCAGCGAGACCTTCTGGCGCGCGGTGCCGCCCAGCGCCTTGTCGATCTCGCCCCAGCTCAGCGCCTTCAGCGGCACGTTCCGCTTCACCAGGCGCGTCTCGAGCACGTCGCGAACGGCCTTCAGCTTGAAGTCGTCGGAGGAGGTCACGACCAACTCCTCGCCCGACAGCTCGATGTTCGAGCCCGTCCCCTTGAGGTCGAAGCGGTTGACGATCTCCTTCATGGCCTGGGCAATGGCGTTCTTGACCTCTTGCAGGTCCACACTGCTCACGACGTCGAAGGAGCTCTCTGCCATTGGTGGTTGGAGCGCTCGCGGCGCGCGAGCGAAAGCGGCTCTAAGTTGACGGATTCGCCTCGGCTTGTCAAACCCGGAAAAGCCGCTGGAAGTTCGACTTGGCAGCGCTTGCAACGTCGTCGAGCGCCTCGCCTCGCAGCCCAGCGAGCTTGCGGGCCACCTCCACCACGAAGGCCGGCTCGTTGCGCTTGCCGCGATGCGGGGGCGGGGCGAGGAACGGCGCGTCGGTCTCCACCAGCAGTCGATCGGACGGCACCCTGCGGGCGACTTCCTGGACGACCTCGGCGCGCGGGAAGGCCAGGATGCCCGAGAACGAGATACAGAAGCCTAGGGCCAGCGCACGGTCGGCCAGCTCGTGTCCGCCCGTGAAGCAGTGGATCACGCCGCCCACCTCGCGGGCGCCTTCCTCCTCGAGCAGCGCCGCGGTTTCGGCATCGGCCTCGCGGGTGTGGACGATCACCGGCAGGCCGACGTCGCGGGCCAGGCGCACCTGGCGCCGGAACACCTCCACCTGCACGTCCCGGGGCGAATGGTCGTAGTGGTAGTCGAGGCCGATCTCGCCGACGGCGACAATGCGCTTCTCGCGGGCGAGACCGCCCAGTTCGTCCCAGGTCGCATCCGTGGCGAGACGCGCCTCGTGGGGATGCACGCCGGCCGAAGCCGGGAAGCCCAGCGACTCGGCGATTCGCAGAGCGCGCCGCTGGCCCGCGTCTGCGTCGAACTCGCCCACCACCAGCATCTGCTCGACGCCGGCCTCGCGCGCCCGCGCCACCACGGCCTCGCGGTCCGCGTCGAACTGCGGAAGGTCGATGTGGCAGTGGGAGTCGATCAGCGGCACCGCCCCGTGACGTTCAAGCGGGCGACGCAATCGCCAGCTCGAACGGCCGTAGTTCCTGGATCACCCTGTAGTCCCGCTCGTTCTGTGTGATCACCGTGGCTCCAATCGAGCGGGCCGACAGCGCGATCAACACATCGTTGACTATCGAATGACTGGCTCCCAGGTTGTAGCCACGCTCAGCCTGCAAGCGCCGCAGGACCTCGCCTGCCTCGCCGAACACCGCTCGCGACGGCAGCAGCACGCGACCGGCTCGATCGAAGGCGCCCTCCAGCCGCCGCAAAAGCCGCTGGTCGCCCTGCGAGAAGGCCCCCGCGCGCAGCTCCATCAACACTATGGCACTCAGGTACTTCACCGTGTCGCGCCGGAAGAGGATCCCCTCCTGCGCGCCGCGGTTGATCCAGTCGATATATACGTTGGAGTCGACGACCACCCGCCGCATGTCATCCGAAGACCTTCTTGAGCCGCCCCTTCCCTCGGATACCTCGAAGCGCCGCGTCGATCCCGCTCTCGCTCACGACGAGGCTGAGAGCGCGGTCGAGCGTCTCCGTATCCGTCCTCGCTTCGAGAACTTGCTTGGCCTTCTCGAGCTTCCGCTGGTCGATTCGGACGTGCTTGTGACGCAGGGGCGAAGACGCCATGTGATCCTCCATCGCGATGTACATGTTATCAGAGCCCATGTACATGGGGCCAGGCTACCTGAACGTGACCACGCGCGCTCGGGCCAGGCGCTCGAAGTGGGCGCTGATCGCGGCCAGCGAGACGGGCTCGTAGCGTCCCGAAAGGACGTCCCGGATCTCGCCGATCGAGCGCTTGCCGTCGGCGAGGTTGAGCGCTTCGTAGGCGATCAGCTCGGCGTCGTCCGGCAGGCCCGTGACGTCGGAGTCCGCGCCCGATTCGGCGAGGTGATCGTAGTAGTAGACGCCCAGCGGGCCGCGGATCTCGGGGCTGCGGACGGGCACGCGAACGTCGGCCGTAGTCGGCGCGCTAGGCGTGTCCTCCCGTGCCTTGGTCCCCGCCTTAGCCGATGGCCAAAGCGCACGCAAGGTGCGGAGCGCCTCGGCGGACTGCGACGCCGCCTCGCGAACCGCGAGCGCCCCGTCCCGGGGATCATCGGCCAGGGCCTGCCGCAGCCGCGCGCGCGCCATCGCCTCCTGCGCGGCGGCTCGCGAGACGGCCAGCAGACGCGGCGCCTCGCTTTCGGGCAGCGCGGCCAGCGTGTACGCGATCCCGGCCCCCATGTACGCCACGCGTCCGAGCTTGGTCGCGTCGAGGTTCTCCGGCTGGTCCTTGTGGGTGTGGATCGTCACGTCGGGCCAGTCGTGGAAGTAGAGCATCGGGATGCCCCAGCCCGCCGCCTGGAACACGTCGTGGTCGCTGCCCATCTCGACGGGGCGGATATCGCCAAGAAACGGCTCGCGTGACCCGCCCGCGGCGACGAAGCCCATGAACGGATCGCCCCCGCGCTCCGCATGGCGCGCCGAGGCCCCGACGACCTCGTCGAAAAAGGGCCGGGCGATGTCGTTCGCGACGTGGGGCAGCGAGGCGGCCGTCCGGGACAGGTGGAACGTGCCGCGAGTGGTCGCGAGCAGGCCGCCGACCATGTCCATGTGGATGCCGGCGACGATTTGCTGCGCGATCTCCGGGTTGCGGACGAGCCAGGCCTGCGCCCCGGCGATCTCGGGCGTCCAGACGAAGCGGAGCGTGCGTTTCGGCGCAGCCAGCTCGCCGCGCCGGATGGCTGCGCTGAGCGCACGGGCGACCTCCAGGATCGCGGCGCTGCCCGAGGCGTTGTCGTTGGCGCCGGCGGACTGGTGGCACAGGTGCGCGGTCAGCACGATCTCGCCGGCAGCGGCGTCGGAGCCGGGGATCGTCGCCGAGACCACGTCGTAGGTCGCCGGGACCATGCGCGCCTTCACGCGAGCACGCAGCGTGATGCGCTCGCCAGCGCGCAACCGCGTCCGGAAGGACTCGGCCTGGCGCTTCGAGAGCATGAACGCGAAGGCATTCTTCGTCTGGTAGGGCGACAGGTGGCCCCAGCGCACGAGGTCGCGGTCGTCGCCGGACCAGGCCGTGGTCTGGTTCGGGTAGTCGGAGACGAAACCCAGCGCCCCGCGCTCCTCGACCGCGAGTCGGTGGACACCCGGAAGGGCGCCGCTCGCGAGCACGATGCGTCCCTTGACGTCCCGGCCCTCGTAGTCGGCAGCCGCGGCTCCCGTCCCCACGTCCATCAGCTCGGCCGTCACGTCGGCGTCCTGGCTGTAGTCGGCCAGCGCTACCGGCAGCTCGGGGAAGCGCGCGATCGGCCGCGGCGCCTGCGTGATCTCCTCGAGCAGCGCCTCGGTCGCCTCCCAGCCCAGGTAGCTGCGGAAGTGCGCGTAGCGCGTGACGCCGTCGGCCGGCAGGCGTTCGATCTTCGCGCCGACCAGGCCGGCCGCCTCGGCCTTGCGGCGCACGTGCTCGGCCGCCGCCGCGAAGCCCGGCGAGCCCTGCACGCGGTGGAAGCGCCCCAACTCGCGCACGGTCTCGAGTGCCGCGCCACCGTCCACGGCGCGCTGGATGGCCGCGGGCACGGCGTCAGGCCAGAACGGGACGCGCCGCTCGCTCGCGGCGGCTGGCAGCGAGGCCAGCACGATCGCAATCGCGACGGCCAAGGTCTTCTTCATTCGTTCTCCAGATCGGCGCGACGCGCCTCGGCCTCCGCCAACCAGCCGCGCTTCAGTTCTGTGGGGTCGATGCTCGACAGGTACGGCTTGAGATCGAGGATCGGCGTGCCGTCCAGCATGTCGACGCCGGCGACGCGCAGTCGCCGCCCCTTGCGGCCGACGAGCCGCACCACCGTCAGGCCGATCGGGTTCGGGCGCCGCGGAGAACGCGTGGCGAATACGCCGTGGGGGCGGTCGTCGCTGGGCGGCGTCCCCACGAGGTCGAAGGTCCGCGACTGGTGGAAGACCCAGAGCACGTAGAGGTGGGAGAAGCCCTCGACGTCCTGAAGGCCGGCCTCGAACTCGCCCAGGATCTCCAGTGTGCCCTCGATCGTGTGCTCGGCCCTCGGCCCCTTCGGGATCTGCCGCGTGTCCGTGTACGGGGTACGCGCGTATCCGATCGGCCGGAACGTGAAGGTCACTTCTCCGGGCATGGCGTCTTCGCGTCGAGATAACCCAGGGCCTTCATGTTCTCGCATTGCTCGCGGGTCAGAATCGCTTGCTCGCTCGCCTTGCCGGGCGGCCGGGTCAGGCTGGCGATCCAGTGGTGCAGCGTCTGCCGATGGAAGGCCCCGCGCACCGGCTGCTGCGCCGCCAGGTTCTTGCGCTCGCCCGGGTCGGCGCGCAGGTGGAACAGCTCCTCCTCGCCGGTCCGCGTATCGTAGAGGAACTTGTAGTCCTGGTCGCGCAGCGCGTAGCGCGGCCGATCCCAGACCGTGCGCGAGAGCACGGCCGGTTTGCCCGGCGCTCCGGCGATCATGGGCAGCAGGCTGCGGCCTTCGAACGCGCCGGCCTGGCCGCCGCCTTCTCGGGCACGCAGCACGTCGGCCACTGTGGGTGCGATGTCGAGCAGGTCTACCAGCCCCTTCACTCGGCGTCCGGCGACGCCGGCAGCCGAGGGCAGGCGCACGATCAGCGGTACGTGGGTGCTCTCCTCGTAGACCTGCACGTTGTGGCCGATCCAGCCGTGCTCGCCGAGGCCCTCGCCGTGGTCGGCCGCCACGATCACGACGCTCGTGTCCCAGACGCCGGCGGCCTCGAAGGCCTGTCGCAGCAGGCCGAGCTGCTGGTCGGCATAGGCGAGGTTCCCGTCGTACAGGCGCACCAGGTGCTCCATCTCGCCGCTCCCGGCCTGGCGCCGGCCCTGGTTCAGGTCGGTGAAGAACGCGGACTCGCCCCGCGAGCGTTTCGCGATGGGCCCCTCGGGGCCGAAGCGCGTGTCGAAGGGAGGCGGCGGGTCGTAGGGGAAATGGGGCTCCCGGAAGTGGAGGTAGAGGAAGAAGCGCTGGTTGTTCTTCTCTATCCAGGGCGGGACCACGGCGACGAAGTCGCCCGCGACACCGTGCAGGATCTCGCGAAACCTCGCGAAGCCCCGGTCGAAGCCGAACTTCCGGCCCGCCACGGCGTTGGCCACGAAGCCGCCGGTGCGTAGGCCGCGGGCGCTCAGGACCTCGGCCAGCGTCAAACGATCGGCCGGCAGCGCCGCGGAGAAGGACACCTCGCTGTGGTGCCGGTCGGGGTGCTGCGAGGTCCAGATCGAGGACATCGCACCCAGGGTGTAGACCGCCGGCGTCGTGGCGTTCTCGAACACGACGCCCTCGGCCGCGATACGGTCGATCTCGGGCGTCGTGGGCCGGGCGTAGCCGTAGGCGCCGAACTGCGCCGCGCGGGCCGCGTCGAGGATCACCAGGATGACGTTGGCGCTCCCCAGTGCCTGGCGCAGCGGATCGGCCCGGCGCTCGTCCTCGGTCGAATAGGACGGGCGCTCGGGGCTGGCCGCGAAACCGAGGCCCAGCACGCGCGGCGCGCGCCACACGCCCCATGCGAAGCGATCCGACGGCGCCGTCCCCGTGTGCAGGCCGAGGCGCACGATGTCGCCCGGCCGTCCCGGCAGCGCGATCGTCACCTCGGCCGGCGCTCTCGCATCCTTCGCGCCGAGCACGCGGCCCCAGATCTCGCGCTCGACAGCGCCTTCGGCTTCGAGCGTGACGCGAAACGACACGGCGCCGGCCGCCGCGCGGGCGGCGGGATGCAGCTCTGGAACGAAGCGCAGCTCGGCCGCCTCGGGCAGGCGCAGCGCGAAGCGCGCGACCGCGGGTCCCACGCCCTCGATGGCCGGGATGCCGGCGGCTACCACCACGCCGAAAGGGCGCGGCGCGGCGCGGTCGAGCAGGTCGTCGAGCCCGCGATCGTCGGCCGCCGCCACGGCCAGCGCGTAGAACGCGGCGGCGAGCTGGCGCAGGTCGGGGTTCTTCGGGTCGGCATCCGACGGCGAGGCCGTCCTTGCAAACGCGAAGCGCAGCCGGTTCTCCCCCGCCTTCTGCGCGGCCACCGGCAGCGGGATCGCATAGCGGAAGCGCGTGTCGTTGAGCGTCAGCCGGGTCACCGGCGCGCCGTTCAGGAAGACGTCGGCGGTCTGACCCCGCAGGCCGGCATAGGTGGCGACGTCGAGGATCGCGGAGCGCGGCAACGCACTCGCCCACGTCAGCGACAGCTCGGCCTCGCGGCCCGACCAGGCGAAGCGGTCGCCCTTGGGCGCCCCGGCTTCGCGGAAGAACCCGGAGGCCAGGTGCGGCTCGGCGGCGGGGGTGCCGAACAGGATGACGTCCCGCGACGACCAGCGCTCCGCCACCGGCAAGCGCTCGGCCAGGTCGTACACGAGGGCCTTCGGCTCCGGCGACGGGCAGCCGGCAAGGGCCAGGGCCAGGGAGGCGCAGAGGAGGCGCGGGCGAGGGGGCATCCGCGTGAAGTCTAGCGGGCGCGGCCGCCTTGGCGTTACTTGATCTTCGTGCCCGGCGCCACGTCGGCGTCGAAGGTCGTCAGCACGGCCTTGCCGTCCACCGAAGCGGCCAGCACCATGCCGTTCGACTCGACGCCCATCAGCTTCGCGGGCTTCAGGTTCGCGACCAGCGCGATCTTCTTCCCGACCAGCGCCTCGGGCGCATAGGACTCGGCGATGCCGGCGACCACCTGCCGCGTCTCGCTGCCCAGGTCCACTACGAGCTTGATGAGCTTCTTGGAGCCCGCGATCTTCTCGGCTTCCTTGATCTGCGCCACGCGCAGCTCGACCTTGGCGAAGTCGGCGATATCGATCTTCTCGTCGGCCGGCGCCGGGGCCGGCGCTGCGGCCGGGGGTGTCGGGGTGTCGGACACGGTCGTCTCCTTGTTCTTTTCGATGCGCGGGAATAGCGGTTCGATGCGGCCGAGAGCGCGGCCCGGTTGCAGGCGGCCCCAGGCGAGATCCTGCGGCCCGAGCGCCTTTGCCTCCACGCCCAGCATGGCCAGGATCCGCACGGCCGCGCGCGGGATCACGGGCGAGACCAGCACGGCCACCAGGCGTACTTCCTCGAGCAGGTCGTAGAGGAACGTCTCGAGCTCGTGGCGACGCGAGGCGTCCTTGGCCACCACCCAGGGCGCGAGGTTCACGATGGACTGGTTGGCGACGCCCACGCGCGCCATCGCGTCGCTCAGGGCGCCGCTGAAGTCGAGGGCCTCGTAGCGCGCCAGGATCGCCTCGCCGGTGGTGCGGCCGCGCGGCGCCGGGGCTCCCGCCGGCACCTTGCCGTCGCAGTATTTCTCGACCATGGTGAGCGCGCGAGAGACCAGGTTGCCGAGGTCGTTGGCCAGGTCGGCGTTCCACCGCGTCACGAACGCCTGGTCGGTGAAGTCCCAGTCGGACCCGTACACGCCCTCGCGCAGCAGGAAATAGCGGACAGCGTCGGAGCCGTAGGTCGCAAGCAGGGCCTGCGGGTCGATCACGTTGCCCGTGGTCTTGCTGAGCCTGCGGCCGTTCTTCGTTATGTGGCCCTGGACGAACTCGCGGTTGGGCGGCAGCACGCCCGCCGCGTGCAGGACGGCAGGCCAGTAGAGGCAGTGGAAGCGGATGATGTCCTTGCCGATCAGGTGCATGCGTTCGCTCGCGCCGCCCTGCCAATAGCGCTCGAACAGCGGGTCGCCGTCACCGAAGCCGAGCGCCGTGATGTAGTTGGAGAGCGCGTCCACCCAGACGTAGAGCACGTGGTCGGGCTGCTCCGGCACCGGAATGCCCCACTTCACCCGAGCGCGGCTGACGCTGAAGTCCTTGAGGCCCTGATCCACGACGCTCAGGATCTCGTTCCGCCGCACCTCGGGGTCGATGCGCAGGCGCCCGGAGCGCACCTCGTCCCTCAGCCAGCCCTCGTAGGCCGACAGCCGGAAGAAGAAGTTCTCTTCCTCGGTCCACTCGCAGGGCCGCTCGTGGTCGGGGCAGATGTTGCCCGGCTGGCGCAGCTCGTCCTCGTCCTTGAAGGCTTCGCAGCGCGGGCAGTAGAAGCCCGCGTACTTGCCGCGATACACCGCGTCCCGGCCGTCGGGCGTCTTCGCCTTCACGAGCCGCGACCACAGCCTCAAGACGCCGCGGCGATGCAGGCCCTGGGTGGTGCGGATGAAGCGATCGTAGCGAATGTCGAGACGCTCCCAGAGGTCGTGGAACACGGCGGCGATTCGGTCGCAGTGCTCCTGTTCCGTGACGCCTTTGTCGCGCGCGATGCGCTCGATGTTCTGGCCGTGCTCGTCGGTGCCCGTCAGGAAGAACACGTCGTGGCCCTGCAGGCGCCGCGCCCGGGTCAAGGCGTCGGCCGCGATGGTGGTGTAGGCGTGGCCCACGTGGGGCACGTCGTTCACGTAGTAGATCGGGGTGCTGAGGAAGTAGCGCAAGCAGGCTCCCCTAGGGCCGCGTCCGGAAGGCAGAGATGGCCGCCGCCAGGACTTCCTTGACCGGGACGCCGTGGGCCTCGGCCGCCCGCTGGCAGTCGTCGAACTCGGGCTGGGCGTTCACGACGCGGCCCGCGCGCCGCGCGATCTTTACGCCGACCGGTCCGTAGCGTGTCTCGACGCTCAGCACCTCGCGCTCCAGGACCGTGCGCTCCCACTCCTGGCGGCGCACGCCCAGGGTGGTGGTCTCGGAGAACAGCACGCCCTCGATCGCCTCGCGTCTCTCGGGCGGGCAGAGCGCGGTGATCAGGACGCCGGGCCGGTTCTTCTTCATCTGCACGGGCGTGAAGTACGCGTCGAGGGCGCCCGCGCCGAGCAGGCGATCGATCAGCGGGCCCAGGAGCTGCGGCGGCATGTCGTCCACTTCGGCTTCGAGGACCAGCACGCGATCGCCGGCCGAGGCGTCTTCTTCTCCGACCACGACGCGCAGCACGTTGGGCCGTCCCTGGGTCTCGCGCGATCCCGCGCCGTGCCCGATGTGCTCGGGCCGCACCATCGGCAACGGGCCGTACGAGGTGGCGTGGCCCGTGACCAGCAGCGCGCCCGTGGGCGTGAGCAGCTCGCCATCGCCCGCGCCGTAGACCGGCACGCCCGCGACCAGACGGGCGGTGGCCGGCGCTGGCACCGGGAACGTGCCGTGGGACATGGCGACGCTGCCGCCGCCGAGGTTGAGCGGCGAGGCCACGAAGCGATCGGCCCGCAGCCACGCCAGCCCGATGACGCCGCCCACGACGTCCACGATGGAATCCACAGCGCCGACTTCGTGGAAGTGGACGTCCTCGGGGCTCATGCCATGCACGGCCGCCTCGGCCTCGGCGAGGCGCCGGAACAGGCGCGACGACTTCTGTTGGACCTTGGCGTCGAGGCCGGACGTCTCGATCATGGCCAGGATCTCGCGGACGCCGCGATGCGGGTGGTCGTGGGCGTGCTCGGTCACCACGTCCACCTTCGTCGCGTGGAGCCCCGAGCGATGCACGCGACGCGACTCGAGCCGGTAGCCGCGCAGCGGCAGCTTCTGCAGCTCGGCGCGCAACTGGTCGAGCGGCAGGCCCAGGTCCACGAGGGCTCCCAGGAGCATGTCGCCGGACGCGCCCGAGGCGCAGTCGAAGTAGACCAGGCGGGCCATCCTGACTTCGCCTAGAGCGCTCCGCGATCGCGCAGGCTGACGTAGCGGCCGGCGCCCAGGATCAGGTGGTCGAGCAGCTCGATGCCCAGTAGCGCGCCGGCGGACGCAAGCCGCCGGGTCAGGGCCAGGTCCTCGGCCGACGGCTCTGGATCCCCGGAGGGATGGTTGTGGAACACGACGATCGCGGCGGCCCGTCCCGCGATCGCCTCCTGGAACACCTCGCGAGGGTGCACGAGGCTGGCCGTGAGGCAGCCCACGGAGATGACGGCCTCGTGGCGCAGGCGCCGGCGCACGTCGAGGGCGAGCAGGCCGAAGGTCTCGACCGGCCGCGCGGCGTAGCGCGGCAGCAGGTAGCGCGCCACCACGGCCGCAGAGCCGAGCAGCGGCCGCGCCGCCCCGGCTTCGGTCGCCAGGCGCGCGCCCAGCTCCAGGGCCGCCAGCACGCGCGTCGCCTTGGCGCGCCCCAGCCCCTTCTGGCGCTCGATGTCGGGCAGCGAGCGCGCCGCGAGGTCGTGGAGCCCGGCCGACAGCAGGTCGTCGGCGACGTCGAGAGCCGAAGCCTTCGCCGAGCCGGTGCCCAGCAGCAGCGCGATCAGCTCGCGGTTCGAAAGCGCCGCGGCACCCAGGCGCGCGAGGCGTTCGCGCGGCCTTTCGGCGGGCTCGAGGATGGAAAGCGCGCTCAATCGACCTCCAATTCGCGCCGCTTCAGAAAAGCGCTAGCTTACGCGACGCGCCGCCTATAATGCCAGCCCGGTGAGCCCGAAAAGGTCCGCGCGGACCGCGATTCCCGCGCCGCTCGCGCCGATCCTCGTGCTCCTGGGCGTGGCGCTCATGGGAGGCGGGCTGCTGGTGGCCCGGCCGCTGGGCATCCGCGGCGTCCTCGTCGTTTCGGAGCTGCTGCTCGCCCTGCCCGCGGTCGCCGCCGTGCTCGTGCTGAACATCGGCCTTTCCGACGGACTGGGCCTGCGGCCGGTCGCGGCGCGCACGGCGTTCGCCTCGGTCGCCCTCGGCGCCGCGCTCTGGGCGCTGAGCCTCGGGCTCTTCGAGCTCCAGTACACACTGTGGAAGCCGCCCGCCGGGTATCTCGACGCGTTCCAGCGCCTGCACGACCTGCTGAAGCCCACTGGGCCCCTGGATGCGCTGGTCTCGCTGCTCGCCATCGCCATAGCACCCGCGGTGTGCGAGGAGGTCCTGTTCCGCGGCGCGGTGTTGCCCGGCCTGCTGCGCTTCGGCCCAGCCGCCGCGGCCGTGATCTCTTCCCTGCTCTTCGGCGCCATCCACCTGGACAAGGCCGGCGACGGCGTGTCCCTGTACCGCGTGCCCTTCGCGTTCGTAGTGGGGCTGGGATTGGCCGCCATCCGGCTGCGCACGGGCGCCCTGGGCCCCGCGATCCTGGCGCACGCCACGCTCAACGGCATCACCTTCGGCGCCGCCCCCTTCGCCGGCCCGCTCGACGGCCGCCTGCCCGACCCGAATCCATTGCTGGGCGCCGGCCTGTTCGTGGCGGGCCTCGTCGCCTCTTCGCTGCTCTTCTTCAAGCTGCTTCCCCCGTTGACGCCTCAGCGTGCCGACCTCTAGACTCCGGGCATGAAGCGACTCCTCGGCGTCCTCGCGCTGGCGGCGTGCCTGGTTCCCGCCGGCGCGTCCGTGCGCGCGTCGTCCAGCGTGCGCGCTCTCGCCCGCGACCGCAGCCCGATGCCGGCCTACAAGCCCGGACAGGTGATCGTGAAGTTCGCGACCGCCACCAGCCAGAGCGTCGCCGAACGCGCGATCCGCGAGGCCGGCGGCCTGCGCGCGCGCCCCAGCGCCTGGGGCGGGCACTACCTCGTGTCCCTGGACGACGGTGCCTCTGTGGACGACGCCGTGGCGCGCTTCGGGCGCATGCGCGAGGTGGAGTACGCCGAGCGGAACGGCATGCTGCGCAAGGCGCTGCGGCCCAACGACCGCTTCTTCCGGTTCCAGTGGCACTTCCGGCAGATCGGCGCCGAGCGCACCTGGGACATCCAGCGCGGCAGCTCCGGCGTCGCGGTGGCGGTGATCGACTCCGGCATCGCCTACGAGGACTTCGGGCCGTTCCGCCGTGCCCCCGACTGGGGCAGCCGCGTCTTCCTGCCGGGCTTCGACTTCGTGAACGGCGACAGCCACGCCAACGACGACGATTCCCACGGTACCCACGTCGCCTCCACCATCGGCGAGGCGACCGATAACAGCGAGGGCGTCGCGGGCCTCGCCTTCGACTGCGGGCTGATGCCGGTCAAGGTCCTCGACGAGTTCGGCTTCGGTTCGTTCTTCGACGTGGCCGAAGGTGTGGACTACGCGGTGAACTTCAGCCAGGGCGGCCAGCGTCCCGTGAAGGTCATCAACCTGAGCCTGGGCGGACCGAGCGCCAGCGAGACGCTGCGCCGGGCCATCGACCGCGCCGTGGCGGCGGGCGTCGTGGTGGTGGCCGCGGCGGGCAACGACGGCGAGGACCGTGTGGACTTCCCCGCGGCCTTCCCCAACGTGATCGCCGTCGGCGCGACCGACGCACGCCGCGAGCTGGCCGAATACTCGAACTTCGGCTCCGAGATCGACGTGGTGGCGCCGGGCGGAGACATTGCCCGGGACGATGACGGTGACGGCGATAGGGACGGCGTGCTGCAGCAGACGTTCGATCCCCGCACGGCTTTCTTCGAAGGACGCTTCGACGACTTCGCGTACTTCTACTTCGACGGCACGAGCCAGGCGACGCCCCACGTCGCGGCCCTGGCGGCGCTGCTCATCAGCCAGGGCATCACCGATCCCGCGGCCGTCAAGGCCGCGATCGAATCGACCGCCGAGGATCTGGGAGCGACCGGGCGGGACGACCGATTCGGACACGGCCTGATACGCCCAGAGATCGCCCTCAAGGGCCTGGGGCTCAACCAGTGAGCGCGCGCCGCGTCGTTCTCGCTCTGGCTCTAGGCCTGGCACCGCTGGCGTCGGCCCAGGATTCGGGCTTCGCCGTCGATCTCGCCGGCGGATGGCAGGATCTGACCTCGGCCAGGAACTCCACCAAGGCGGTGTTCGACGGCTCGTCCGGTGGCGCGACTTTCGGTGCCGGCCTGCGCTACGACTTCGGCGAGCACTTCTACGCCGGCGGCTTCGTGCGCTACTTCAAGAAGGACGGCGAGCGCGTATTCGTCGCCTCGTCCTCAGGCGAGGTCTTCCGCCTCGGGCATCCGCTCTCGGTCACGCTGATTCCGATCCATGCCACGGCCGGCTGGCGCTTCGGGTCGGGGTCGCTGCGCCCCTACGTCGGGGGCGGCGCCGGCCTGACGTCCATCGACGAGGAGAGCACGGTGGGCGGCGTGACCGAGTCGGCGAGCGAGTCGAAGTTCTCGGGACACGTCCTGGGCGGGCTCGAGTACGGGAAGGGTTCCCTCCGCTTCGGCGTCGAGACCATGTGGACGCTGGTTCCCAACTCGATCGGGGTAGGCGGCGTGTCCGACGTGTACGGCGAGACCGACGTGGGAGGGCTGTCGGTGGTCGCGAAGGTGGTCTTCGCCTTCGGGGGCTAGTGTCGCCCCGCCCCTAGTCGCTCCGCCCCATCCCCATCTGCTCGAGGATGCGTGGATCCTCGCGCCAGTTGGCTCGCACCTTGACGAACAGGCCGAGGAAGATCCGCGTGCTCAGGAACTCCTCGATCTCGCGGCGGGCGGCTGTGCCGATGCGCTTCAACATCTCACCCTTCTTGCCGATCAGGATGCCCTTGTGGCCGTCACGCTCGACCAGGATGGTGGCCTCGATGCGGACCACGGGCTCGCCCTCCTTGAAGGAGTCGATCACGACACCCGTCGTGTAGGGGATCTCGTCCCGCGTGTACTGGAGCACCTTCTCGCGCACGATCTCGGCGACGAAGAAGCGCTCGGGCTGGTCGGTCAGGAAGTCCTCGGGATAGAGCGGGACGCTCTCGGGCAGCAGGGCGATCAGGCGTTCGGCCACGAGGTCCACGTTCTCGCCCGACTTCGCGGACAACGGCACGATGTCCTTGAACTCCATCACGCGCTGGTAGTTGTCGATGACGGGCAGGAGCTGCGGCTTGGCCACGGTGTCGATCTTGTTGATGCCCAGCACCACGGGCTTGCCCGAGCGCTTCAGCACCTCGCTCACGTAGCGGTCGCCCGGGCCATAGCCCTCCTTGGCGTCCACGAGCCACAGGGCGGCGTCCACCTGGTCGAGGCTGCGGGTGGCCGCCTCGACCATGCGCTCGTTCATGCGGTGCATCGGCTTGTGGATGCCGGGTGTGTCGAACAGGACGATCTGGCCCGTGGGGCGATTCACGACGGCCAGGATGCGGTTGCGCGTGGTCTGCGGCTTGTCCGAGACGATCGAGACCTTCTGTCCGACCAGCCGGTTCACGAGTGTCGACTTGCCCACGTTCGGCCGGCCCACCACGGCGGCGAAGCCCGCGCGGCCGCTCATTGCGATTCGGCGGGCGGCGTGCGCCTGAAGCGCACGCGGTTGACGCGCTTGCGCTCGGCGTCCAGGACTTCGACCTGGAAGCCCTTGTACTCGATCTTGTCGCCCGCGCGGGGGATGCGGCCGAAGATCGTCGTGACCAGGCCGCCCACGGTGCCCACGTCGTCGGACTCCGCCAGCGTGGTCTCGAGGGACTGCTCGAGGCGGTCCAGGTTCACGCGGCCGGCCACCAGCACGGCGCCGTCGGGCTCGACGCTGAACGGCTCGGCCTCGACGTCGTACTGGTCCTTGATCTCGCCCACCAGCTCCTCGACGATGTCCTCGATCGAGACGATGCCGGCCGTGCCGCCGTACTCGTCCACCACGCCCGCGAACGTGTTGCGCTGCGCCTGCATCTCCTTCAACAGCTCGGCGATCTTCTTGGTTTCCGGGACCAGGAACACCGGGCGCACCAGGGGCAGCAGGGGCTCGGCTGGGTTGCCGTCGAAGTCGATCATGTCGCGCACCTCGACGACACCCACGATGTCGTCCAGGTTCTCGCGGAACACCGGGACACGGCTGTACTTCGTCTCGCGGATCAGGCGCCACAGGTCGGCCACGGACGCGCTGGCCGGGATCGCCACGATGTCGGGGCGCGGCGTCATCACGTCGCGCACCGCCGTCTGGGTGAAGCGCTCCAGGGAGTCCACCATGCGCGCCTCGTCGCGCTCGTGGACCGGGGCCGGCGGCACCTCGGGCATCGCGACGGACGGCGCCTCCTCCGGCTCGTCGGTCTGGAGCGTGGCGCGCTTGCGCAGCGCCGCCACCAACGGAGCCAGGGCCTGGGCGTACAGGTGGAAGAACGGGATCAGGACCAGCAGCGAGCGCTCGGGGTTGCGCCGCACCAGCGCGTAGGGCAGCGTCAAGCGGAACAGCAGCAGGTAGATGACCATGCTGAGGAACGCCACCAGCATCGCCCAGTGGCTGATCCAGTCGAGGAACAGGGCGCCGAGGATCACGGTCATGGCCGCGTGGGCCGTGAAGGTACCGATGTGCACCGGCATCAGGAGCGTCGGCGGGTCCTCGATGTAGCGGTTCACCATCTCGGCGCGCGGGTTCTGCATGGCGACGTGGCTCAGGCGCCGGCGGCGCAGCAGGTAGAACGCCGCCTCCACCGCGGCCAGGGCGATGGACGCCACCGCCAGCACTACGAGCAGGACGATCAGGCCGATCACGTGCGCAGCCCCAGCCGGCGCCGCAGCCGGCCCTCGACGCGGTCCATGGCGCCGTCGTCCGTCTCGTGGTCGTAGCCCAGCACGTGGAGCAAGCCGTGGAGCGCCAGCATGTCCAGCTCCTGGGCCAGGCTGCGGCCGAGAGCGCGCGCGTTGCGCTCGGCGGTTTCGACGCTGATCACCACGTCGCCCAGGCCCAGGGCACCGCCCTCGCCCCGAAAGGAGAGCACGTCGGTCGGCTCGTCCTGCTTGCGATAACGCGCGTTCAGGGTCCGGATGGCGCGGTCGCCGGTCAGCACCAGGGCCAGCTCGCCGCCCACCCTCAGGCTCGCCGCCGCCGCGCCCAGGACTCTGCGCAGGCGCGCCGCGCCGACGCGCCGCCGGCGCTGCCGGTTGAGGATCTCGACGACCAGGTGCGGGGTGGGCATGGGCGGCTTCGGGCTACTTCGACGGCCCCTTCGGGGCCTTGTCGCGGCCATAGGCCTCGTAGGCCCTGATGACCGACTGCACGAGCTTGTGGCGCACGACGTCCTTCTCGTCGAACCAGCAGAAGGCGATCCCGTCCACCTTGGACAGCACCTCGATCGCCTCCACCAGGCCCGAGACACGGCCCGCGGGCAGGTCGATCTGCGTGATGTCGCCGGTCACGATCACCTTCGAGCCGTAGCCGATGCGGGTCAGCACCATCTTCATCTGTTCGGTGGTGGTGTTCTGGGCCTCGTCGATGATCACGAAGGCGTCGTTCAATGTGCGGCCCCGCATGAAGGCGATGGGCGCCACCTCGATGGCGTTGCGCTCCAGCAGCCGCGCGACCTTCTCGTAGTCCAGCAGGTCGTAGAGCGCGTCGTAGAGCGGGCGCAGGTAGGGATCCACCTTCTCTTGCAGGTCGCCGGGCAGGAAGCCCAGCTTCTCCCCCGCTTCCACGGCCGGCCGCGCCAGCACGATGCGGGTCACCTGCTTTCCGAGCAGCGACTGCACCGCCTGGGCCACCGCGAGGTAGGTCTTGCCCGTGCCGGCCGGACCGATGCCGAACACCATGTCGTGGGCTTCGATCTTCTCGAGGTAGGCGCGCTGGTTCAGGCTGCGCGGGATCACGACCTTCTTGCCGCCGCGCACGGCGGCCTTCATCAGGTAGTCGCGCAGCCGCGTGCCGCCGTCCTGGCTCAGCAGTTGCGCCGCCAGGCGCACGTCGCCGGCGCCCACTGAGTAGCCGTCCTTCATCAGGCCCGCGAGCTGTTCGAAGATCTCGGAGACCGTCTCCACGCCCTTCTCGTTGCCCTCGACCATCAGCTCCGAGCCCTGGCTGCGAATCCGGACGCCGAGCGAGCCTTCGAGGAAACGCAGGTTCTCGTCGTGGTTGCCGAACAGGGTCTCGACCCCCCGCTCGGGGACGGCCACCCGTCTCATTCCGCTGACAAGAGGTGTTGGAGCGCAGAGCGCTCGGGGCTCTGAGGTAAGCCCTGGGGCATGGCCGGGAGCATAGCACACGGGATTTCGGAATCGCGGTAGGCTGGTGTCGCAACGACCCATGCTGACGTCCTGCGACCAACTGCAGTCGATCTTGCGTCACGCCGACGAGCTGCCGGGTCCGCTGCGGCCCCTCGGCGCGCAAGCGGCGGCGGCGGCGCGCCAGCTCCTCGCGTCGATCGACCATTCGGATCGCGAGATCGCCGCACTCGCGCGCAACCTGGAGCCCGGAGAGGAAGCCCGCCTCAGTGCCAAGATCGCGGCGCTGGCCCCAGGGCCGGACAGCGGCGCCGAGCACCCGCCGATGCGGGCGTTGATGGAGAAGCAGCTCGAGCTGATCGGCGGGCTCTCGGGCCAGGTCGAGGAAGCGCGCCACGACCGGAACCGGCACGTCGAGATGCTCAAGACCCTGGCCCTGCACGTGGCGTCGCTGCGGGCGCGCTCGGCCGAAACGCCCACGGAGGTGCGCTCCCTGAGCGATCGCGTGCGGGCCCTGTGCGACGAGATCGGGCACCAGTCGCAGGCGCTCGCCGAGGAGAGCGCCACGAAGACCCATCGGTAGGCGCAATCTCCGAGAACCTAGCCGTGGTTCCCAGCGTATAACATTCCAAGCTCATGCCTGCCGACGACTTTCGCCGCGACCTCCGCATCGGGCTGCGCGTGCTGCGGAAGGAGAGAGCGTTTTGCGCCCTGGCCGTCGTCGTCCTGACCCTCGGGATCGGCGGCGTGACGACGATGTTCAGCGTGGTCAACGGGGTGATGCTGCGCGGCTTCTCGTTCCCGAACGCCGATCGCCTGACGAGCGTCAACTTCATCGACCCCTCGAGCACCACTTTCTTCGGGGCGAACGGCCAGGTCTCGACCATGGACCTCGAGGAGTTTCGGCCGGCCCAGCGGTCCTTCGAGCACTTGTCGGCCTACCTGAACGGCTCGACCGTGAACGTCACGGTAGAGGGCGCGCCCAAGCGCTACACCGGTGGCTACGTCACCGAGGACTTCATGCGGGCGCTCGGCGTCAGGCCGGTGCTGGGTCGCGACTTCACGGCCGCCGACAACCAGCCCGGTGCCGAGAAGGTCGCCATCATCGGCCACGCGATCTGGCAGCGGGACTTCGCGGGGGCCATTGACATCGTGGGCAGGGGCGTGCGCATCAACGGCACGCCGGCCACGATCGTCGGCGTCATGCCGAAGGGCTTCGCCTTTCCGGTCAACGAGGAGCTGTGGGTCCCCCTCTACAGCGAGTTCCCGGTGCGACCGCGCGCCGACCCGCGCAACATCAACCCGGGCATTCTCGGAGCGCTCAAGCCCGGCGTGAGCCTCGACCAGGCCAGCGCCGAATTCGCCGGCTTCGCCAAGCGATTTGCCGAGGCCTATCCCGATACCAACAAGGCCTTCGCCACCGCCCAGGTGGAGCCGCTGATCAAGACCTTCACGCCCCTCCCCCTGCGCGGCACGCTTTGGACCATGCTGGGGTTCTGCGTCGGCGTGCTGCTGATCGCCTGTGTCAACGTCATGAACATGCAGTTCGCCCGGGCCACCCTGCGGGCCAAGGAGCTGGCGGTGCGCTCCTCGCTCGGCGCCACCCGCGCCCGCCTGCTTCGTCAGATGCTGACCGAGAGCCTGCTCGTGGCCGCGATGGGCGCCGTCCTGGGCGTCGGCCTCGCCGCCCTGGCCGTGAACTGGTTGACTGCGACATTCCGCAACCTCGACAACGCGCCGCCCTCCTGGATCGCCTTCGACATCGACGCGCCGGTGCTGGCCTTCACTGTGGGCGCCGCCCTGCTGGCGACGGTCGTGTCCGGACTGCTGCCGGCCTGGATGTCCTCGCGTGCGAACGTGGTCGACGCCCTGAAGGAAAGTGGGCGCGGCAACTCGAGCCATCGCGTCGGCCTGCTGAGCCGGGGCCTGGTCGTGTTCCAGGTCGGTGTGACCTGCATCCTGCTCATCGGGTCGCTGCTGCAGGTACGGTCCATCCTCAACCAGCAGACGATCGACTACGGGTACGACACCGCGGGCATCATGTCCGCCCGCATGGGTCTGATGGACGGCGACTACCCGACTCCGGCGGCGCGCCAGATCTTCTACGACCGCCTGGCGCTTGAGCTGCGCGAGCACGCGGAGTTCGGCGCCGTCGCCCTGACCAGCCGCTTCCGCATGGTCTTCTCGGGCAACGGTCCGATCGAGATCGAAGGCAAGGAGTACAAGGAGAAGCGGGACCGGCCGAACGCCAACTTCGAGCAGGTGACCGGCGGCTTCTTCGAGGTCACCGGCCAGAGGATCCTCGAGGGGCGTAGCTTCAGCGAGGACGACCTGGACACCAAGCTGCCGGTGGCCGTGGTGAACGTCGCCTTCGCGCGGAAGCACTTTGGCACTGATAGCGCGCTGGGACGCCGCTTCCGCTCCGTGGACGGCAACACCTCGCAGCCCGGCCCCTGGCGCAGCATCGTGGGCGTCGCCACCACGGTCCGCATGCAGCCGCCCTTCAACATCCCGAACGTGGACGACAGCGGCTTCTACGTGCCGTTCTACTCCAACCCGACGGGCCTCGCCTCGTCCGAGCCGTTCGTCAGCCAGTTCGCCACGGTCATCGTCAAGCCGCGCGGCGGACAGCGCGCCGACAGCCTGGCGACCGTTCTGCGCCAGCAGGTCGCAAAGGTGGACCCCAACCTGCCGCTCTACTACGTCGACACCCCGAAGCGGAACCTCGATGGCTTCGTCGCTCCGAATCGCATTGTCGCGGCCATGTTTTCCATCTTCGGGATCGTGGCCGTCGTGCTGGCCTCGGTCGGCATCTACGGCGTGACGTCCTTCGCCGTGAGCCAGCGCACCCAGGAGTTCGGCGTCCGCATGGCGCTCGGCGCCGACCGCCGCCGTATCCTGGGCATGGTCCTGCGGCAGGGCGGAAGGCAGGTGCTGCTGGGAGTACTGGCCGGCCTGGGACTCGCATTCGGCCTCGCCACGCTGGGCCGCGACGCCATCGGTAACCTGCTCTTCGGCGTCAGCGCGCGCGATCCCTTCACGTTCGCCGTCGTGGTCGGCCTGGTGGCGCTGGTATCGCTGCTGGCGACGCTGGTCCCCGCGCGGCGCGCCACGCGGGTCGACCCGTTGGTCGCTTTGCGCGCGCAGTAGGGGCACCAGTCGTCCTGCCCTGACCCTCCTCAAGCCCTGCCCATCTCCGGGCGCGCGAATCAACATAGACTGGCGCATGGCAAGAACCGGCTGGGGCCAGGGTCCTATCGACGTTGACGGCGGCGGCATCCGCATGCCGCCGATCCCGCGAATCAATCTGGCCACGCTGCGCCTGATCGTGATCGCCGCGGCCTTGGGCCTGCTGCTGTTCACCGGCTACTATCAGGTCGAGCCGGACGAGGTGGCGGTGGTCCAGCGCTTCGGAGCCTACGCGCGGACCACCGACCCGGGACCGCACTTCAAGATCCCCTTCGGTGTCGAGACGGTGACGAAGGTGCCGGTGCAGCGCCAGCTCAAGATGGAGTTCGGCTTCCGGACCCTGCGCGCCGCGACGCGTTCCGAGTTCGCCCCGGATTCGCCCGAGACTCTCGGCGAGGCCGCGATGCTGACCGGCGACCTGAACGTGGCCGTGGTCGAGTGGATCGTCCAGTTCCGCATCAAGGACGCGCGGCAGTATCTCTTTCACGTGCGCGACGTCCCCGAGACGTTCCGGTATATGTCCGAGGCCGCGATGCGCCTGGTCGTCGGCGACCACAGCGTCGACGAGGTGCTGACCATTGGGCGCGAGGAGGTGGCCCGCAAGGCCAAGGAGGAGCTGCAACGCCTGTGCGAGCTATACGGGATAGGCATCGAGGTGCAGCAGCTCGTCTTGCAGGACGTGAACCCGCCGAACCCGGTGAAGCCGGCTTTCAACGAAGTGAACCAGGCCATCCAGGAGAAAGAGCGTGCCATCAACGACGCCTGGGCCGAGTACAACAAGGCGGTGCCGAAGGCCAAGGGCGAGGCCGAGCAGGCCGTGCGGGCGGCTGAGGGTTACGCCCTGGAGCGCGTCAACAATGCCGAGGGCGACGCGAAGCGTTTCGATGCCCTGTATGACGAATACCGAAAGGCCCCGGCGGTGACACGCAAGCGGATGTACCTCGAGACGATGCGGGAGCTGATGCCCAGGATCGGCAAGAAGGTCGTCCTCGACGACAAGGCCCGGAGCATCCTGCCGCTGCTGCAGCTCGACGGCCCGCGCAAGGAGGTGGCCCAGTGAAGCGCCCATGGCTGTTGCCCGCCGCGCTCGCCGCGCTGTTCGTCCTGAACGCCGCCGTCTACACGGTGAGCGAAACCGAGCAGGTGATCCTGGTCCAGTTCGGACGGCCGGTCAGCGGGCTGGTCAAGGAGCCTGGCCTGCACCTGAAGCTCCCGTTCGTGCAGGTCGTCCACCGCTTCGACAAGCGCTGGCTCGAGTACGACGGCGACGCCACCGAGATCCCGACCCGCGACAAGAAGTACATCTGGGTCGATACCTACGCGCGCTGGCGCATCGCGGACCCGCTGCGCTTCTACCAGGCCGTGCGCGACGAGCGCGGGGCCCAGAGCCGCCTCGACGACATCGTCGACGGCGAGACCCGTAACGCGGTCGCCTCCTTCGACCTGATCGAGGTGGTGCGCTCGAGCAACCGCGCGTTCCAGACTACCGAGGAGCTCGAAGGCATCGGCGCCGCCGAGGCCATGGCCAAGATCACGACCGGGCGCTCGAAGATCGCGCAGGTGATCCTCGACAAGGCGGCGAAGATCACCCCCGAGTTCGGGATCGAGCTGGTGGACGTGCGCTTCAAGCGCATCAGCTACGTGGAGACGGTGCAACAGAAGGTCTTCGAACGGATGATCTCCGAGCGCAAGCGCATCGCCGAGCGCAGCCGCTCCGAGGGACAAGGTCGGGCCGCCGAGATCCGCGGCCAGAAGGAACGCGACGTGCTCGCGGCCTCGTCGTCGGGATATCGCTCCGCGCAGGAACTGAAGGGGACAGCCGACGGCAAGGCCACGGCGGTCTACGCTCGCGCCTACAACAAGGATGCCGAGTTCTACCAGTTCTGGAAGACGATGGAGACGCTCCACGCGAGCCTCGACGACAAGACCTGGCTCGTCCTCACGACGGACTCGGAGCTGCTCAAGTACCTGAAGGCTCCGGGCGGGAACTAGAGGCGCAAGGCGCCTCCCTCGCCTCGGGGCGCCGTGCGAGCCCAGAAAGCGGAAGGCCGCCGAAACACGGCGGCCTTCCGGTGCCTTCGGGTCGCCTACTTCCCCGGCCGGCTGAGGTCGGGGCGGTACTTCAGGATGAACGCCTCGCCGCGCAGCACGCAGCTGGCGCGACGCTCGTCCAGGTTGCGGGCCTCCTCGTCGCCGTAGGCCTTCTTGAGCACGTCCAGGAACGACGGCCACGCGTCGCGGTCGGCGCCGTTCGAGTACGGGCTGCTGGTGACGTACACGTTCGCCGGACCCTCCACCGAAACGCGGCGCATCGCCGTGGGCGCCTCGGTCAGCTTCTCGCCCGCCGCCTTGTAGCGGCCGATCACGGACTCCCACTCGCGAGTCATGTGGGGCTTGATCTCGTTGCGGAACACCTGCACGAAGTTAGGCGGCGGGTCGTAGGCCTTGGGCTTGGTGCTGAGATCGGGCAGCAGGCGATACACGGCCGTCTCGGTGGACGCGATGTTGGCCCGACCCGCACGCAGGGCGCGCGGGCCTTCGACGTCTCCCAGGGCCTTGTTCAGGATCTCGGGCACCGTCGGCACGCCGTCGAGCTCGCTCCACTTGTCGAAGTACGTCGCGATCATGTACGTGTAGCCGGGACCGCCGCTCACCACCTGGTAGTTGACGACGCGCTGGGTCAGGCCGAGCTTCTCGGCCGCCGCGTTGACCTTCTTGGCGAACGCCTCGTACTCCAGGGCTCCGTCGGGCTTGGCGTGCACCGTGAGCAGTTGCAGGAACTGCTTGGGCTGCGCCAGGGCGGGCGTGGCCACAAGGCCACACAGCAGCCCAAGCGCGGAAAGCTTCGCAAGCTTCATTCTTTCTACCTCCTTTGGTTGTTTCTGAACGGCGAAGCATACCTCCGTTGTCGCCCGGCAGCTTCGGGCGTAGGATCGTTCAACGCTAGCGAAGGGGCCATGAAGGCGAGAGATCGGTTCTTCGTGGATGGGGTTGCCTGCCGCGTGGACGGGCAGAGCTATCGCGTCGCCAACCTGGGCACCGGCGGGTTCTTCGCCGCGTGCGACCGGAATCCACGGCTGGGCCAGACCCTGGTGATGGACCTCGTGCTGCCGAACCGGGCCTGCCGCGTGGTGGGCGAGGTTACCTGGATCAACGGCATGAACGCCCACTACGACGATCTGCCGCCGGGCTTCGGCGTTCGCCTGACCCACGTCGAGCCCAACGATCGCGACGCGATCGAAGACGTGCTCCGGCTGTCCGCACCGGTGCTGGGGCCGGTTCAACCACCACGCTGAGACCGCCGACCCCAGCGTGAGCGACCGCGTCCTGGCCGACGCCTTGGTGGCGTTCCACGCCGGGTTCATCCTCTTCGTGTGCCTGGGTGGCCTCCTGGTGCTGCGCTGGCCGCGCCTTCTCTGGCTGCACCTGCCGTGCGCGGCCTGGGGCGTGCTGGTGGAGCTGATGGGCTGGGTGTGCTTTCTGACGCCGCTCGAGAACGAGCTGCGCCGCCAGGCAGGACTGGCGGGCTACGAAGGCGGCTTCATCGAGAACTACGTGATACCGGTCGTCTACCCCGAGCGCCTGACGCGCGCGATCCAGATCGGCGCGGGCCTGCTGGCCCTGGGACTCAACGCAATCGCCTACTCCGTGCTGCTGAGTCGCCGCAGGCGCCCTAACCCTTGACGATGAGGATGCCCAGCTCGCGGAGCTGTGCGTCCGCCACGGCCGACGGCGAGCCGCTCATCATGTCCGTGGCGCTGGCCGTCTTGGGGAACGCGATCACGTCGCGCAGCGACGGCTCCCCCGCCATCAGCATCACCAGGCGGTCCAGGCCCAGGGCGATGCCGCCGTGGGGCGGCGTCCCGTAGTTCAGCGCCTCGATGAAGAAGCCGAAGCGCTCGCGCGTCTCCTCGTCGGACAGCGACAGCAGCTTGAAGACCTTCGCCTGCAGCGCCGAGTCATGGATACGCAGGCTGCCGCCGCCGGCCTCGAGGCCGTTCAGCACCACGTCGTAGGCCTTGGCGCGCACCTTTTCGGGCGCCGTGTCCAAGAGCGGGATGTCCTCGTCGCGCGGAGCGGTGAAGGGATGGTTGACGCTCGAGAGCTGGCCGGTGGCGGCGTCCTTCTCGAACAGCGGGAAGTCCGTGATCCACAGGAAGCGCCAGGCCTTCTCGTCGACGAGCTTCAGCTCCCTGCCCATCTCGAGACGCAGCACGCCCATGGCCGTGGCCAGCGGGCCCACGGCGTCGGTGCCGATCAGGATCGTGTCGTCCTTCTGCGCTCCGACCTTCGCGATCAGCTTGCGGGCCACCTCGGCGCTGGCGCCCTTCTCCGCGAGCTTCTGCACGTTCTCGTCGGTCGCCTTGAGATTGAACAGGCCGCGCTTGGTGCCGCGCGCGTCGGGGACGATGCGGCCGAGCCACAGCTCCTCGTTGACCTTGCGCAGTCGCGTGCCCGAGATGCCGCCCGAGGCCGGCAGCACCATGGCGCGGCAGCGGGCGCCCGCCTCGATCAGGCCCGGGTAGGTGTCGAGGCCCAGCACCTTCATTTCGTCGGTCACGTCGCTGATGGGCATGCCGAGCCGCAGGTCGGGCTTGTCGGAGCCGTATTTCTCCATGGCCTCGGCGTAAGCCATGCGCGGGAACGGCCGCGGGATATGGGCACCGATCAGCTTGAACGCGCGCTGGTAGAGCGGCTCGATCAGCTCGATGACCGACAGGACGCGCGGAAACGACATCTCCACGTCCACCTGCGTGAACTCGGGCTGGCGGTCGGCCCGCAGGTCCTCGTCGCGGAAGCAGCGCGCGATCTGGAAGTACTTGTCCATGCCCGAGATCATCAGGATCTGCTTGAAGATCTGGGGCGACTGGGGCAGCGCGTAGAAGTCGCCGCGGTGCACGCGGGACGGGACCAGGTAGTCGCGGGCGCCCTCGGGCGTGGACTTGGTCAGGAAGGGCGTTTCGATCTCGTAGAAGCCCTGCTCGTCGAGGTAGCGCCGGATCTCCAGCGTGACCTGGTGGCGCAGCTTGATGTTGCGGTGCATCTTCGGCCGGCGCAGGTCCAGGTAGCGGTACTTGAGCCGCACCTCCTCCGAGGTGTTGATCTCGTCTTCGATCGGGAACGGCGGCGTCTTGGCCTCGGCCAGGACGCGGATCTCGCGGGCCAGGACTTCGACGGCGCCGGTCTTCAGCTTGGGGTTGACGGTGTCCGCCGACCGGCGCGCCACCTCGCCGACCACCGCGAGCACGTACTCGCTGCGCACATGGTCGGCCACGGTGTGGGCGGCCTGCGACACCTCGGGACGCGCCACCACCTGGCACAGGCCCTCGCGGTCGCGCAGGTCCACGAACACGACGCCGCCCAGATCGCGCCGCGTGGCCACCCAGCCCATCAGGGTGACGGTCTGTCCCACCAGGGACTCGTCCACGACCCCGCAATAGTGGGTGCGCGTCAGGTTGCCGAGGGTCTCACCCATTCGCCTTCTCCAGCCTCTGCTTGAGATACGCCGCCACGCCGTCGAACGCCACATCCTCCTGGGTGGAGGCGGCCATGTCCCGCACCGCCCACGCGCCGCGCGTCAGCTCGGGCTGATCGAGGATCGCCGCGTAGCGGGCGCCCAGCTTGTCGGCGAGCTTCATGCGCGACTTGAAACTGCGTCCTTCCGTGTCCATCAGCGCCCGGATGCCCGCGGCCCGCAGCTCCCGCTGCAGCCGCAGCGCGGCGTCCTTGGCCCCGGGCACCTGCGGCAGCAGAAAAACGTCGCAGCGCCGTTCCGGCTCCGACCCCGGCGCCAGCATCGCCAGCCGCTCCATGCCGATCGCGAAGCCGATGCCGCACAAGTCGGGGCCGCCCAGGTCCTTCACGAGGCCGTCGTAGCGCCCGCCGCCGAGCACGCTGTTCTGCGCGCCCAAGGCACCGCTCGTGACCTCGAAGGTCGTGCGCGTGTAGTAGTCGAGACCGCGCACCAGCCGGTGGCTCAGGCGATACGGAATGCCGAGCAACTCGAGCTGGCGGCGCACCTCGGCGAAGTGCGCGTGGCAGGCCGCGCACAGGTGATCCAATAGCCTCGGCAGCGCGTCGATCCGCGCCTGGTCCTGGGGCACCTTGCAGTCGAGGACCCGCAGCGGGTTGGTGTCGGCGCGGCGCTGGCAATCGCCGCACAGCGCGGCCTTGTGTTCCTGAAGCGCCTGCCGCAGCGTCTCGACGTACTGCGGCCGGCAGTTGCGGTCGCCCACGGAGTTCAGCAGCAGTTCCAGCTCGCCCACGCCGCACGCCTTCAGGTACTCGAGGGCCAGCTCGACGACCTCCGCGTCGATGGCCGGCTCGGCCATCCCGAAGGCCTCGACGTCCACCTGGTGGAACTGGCGGTAGCGGCCCTTCTGCGGCCGCTCGCGCCGGAACATCGGCCCCAGGGCATAGACCTTGAGCATCGGGTCCGTGTTCATCAGGTTGTTCTCGATCACCGAGCGCACGATGCCGGCGGTGGCCTCGGGCCGCAAGGTCAGGGACTCTCCTTCGGAGTCCTGGGCGGCGCGGTCGACGAACGTGTACATCTCCTTCGAGACGATGTCTGTCTCGGCGCCGATGCCCCGGGCGAACAGCTCCGTCTTCTCGAAGACCGGCGTGCGGATCTCGCGGTAGCCGTAGCGGGCGAACAGCGTCCGCGCCGCCTCTTCCAGCCGATGCCAGACGGCGATTTCGTCCGGGAGGATGTCCCGGGTTCCCTTGACGGCCCGGATGCTCATCGCTGCGCCTGCTCGGCGAGGTAGATCTCTTTGTACTCGTAGTAGTTCTGCGCGGATGCGCGCAGCAGCTTCAGCTCCTCGTCCGTGAGCGGCCGTCGCACCTTCGCCGGCACGCCCATCACCAGGCTGCGCGGCGGTATCTTCATTCCTTCAGGCACCAGGGTCTGGGCGGCGATCAGGGATTCGGCCCCGACCTCGGCCTCGTTCAGCACCGTGGCGCCCATTCCGATCAGGCAGTACGAGCCGATCGTGCAGCCGTGGAGCGTCGCGGAGTGCCCGACGGTGATGTGGTCGGCCAGCACCGTGGCGTACTGCTCCTTGAATACATGGACGACACAGTTGTCCTGGATGTTGGTGTGCGCGCCGATGCGGATCGAGTGGACGTCGCCGCGGATCACCGCGTTCATCCACACGCTGGCGTGGTCGCCCAGCTCCACGTCGCCGATCACCTGGGCCGACGGGTCAACGTAGACCCGCGCGCCCAGCTTCGGCCAGATGCCCTTGAACGGCCGCAACATGCGCCTCTCCCGAAACCGGGGAGTCTAGCACGCGAGAGCGCCGGTACGAGCTAGCGGGTGGCGAAGGCGACGAGCGGGTCGAGCCATTCCGGGCGCGGTTCGAAGAACGTGCCGTGGCGCTTGCCGACCTCCAGCACCGTCTCCTCGCCCTTCACCGCGGGGGCCCGCTCGAAGGCTTGTCCGCACGAGCCGACCATCTCGTCGGAAGCGTCGTAGAGAGACAGCATGTGGCCGGCCATCTTCGGCACCCAGGGCTCGAGGCCCTCGGGCTTGCGGGGACACGCTGCCAGGATCGCGAATCGCACGTCCGGGTCGCCGAGCAAGGCCGAGGCGCGCCGCGCCAAAGCGCCTCCCTTGGAGAACCCGATCACCACGATGCGGGACGCCGGAACGTCGGCGGCCCTGAGCTTGCGCACCTGGCCCGCCACCTTCTTCGAGTATTCGAAGCTCGTGGCCGCGGGCCGCACCTCGGCCACCACCTCGAAGCCGCGCTCCGCGATGGCCTTCACGATCGCGTCGTAGGCGTACGGACCGAAGTCGGGATGCACGGCCTGCTTCCCCTGCAGCTCGACGACGCGGCCGTGGAGATAGATCGCCCAGCGCGCCCTCGGGTCGGCGGCGTCCGGGACCTTCTCGTGTATGCCACCGGCCCAAGCGGCCGGCGCCAGCAGCAGCAGCGCGGCCGCGGCCGGGCGCCCCCATGGCCGTCGGAACAGCCAGGCCAATACGGGCACCGCCAGCCCGCACAGGCCGACGACCTGGATCCGCCCCAGGTCCACGACCGCTCCGAAGCCGCGCGCGAGCGAACCGATCGTCCAGGTCATGCCCACTCCCTGGGCCCAGTAGACCACGAGCACCCGCGCCACCAGAAACAAGGCGACGCCGGCGACGGCCGCCAGCCCGAGGTCGGCCGCCGCCAGAGCCTCGCGGCGGCGAGCGGCGATCCAGGTCACGACGGCGAAGGCCGCGAGCGCGGCGATGCCGGCCAGCAGCAGCAGGTGCTCGAAGTAGGGCCGCACGTCCTCGTCGTGGTTGATGGCCGAGAGCGAGAGCCGGAAGCCTTCGCGCGCGACCAGCAGCCGGAACACCGCCTCCTGGATCGCGACGCCGCCCAGCGCGGCCAGCAGGGCCGGCCGGGGCGCATCGCGGTGCATCCAGGCGAGCAGGGCGATCGCCGCGCCGAGGACGCCGATGGCGATCGGAAGGCGCGCGAGCCTGTCGCGGCGCTGGCGCTCGGCTCGCGCAGCGTCGGGGTCGGCCTCGGGCACGCCCAGGCTCGCCGCGAAGTCCTTCCGGAAGGCCGCCTGCTGCGCGGCCGCGCGTTGCAGGAGCGAGCGCTCGAACTCGGCATCGCCTTCGTAGTCGAGGATCTCCGTGAGCACGCGGCCTTCGCTGCCCGCGGGGATCGGCAGACCCAGGAGCGCGGCGATGGTGGGCGCCACGTCCAGCTGGCGCGCCTCGCCGCGCACGCCGGCCCGCACACCGCGGCCCACGATCACGAGGGGCACGGCCAGCACCTCGGCCTCGTCGCCGCCGTGTCCGCCGGGGTCGATGTGGCCGTGGTCGGCGGTGATCACGACCAGGGTGCGCCACAGGTCCACGTCGTCCATGAGGCGCTGGATCACCCGGTCGGAGAACGCGCAGGCGCGGCCGTACTCGGGAGAACGGGAGCCGAACTCGTGGGCGGCATAGTCGGGCGTGACCAGGTCGAGCACCCCGATGCGCGGTTTCTTCTCGAGCAGCCAGGCGGCGTCCTCCCATTCGGAACTGGCCATCTCGGGAAGCACCCGTTCGAAGCCGCCCCGCAGTTCCTTCAGCTTGGACTCGCGGTACGACGCGCGCGGCAGGTCGGGCCCGAACAGGCTCCGCCACAGGTCGGACCCGGCCACGGCCACCTCGCCCTCGCCGCGAGCGACGCCGCGGAACAGGTTGTCGAGCAGGACGGCGCCGGGGTGCCGGTTGGTCGTCGCGCCGTGGATCTCGGGCGACGCGCCCGTCACGAGGGTGGCACGGCCGGGCCGCGAGTAGGAGGGCCGGCTCGCCGTCGCGTCGAGATCGGCGCCCTGGGCGCGCACGCGCTCCAGCGAGCGCATGCTGCGCGAAGCGTCCAGACGCAGGCCGTCCACGAGCACCAGCAGGACTCGCCAGTCGCGCTCCACGCCGGGCGCGCCGGCATGGGAGAACCGGTACGGCGTCTGGTACGCGTTCACCGAGCGCCAGGCGTGGGTCGCGAGCTTTCCGGCCGCCAAGCCGACGGCAGCCCAGACCAGCGCTTGAGCCAGGATTCTCGGGGCGCCGCGCGGCATCGCTTTGCGGCGCGGATCGTATCCCAGAAACCGAGGGCCGCATCCGCTATCATTGTTCGAAGCATGTTCAGGCACGGGTTCCAGACGGCCGCAGGCCTGCTGGCCGCGGCTCTGCTGGCGCCCGTCGCGGCTGCCCAGGAGCCGGAGCCGACGCCGGCGCCCGAAGTCTCTCCGTCGCCGCGTCCCGACGAGACTCCCGGCACGCGCGCCTGGGAGTGGCGGCAGCTCCGCGAGAAGCGCATCACGGAGGTGAAGCCCTACGAGCCCGGCTTCCTCGAGAAGCAGGTGCTGGCCATCGAGAAGGCCCAGCGTCCCAGCTTCCTCGACTTCAACGCGGCCCGCTTCTATCCGCGCATCCAGGGCATCGCACGCGGCTCGCGCCAGGCAGCCGGCCTGCGCTTCTGGATACCCGACATCGAGGGATCGAGCTTCGACGTTCACGCCTCCGCGCTCTGGTCCGTCGCGGGCTACGAGTTCTACGACCTGCAACTCGGCAAGCTGCCCCACCGCGGAAAGAAGTTCCCCGCCCGCTCCAACCAGAGCCTCGAGGTGTACCAGCTCGGGGACCTGGATCCCGGCGAGCGCGGTCGCGCGATCCTCCTCGCCTCCCTCCGCTATCAGCACTATCCGCGCGTGCACTATTTCGGCAGCGGGCCCGACTCGCGCTTCGAGGACGAGAGCAACTTCCTCGACCAGAAGGCGTTCTACGAGGTGGTCGCTGGCTACCAGTTCTCGGAGCGCTTCTCTTTGACGGCACGGGCCGGCTACCTGCAAGCGTTCGTCGGACGCGGAGAGCATCCGGAAGAGCCCGACACGCAGGACGTGTTCACGGACGCCACCGCGCCGGGCCTCGACGCGCAGCCCGACTTCCTCGTGTTCAGCGGGCAGGCGCTGTGGGACGGGCGCGACGCGCCCGGCAACCCGCGCAAGGGTGCTTTGCTGGCCTTGCAGGTCGGCCGCAGCAGCGACCGCGGCGGCGACGCGTACGGGTTCACGCGCCTGGCCGCCGACCTTCGCGGCTTCGTGCCGCTGGGCTCCGTGCAGCGTACCCTCGCCCTGCGCGCCCTCGTCTCTTCGGACAACCCCGACGCCGGCGCCCGCGTGCCGTTCTATCTCCAGCAGGACCTGGGAGGCAGCCATACCCTGCGCGGCTTCGAGAGCTTCCGTTTTCGCGACGACAACGTCCTGCTGCTCCAGGCCGAGTACCGCTTCTACCCCGCCCCGGCCCTGGAGCTGGCCCTGTTCGTGGACGCTGGGCGGGTCTCGCCAGAGTTCTCCGACCTGATCGGCCGCATGGCCACCAATGCCGGGATCGGCCTGCGCTTGAAGTCCAAGGACGCGACCCACGTTCGACTCGACATCGCCAAGGGCCGCGAGGGCTGGGACACGCTCTTCCGATTCAGCCAGGGATTCTGAGCCATGCGCCGCTCGCTGCTCGCCGCACTGCTGCTGTTCCTCGCGCCGGCCACGTGGGCCCAGAAGTTCCGGTCCGACGATCCCCTTCGCGTGGACCCCGACGACCTGGAGGTCGCGAAGCCCGGGGAGATGGAGCTGAGCACGACCTGGGACGTGATCGAGCACTCGTTCTGGCACCGGCCCGGTGGGCGCATCCCCGCCGCCTCCAACGTCAACACACTGGGCGAGGTGCCCGACTCGAGCTGGTTCCAGAACCGCATCGGTGTCCGCGACATGTCCATCGAGGAGCTGGTCCGCGGCCCGAACACGACCGGCGGCCCGGCGCCGGGGACCTGGACCGTGATCGGCGGCAAGACCCAGGGCATCACCCCGGGGTTCACCGTCCGCGACGCCAAGGGCGACGTCTACTTCGTCAAGTTCGATCCCGCGCCCTACCCCAACCTCTCGACCGCCGCCGACGTGATCGTGACCCGGTTCTTCCACGCCTTCGGCTACTTCGTGCCCGAGAACTACGTCGCCTACTTGCGTCCCGAGCAGCTCGAGATCTCGAAGGACGCGAAGGTGCGCGACCGCGGCCGGAAGGAACGCCGGCCCATGACGCACGCCGACGTGGACGCGGCCCTGTCCCGTGTGGCCCACCTGCCCGACGGCCGCGTCCGCTGCGTGGCCAGCCTGCGGCTGTCCGGCCAACCCCTGGGGCCCCACAAGTACTGGGGCACGCGCAGCGACGATCCCAACGACGCCTTCCCCCACGAGCAGCGCCGCGACCTGCGCGGCTACCGGGTGTTCTCGGCCTGGCTCAACCACGACGACTCGCGCAGCGTCAATTCCCTCGACATGTTCGTGAAGACCGAGGGCGAGCAGGGCTGGGTGAAGCACTACCTCATCGACTTCTCCTCGAGCCTGGGCAGCGGCTCGGACGCCACGCGGCGGATCGCTCCCCAGAACCCCCGGGCCGGCAACGAATACATCCTGGAACGCGCGCCGATCCTGAAGACGGCGGCGAGCCTCGGGCTGTGGGAGCGGCCGTGGCGCAGGGTCGAGTACACGATCTACCCGGAGGTCGGGCGCATCGAGGCCGACTTCTTCCAGCCCCAGGCCTGGAAGCCCGAGTACCCGAACCCCGCCTTCGAGCGCATGCAGCCCGCCGACGCCTTCTGGGCCGCGCGCATCGTGTCGCGCTTCTCCGACGACGCCGTACGCGCCCTCGTCCACTCGGGCGAGTTCACGGACCCGGCGGCCGAGAAGCATCTCGCGGACATGCTGATCCGCCGGCGCGACAAGATCGTCGCTCACTACTTCCGCGAGATGAACCCGTTGGCCGAGTTCCAGGTTGCGGGCCTTCCTGACGCCCCCGAGATCGCCTTCGAGAACCTGGGCGAGAGGGCCGGACTCGGCAAGGCCGAAGCCTACGACTACGAGTGGTTCGTGCTGGAGAACCGCACGGGCCGCCTCGACCCGCTGCCCGCCCGCGGCGCCGCCGCCGAGCCGCGTGTCGCGCTGCCGCCAGGCAGCCACAGCTACGTCATGTTGCGCCTGCGCGGCCGCGGCGGGCCGCCGGGCTGGAAGAAGTCCGTGGACGTCTACGTGCGGCGCGAGGGCATGCCGGCCATCGTGGGCCTCGAGCGCGAGGAGTGATGGCCTCCGCGAGCGTCGCGGCCGAGCGGCCGCCCTCGGCCCTCGACCGCGCCCTGCGCGCCTTCGCCGACGTGCGCGCCGGCGAGTCGTTCACGGCCCTCGTGCTGCTGGTCAACCTGTTCCTGCTGCTGGTCGGCTACTACATTCTGAAGACCGTCCGCGAGCCGCTGATCCTGGCCGGCGGCGGCGCCGAGCTGAAGTCCTACGCGGCGGCCGGCCAGGCCCTGGTCCTGATGGCCTTCATCCCGCTGTACTCGTGGTTCTCGTCCCGAGTGGACCGCGAGCATCTCGTGCTGGGGGTCACGCTCTTCTTCGCCTGCAACGTGGAGCTGTTCTACTTCGGCGCGCGCCTCGGCATCCCCTACCTGGGTGTCGCCTTCTACATCTGGGTCGGGATCTTCAGCCTGGCCACCATCGCCCAGTTCTGGTCCTACGCCAACGACCTGTACTCGCGGGAAGTCGGCCAGCGCTTGTTCCCCATGATCGCCGTGGGCGCGACCGCCGGCAGTCCCCTGGGGGCGCAGATCGCGAAGTGGCTGTTCGATCGCAAGGTGGACCCTTACGACATGCTGCACCTGACGGCGTTCATCCTGCTCGTGCAGCTCTGGCTCTACTGGCTGGTCAACCGCCGGGAGACCGTCGCCGGGGCGAAGTCGGCCGAGGCGCTGGGCGGCCCGGGCGGTTTCGCCCTGGTGTTCCGCAGCCGGTACCTCCTGCTGATCGCGGGACTGCTCGTGATCCTCAACATCGTGAACACTACCGGCGAGTACATCCTGGGCAGCGCGGTCGTGATGCAAGCCGACGCGATAGCCGCCGCCGACCCGGCCTTCGACAAGAAGGCCTTCATCGGCAGCTTCTACGGCAGCTACTTCTTCGCGGTCAACGTGATCGCGGTCCTGGTGCAGTCCTTCCTGGTCTCCCGGCTGGTCAAGCGCCTGGGCGTGTGGGGTGCCGTGCTCGCCCTGCCCCTCATCTCCCTGACCGCCTACGGGTTCCTGGCGGCGGGGGCCGCCTTCGCGGCGGTGCGCTGGGCCAAGATCGCCGAGAACTCGACGGACTACTCCGTGATGAACACCGGCAAGCAGCTGCTGTGGCTGCCGACCAGCCGCGAGGAGAAGTACAAGGCCAAGCAGGCCGTCGACACGCTTTTCGTACGCACCGGAGACCTGTTCGCGGCGGGCGTCGTGCTGCTGGGCACCCAGTTCGTGCCCTTGAGCCCCGCGGGCTTTGCCAGGGTCAACCTCGGCCTGGTCGTGCTCTGGCTCGTCTTCGCGTGGCTGGCCCTGCGCCAGCACGACCGCTTGGCGGCCGCTGCGGCTAGTCCAGGCTCTTCCTGAAGCGGAGCGAAGCGAGGCCCAACAGGCCGAGGCCCATGGCCAGGAGTATCAGCGCCTCGGGCCACAAGACGGCGAAGCCCGATCCCTTCAGGAACACGCCCCGCAGCACGCTCGCGTAGTAGCGCACCGGGATCAGGTACGTCGCGTACTGGAAGCCGGCCGGCATGTTCTCGATCGGGAAGATCAGGCCCGACAGGTAGATCATCGGCACCATCAGCAGATAGATGCACGACATCATGGCCTGCTGCTGAGTCGCCACCATGGTCGAGACCAGCAGGCCCAGGCCCAGGGTGTTGAGCAGGAACAGCAGGGTCATGAAGGTGAGGAAGAGCAGCGAGCCGCGCAGCGGTACTCCGAACAGGAAGCGCGCCAGGCCCGTGATGAGCAGCATGTCGAGGAGCCCGATCAGGACGAAGGGCAGCAGCTTGCCGACGATCAGCTGCCAGGACTGGAGCGGCGTCACGATGATCTGCTCGAGCGTGCCGATCTCCTTCTCGCGCACCACGGCCATCGACGGCAGGATCATCGTGACCAACATCAGCACCATGGCCAGCACGGCCGGCACGTAGAACCAGCGGCTCTTGAGGTCGGGGTTGTACCAGACCCGCGGCACCAGTTCCACACGCGCGACCTGGATGCGGCGCGCCTGTCGGTCGAGCCGCGACGACACGAGTTCCGCACCCACGCCCTGCAGGATGCGCGACGCGTAGCTGAGCCCGAGGCTTGCGGAGTTCGAGTCGGTCCCGTCGCCCACCACCTGCACGCGGGGCACGCGGCCGGAGGCCAGGTCCGCGCCGTAGCGGGCGGGGATCACCAGGGCGACCTGGGCGCGGCCGTCCAGCAGCCAGGCGTCGATCGCCTCGATCCCGCTTTCGGCGCCGCGGAGCTCGAAGTACAGCGAGGCTGTGAAGCGCTCGAGCAGGTCGCGGCTCTCGCGGGTCCGGTCCTGGTCCACCACCAGCAAGGGCACGTGGGTCACGTCCATGTTGGCGGCGTAGCCCAGGGCCACGAGCTGGGCCAGCGGCCCCACCAGCAGCACGGGGACCATCTTCCTGTCCCGCGCCAACTGCAGGAACTCCTTCACGATCATGCACAGCAGGGCGTGCACGGCGTCAGGCCTCTCGGCGCGAGAGGCGCGCGTAGGCGATCCCGAGCACCACGGCGGCGTAGAGCACGAGGAACAGCAGGTCCTGGAGGTACGGGCCCAGCCCGGCGCCCTTCAGGATCACTCCCCTCAGGATCACGTTGAAATAGCGCGCTGGGACCGCGTAGGTGATCCACTGCAGCGCCTCCGGCATGGAACGGATCGGGAAGATGAAGCCCGAAAGGAAGATGGCGGGCAGCATCGAGGTGACGCTGCCGGCCTGGAACGCCATCGCCTGGGTGTCCGAAAAGCTCGACACCAGCAGGCCGAAGCCGAGGGCACCCACCAGGTATACGAAGGTGGCCACGAACAGGTCGAGGTAGGGACCGCGCACCGCCACGTCGAACAGCACCCGGGCCGCGACCAGGATGATGACCGTGGCGGTCAGGGAGATGGCGAGGTACGGCAGGGTCTTGCCCACGATCAGCTCCCCCGGCCGCAGCGAGGTCACGCGCAGCTGCTCCATGGTGCCGCGCTCCTTCTCGCGCACGATCGACATGGCCGTGGAGAGGACCGCGGTCAGCATCAGGATGAAGCCGATCAGGCCCGGGACCAGGAACTGCGTCGATTCGAGCTGCGGGTTGTACAGCACGCGCGGCGCGTACTCGATGGGCGGTCCCTGGCGCACGCCCAGGCTGGCTTCCTGCAGGGTGGCGTTCTGGTCGGCGACGATGGCGTTCGCGTAGCCGAGCACGGTGCTGGCCGTGTTGGAGTCCGAGCCGTCCACCACAAACTGGACGGGCGACGGACGCCGCGCCTGCAGCTCCAGTGCATAGCCCTCGGGGATCACCAGGATGGCCCGGGCCACGCGGCGCTCCGTGAGGCCGCGGAGGTCGGCGCCGGAGTCGAGGTCCGCCACCAGGTCGAAGTAGCGCGAGTTCACGAAGGCCGACACCAGCTCGCGGCTCGCAGCGCTCTTGTCCCGGTCCTCTACCGCCAAGCGCACGTGGCGCACGTCGAAGTTGAGGGCGAAGCCGTACATCAGAAGCATCATGGTGGGGACGCCGAGCAGCATGGCGAGGCTCAGCGGGTCGCGCGACGCCTGGCGCAGCTCCTTCTTCGCGATCGCCCACACCTTGCGCGGGCTCACGCCTCGACCGCGGCGACGCTGCGGCGCGCGTCCTCGGCCTCGATGCAGTGGATGAACACGTCCTCGAGGGACGGCACGATCCGCTCGACCCGCGCCGGCAGGTTGCCAGCCGCCTCGAGCAGCGCCAGGCTGCGGCGGCGCCCGTCGTCGGCGTCCGCGACCACCATGTGCAAGCGCGTGGCGAACAGCGAGGCCTCCAGGACGAAGTCCTGGCCCTCCAGCAGCTCCTGCGCCTCCAGGAAACGCGGGCAGCTCACTTCGAGGAGCGCGCGGCCGGCGAACACTTCCTTCAGCTCGCGCACGCTGCCCAGGGCCACCAGGCGCCCCAGGTGCATGAGGGCGATGCGGTCGCAGCGTTCGGCCTCGTCGAGGTAGTGGGTGGTCACTATGGTGGTCACGCCCGAGGCCGACATCGAGTCGATCAGGCCCCAGAAGCGGCGGCGGGACAGGGGATCGACGCCGCCGGTGGGCTCGTCCAGGAACACCACGCGCGGCTGGTGCATCACGGCGCAGGCGAGAGCCAGGCGCTGCTTCCACCCGCCGGGCAGGGACTGGGTGAGCCGCTGCTCCTTGCCCTCGAGGCCCGCCATCGCCACGGCCCAGGCGCGGCGTTCCGTCAGGAGCGCGCCACGCAGGCCGTAGACACCGCCGAAGAAGGCCAGGTTCTGCTCCACCGAGAGGTCGTCGTAGAGGCTGAAGCGCTGCGTCATGTAGCCGATCCGGCGCTTGACCTGCTCGGGTTCCTTCGCCACGTCGATGCCGAGCACGCTGGCCGAGCCGGCGCTGGGCACGAGCAGCCCGCACAGCATGCGGATGGTGGTGGACTTGCCGGCGCCGTTGCTCCCGAGCAGCCCGAACACCTCGCCCTCGAGGACATCCAGGCTCAGGTCGTCCACCGATGTGAACGCGCCGAAGCGCTTCACGAGGTTGCGGACCTCGATGACCGGCGCTTTCATCGCCCCACGGCGCGGTCGAGGCGCGCGTGACCCAGGCGCCAGCCGGCTCCGGCCCGGGTGAGGTCGAGGCCGGCGTGGAGCAGGGCGGTCTCGGCGTCGAGCAGCTCGGACGACAACGCGACGCCCTCCTGGTAGCGGTCGCGGGTCACGCGCACGTTTTCCCGGGCCGCCTCCAGGTTGCGCTCGGCCACGGCGTAGGCCGCCTCGGAATTCCGCAGGTCCAAAAGCCGCGCTTCGACCTCCAGCGCGACGCTCCGCTCCGCGTCCTCGAGCTGGTTGCGCAGCGAGTCGGTCTGGGCCCGCACCTGGGCCACGGCCGCTCTGGTGCGGCCGCCGTCCCACGCGTTCAGGCTCACGACAGCACCCACGCTCCAGGTGCCCTGCCATGCGTCGCTGAGCGGAAGCACGCGGGAGTTGGGGCTCGCCCAGTCGTACCCTGCCTGCAGGAAGGCCTGGGGCCGCGACGCGGCCTGCGCGGCCCGGGCCTGCCCTTCGAGGCTGCTCACCCGCGAGCGCACGGCCTCCAGATCGGCCCGCCCCGCTTGCGCCTCCCGGACCAGGTCCTGAAGCTCGGCCGCGCCGCCGCTGCTGGGAGCGTCCAGGCCTTCGCTCGGCTCGACCTGCGTGCCCTCGGGCAGGCCCGTGAGGCGCAGCAGGTTGGCATTGGCGATCCGGGCGGCGTTTCCGGCCTCGAGGCGCTGCAGCTCTGCGCGGTCGCGCTCCACCTGTACGGCGAGCACCTCGTTGCGCGCCACCAGGCCGAGGTCGAGCCGGTTCCGCGCGTCCTTCAGGTGCGACTCGTACGAGTGCACCGCTTCCCGCAGCACCCGCTCGGCTTCGCGCGCCGTGACGAGGCTCCAATAGGCGGTGGCCGCCTCCAGTACCAGCTCGTCACGACCGTCCTCGGCCTGCTGCCGCGCCGCGTCGCGCGCGAAGCCCGCCGCGTCGATCTGGCCCGCCACGCCTCCGCCCGTGTAGAGCGGCTGCGTAGCCTGCGCCCGCGTGCGCCAGTGGTCGGGGATGTTCGGGAAGATGGTGCGCGCCGGCAGGCCCGGGATCGCGAGGACCAGTTCGGGCACGTCGGAGTTGCGGAAGTAGGACGCCTGCAGCTCGAGCTGCGGCAGCCGGCCGGCACGAGCGCCCCGCACGCCCGCCTCGGCCGCCTGCTCCAGCGAGCCCAGGGCCTGCAGCCGCGCCGAATGGCCTTTCGCGCGTTCCAGCACTTCGGCCAGCGCGAGACGTGGCGTTTCGGCCGCGGCCGCGGGCGCGGTCGCGACCAGCAGGGAGAGGACCAGGGGCGCAGGCACGTTCATTCCTCCTTGTGCGCGCCCGCTTCGCCGGAGCGTACGCGGGCGATGAAGATGTCCTCGAGGCTGGGGGGCAGCAGCCGTACCGACTCAACCGCCACGCCGGAAGAAGCCAGGCGCAGGGACAGCGAGCGCGCCGCAGCCTCGGCGTCGGACGCCGCTTCGCTGAGCGTGACGTGGAGGCGCTCGCCGAAGGACTGCACGTCGGAGGCGCTCGGGTCGCCGTAGAGCAGCTCCAGGGCGCGCCGTTTCGGAGAGGCCAGGATCTCGACCACGGCGCCGCCGTGGGACGCGCGCAGCGCGTCGGGCGTGCTGACCTGGAGCACGCGGCCGTGGTCCATGAGCGCGATGCGCTGGCAGCGCTCGGCCTCGTCCAGGTACGGCGTCGTGAGCAGGAGCGTCAGGCCCTCGCGCTGGAGGCGCGCCAGGATGCGCCAGAAGTCCCTCCGGGACACCGGGTCGACGCCCGTGGTCGGCTCGTCCAGCACCAGCAGCTCGGGGGTGTGGACCAGGGTGCAAGCCAGGGCCAGCTTCTGCTTCATGCCACCCGACAGCTTCTCGGCCAGGCGCCTGCGGAACGGCGCCATGCGCAGCAGCTCGAGCAGCTCGTCGCGGCGCGGGCCAAAGCCCCGCACGCCGTGAATCTCGGCGAAGAAGGCGATGTTCTCGTCGACGCTCAGGTCGCCGTAGAGGGAGAAGCGCTGGGACAGGTAGCCCACCTTGCGCGACAGCGCCTCGGTCTCGCGCCACGGGTCAAGCCCGCAGGTCGAGACGGTCCCCGCGCTCGATTCGAGCACGCCCAGCACCACCCGCAGGGTCGTGGTCTTGCCGGCGCCGTCCGGACCGATCAGCCCGAACATCTCGCCGCGCTGCACGTCGAAGCTCACGGCTTCGGCCGCCAGCAGCGCGCCGTAGCGGCGCGTCATGCGATCCAGGGCCACGAGCGCGCTCACCGGCCGGCCTCGGCCGCGAGGATCGCCTCTGACGGCATGCCGGGCTTCCACAGGCCGTCCGCGTTGTCGAGCCCGAGCTTGACCTTGTACACGAGCTTCACGCGCTCGTCGCGGGTCTGCACGTTCTTGGGCGTGAACTCGGCCTTCGACGAGATGAAGACGATGCGGCCCTTGCGCTCCTGTCCGCCGTCGGTGCGGACCTGCGCTTCCTGGCCCAGGCGAATGCGCCCCAGGTCGGGCTCTGCCACAAAGACCGTGAGCCACGGCTCGGCCACGTTCGTCACCACCGCCAGCGCCGCCCCAGGGTTCAGGATCTCCCCGGCCTCGGCGATCTTCTCGGTGAGGACGCCGTCGAGGGGGCTAAGGATGGTCGCGTCGCGCACCTGTTGCTCGACCTGGGCGATACGCGCTTCGACGGCGGCCACGCGCGCCCGCGCGGCGTCCTTCTCTTCGTCGCGGGACCCGGCGCGGGCCTTCCGCAGCGACTGGTCGAGGGCCGCAAGCCGTTTCTCCGCCACCTCGAGCCGCGTCCGGGCGTCGTCGCGGCTCTTGGCCGTGCCCGAGCCGCGCTCGAAGAGGGCCTGGAAGCGCTCGAAGTCGCGCTGCGCCGCTTCGCGGTCGGCCCCCGCCGCCGCCACCTGTGCCTCCAGCTCGCGGATCTCCTCGACGCGCACGCCGCTGAGGCGCATCCGCAGCTCGGCGGCGGCCTGGTCGCGTTCCGCACGGGCCTGGCGCAGCAGCAGCTCCAGGTCCGTGGTGTCGATGCGCGCCAGCTCCTGGCCCGCCTTGACGGCGTCGCCCTCGCGCGCCTCGAACCGCAGCAGGCGCCCTCCGACCTTGGCCGACAGCCGCACGTCGGTGGCCTCGACGTAGCCCGATGCGTGGATGGTCGCGGTGTCCCCGCCTCCCCCGCAGGCGGAGGCGGCGAGGGCGCAGCCGAGCCAGAGAGCCATCGCTTTCTGCGTCATTTCGACTCCTGCGTGGGAGAGAGAGCGCGCTGCAACATCTCCTGCACGTGTTGACCCAGGGCTTCGGTGCCGAGGGCGCGCAGCGCGGGCTGACCCGCCGACGCGACCTTCTCGCGCAGGCCGGCGCTCACGAAGTAGAGCAAGAGCGGCCCGATCATCGAGAAATGGAAGAGCAACGGGTTCTGCGGCCGGATCGTGCCCTGTGCCACGCCCTCCTGCACCGCGCCGGCGACGAAAGCGATCAGCTCGGCCAGGACCGTGGCGAACTCGCGGTCCACGTGCTTGCCCCCCGCCAACACCTCGCGGAGCATCAGGCGCGGCAGCTCGGGCGTCTTCTCGAAGCGGCGTCCCAATCCGGCGTAGAACACGGACAAGCGCTCGCGGGGCGGAAGCGCCGACGCCTTCAGGCTCGCGATCTCCTCGCGGACCGGGGCGACGAGTTGCAGCAGCACCGCCTGGTGCAGCGCGCGCTTGTCCCCGAAGTGGTAGTAGATCATCGCCTTGTTGGCGCGGGCCCGGCGCGCGATGACGTCCACCCGCGCGCCGTCGAAGCCGCGCTCGACGAACTCGTCCCTCGCCGCCCGCAGCAGCCTGTCGCGCGTCTCGTCCGCCACCCTTCGACCCATGCCTTGAATCCGACTAAATGGTTAGTTAGTTCCGTTCCCTTGTCAAGCTGAATGCTGATCGCTGAATGCTGAGAGCTGCCGTCCCTACAGCCGCGGAAGCGTCAAGTCCTGCTGCGCCTGATACTTGCCCTTCTTGTCGGCGTACGAGGTCTCGCAGATCTCGTCGCTCTCGAAGAACAGCACCTGGGCGATGCCCTCGCCCGCGTAGATCTTCGCGGGCAGCGGTGTCGTGTTCGAGACCTCGAGGGTGACGATGCCCTCCCATTCGGGCTCGAAGGGCGTGACGTTCACGATGATCCCGCAGCGCGCGTAAGTGCTCTTCCCCACGCAAACCGTGATCACGCTGCGCGGGATGCGGAAGTACTCGATCGTGCGCGCGAGGGCGAAGGAGTTGGGCGGGATGATGCAGACCTCGCCCTTGAAGTCCACGAAGGACTTGGGGTCGAAGTCCTTGGGGTCCACGATCGAGGAGTTGATGTTCGTGAAGATCTTGAACTCGTCGGCGATGCGGACGTCGTAGCCGTAGGACGAGAGCCCGTAGGAGATGACGCCCGTGCGGACCTGCTTCTCCACGAACGGCTCGATCATGCGGTGCTCCTGGGCCATCTTCCGGATCCAGCGGTCGGGCTTGACGCTCAATCTCGTCCTCCTCTTGCTTCAGCGGAACAAGCGCTTCACGACGTCCGGCCGCGCGTCGCTCGTGCGCGGCTCCAGCTCTTCCAGGGCCGCCTTGGCCGCGGCGTGGCGCGGTCGCAAAGCCAGGGCGCGGCGGAACGACGCCGCAGCCAGCAAGGCGGCTCCCCCGCCCTTGAAGATCTCGCCCAGCAGGTAGTGGGCTTCGGCGTTGCCGGGGTCCTCCTCGAGGGCGGCGCGCAGCTCGTCCTCCGCGTGCTTGCGGCCGTTTGCTCCTTGCAGCAGCGCCTGGGCGCGCACCACTCGGAGCCGGCGCCTCTCGCGGCCCTTGGCGCCGCCGAGCCCCTCCTCCGCCAGCACCGCCGCTTGCGCCGCCTGCCCGGCCGCCAGCGCCTCCTCGGCCTGAGAGACGAGCTCCACGACGCGCCCCGGGTCGGGTGGCGGCTGTGGCGGCAGGCGCCTGGGAGCGGCAGCGGCAGGAGCCGGGGATCCGACGCCACTGTCGTAGATCGTCCGGAGGCTCGGGTTCGAGAGGATCTTGTGGGCTTCGGAGATGCGGGCGAACAAGGCTTCGAGCTTGTCCTTCAAGGACTCGAGCCCCGGTTCGTGGTGGCCGTCGGGATGGTAGAGCTTCGCGTAGCGGAAGTAGCCCGCGAGGATCTCGGGCGCCTTCGCGTCACGATCCAGGCCGAGCAACTCGTAGTGATTCTGCCGGGGCATCGCCGCGAAGGCGGCGAGCACCTGCTCGCGGCGCGACGCCCGCACTTCGCCGGGCTTGGGCCTCCGGGCCAGGAACTCGATCATCCCGGTGTAGAGCAGTCCGAAAAGGCTGCGCTCCGCCTCTTCTGCCTCCACGGGTGCCAAGGCCAGCACCTCGCGGGCGGTGGAGACGCCGTCCACGCGAGACAGCAGGAACCCGTCGGTCGCGGACAGGGTCAGCTTCTGGAAGCGCAGCAGCGGATCGGTGGACTGGCTGAGGATGCGGTCGATGTCGCCGAGGCCGTAGCGGATCACGTCGGGGTCCGTGATGCTCCAGGCCGCGTCGAGGATCACCTCGCCCGTCGAGAGCTTCAGCGGCTTGTCGTAGCCCCTGAAGCTCGACGCCTCCTGCTCCTCGAAGGAGTACACGCCCTCGCGCCACGTGAAGATCGTCAGCAGCACCTCGCGGACGTGGAGCGCCAGCGCGTCGTCGAGGCCGTCGTTGTCGAGCAGGCTCAGATCCAGCAGGATCTGCCCCAGCCGGCGCCCGGTGACCGTGATCATCTCGGAGGCGCGCTGCAGGTCCCATTCGCTGAGCAAGCCGTGGCGCACCAGGGTCTCGCCCAGGTGCGCCTCCTTCACCGTGGTGTCGCCGTACACCAGGTTGCCGCGGATGAAGCACACGCTGGCGCGCTCCGCGCCGCGGTTGACGTGGAGCAGGCCGGTGCGACGCTCGACGTACAGCGTGCGCAGCACGCCCGGCAGGACGCCCTCGGCCAGCTCGCCTTTCTGGCTCATCGCTGGAGAGGGATTCTACGCCTCGGGCTCTACAGCTCGACGCCGGGGAAGAAGTAGCCGATTTCGAACCGCGCCGTCTCGGGCGCATCCGAGCCGTGGATCGCGTTGGCCTCGATGGACTCGGCGAAGTCCTTGCGGATGGTGCCTGCCGCGGCCTTCTGGGGATCCGTGGCCCCCATCAGCTCGCGCAGCCGCGCTATGGCGTCCTGACCCTCGAGCACCATGGTGATGCAACGCCCCGAGGACATGAAATCGCACAGGCTAGAGAAGAACGGCCGCGCGCTGTGCACGTGGTAGAAGCCCTCGGCCTCTTTGCGCGTCAGCTGGCGCATGCGCAGGGCGACCAGCTCGAAGCCGGCCCGCTCGATGCGGTCCAGGATGCCCCCGGCCTTGCCGGCCTTGACCGCGTCCGGCTTGATGATCGAAAAAGTCCGCTCGCTCAAATGTCCCTCTGCGTTGCCGTTGCTTATCGCCTATTGCTTCCGTGTCTTGCCAATCAGCTTCGCCATCGCCTTGCCGATGTCCGCGGGCGACTTCACCACGTGGATGCCCGCCGCACGCATCGCCTTCATCTTCTCTTCCGCCGTGCCCTTGCCGCCCGAGATGATCGCGCCGGCATGGCCCATGCGGCGTCCCGGCGGCGCCGTCTGGCCCGCGATGAAGCCGACCACCGGCTTCTTCACGTGCTGCTTGATGAAGGCCGCCGCTTCCTCCTCGGCGCTGCCGCCGATCTCGCCGATCATCACGATCGCCTTGGTGCCCTTGTCCTTGTTGAACAGCGCCAGCGCGTCGGTGTGGTTGGTGCCGATGATCGGGTCGCCGCCGATGCCGATGCAGGTGCTCTGGCCGATGCCCAGGGCGGTCAGCTGGCCGACCGCTTCGTAGGTGAGTGTGCCGCTGCGGCTGACGACGCCCACGCCGCCGCCGCTGTGGATGTGGCCGGGCATGATGCCGATCTTGCACTTCTCCGCCGGCGAGATGATGCCCGGGCAGTTGGGTCCGATCAGGCGCGTGGCACGGCCCTTCAGGAACGCGGCCACCTTCACCATGTCGAGGACCGGGATGCCCTCGGTGATGCACACGACCAGGGGCAGAGAGGCGTCGGCGGCCTCCATGATCGCGTCGGCGGCGCCGGGCGGCGGCACGAAGATCACCGACACGTTGGCGCCGGTCTTGCGCACCGCCTGCTCGACGCTGTCGAACAGCGGGAAGCCCTCGACCTTGCTGCCGCCCTTGCCGGGCGTCACGCCGCCCACCACGTTCGTCCCGTAGTCGCGGCAACCGATGGCGTGGAAGGTGCCGTGCTTGCCCATGCCCTGGACCAGCAGCCGCGTGTTCTTTCCGACCAGCACGCTCATTGCGCAGCTCCGGCGGCGGCCACCACCTGCTTCGCCGCCTGGGTCATGTCGTCGGCAGCGCCGAAGTTGAGGCCTGAGGCGCGCAGCATCTCCTTGCCGCGCTCCTCGTTGTTGCCCTTCATGCGCACCACCACGGGCACCTGCACGTTCAGGTCGCGCACCGCGGCGATCACGCCCTCGGCCAGCACGTCGCAGCGCAGGATGCCACCGAAGATGTTGATGAGCACCGCCTTGACTTCCTTGTCGGACATCAGGATCCGGAAGGCGTTACGGATCTGCTCGGCGTTGGCGCCGCCGCCCACGTCCAGGAAGTTGGCCGGGCTGCCCCCCGCCAGCTTGATGATGTCCATGGTGGCCATGGCCAGGCCCGCGCCGTTGACCATGCAGCCGACATTGCCGCCCTCGAGCTTGATGTAGTTCAGGCTGTGCTTCGACGCCTCCACCTCCAAGGGGTCTTCCTCGTCGAAATCGCGCAGCTCGCGCAGCTCGGCGTGGCGGTAGAGCGCGTTGTCGTCGAAAGCGATCTTGGCATCGAGGGCCAGCAGCTCGCCCTTGTTCGTGAGCAGGAACGGGTTGATCTCCAGCATGCTGGCGTCGATGCCTTCGAAGGCCCGGTAGAGTGCTTGCATGAACGTCACCGCCTTGGGCATCGCAGCGGCGGGCAGCCCCAGTCCGAAGGCCAGCTTGCGCGCCTGGAAGGCCTGGAACCCGACGGCCGGGTTCACCACCTCCTTCAGGATCGCCTTGGGGTTCCTGGCGGCGACCTCTTCGATGTCGACGCCGCCCTCGGCCGAGGCCATGAAGATCGGCGCGCCGCTGGCGCGGTCGACGATCACGGCCAGGTACATCTCCTTCGAGCCGCTGAGGTCCATGCCCTGCTCGATGAGCAGGCGCCGCACGACGCGGCCCTCGGGCCCGGTCTGGTGCGTCTTCAGCACCATGCCGAGCATGCTCTTGGCCAGCGCCTCGCACTCCTCGGCCGACTTGGCCAGCTTGACTCCGCCCGCCTTGCCGCGGCCGCCGGCGTGGATCTGGGCCTTCACGACCACCGGGAATCCCAGCTCCTTCCCGTTCTCCACGGCCTCGCCGAAGCTGTAGGCGACCTTGCCCCTGGGAACCGGCACTCCGAACGAGGCTAGGACCGCCTTGCCCTGGTACTCGTGGATCTTCAACTCGGGTTCCTCCGACGCGAGGGGCCGGGAGGCCCCGCAAAACGGCCGATCGTAATTGGCCCCCAAGGACCAGTCAAACGGCGGACGGTCGCTTATCGCTCGTTGCTTGTCGCTGATAGGCCGCTGCGCGGAAGGGTAACATGGGCGCATGTCGGAGCCGCGGAGCGAGCTCTTCCTGGGTGGCGAGACGCCGCAGGAAGCCGGCGAGCAGCAGGCCGCGGCGGGCCTCACGCCGCGCCAGCATCGCGTGTCGGCCCTGCTGATGCGTCTCGCGGCCACCGCGCGCTCCTTCCTGCTCTACGACCCGCACAACGCGGCGATCCAGGGCTTCATCACCCGCCTGCTGGAGGACCTGACCGGCGCCCTCGAAGAGGAGGGCCCGCTGACCCTGCACGTGCAGCCCCTGGAGATCGTGTTCGAGGACGCGCCGGTGTACGTGAACCGCGACCGCGAACGCAGTCTGGCGTTCCGGCTCTACCGGGACGGCGTGCGCCAACTGCGTTTTCGCCCCGGCTTCGGAGCCGACGAGCTGGCGCGGCTCTTGGAGGTGCTGTCCATCCGCTACACGGGCGTGAACCAGCGCGAAGAGGACATCGTCACCCTGCTCTGGAAGTCGCGCTTCAAGAACCTCGAGGTCACGTCGGTCGAGGGCATCGTGCCCGAGGACGACGCGCCCGGCGCCGGGGGCCCGGCTCCCGCGCCAGAGCCCCTCCTGCGTCTGCCCGACGACGTGGACCTGCCGCGGCCGGCGCTGCCGACCCCGATGGCGCCCGCCTTCACCGTCGTGCCCGACGAGCGCGTGGCGGCGCTGTGCGCCGAAGCCGAGGCGGCGCGCATCCCCGACGAGAGCCTGGGCCTCCTGGTGCGCCTGCGCCAGGAGCTGGGCGATCCGCGCTCCCGGCTGAGCTTCGCCGAGGTGTCCCACCTGTTCACGGAGATCCGCGACTTCCTCCTGAGCGAGGACCACCTGCCGGAGCTCAAGCGCTACATCGGCCTGCTGTGGGAGATGGCCGACGCCCCGTCACCCGCGTGGGACGAGGCGCGTCACACGGCACTCTACGAGCTGCTCGACGGCTGCGGCGACCGGCGCGCCGTGCGCCGCTTGCTGCACTCCGTCCCCTTCGACCAGCGCAAGCTCAACCCGGCGCTGGTGGAGGTGCTCGACCGCGCCTGCCCGGATTCCCTGGCCGCGGTGCTCGACGCCCTCGAATGGGAAACCGGCCCGGCGGTGCGCGCGATCGGCCGCCAGCTTCTGGAGCACTACGGGGCGCGGCGCATGGAGACCCTGGAGGCGCGCTTCCGCAGCGCGACCGGAGAGATGGCCTCGGACCTGCTGCGCGTCCTCGCCAACATCGGCGGCGACGAGGCCGCGGCCTTCATCGCCCGCCAAGCCTCGCATCCCGACAAGGCCGTGCAGGACGAGGCGCTGTGGCACCTCGAGAACATGCCCTACTCGGGTGCCGTGGGCCGCGCCTGCTTCGACGCCTTCCGCGTCACCGACGCCACCCGGCGGGCCCGGGTGCTGGGCATGATCGCGCGCACCAGGGACCGACGCTTCGTGGACCTGCTGGCGGGCTTCGTCGACGAGCAGGGCGACGCGCTCTCGGCGGGCGAGGCGGCCCAGATCGGACAGGTCATGGGCGAGCTGGCCGGGGATGCGGGCATCCCGCGCTGGGCCGAGTGGCTGCTGCCCGGCGGGCTGTTCAAGAAGGCCCTGGCGGGCTCGAAGGCGAGGCAGATCGCCGCGGCCCTGGCGCTCTCCGAGAGCCAGGCCGCGCCGGCCGGCGAGGCGCTGGAGACGGCGCTCGAGGCCGCGGACCCCGAGGTCCAGCAGTGGGTGCTGGGCGCCATCGGCCAGCGCGAGCGCAACCGGAGCGAAAGGTGAGCCAGGCGCGCGTCAAGGAGATGCAGCGGGGCCTGGAGAAGGCCCTGCGCCGCGCCAGCCTCGCCGACGACCGCGAGTTGATGGGGCGCGTGCGCGACGAGGGCCACCGCCTGGTTTTCCTGCTGAACGGGCTGGTGCGCACGAGCCGCCTGTACACCGGCGAGAACGCGGCCCTCGACGCGCCCTGCCAGGAGTTCGGCGGCGTGTTGCGCGGGCTGATCGAGCTGCTGGGTGCTGTGCACCTGGTGAGCGTCGAGGACCACCTCTTCGTCAACGACGTGCGGCTGCGCGTGCGGCCGCAGGAGCAGGCCGTGGTCGAGGCCTTCGCGGCCGAGCTGCTGCGCCACGAGATCGGCGGCCTTTCGTTCCACGCGCCGCTGGAGATGTTCGAGACCCAGAATCTGGCGCGCGCCCTCGCCGCGCCGGCCGAAGCAGGGCTGCGCGCGGCCGTCGCCGCCCGCGTGGCCTCGCTGCGCAACGTCGAGATCCTGGGCCGCTACCGCTTCCGAGTGACCGGCGAACGCGCAGCCCGCCGGCGCGGTCCGGGAGAGGCCGCGCGCCAGGCCGCGGGCGCCGTCCGCGAGGCCGTGGCCGCCCTGGGCGCGGGCCGCCTGCCGAATCCCCTGCCCGTGCGCCGCGCGGTGGTGGATCTCGTCGAGGCGCTGCCGGGGGCCGAGGGCCTCGCCGCGGCGTCACCGCTGCGCCGGGGCCCGGGCGGGCCGGGCGAGCGCCACCTGCTCGCGGTGTGCCAGCTCGCCCTGCTCCTGGGCCGGCGCCTGGGACTGCCGGAGGGCGCCCTCGCCGACCTCGGCGTGGCGGCGATGCTGCACGACGTCGGATACGTGAACGGCGGCGACCGCGACAGCCACGCCTCCGCGGGCCTGCGCCTGCTGCTGCGCCAGCGCGGATTCCACGAGGGCAAGATCCGGCGCCTGCGCGTGGTCCTCGAGCACCACCTGGCCGCGAGCGACGGCGGCGTTCTGCAGCCGTCGATTTTCTCCCGCATCCTGCGCATCGCCGACGACTACGACGTGCTCACCGCGTCCCGCGGGGGCCAGCCCGGCCTGCCGCCGCCGACGGCCCAGGGCGCCCTGTGGTCCGCGCGCGGCACGCTGTACGACGCCGACCTGCTGGCGCTGTTCGTCCAGACGCTGGGCCTGTACCCGCCCGGCAGCCTGCTGGAGCTGTCCGACGGGCGCTGGGTGGTGAGCGTGTCGGGTGGGCGCGACGCACAGCGCTTCGCGTGGCCGGTGGTGCGCCTGGTGCGCGAATCGGGCGGCGCTTCCGCCTCCGGCAGCGAGGAGATCGACCTGTTCGAGGATCGCTTCGGCGTGAAGCCGAAGCGCGTGCTCAACCCGCACAGCCAGGAGTTCGACCTGGCCTCCGCCCTGGAGCTGGCCTTCGGCGGCTAGGCCTTGCCGAGGAAGCGCACGCCCACGCGGGACACGGCGCCGTCCTCGAAGCGCTCCAGGCGGCACACCACGGCGCTCGCGGAATAGGTCGCCTGGCCGCCGAAGTGCTTGCGCATGGCGTCGGGGATGGCGATCTGCAGCCTCACGCGGCCGCCCACCGGCAGGTGCCGGCTGCTCTCGAAGCACAGGCCGCCCGCGCTGATGTTCCGGGTGCGCGTGTTCTCGACGAAGGCACGGCCGGCCTCGTCGGTGCCCTCGACCCTCACGGGCAGGTGGAGTTCCAGGCGCTTTTTGCGGTCGACGATCGAGATCATCGCGGCACCTCGTCTCGCGGCAGTCTACCGCAGGTGTCTAGGCCGTTCGCACGATCAGCATCGACGTGGGACAGCGCAACAAGACTCGCTCCGTCACGTCCTCGCGTCCCCAGCCCGACTCCGAAGCCGACGCGCCGGCCACCAGCAGGTCATGGGCGCCCTGCTCCAGCTCGGCCAGGATCTCCTCCACCACCAGGCCCTCGCGCACGACGAGATCTCGGCCGGCGCTCGCCAGCGCCTGGCGGGCACGGGTCGTCTCGTCGGCCGGCGCGGCCGCGGCCGCAGCGGGGCGGGCCGGCTCGTAGGGCAGCGCCACCTCGGATGCGACGTGGAGGAAGCAGGCGCTCGCGCCCAAGGCCTGCTCCATCTGCAGCGCGCCGGTCACGACCGCCGCCGTCGCGCCGCCGCCCGAGACGGCGGCCAGGATCCGATGCAGCCGCGCCGGCGGCCGCCGGGCCACCAGCACCGAGGTGCCCACGCTCTTGACCACGCTCGCCACCCGCGATCCCTTCAGCATCCGGGACAGGGCGCCCCGCCCGGCCGGCGGCACGATCACCAGGTCGAAGCTGCCTCTCGCGGCCTCCTTCAGGATCGCCCGCTCGGCCGGGCCGGGGGCGCGCCTCTCTTCGACGAGGGCCACGCCGTCCACCGCCCCGCGCGCGCGCGACAGCAGGCCCGGGTCGGCGGCCGCGTCCTCTTCGGTGGCGAGCAGCGTGACGCCGGACAGGCCCGGAGCGAGCAGCCCCGCGAGCCGCAATGCCCACTCGCCCCGGCTCGAAGGATCCACGTAGACCAGGCACTTCACGAGAACCTCCTACCAGGCCAGCAGCAGGGCCGGAACCAGCACGAGCAGGACGACGAAGACCAGCAGCGAGCGCCCGCTCCGCGTCGCAAGGCGCGCGCCGCGGTCCAGCAGGCGCTCGAACGCGTGGGGCACCAGCACCACGATCGGCACCGAGAGCAGGGTCACGCAGCCCATGAGCAGCGCCACGATCCGCACCGCGTCCGGATGGCCCACGAGCGCTCCGGCGAACAGCGTGTCGACGAAGGTGGTGATGTTCGCGCCGAGGATGTAGGGCCACACGTTTTCGCGGCGGACGTAGCCCTTGGCGGCCAGAGGCACCAGCAGCGAGAGTGAGACGGACACCGACAGCGTGAGCGAGGTGACGCCGGCGCCGATCAGGAACATCGCCCAGGGCCGGAAGATCACGCGGCCCGCCATGGAGACGGGACCGCTGCCGGACTGCAGCTCGGGCAGCAACCGGTCGAATACATTGAAGGAACCGAGCAGCGTGAAAACACCCAGCACGAACAGCACGAAGCCCGGCAGGAAGCGGGCCAGCAGCGCGGTGATCGGCCCGTAGACGGCGGCGATGAAGGACGCGAGGGCCTGGCCCTCGATGCGCAGGTCCGACAGGTAGCCCGCCTCCAGGGCCAGGTAACCCAGGGCCATGGCCGGCACGTAGACGATACCGGTGGCCAGGAGTGCCGTGACCCCGATGTAGGCGCTGCGCTTCTCGGTGCGCCGGTGGCGGATGTCGTCTACCAGCCCGATCACCAGCACGACGAAGGAGGCGCCCAGGCGCGACCCGCCGATCATGGCGAAGGCCTCCGCGGTGTCGAGAGCGCGCGACGCGAGCAGCGTCAGCGCGATCGCCGCCACCGGGGAGCCCGAAAGCACGACGCAGGCCATCAACCAGCCGAAGCCGACGCCTCCGGCCACGCCGTCGACGTGCAGGCCGCGCAGGATCGGCACGATCCCCGCGGCCCCCTTCTTCAGCAGCTCCAGGGCCAGGACGAAGGCGAACAGCGCCAGGGCGAGGATGGCGCCCTTGCGCGCGACGCTCACGGCATCCCGCCGAACAGCCTTCCGAAGAAGTCGCCGTCGTTCCAGCGCGGCCGCGCCGGGTCCGCGGCCAGCCTCTGGCCTACGCGGCGGTTCAGCTCGGCGAAGCGGACGAGTGATTCCCAGTCCACGGGCTGTGCGGCGTCGTCGCTGGGCCTGTGGTAGCGGGTCTGCAGCCACTCCCGCATCACCTGCTGGCCGTCGACCCTCGAATCGCGGCTCCCGTAGCCGGCCGCGATCATCACCGCGGGCACGCCGCGGCGGACGAACGGGTACTGGTCGCTGCGGATGAAGATCGTCTCGCGGGGGAACGGGTCCGCGGCGAGCACGAAGCCCACCCTCCCCGATTCCTCCCGAACGATCGGCCCCAGGCTGGAGTGCTCCGCGCCGAAGGCCACGATCTCCTTCAAAGGATGGATGGCGAGGAACATGTCCGTGTTGACGTTCGCGACGGGCGTCAGGGGCGCGTGCTGGGCAAAGTAGTCCGACCCGAGCAGCCCCTCCTCCTCGGCCACGCAGGCGAGGAACAGGATCGGACGGCGCGGGGCCGGCTCCGAGGCCAGCGCTTTCGCGATCTCCAGGAGGGTGGCGACACCGGAAGCGTTGTCGAAGAAGCCGTTCCAGATGGCGTCGCCGTCGCGGCTCTCGCCGATGCCCTCGTGGTCGAGGTGGGCCGAGAACACGACCGCCTCGCCTTGCAGCGCGGCGTCGCTGCCCTCGAGCCGGCCCACGACGTTGGGGCTCTCGTAGTCGCGATGACGGGTGGCGTTCCGCATGTGGGCCGTGATGCCCAGCTCGGCACTCCTGGGGCGACCGTCCTCGGCGGCCTTGACGATCGCCTCGAAGGCCGCCTTGCCGCCGAACAACAGCTCGGCCTCGGCCGCGCTCAGGACTGCCGCGGCCTTCAGCTCGGGCCGGGCGCCTTCGACGCGTCCGTCGGCGTGGCGCCAGCCGCTGGTGCCTTTCGCGAGCTCGTGCGTCATGCGCTCCCAGGGGAACCGGCGCTGGTCCTCGGGCAGCACGAAGGACAGGATCCCCACGGCGCCGTGGGTCGCCGCGTTGTCGCGCTTGCCGCGCGTGCTGCTGTAGTGCGCGCGCTCGTCGCTGGGAAACTTCGCGGGGGCGCCCGACGTCATCAGCACGATCTTGCCGCGCACGTCGACCGCCGCGTAGTCGTCGTAGCCGCGCTGCTTGGCGGTCACCCCGAAGCCCACGTAGACGACGGGCGCTTCTACCTCGGCCTCGGCGAGGGCGAGGTTGGGAAATGCCAAGAAGTCCAGGCGCGGGCGCAGGCGCCTCTCGCCGCCGCTTCCGCGCAGCAGGAGCTCGCTGCGCTCGAAGTCCACCACGCCCTCGCGGAACGGCACCTGCTGGTAGTAGCTCGCTCCGAAGGCGGGCGGGAGGCCGCTGGCCTCCAAGCGGGCTGCGACGTAGGCGGCCGCGAGGTCGTAGCCGCGCGTGCCGGTGCGGCGACCCTCCAGCAGGTCCGAGGCGAGGAACTTCATGTGGGCGCGCAGCGCGTCGGCCCGGATCGGCGCGGCGGCGCCCGGCGCGGCCAGCAGCATCGCGAGAAGGAGGCTCATGGGCCGGGGAGTCTCAAGCGCGCCCGCACCGGTGTCAAGCGCGGCGTGACATAACCCTTGACGCGCGGGGCGGCCCGGCCTTACTCTCTCCCATCTTGTCGCTCCGCTTCGCCAGCGTCGCCGTACGCGTAACCACGCGAGCCGCCGTGTGCCCGGCGGCGAAGGCCCCCACTTCGATTCGACGCTCCGGGGGTTCGATGGTCTAGGCGGAACGTTAGCGCCGGACGACACGAACCCCCGAGGCCAGCCTCGGGGGTTTTGCTTTTTGGGGAGGAGAGCGGGGATGGTTCGCGAGCACGCCGCGTGCGGGATCGGGTTCCTGGCGTCGCGCAAGGGCGTCGCCGAGCGCCGCCTGGTGGACGTGGCCCTCGACCTGTGCCGCCAGTTCGACCACCGGGGCGCGCCCGGCCACGGCGCCGGCATACTGATGGACATCCCGTGGGCGCTCCTGCTCGACCGCTTCCCCGAGCAGGCCCGCGTCATCGCCAACCGCGACGTCGCCCTGGGGACCTTCTTCCTGCCCTTCGAGCCGGCGCCGCGCGCCCACTGCGTGGACCGCGTCGAGGAGCTCGCGAGCCTGGCCGGCGCCGACGTTCTGGGCTGGGCCGACGTGCCCCTGAACCTCGGCGCCCTGCCGCCGGGATCGTCGGCGCGGCGCACGGCGCCGGTGGTGCGCCACGCGCTGTTCCGCCGGCCCGACGGGCTGTCGGAGGACGGCTGGTTCGCGTGCCGCTACCTGCTGCGCCTCGCGCTCGACGAAGTGCTCTCCGAGGACATGGGCGACTCCTTCGCCCTGGTCAGCCTGTCGAACCGCACCGTGGTCTACAAGGGCCTCGCCGAGCTGAGCCGCATCGCCGAGCTGTATCCCGACCTGCGCGAAGAACATGTGGTCTCGCGCTTCATCCTCTTTCACAGCCGCTACTGCACCAACACCACGACCGCCTGGCGCCGCGCCCAGCCGTTCTGGGCGCTCGCCCACAACGGCGAGATCACCACCATCCGCGGCAACGTGGCCTGGATGCACGCGATCGGCCGCGACCTGCTGGCGAAGCTCACCGAGCGCCAGCCGCGGCTGCGCCGCATCGCGAGCAAGGTGCGCTCGATCATCTGCGCGGGCGGCTCCGACAGCGCCAACCTCGACGACATGCTGATCGGCCTGCTGGCCGGCGGTCTCTCCCAGACCCAGGCGCTCTTGGCGCTCTTGCCCGAAGCGCCGACCATGGCCGGCCAGCACCCGGCCCTCCGGGCGTTCCACGAAGCCATGGGCGTGCTGCTGGGCGCCTGCGACGGCCCCGCGGCCATCGTCTCCTGCGACGGCGACGAGGCCGTGGCGCACCTCGACCGCAACGGCCTGCGTCCGCTGTGGATCCGCACCACCCGCGACTACGCCGTGGCCGCGAGCGAGCTGACCGGGACGCTGGACGCGCTGGGACCCGTCGAGACCCAGCGCCTCTTCGGCCCCGGCGACACCGCCCTCGTGCGCCTGGCGTCGGGCGAGGTGCTGCTGACCGAGGAGGTGCGCCGCTACGCCGCGGGCCAGCGCTTCCCCGCTCCTGCCGGACGCATCGAAGGCCGCTCCTGCGGCGGGCAGGGAACGCCGCCCTCGGTCCCGCTGCCGCGCCTCCAGGCCGCGTTCGGGATGACCAGGGAGGACGTGGACGTGAGCTTGGGCAGCCTGATTCACGCCGGCAAGCTCGCGGTCGGCTCCATGGGTGACGACACGCCGCCCGCGGCCCTGCTCGATTCGCACCCGCGCCGCCTGGACGACCACTTCAAGCTGCGCTTCGCCCAGGAGACGAGCCCGGCCATCGACCCGATCCGCGATGCCTGGGTCTTCGAGACCAGCGTGGCGCTCGGCGACCGCTCGGGCCTGTGGGGCGAGGCGAACGGGGTCCACTTCGCCTACGGCGAGCGCGTGCTCTCGCAAGGCGAGCTGTGCTGGCTGCGTGCGCAGCCGGGCGTCGCCACCCTGGAGGCCACGTTCGCGGCCGAGTCCGGTGCGGACGGCCTCGAGACAGCACTCGCCCGCGCGGTCGAGGAGGGCAGGGCGCTGGCCCGCGCGAGCGCCGTGCTCGTGGTCAGCGACCGCAACGTGGATGCAAGCCGCGCCGCGCTGCCGTGCCTGCGCCTCGTCAGCCGCCTCCACGACGCCATCGTGACCGCGGGCTTCCGCCACAAGGTCGGCCTGGTCGCCGACGCGGGCGTGTGGGACGTGAACCAGGTCGCGCTGCTGGTGACGGTCGGCGCGGACGCGGTGTCGCCGTGGCTCGGCGCCCTGACCGCCGGGGCCCGCGAGTCCACCTACCTCGAAGGCCTGCGCGGCGGGTTCGTCGAGGCGATGTCGATGACCGGCGTGACCCTGGGCTCGGCCTACTGCGGCGCGAAGCTGGTCGAGGCCGTGGGCCTCGACCCGGCCTTCGTGGCCGCCGAGTTTCCGGGGGTGCCGGCCCATCTCGGCGGCCTCGGGCCCGACGTGCTCGACGAGGAATGGCTGGCGTTCCACGCGGCCGCCTTCGAGGACGGCCGGGCCGCCCTGCGCGACGTGGGCGATCTGCGCTTCAGGCAGGGCGGCCGGCCCCACGCGAGCAGCCCCGACGTGGTGCGCACGCTCCACGCGGCCGCGGGCTATGCGCCTGCCGGAAAGGAGACCGCTCGCGCTTCGCCCGAAGCCTACGCCGAGTTCCGTCGCGTGGTCGCCGCGCGCCCGCCGATCACGTTGCTCGACCTCGTGCGCGTGAAGGCCGGGACGCCGGTGCCGCTTCAGGAGGTCGAGCCCGAGGAGTACCTGCTGTGGCGCTTCCTCGCTCCGGGCATGAGCGAGGGCGCCTTGTCCGAGCCCGCGCACCGCGCCATCGCCCGGGCGCTCAACGTGCTCCACCGCTTCTGCCTGCGCCGCTTCCGCCGCGCTGGGCGGCCTGCGCCCCCCGGCCTGGGCCCGCTCGCGAACAGCGGCGAGGGCGGCTTCGACAAGTCGCGCATCGGCACGCGCGACGCCAACCGCTCGATCCAGTACGCGGGCGCGCGCTTCACCATCACGCCCATGACCGCCGCCTGCGCGGCCGAGGCCGAGGTGAAGTTCGCCCAGGGAGCGAAGCCGGGCAAGGGCGGCCAGCTGCCGGGGCGCAAGGTCTCGCCGCGCATCGCCCGGCAGCGCGGCTGCGAGGCCGGCTACGAGCTCGTCTCGCCCCCTGTGAACCACAACCTCTACTCGATCGAAGACGTGAAGCTGATGCTCGAAAGCTGGCGCCACCTCAACCCCGCCGTGAGTTGTTCGCTGAAGTACGTCGCCACCGACGGCGTCGAGCTGGTCGCCCTGGGCGGCGTCAACGCCGGGGCCAACCGGCTGCACCTGTCCGACGGCTGCGGCGGGACAGGTGCCGCCAAGCGCGTGGACCAGAAGCACGCGGGCCTGCCCGCGGTCGCCGCGCTGCCGGCGGTGCAAGACCTGCTGGTCGAGGAAGGCGTGCGCGAGCGTGTGGAGATCAGCGTGGACGGCGGCGTCCAGACCGGGGAGCAGGCCCTGAAGCTCGCCCTGCTCGGCGCCGACCGCATCGGCTTCGGCACCACGCTGCTCCTCACACTGGGCTGCTCGATGCTGCGCCAGTGCCACCTGGCCGGGCCGCAGCCCGGCGACACCACGGGCACACGCCGGCTGGGCTGCATCCCCGGCGTCGCGACCCAGGACCCCGTGCTGGTCGCGCACTTCAACGGCCGCAGCCGCAGCGTCGTCGCCTACCTGCGCTTCGTCGCCGCCGAGATGCGGGAGCACATGGCGCGGGCCGGGATCCGGCGCCTGTCGGACGTGGTCGGGCGCCGCGACCTGCTCGAGCGCCGGCCGGATCTCTCGGGCAAGGCGGCGCGCGTGGACTTGACCCGCCTGGTCGGCGCGCCCGCCGGCCGCCAGGGGAACCGCGACCTGGCCGCGCAGGCCCGATTGCATGGGCCGCTGCCGAGGGCTCGCGAGGCCGAGGCGGTGCAGCGCGCGCTGCGCGGCGAGTGCGTCCTGGTCAGGGAGCGGCTGACCAACGCGGACCGCTGCGTGGGCGTCGCGGCCGCGGGGGTGGTGGCGCGCCGCCACGGCGACGCCGGCTTGCCGGCCGGCAGGATGCGGCTCGAGCATCGCGGCGCGGCCGGCCACTTCTACGCCGCATACAGCCTCTCGGGCATGGAGTTCCGCATGGAGGGCGTCGTGGCCGACTCGGCCTTCACCGCCGCATACGGCGGCAAGGCCGTGATCGTGCCCGAGGGCGGCTCCGACGGCCTCACCCTGGTCGGCAACACCTTCGGCTACGGCGCCCGAGCCGGCGGCGCCTACATCGCGGGCCGCGCCGGCAACCGGTTCGGGATCTGCCTGCGCAAGAGCCACGAGGGCGGCGGGCCGCGCCTGGTCGTCGAGGGCGTCGAGGCCAACGCGTTCCAGTACATGACCGGCGGCGTGGCGCTGGTGCTGGGCTCGACCGGGTGGAACCTCGGCGCGGGCATGACGGGCGGCGTCGTTTACCTGCTCGACGCGGATCCCGCGCGCTTGAACGCGGGATACGTGTCGGCTTCGACACTGGAGCCAAGAGACGCCGCCCTCGTCCGCGAGCTGCTGGCCGAGCACGCGGCCGAGACCGGAAGCCGGCGCGGACGCATGCTGCTCGACGCATTCGACCCCGGCCGCTACGCGCGCGTGTCCACCTGCCTGGCGCCCGAGCCTTTAGAATGAGGTCGTGAACGAGGACGAAACGGAGGCGTCGCTGCTGGGGCGCAGCGCCTGGATGCCATTCGCGGCGGGCCTGCTGGCGGGTGCCGCCGGCCTGGTCCTGCTGCGTTCCCTGAAGCCCGGCCGCAGCCTCGACCCGCGCCTGCTGCGCTTCGAACCCCACCCGGACATCCCGACCACGGTCGTGGTGCCGGGCATCCTCGGCAGCCAGCTCGTGCGTCCCGACGGGACCCACGTCTGGCTCAACCTCGGCAACACGGTGGGCGCCCACGACCTGGCGCTGCCGGCGCGGCTGCCTCTCGAGGAGAGCCGCGACGACCTGGTGCCGGCCGGCCTGCTGGGCGTGGACGCAGCGCTGCCGCGCCTCTTCGGCTTCACCGAGTACGCCGACCTGCTCGAGCTGCTCGACGACGCCGGCTTCCAGCGCGGCCTGAAGGGCGCCGACCTCAGCTACCACGTGTTCACCTACGACTGGCGCCGCGACCTGGTCGAAGGCGCTCGGCGCCTGGGCGCGGCTCTCGACGCGCTGGCCGAGGAGCGCGGCGATCCCGACGCGCGCTTCAACCTGGTGGGCCACAGCATGGGCGGCCTGCTGGCGCGCTACTACCTGCGCTACGGCAGCGCCGAGCCCGACGGCCCGGTGACCTGGGCCGGCGCACGGCGCATCGCGCACCTGGCGCTCGTGGCGACACCCAGCGGCGGCAGCATCCCCGCCCTCGACGCCCTGTTGAACGGCAACCGCGTCGGCTTTTCGAGCACGACGCTGGCGGCCCCAGTGGTCGCCCACATGCCGGCGCTCTACGAGCTGCTGCCGCCTGCCGGCACGCACCCGCTCCTGGACGAGAAGCGCCAACCGATCGACCTCGACCTGCACGACCCCGCGACCTGGGAGCGCTTCGGGTGGGGACCCTGGCGCAAGTCCTCGGCCGACGAAGCCGGGCGCGCCTTTCTCGAGGCCGTGCTGTCCCGCGCACGCGCCTTCCACGCGGCACTGGCACGCGAGCCCGCGGAGCGCTGCCCGGTCCGCGTGATGGTGCTCGGGGGCGACTGCCTGGCGACTCCGGCCCGCGCCATCGTGCCCAAAAAGCGCGGCGCGCCGCCCCGCTTCGAGCCGTGGACCCGCGACGAGTCTCGGGCGATGCTCGAGGCCGGCGACGGGCGCGTGACGCGGCAGAGCGTGCTCGCGTCCCACCTGGGCGATGCGCACCCCGAAGAGCCCGGCTGCGGCATCCCGGAGCTGTCGCGCGCGGTCTTCGGCAATGCCGATCACCACGGCATCTACAGCGAGCCGACCTTCCAGAGCCTGCTCCTGCGCCTGCTGATGCGGCCCGTGCGGGCGGCGCCTCCCGCCGTTGCGGCGCCCGCGGCGAGCCCATAGAATCGCAGCGGTCGGCCCCGGTTTTCTCCCACACCTGCCTTGATGATGAGGAGCTAGATGAACGCGGTCCTCCTCCTGTTCCGCTCGTCGATCGGCCGCAAGGTCGTGATGGCCGTGACGGGCATCGCCCTGTTCGGTTTCGTGGTGGCCCATATGGCCGGCAACCTGCAGGCTTTCCTGGGCCCGACCAGGCTGGACGAGTACGGCGCTGCGCTGAGAAAAGTCCCCGCGCTCTTGTGGACCATGCGCTTCGGCCTGCTCGGGGCGGCCCTGCTGCACGTCTGGTCCGCGATCTCGCTGACGCGCGACAGCTGGGCGGCCCGTCCCCAGGGATACAGGAGCCTGCGGCCCCAGGATTCCAGCTACGCCTCGCGCTCCATGCGGATCACGGGGGTCGTGGTGCTGGGCTTCATCGTGTACCACCTGCTGCACTTCACCACCGGCGACCTGCACCCCGACTTCATCGAGGGCGGCGTCAACCACAACCTGGTGGTGGGCCTGCGGGTCGTGCCGGTGCTGCTCTTCTACGTGGTCGCCCAGGTCTGCCTGGGCTTCCACCTGTGGCACGGCGTCTGGAGCATGACCCAGACCCTGGGCCTGGCGCATCCGCGCTACGACGCCTGGCGCCGCAGCTTCGCCATGGCCTTCACGCTGATCGTGGTGCTCGGCTTCAGCGCGGTGCCGCTGGGCGTGATGACGGGACTCATCGCCGAGGCGCCGCCGCTCGCGGCCGCCTCGCTGCCGTCGGGGAGATAGGCGCCATGGAACTGCGCTCGAACGTCCCCGAGGGCCCGATCGAGAAGAAGTGGGACAAGCACCGCTTCGAGATGAAGCTGGTGAACCCGGCCAACAAGCGCAAGTACCACGTGCTCGTGGTCGGCTCGGGCCTGGCCGGAGCCTCGGCCTCGGCGACCCTGGCCGAGCTGGGCTACGACGTGACCTGCTTCTGCTACCAGGACAGCCCGCGCCGCGCCCACTCCATCGCGGCCCAGGGCGGCATCAACGCGGCCAAGAACTACCAGAACGACGGCGACAGCGTGTTCCGGCTGTTCTACGACACCGTGAAGGGCGGCGACTTCCGGGCGCGCGAGGGCAACGTGTACCGCCTGGCGCAGGTCAGCGTGAACATCATCGACCAGTGCGTGGCCCAGGGCGTGCCCTTCGCCCGCGAGTACGGCGGCCACCTGGCCAACCGTTCGTTCGGAGGCGCCCAGGTCTCGCGCACCTTCTACGCCCGCGGCCAGACGGGCCAGCAGCTCCTGATCGGCGCCTACCAGGCCCTGGAGCGGCAGATCGGCCTGGGCAAGGTCCGGATGAACACGCGCCACGAGATGCTGGAGCTGGTCGTGGTGGACGGCAGGGCGCGCGGCATCGTCACCCGCGACATGGTGACGGGCGAGATCCAGTCGTGGTCCGCCGACGCGGTGATCCTGGCCACCGGAGGCTACGGCAACGTCTTCTACCTGGCCACCTACGCCAAGGGCTGCAACACCACGGCGATCTGGCGCGCATACAAGAAGGGCGCTCTCTTCGCCAACCCGTGCTACACCCAGATCCACCCCACCTGCATCCCGGTCCACGGCGACTACCAGAGCAAGCTCACGCTGATGAGCGAGTCGCTGCGCAACGACGGCCGGGTCTGGGTGCCGAAAAAGGCCGGCGACACGCGGCCGCCGGCCCAGATCCCCGAGGATGAGCGCGACTACTACCTGGAGCGCAAGTACCCGAGCTTCGGCAACCTGGCGCCCCGCGATATCGCGTCCCGCGCCGCCAAGCAGGCCTGCGACGAGGGGCGCGGGGTGGGCGACACGCGGCTCGGCGTCTTCCTGGACTTCAAGGACGCCATCCAGCGCCTGGGAGAGCAGGCCGTGCGCGAGAAGTACGGCAACCTGTTCGACATGTACGAGCGCATCACCGACGAGAACCCCTACCGGGTGCCGATGCGCATCTACCCCGCGAGCCACTACACCATGGGCGGCCTGTGGGTGGACTACAACCTCATGTCCAGCATCCCAGGTCTGCACGTGCTCGGCGAGGCGAACTTCTCGGACCACGGCGCCAACCGCCTGGGCGCGTCGGCCCTGATGCAGGGCCTGGCCGACGGCTACTTCATCATCCCCTACACGATCGGCCACTACCTGGCCTCGACGAAGCAGGAGAAGGTGCCGACCGACCACCCCGAGTTCAAGAAGGCCGAGGCCGACGTGAACGCCCGCGTGGAGCGGCTGCTGGCGGTCAAGGGCACGCGCACCGTGGACAGCTTCCACCGCGAGCTGGGCCGGATCATGTGGGAGTACTGCGGCATGACCCGCAACAAGCAGGGCCTCGAGACGGCCATGCAGAAGATCCCGGCCTTGCGCGAGGAGTACTGGAAGAACGTCACGGTGCTCGGAGAGGCGGGAAGCCTGAACCAGTCCCTGGAGAAGGCCGGCCGCGTCGCCGACTTCATCGACCTGGGCGAGCTGATGTGCCGGGACGCCCTGGAGCGCGAGGAGAGCTGCGGGGGCCACTTCCGCGAGGAGTACCAGACCCCCGACGGCGAGGCGCTGCGCAACGACGAGAAATTCTGCCACGTTGCCGCGTGGGAGTACGCGGGCGAGACCAGGCGGCCGACGCGCCATGTCGAGGCCCTCAAGTTCGAGAACGTGCACCTGGCCCAGAGGAGCTACAAGTGAGCGGCAGCGCCAGGGCGATGAACCTGAAGCTCCACGTGTGGCGCCAGAAGAACGCCCGCGCCGAGGGCCGCTTCGTGACCTACGAGGCTCGGGAGATCAGCCCCGACATGTCGTTCCTCGAGATGCTGGACGTCGTCAACGAGGGCCTGATCGGCCGCGGCGAGGAGCCCATCGCCTTCGACCACGACTGCCGCGAGGGCATCTGCGGCACCTGCGGCATGGTGATCGGCGGCCTGGCCCACGGGCCGCGGCGCGCGACCACGGCCTGCCAGCTCCACATGCGCTCGTTCCGGGACGGCGAGGAGATCACGATCGAGCCGTGGCGCGCCGCCTCCTTCCCGGTGGTGAGGGACCTGGTGGTGGACCGCAGCGCCTTTGACTCCATCATCGCCGCGGGCGGCTTCATCTCCGTCCCGACCGGCGCCGCCCCCGACGGCAATGCGATCCCGGTGCCGAAGGAGAACGCCGACCTGGCCATGGACGCGGCCGCCTGCATCGGCTGCGGCGCCTGTGTCGCCGCCTGCCCCAACGCCTCCGCGATGCTGTTCGTCTCGGCCAAGGCGTCGCACCTGAACCTGCTGCCCCAGGGCCAGCCCGAGCGTGAGTCGCGCGTGCTGAACATGGTGAAGGCCATGGACGCCGCGGGCTTCGGCACGTGCAGCAACCACCGGGAGTGCGAAGCGGCGTGTCCCAAGGAGATCAGCGTCTCCTTCATCGCGCGCCTGAACCGCGACTACCTGAAGGCCGTGCTGGCGAGCGGGCGCCGGGCCACGCGGGCGGGAGACAGCGGAGCGGGCTAGCTCGCGTGACCGATCCAGCCGACAGCCAGGCTCCGTGGGTGCTGCGGTCGCTGCTCGACGGCGGCACGCGGGTCTGGCGCGTGCCGCTCCAGCGGCTCCCCTTTCGCGTCGGGCGCAAGGCCGGCCTCGACCTCACGCTGCCCGGCAACTCGGTGTCGACACAGCACGCGGAGATCTACGCGCAGGACGGGGCGCTGCGCGTCCGCGACCTGGGCAGCACCAACGGCACCTACGTCAACCGCCGGCGCATCGCCGAGTCGGAGATCCAGGACGGCGACGTGCTGCACTTCGCCGACTTCGAGTTCCGCCTGGAGGCGCCGTCCGGAGGCTCGCTCGTGGCCCCGCGCGAGACGACAGCCGTGCTCCACGACATGCACCTGCCCGACTTGTTCGTCAAGGGCACCCGCGAGCTCCACGAGATGATCCGCGCCCGCCAGGTCGCCATCCTGTTCCAGCCGATCGTGGGCGTCGGCGACGGCCAGCCGGTGACCTTCGAGGCCCTGGGCCGCGGAGCGCATCCCCAGCTCCCCGAGGGGCCCGTGGACCTGTTCCGCATCGCAGAAAACGCCGGGCTGGCCGCGTCCCTCAGCCAGCTCCTGCGCCTGCGCGCCCTCGAAACGGCGCGCGGCCACCCCCGCGTCACCAGCGTGTTCCTCAACACCCACCCGCAGGAAGTAGGCCAGCCCGCCCTGGCCGAGTCCCTGGAGCGCCTGCGCCTGCTGGCGCCCGAGCTCGGTCTCGTAATCGAGATCCACGAGTCCACGGTGGTGGGCTCGGACCAGATCCGCAGCTTCCGAGCGCGGCTGCGCGAGCTTCGCATCGACCTCGCCTACGACGACTTCGGCTCCGGCCAGGCGCGCCTGCTGGAGCTGGCAGAGGTGCCCCCCGAGTACTTGAAGTTCGACAGCCGCTTCATCCAGGGCATCGCCGCGGCCCCGGAGTCCAAGCAGCGCCTGTTGCGCTCCCTGGTAGCCGTGGCGCGCGAGCTCGGCGTGCGCAGCATCGCCGAGGGTCTGGAGACCGAGGACGACGTGCGCACCTGCGCGCAGCTCGGCTTCGAGCTGGCCCAGGGCTACCACTTCGGGCGTCCGGAGCCCATCGACCGGCTCTGACGCCCGCCGGCCGTCATGCCCCGCGCGTATCATCCGCCTGCGAGGCACGACCATGCGAACCACACGATCCGGAGAGCGCCTCCAGGAGAGCGCGCGCCAGGTGGCGGCCCTGCTGGAGCGCCACCGCGTCCTGGAGGAGCTGGCCCACCGCCAGGAGGGGCCGAAGAAGGACCTGCTCGAAGCCCTGAGCCATCGCCAGAACCTGGCGGAGATAGCGACGCGCCTGCGCTCGCTGCACCCCGCCGACCTGGCGTCGATCCTCGAAGGCCTGCCGGCCGACGACCGGCGCCTGGTGTGGTCCCAGCTCCAGGCGCGTCAGGCCGCCCTGGTGCTTGCGGAGCTGAGCCCGGGCGTGCGGGACTTCGTGATCGAGTGCACCAACAAGGAAGTGCTGCGCGCGGCGATCCGCGAGCTGGACAGGGACGACCTGGCCTCCATCGCCGAATCCCTGCCGTCGGACCTGCGCGACGAGGTGTACCGGTCTCTCGACGAGCAGGAGCGCTCCTGGATCGCCTCCCAGGCGATCTGGCCCGAGGGCTCCGTCGGCCACTTGATGACGCGCGACGCGCTGGCGCTGCGGGAGGGCCACAGCGTCGCCGACGCCGCCGCCGAGCTGCGGGCACGCAAGACGTTGCCGCCGCAAGCCGACGCGCTGTTCATCGTGGACGTGCGCAACGTGCTGCGGGGCGTCGTGCCGCTGCGCGCGCTGCTGCTCCACGCGCCCGACGCGCCCGTCTCGGAGCTGATGAACGCCGAGCCCGTGGTGTTCGAGCCCCAGGAGCCAGCCCGCGAGGCGTCCAAGGCCTTCGAACGCTACGACCTCGTCAGCGCCCCGGTGGTGGACGAGCGCGGCAAGCTGGTGGGCGGCGTCACCGTCGATGCCGTGGTGGACTTCATCCGCCACCAGTCCGAGATCGAGGCTCTGAAGCGCGCCGGCCTGTCCGGCGAAGAGGACCTTTTCGCGCCGCCCCGCGAGAGCGCCCGCAATCGCTGGCTGTGGCTCGCCGTGAACCTGGTGACCGCCTTCCTGGCCTCGCGCGTGATCGGCCTGTTCGAGGAGACGATCGAGGGCCTGGTCGCCCTCGCGACCCTGATGCCAATCGTGGCCAGCGTCGGGGGCAACACGGGCAACCAGACGATCGCGCTCATGATCCGCGGCCTGGCCCTCGACCAGGTCACGGCCGCGAACACGCGCCACCTCTTCGTCAAGGAGCTGACGGTGGCGCTGCTCAACGGTGCCGTCTTCGGCTCCCTGATCGGCCTGGCCGCCAGCCTGCTCTACGCCAACCTTGCCCTGGGCCTGGTCATGGCCGCGGCCGTGCTATTGAACCTGATCGTGGCCGCGGTCGTGGGCGTCGGCGTCCCGCTGTTCCTGAGCCGCACCGGGCGCGACCCCGCCCAGGGCGCCAGCGTGCTGCTCACCTTCACCACCGACGGCATGGGCTTCTTCATCTTCCTGGCCCTGGCGCGGGCGTTCCTGGTCTGACCCCGTACAATGAGGTCGTGGATTTCGACGCTGCGGCCCGCGCAGTCGTGGCCCTGGCGCGGGCCTGCGCCGGGCGCGGCTCCGTGCCGGCCACTAGCGGCAACTTCAGCGCCGTGGTGTCGCGGGAGCCGCTGCGCCTGGCGATCACGCCGAGCGGCGCCGACAAGGGCGCGCTGACGCCGGACGCCATCCTCGAGATCGACGCCGCAGGCGAGCCCGTGCGCGGCTCGGGACGACCGTCGGCAGAGGCCGCGATCCACCTGGCCATCGTCCGCGCCCGGGGCGCCGGGGCCGTCGCCCATACCCATTCCCTTTGGGCGACCGTGCTGTCCGAGGCATGCGCCGAAGGCGGCGTGCTCGCGATCGAGGGCCTCGAGATGCTGAAAGCGCTCGACGGCGTGACGAGCCACGAGCACCGCGAGACGCTGCCGATCGTCGAGAACACACAAGACTGGCGGAAGGCCTCGCCAGACGTCGAGGCGGTCCTGTCTCGCCACCCCGGCGCCCACGGCCTGCTGATCCGCGGCCACGGCCTCTACACCTGGGGCCGCGACGCGGCGGAGGCGCAGCGTCACGTCGAAGCCCTGGAATACCTGCTCGAGGCCTACGGGAGGTTGAGATGGCGGTCGTGAGGATTCCCGCAGAGAACCGGACGTTCACGGGCGACGGCCCGGTGCGCGAGGCGCTTTCGGCCATCAACATCGCGTTCGAGCGCTGGGAGACGTCGCGCCCGGTGCCCGCCGGCGCGCCGGCCGCCGAGATCCTGGCGGCCTACGCGGCGGAGATCGAGCGCCTGAAGCAGAGCGGCGGCTACGTGACGGCCGACGTGATCGACGTGACGCCGCAGACGCCGGGACTCGACGCCCTGCTCGCGAAGTTCAGCAGGGAGCACTGGCACGACGAGGACGAGGTACGCTTCATCGTCAAGGGCAGCGGGCTGTTCCACATCCGGCCGCGCGGCGGCAACGTCCATGCCATCGAGGTGGGCGCCGGGGACCTGATCCGCGTGCCCCGCGACACCTGGCACTGGTTCGACCTGTGCGCCACCCGGGAGATCCGCGCGATCCGCCTGTTCCAGGACGCCTCGGGCTGGACGCCGCGCTACACGGGCACCGCCATGGAGACGCTCTACGAGCCGGTGTGCTTGGGCCCCGGACATCTGGCGCCTGCGCTGTAGTTGAGTCCGCGAGCGCACCTTCTCGACGTCGAGGGCACCACGACGCCCGTGGACTTCGTCTATGGCACGCTCTTCCCCTTTGCGCGGGAACGCGCCCGGCGCTTTCTGGAGGAGACCTGGGCCGATGGCGACACCCGCGCCGATGTCGCGGCTCTCGGCCAGGAGCGAGCCAAGGAAACTGGCGAGCCTCCCGGGTGGCGCGAGGAGCCTGCCTCTGTTGCCTCCTACGTGCTCTGGCTGATGGACCAGGACCGCAAGTCCACCAGCCTCAAGTCTCTTCAGGGCCGCATCTGGGAGGACGGCTACGAGCGCGGCGAGTTGCGCGGCCTCGTCTACGACGACGTGCCCCGCGCGTTGGAACGCTGGCGCCGCCAGGGCTCGCGCATCGCGATCTTCTCCTCCGGCTCCGTCCTGGCCCAGAGGCTGCTGTTCGCCCACTCGAGCGCCGGCGACCTGAGCGGATTCATCGACGGTTACTTCGACACTACCATCGGACCCAAGCGCGAAGCCGGGAGCTACAGGAAGATCGCGGCGGCTCTGGGGCTGGCGGCGGGCGACGTGCTGTTCGTGTCCGATGTCGGGGCCGAGTCGGACGCGGCCGCGGAGGCAGGCATGGCGACGGCGCTTGCCCTGCGCGGCGACGCGCCATCCCCATCGACAGCCCACCGGATCGTGCGCAGCTTCGACGAGCTGTAGCTAATCGGGGCCGGTGTACTGGACGACGAACAGCCCGCCCTGCATGTCGCTGGCGACGATCAGGTTGCTCGCGGGGAAGATGTACGCGCCCCAGTCGCCCGCGAAGCCGGAGAGGTTGCCATCGTACGTGTCGTAGAAGCCGAGCACGCGCGGGCGCGCCGGGTCGCGCACGTCGAGCAGGTGGACGCCCTCGGTGTAGTGGGACAGCAGCGCGCGCTGGCCGTCCACCATGACGTTGTGCGGGATCGTTCCCTGGCGCGCGATGTACTGCGAGACCTTGCGCGGGCTCAGCAGGTCGGCGATGTCCCACGCCTCCATGGGACGGTCCGCGCGCTCGTCGGTGGTGAACAGGTGGCGGCCGTCGCTGCTGACCCAGGAGTTGTGGGTGAAGCGGCCGCCGGTGAAGAAGCGCGTGACCTCCCTGACCCGCGCCGGATCGGAGATGTCGAGCACGGCCAGGAAGCCGTGGTAGATAGCCGACGCGAACAGGTAGTTGCCGCGCACGTAGCAGTCGTGGATGTAGTACTCGCCGAAGCCGCCAAGGTCCCGGGGGTTCGTGGCATCGCGGCGCAGGTCGAGCACCCGCATGCCGACGGAGTTCCTATCGGCATCCCGCGCGCCGTTGGCGAACAGCAGGCCGCGCGCCTCGTCCACGCACAGCGTGTGGGCCGAGCGAAAGCTGCGATCCCACGTGCGGACCAGTTCGGGACGGTCCGGGGCGCGCAGGTCCACGATGTCGAGGCCATGGGTGGCTTCGGTGCTGACGTAGGCGAAGGGGCCCCAGGTCCTCACCTCGCGCCACTGGCTGGCGGGCCCGTGGACCAGGGCTACGTTCACCGGCCGTTCCGGCTGCGTGACCTCGACCACCGAGAGGCCGACGGATGTCCCGGTCAAGGCGAAGCGGCGCCCGTCGGCGGTGGTGTAACCCCAGTTGCCGGCGCCCGACAGGTCGCCCAGGCCCTGGATCGGCTCCTCGTGGTGATGAGCGTGGGGCGCCTCCGCCATGGTCGCAAGGTCCACCCGCGAAAGCAGCACCATGTTGTAGGGCTGCGCCGTGGCCGTCGTGGGCGCCTGGGTGACGGGCGGTGGCGTCGCGGGAGAACTCGCGTCCCCGCAGCCGAGCGTGCACACGGCCAGGGCGAGTGCCGCGGCGCCGCGCATCAGATCTTCAGTACGTCCACCAGCTCCTTCACCGCCGCCGCGGACTTGTGGAGCGCCTGGCGCTCGTCGTCGGTGAGCTTGATCTCCCAGATCTTCTCGACGCCGGTGGCGCCGAGCTGGGCGGGCACGCCGACGTACAGGTCCTGGATCCCGAACTCGCCCTGCAGGTAGCAGCAGGAGGCCAGGATCTTGTGCTTGTCGCGCAGCACCGCCTCGACCATCTCGGCTGTGGACGCCGACGGCGCGTAGTAGGCGGAGCCGGTCTTCAGGAGCTTCACGATCTCGGCGCCCCCGCTGGCGGTGCGGTCGCAGATCGCCTTGACGCGTTCCGCGGACATCAGCTCGGTCATCGGCACGCCCGCCACGGTGGAGAAGCGCGGCAGCGGCACCATGGTGTCGCCGTGGCCGCCCAGCACGAACGCGTGCACGTTCTCCACCGAGACCCCCAGCTCCATGGCGATGAAGGTGCGCATGCGCGCGCTGTCCAGGACGCCCGCCATGCCGAACACGCGGTGCCTCGGCAGGCCCGACACCTTGTACGCCACCTGGCACATGGCGTCGAGCGGGTTTGAGACCACGATCAGGATCGCGTTCGGCGAGTGCTTGAGGGCGTTCTCGGTGCACTCCTTGACGATCTTGAAGTTGGTGTTCAGCAGGTCGTCGCGGCTCATGCCGGGCTTGCGCGCGATACCCGCCGTAATCACCACGATCTCGGAGCCCGCCGTGTGCGCGTAGTCGTTGGTGCCCACCACCTGCGAGTCCGAGCCCTCGACCGGCATCGCCTCGGCGATGTCCAGCCCCTTGCCCTGGGGCATGTCCGGGACGATGTCGATCAGGACCACGTCGCACAGCTCGCGATCGGCCAGGCGCTGGGCGAGGGTGGCTCCGACGTTGCCGGCTCCGACGACCGTGACCTTCCTGTTCATGGGTCGGGATTCTACTACCGGGCCGGCGCCCTACAGGTTCTCGATGAGCGCCGAGGCGAACTCCGAGGTCTTGATCTCGGAGGCGCCCTCCATCTGCCGCGCGAAGTCGTAGGTGACCCGTTTCTGGCCGATCGCCTTGCCCAGGGCGCGCTCGATGGCATCCGCGACCTCGGACCAGCCCAGGTACTGGAACATCATGGCGCCCGAGAGGATCACCGAGCCCGGGTTCACCTTGTCGAGGTCCGCGTACTTGGGCGCCGTGCCGTGGGTGGCCTCGAAGATCGCGTGGCCGGTATCGTAGTTGATGTTGCCGCCGGGTGCTATGCCGATGCCGCCCACCTGGGCGGCCAGAGCGTCCGAGATGTAGTCGCCGTTCAGGTTGGGTGTCGCCAGCACGTCGAAGTCCCTGGGCCGCGTGATCACCTGCTGCAGGATGATGTCGGCGATCGCATCCTTGACCAGGATCTTGCCCTTCCAGCGGCCGTCGCCGTGGCTCGGGACGAGCGCCAGGGCCGTTTCGACTTCCTTTCGCAGCTTGGCCTTCTGCTCGTCGGTCATCAGTCCGTAGCCCGGTTCGATGGCCTTCGCGTTCGCCTCGACCGTCATCGAGGCGTCCTTCTCCCTGTTGCCCAGGATCCAGCTCTCACGCTCGGTCACCACGTCGGCGCGGAACTCCCGCGCGGCCAGCGCATAGCCCCAGTCGCGGAACGCTCCCTCGGTGTACTTGAGGATGTTGCCCTTGTGGACCAGTGTCACGCTGCGGCGCTTCCACTGCAGCGCATAGCGGACGGACGCGCGCACCAGGCGATCCGTGCCCTCTCTCGACATGGGCTTGATGCCGATGCCGCTGGTCTCGGGGAAACGGATCTTCTTGACCTTCATCTCGCCCTGCAGCCACGCGATCACCTTCTGCACCTCGGGCGTGCCGGCGGCCCACTCGATGCCGGCGTACAGGTCCTCGGTGTTCTCCCGGAAGATGACCATGTCCACGTCCTGCGGCCGCTTCACGGGGCTCGGGACGCCTTCGAACCAGCGCACCGGGCGCAGGCAAACGTACAGGTCCAGCTCCTGGCGCAGGGCGACGTTCAAGGAGCGGATGCCCCCGCCGACGGGTGTCGTCAGCGGGCCCTTGATGCCGACCAGGTACTGGCGGAACGCCAGAAGCGTGTCCTCGGGCATCCACTGGCCGGTCTTGTTGAAGGCCTTCTCGCCCGCCAGCACCTCGAACCAGGCGACGCGGCGCTTGCCGCCGAAGCACTTTTTCACCGCCGCGTCGAAGACGCGGACCGAGGCGCGCCAGATGTCGCGGCCGGTGCCGTCGCCCTCGACGAAGGGAATGATCGGGTCGTCGGGAACCTGCAGCGCGCCGTTCGCGATCGAGATCCGGCCGCCCGCGGGCGGTGTCAGGTCCTTGAAGGTCGCCATGGCGCGGGATGTTAACTCAGCCGGATCCCACGCACCTCGCGGACGCCCTGGACGCGTCCGACCTCGGCCAGCACCTCGGGCGGCACGTCGTTGTCCACCTCGATCAGCATCACCGCGCGGCCGCTGCCGGGCTTGCGGCCCACGGTCATGCGGGCGATGTTGACCTGGCGCGCGCCGAGCAGCGTGCCCAGGTGGCCCACGACGCCGGGCGTATCGTCGTTGCGCACCAGCAACAGGCTGCCCTGGGGAATCGCGTCCACCTCGACGCCGTCCAAGTCCACCAGGCGCAGGTGATTGGGGCCGAACATGGTGCCCGCCACGGAGGACTCGCCCTCGCTCGTCTTGAGGCGCAGCGCCATCAGGTTCGAGAACGCGACGCGGGCGCTCGAGGTGGACTCGACGACCTCCACCTTCATCTCGTCGGCGATGGCTCGCGCGTTGACGATCGTGACGTTCCCCTCCACCACCGGCCGCAGCACGCCCAGCACCGCCGCCGAGAGGATGGGCTTGGCGTCCAGCTCGCTCAGGTCGCCGTACAGGCCCAGCTCGATGCGCTCGATCTTCCCCGGCCGCACCTGGGCCAGGAACGCGCCCAGCTTTTCGGCCAGCTCCATGGCCGGCCGCAGCTGGTCGTACAGGTCGCCAGCCATCGAGAAGAAGTTGACGGCGTTCTGAATCAGGCCGCCCTTCAGGAAGTCGCGCACCTGGAGCGCGATGTCGGTTCCCACACGCTCCTGCGCCTCGACGGTCTGGGCGCCGACGTGGGGTGTCGCCACCACCCTGGGGTGCTGGCAGAGCCGCCAATCGACGGGCGGCTCCTGGGCGTGGACGTCGAGGGCGGCAAAGGCGACGCGCCCGCTGTCGAGCGCAGCCAGCAGGGCCTCGTCGTCGATCAGCTCGCCGCGCGCCGCGTTGACGACGCGGACCCCGGGCTTGACCCTGGCGAAGGCGTCCCTCCCCAGCAGGTGGCGGGTCTCCTTGGTCAGCACGCTGTGCAGGGTCAGGAAGTCCGAGCTGCCGAGCAGCTCGTCGAGGGACAGCAGCTTGACGTAGATGGACTCGGCCATCGCCGGCGAGACGAAGGGGTCGTAGGCCGCGACGTCCATCCCCAGGGCGCGGGCGCGCTGCGCGACCTCGCGGCCGATGCGTCCCAGGCCCAGGACGCCCAGGCGCTTGCCGTGCAGCTCGACGCCCGCGAAGGACTTGCGGTCCCACTTGCCCGCCTTCATCGCGGCATCGGCACCGGCGATGGGCCGCGCCACGCATAGCAGCAGGCCCAGCGCCAGCTCCGCCGTCGAGACCATGTTGCCGCCCGGCGAGTTCATCACGATCACGCCGCGCCGGGTGGCGGCGGCGAGGTCCACGTTGTCCACACCGATGCCGGGACGCCCGATCACCCGCAGCTTGGAGGCGGCGTCGATCACCTCCGCGGTGATCTGGCTGCCGCTGCGGATCGTCATCGCGTCGTAGTCGCCGACGCGCCTCGCCAATTCGGCCGGCGGCAGCGCCTTGCTCTGATCGACTGCGAAGCCTTCGGCCTTCAGGAGCTGCAGGCCGCGCTCGGTGATCCCCTCGAGAACCAGTATCCGATAGCCCAAGTCGTTTCTTACCCGTTGCCGGTGCGCCGAAGATACTCTGTCTGAGCGGCCGCCACGCCGGCGCCCGGCGTAAGCCTGTGGCCGAGGCGCTGCAGGACGATCTCCAGCGTGCCCAGCAGGCCCAGGGTGTCGGTGGCGTCGTAGAAGCCCAGGTGCGCCACGCGGAAGATCTTGCCCTTGAGTTGGCCCTGGCCGCCCGCAACGGTCGAGGCGAACTCGGACTTGAGCCCCTTGACGATCGCCCCGGAGTCGATGCCGGAAGGCGGGTATAGCGCGGTCAGCGCGTCGCCGTGATGCCGCGGCGCGACCAGGGGCAGGCCCAGGGCCGCGGTGGCGTGCCGCGTCATCGCGGCCAGGGTCCCCGCGTTGCGCACCAGGCCGTCGACACCGCCGAGGGACGCCACGAAGTCGAGGGCGGCCTTGCAGGCGACGATCAGGGCGATCGGCGGGGTGAAGGCCGACTCCCCGCCCGCCTGGGCCTTCCGCTCGCGGCGCAGGTCGAAGTAGAAGCGCGGCGTTGCCGCGGCCTCCATCCGCTGCACGGCGCGTGCCGACAGCGAGACGAACGCCAGGCCGGGCGGCAGCGCCAGCGCCTTCTGGCTCCCGACCACCACCACGTCGACGCCCCAAGCGGCCGTCTCGAGGGCGATCGCCCCTGCGCCCGAGATCGCGTCCACCACGAGCAGCACGTCGGGCTGCTCGCGGCAAACCCGGGCCAGCTCCTGGACGTCGTGGGCCGCGCCCGTGGACGACTCGTTCAGTTGGACGAAGACCGCGCGGAGCTTCGGCTCCCGAGCCAGCGCTTCGGCGACAGCCGAGGGCTCCACGGCCTCGCCCCACTTCGCCTCCAGCATGCGTACGTCCATGCCGTGGGCCTTCCCGATCTCGGCCCAACGCTGGCCGAAGCTCCCGGCCACCAGGGCGAGCATCGCGTCGCCGGGCGAAAGCACGTTCACGAGCGCGGCTTCCATGGCGCCGCTTCCCGAGGCGGAGAGCAGGAGCACATCGTCCTGCGTCTTCAGGAACGACTTGAGGCCGGCGGTGCACTCGCGGAACGTCGCGCGAAACTCATCGGTGCGATGGTGGACGATCTCCCGCGACAGAGCCTCCTGCACGCGCGGCTGCAGTGGAGTCGGCCCCGGAGTGAACAGCCTCGGCTTGCGAATCATCCTGCCTTTCCAGCTTCCACAGAAACTGTGGAAAACCTTGTGGAAACTTCCGTGGAAGGGACCACTAACTCTCTACGAATGAGTCTCTTCCAGCGCTTTGCACTCTGTGACAGCAGCACGACGGAGGCATGCGATTTGCGTGATGGGCGTTTCGTCTACTCCCGCACGGGAGACGTACGGGAGCGCGCTGTTTTCACGGCCTCCGCGAGTGCGTCCACGACCGCGTCGATCTCGTCGGCCGTATTATACCGGCCGATTCCGAAGCGCAGCGACGTGTAGACGCGCTCGTCTGTCATACCCAGGGCGCGCAGCACGTGGGATCCCTTGCCGCCAGCCTCGGCGCACGCCGCGCCCGTAGAGACGGCGACGCGCCCTCGCAGCGACGACAGCAGGCTCTCGGCCTCGGCCCCCTCGATCGAAACGTGGAGGTTGCCCGGCAGGCGCGGTTCGTGCGCGCCGTTCACTTCGATGCCGCCGACCTGCGAGCGCATCGCCAGCAGCAGCCGATCGCGCAGGCCGCCGATGCGTTCCGGCTCGCCTTGCGACAGCGCTGCGGCGGCCAGCCGCGCCGCTTCCCCGAAGCCGACGATGCCCGGCACGTTGAGCGTTCCCGACCGCAAGCCGCGCTCCTGCCCGCCGCCCTCGGCCTGGGCCCGCAGGCGCACCGGCGGCCGCCGCCCACGGCGTACATAGAGTGCGCCGACGCCTTTCGGCCCGTACATCTTGTGGGCGGAGAGGCTCAGCAGGTCGGCCGACCACGCGCCGACGCCCCCCGGCACGCGTCCGATCGCTTGCACCGCGTCGCTGTGGAACAGGATGCCCCGCTCCCGGCACAAAGCACCGACCTCGGCCACCGGTTGAAGCGTCCCGATCTCGTTGTTGGCCGCCATGACCGAGACGAGGACGGTGTCGGGACGCAGCGCGCCGGCCAGCGTCGCGGCGGAGAGCAGGCCGCTGCCATCGACCTCAAGCCGCGTGATCTCGAAGCCCTCGCGCTCGAGGGTCCGGCAGGGCTCGAGGACGGCGGCGTGCTCGATCGTGGTGGTGACGACGTGCCGGCCGCGGTCCGCGTTGGCGCGCGCCGCTCCTCGCAGCGCCAGGTTGTCCGATTCGGTCGCCCCGGACGTGAACACGATCTCCTCGGGCTCCGCTCCGATCAGGGCGGCGACGCTGGCGCGGGCGCTCTCGACGGCGCCGCGGGCGTCCTCGCCCAGGTCGTGTCCGCGGCTCGACGGGTTGCCGAAGCGCTGGCCGAAGAACGGCAGCATCGCCGCCACCACCTCGGGCGCCGCGGGCGTCGTGGCGTGGTGGTCGAGGTAGATCACATCGGAATCATAGCCCTGGGCACGCGTTCATTCGCCTGTACGCGTTTCGCTTAGGCAGCGAGCATCCGTGGCATGCTCGGGCGCATGCCACGCCTCTGCTTTCGACAGGCACGCGTCGCGGTGCTCCTGGCACTCGTACCGATCGCGGCCAGCGGGCGCGCGGGCGAGACGCCAGACTCGCTGGTCGCCGAGACCGAGCGCCGGTCCGCATTCCTGCGCGACAACACCGCAACCGACGATCTATGGAAGGACGTCAAGCCCGGCAGCGACGCGGCCCTGGCGCGCGTGCAGAGGGCGATCCGCGACGGCCACCGGCTCCTCGCACTGCAGCGCCTGGCCGTGCCCGCCGTGCCGGGGCACGCTGGCCTGGCTCGGCGAGCTCCGGCGCCGCCATGGCGACAAGGTCGCGGTGCTGGCGATGGCCGTCGAGTCCGAGGAAGCCGAGGTGAGGAAATTGAGCGAACAGATGAACCTGCCGCTGCGCTGGGCCATGGGCAGCCCGGACCTCGTGCGCTCCTTCGGCGACGTCACCGCGGTTCCGACACTGTTCCTGTTCGACCGCGAGGGCAAGGCCGTCGGGTCCTTCTTCGGAGCCCCGCCGTCTCTGCACGCCGACGTGGAGAAGAAGCTTCTGGCGCTGCTCGACTAGCGGGCTACAGGTTCGCGTCGAGGGCTTCGCCGAACACCCGGGCCACGATCGCGATCTCGCCTTCCGTGATGACGAAGGGCGGGGAGACCTGCAGCGCCACGCCGCGCAGCCCGCGGGTCAGGACACCGCGCTTGCGGGCTTCGAGGACGATCCGCGGCAACAGGTCGGGGCGCTGCTGCAGCGCCTCGGGCCGGAGCTGGACCGCGCCCAGCAGGCCGAGGCCGGCGCGCACCTCGGCCACCAGGGGGTGTGAAGCCAGCGGGCGCAGGGCGGCGGCGAGCACGGGCTCGAGACGCCGGACGCGCTCGAGGAGACGCTCGTTCTCGATCACGTCCAGGTTGGCGAGGGCGGCGGCCGCGGCGGCCGGATGCCCGCCGTACGTGTAGCCGTGGCGGAACACCTCGGCGGTGCCGCGGCGCCAGAAGGGCTCGCAGACGCGCTCGCCGGCGATCACCGCGCCCAGGGGCAGGTAGCCCGACGTCAGGCCCTTGGCGCACGTGACGAGGTCGGGGCTGAGCCCGAAGCGAGCGGCTCCGAACCATTCGCCGAGCCTTCCGAACCCCGTGATCACCTCGTCCACGACGAACAGCACGTCGTGCTCGCGGCAGATCGCCTGGACCTCCGCCAGGTAGCCCGCCGGCGGGTGCAGGACGCCGCCGGCGCCGATCACCGGCTCGCAGAAGAAGGCCGCCACCATGGCCGGTCCCTGGCGTTCGATCGCCTCGCGCAGGGCGGCGGGGCTGTCCCAGGCCACCCGCTCGACGTCGGTCACGATCGGACCAGCCACCGCCAGGTTGGCCGCGATCCCGCCCAGCGACGTGCCGTAACCGTTCATCCCGTGATACGCGAACTCGCGGGACAGGATCACGTGCTTGTCCGGCTGGCCGGTGACGCGCCAGAAAGCGCGCGCCAGCTTGGCCGCGGTGTCGATGGCGTCCGATCCGCCGCCCGGAGTGAAGAACACGCGGGCGTTGGCGATCGGCGCCAGCGCGGCGACGCGGCGGGCCAGGGTCTCGGTCGGCAGGTTCTTGTAGAACTCGAAGGTCTGGAACACGGCGAGCTCGCGCATCTGCGCCGCCACCGCGTCGGCGATCTCCCGCCGTCCGTAGCCGACGTTGCAGTACCAGAGGCCGCCAATCGCGTCGAGGTAAGCTCGCCCCGTGTCGTCGAAGACGGTCGAGCGCTCCCCGCGCACGAGCGTGACCGCGGCGTCCCGCAGCGCGCCCATGTTGGCGTAGCCGTTCCAGAAACGCGTCTCCGACATGCGCGCGGGATGCTATCACCGCAGGCGCCTTTGACAGGGCGAAATGCCGCGACCTAGGATCGCCGCCGGCAAGGAGGCGACGCATGCGCCGGTTCCGCGCTGTCGCGCTGGTCGGGCTGGCCGCCGTTGGGCCGGCGAGGGGGCAGGACATGTCGTGGCCGACCCGGGGCTGGCCGACGGCGTCGCCCGAGGCTCAGGGGGTCGATGCCGATCGCCTCGCGGTTCTCGACCGGGAGTTCGCGAGCGGCCAGCACGGCTACGTGGACGGCATGCTGATCGTCCGCGGCGGACGCCTCGTGTACCAGAAGGCCTACACGCACGACTACGACCGGCTGTTTCCCAAGGAGACCGCCCGCGGGCCCTACAACTACTACGACCCCGACTGGCACCCGTACTATCGGCGGGGCGAGTTGCACACCATGCAGTCGGTCTCGAAGAGCGTGACGGCGACGCTCGTCGGGATCGCGCTCCGGCGGGGCGAGATCGGCGCCGTCTCGGATCTGGCGCTGCCCTACTTCGAGGGTTACAAGCAGCCCTTGGACCCGCGCTGGAAAGGCATGACGCTGCGGCACCTGCTGACGATGAGCGCCGGCATCCGGTGGGACGAAAGCAGCGTGTCGTACACCGATCCCGCGAACCACTGCGCGCGGATGGAGCAGAGCCAGGACTGGATCCAGTTCGTCCTCGATCAGCCCCTGGCGGCCGATCCCGGCACGGTGTTCGTTTACAACAGCGGCGTCACCGAGCTCCTCGCACAGGTGCTCAAGAGGGCCACCGGGAAGCACGCGGATGCCTACGCGGCCGAGCACCTGTTCGGGCCGCTGGGGATCCAGTCCTTCTACTGGAAGAAGACGCCCACCGGACACCCGGACACGGAGGGTGGGCTCTACCTCACGGCCGGCGACCTGGCCAAGCTCGGTCTTCTCTATGCGAAGGACGGGATGTGGGATGGCCGGCGGATCCTCCCGGAAGGCTTCGCTCGTGACGCCACGGCGCCCCACATCGAGACGCTGAGTGCAGGCGTACGGCGGCGGAAGTACGGCTTCCAGTGGTGGGTGCTCCCCGACCCGGAGGGCGCGCGGGTGTCGGCATTCGCCGCCCTCGGCTACGGCGGCCAGCGGCTGATCGTGGCGCCGGAGCGCGATCTGATCGCGGTGTTCACGGGCTGGAACATCTACGACAAGGCCGAGCTCGGCGCGTTCCTGGCACTCGACCGCGTGCTTGCCGCTCTCACCCGCTGAAGGCGGCTACGGCGACAGCGCCTCCGTGAGCACGCGCTGGCCCGTCTCCAGCGGGTAGTCGAGGCCGAGCAGGGCGCTCAACGTGGGTGCTATCTCCTCCGGCCCGCAGGGTTCCGTGTAGCGGCCGGGCCGGATGCCCGCGCCCATGAAGCCCATGGCGACGTGGCGGTCGTACTCCGCCGCGGTGCCGTGACCGGTGCCCCCGGGGTGCTCGTCGTCGATGTAGACGTAGTCCCTCGTCCGCAGCAGGACGTGTGGGCTGCGCGCCTCGAAGAACGCGTTGCGGAACAGCGCGAACTCCGGGTCGTCCGCCGGCGGATCGCCCAGGAGGCGCGCCGCGGTGTAGACGCGCGCCACCAGGCCCGTGCCGAGCGCGGCCTTCTCGATCACGCCCTCGAGGTCCGGCCGCTTCACGCCCTGGCGCGCCATCGACTCGAGGTCGAGGTAGAAGTGCGGCTCGTCGAAGACGGCGATCAGGCGCTCTTTGCCGGGGAATGCGGCCGCCACGGCCGCGCGCACCGGCTTCTCGATCGCGTCGCTGTGCGCCCGGCGTGCGTCGATGCCCCGCTTCTGGGCGACCTCGACGAGGGGCATCACCCCGTGGTCGCCGCCGAGGCCGAACACGAACCCGCCCGGGCCGACGCGCTTCTCGACCTCGTCGAGCAACCGGCCCAGGGTGCGGTCGAGACGCAGCAACTGGTCCATCTGCTCGTGGCTGTCGGGCCCGTAGGTATGTCCAATGGTGTCGGTGGCCGAGAACCCGACGGCCAGGATGTCCGTGGCGTCGCCGCTGCCCAGGTCCTGGGCCTGCATGGCGAGCAGGGCCACTTCGAGGGTCAGCTCGTCTGCGAAGGGTGTCCGCCGCAGGTCCTCGTAGAACTCCAGGCTGCCGGCCGCGCCGCGGATCCGGTGCGGGAAGACCGTGTCCTTGCGGTCCCACTCGCCCTCCACCGCGTCGGGTCCGGCGTAGCGCTCGTAGAGGGAGACGTCGTCCAGCAGGCGCGTCCAGCGTCCTCCGTTCAACGCTGCGACCTTGCCCTCGGCGTTCCAGGCGTCGAGCCACGCGGGTGCCGTCTTCATGTAGTAGGTGCTGGTGACGAACCGGCCGGAGTCCGGCTCGTACCAGTACGCCGCGTCGGCGCGCGGGCCCGCCATCAGGATCGCCGAGCGGTCCTTGAGGGACACCCCCACCACCATCGACTCTGGCGAGACCCGCTTCAGGCGATCGCCGATCGTATGGCCGATGAAGTGCGCCGGCGAGCGGCCCTTGCCTGGACCGCCCAGCGCACGCACGCTCGGGTCCTCGACGACGTTCACCTTCCTGCGGAGGACGCGGTCGTACCAGTCGTTCGCCACGATCCCGTTGTCCCGCGCGTGCCGGCCCGACAGCAGCAGCGCGTGGCCCGGGCCCGTCTCGGCGTTGGCGTGGCGATAGACGGCCCGCGAGAACACGGCGCCCGTCTCGAGCAGCTTCTTGAAGCCGCCCTGGAACAACGGGGCGAAGCGCTCGAGGTAGTCGAAGCGCATCTGGTCCACGGACACGAAGAGCACCAGCTTCGGCGCGCGTGCCGGCTGGTGCGGAAGGGCTCGGCCCGCCGCCAGCAGCATGGCGATCGCGGCCGCAGCCATCAGTCGAGAATCGAGCCGCACCCTGGCCTCCCCCGCGATGGTAGTCGCTTCTCGTGAGCCCGTCTCGCGGTCTTCGACGCGTCTCTCCTTAGCGGACCGGGTCGGATTGGGAGGTTACGATGAACCAGGCGAGTCTACGGGCGGCCCTTGCCGCCGCAGCGCTTTTGGGCCTGCCGGCGGTCTCCGCCCAGGCCCAGACCGACGCGGAGCGCGTCGCCAAGAACAAGCAGACCGTGCTGTCCCGTGTCGAACGCGAGCCGGTGACGTTTCGCGGCGATAAGCCCGGGCAGATGCGGGTGAAATGGGAGTGGTACGACAAGGTCGTCGGCAACTACCTCTACGAGAAGCAGGCACTGGTCACCGAGCTGTCGGCGGGCGAGAAGTTCGAGCTGCGCCCGCGCTGGATCTACAAGGACATGGGGATGACATTCCAGGACATCCTAGCCCTCGGACCCGAGCACGACGACAAGCTCTTGCCCATCCTGTCCCACGCCGGGGTGCTGCAGGCGATGCCGGCCGCGTCGATGGTGGGCGTGACGCTCCTGGGCAAGCAGGGCGAGGTCAAGGGGCCGTGCATCCGCAAGTACAAGCGGCGCGACGCGTACGGAACCCACGAGCAGCTCGAGTATCGCGACAAGGACGGCAAGCTGCAGACGGCAGGCGGGCTGAGCTACGACGCCTTCACGGTCCGCTGGAAGGACATCAAGGACAAGGTCGCCGACGACATGTCCGAAGCCAAGGCGACCGAGGATCTCAAGATGGAGCGCGACGCGATGTTCCCCGAGGGCCAGGCGAACTGACCTGGTGCGGCGCGTCACAACCCGCGTCTCGCCCGTTTCCGTATAATCCCTGAAGCGGGTAGGCAACCCGCGGGGAGTCAAGCACATGCGTCGAGCGGCTTGCGTGGCGGTTGCATTCCTGTTCGCGGCCGGCGTGGCCCGCGGCCAGCAGGCCGCGGCGGACTGCGTCGAGCCCAAGGCCGTGGACGCCGCGGTCGAGACCTGCCCGGTCCCGTCCGACGACGCCGAGGCGGCGCCGGTCGCGCACGACACCCGCGACTACCGCCCGCAGATCCAGGTGCTCGAGCACCCCTACGACCTGGCGTCCTTCTATCGCGCCGATGGCGGACAGCCGGGCTTCTACGGCCGCGCGGCGGATCGCTACCCGATCGCGAGCTACTACCGGGGCGGCGTCAACCCGCGCGGCTACTCGCGCTTCTGGACCTCGGGCTACACGGGCGGCGAACGGGTTCGCTACTCAGGCTACGACAGCCTCGGCGGCCGAGACTACAGGGACCGCATCGGCGAGAACGGCGACCTGTTCCTGTTCGCGCCGATCCTCGCGCCGGTCGGGCCGCTGTCCGACGTGTTCTTCTCGGTCGACGTCCGCTAGGACCGAGAGTCGACTCCGTGTCCTCGCCGCTCGTTCCTGTGTGACCTCTGTGGCTTGCCGTTGCGGTGCACAACCCGGGCTAGCGCTCGACCAGCCGATAGCTCACGAACGCCAAAGACTTGCTATCCGGCGACCATGAGGGCACGTTGAGCGTGCCCTGGCCGCCGAACAGGCGCGCCAGGACCCTGGCCTCGCCACCCTCGGCTGGCATCAGCCGCAGCGCCACGTCCTTGTTCGCTGGATGCCCTTCGACGCCCTTGTCGTAAGAGAGGAAGACGATCCACTTCCCGTCCGGCGAGGGATGCGGGAACCAGTCGCCGTAGGCGTCGTCGAAGCTGAGCTGCCGCTGCTCCGACCCGTCGGCGTTCATCCGCCAGATCGCCATGCGCCCCGTGCGCACGGAGTTGAAGTAGATCGTGCGCCCGTCGGGCGAGTAGTCCGGGCCGTCGTCGAGCCCCGGCGCCGTGGTCAGGCGCTTCTCGTCCGTGCTGTTCGTCGCGTCCGCCGCGATCGTGTAGACGTCGTAGTTGCCGCCGCGCTCCGCGCAGTACGCGAGCGTCGTGCCGTCGGGCGACCAGCCGTGCCAATACGACGGCGCTCGGGCGGTGACCTGGCGCGGGGTTCCCCCTTTCGCCGGCAGGACGTAGATGGTGGAGGCGCCGCGGGTCTGGTCGCTGATGACGAGCTGCGCACCGTCGGGGGACAGGCCGTGGTCGTTGTTGAGCTGCTTCGCGAAGCCGGTGTCGATCGGGCGCGGCTGCCCGCCGCCGCGCGGCAGCTCGTAGAGAAGGCCGCCAGCGTTGATCAGGAACGAGCGGCCGTCGCTCGACCAGTTCGGCGCTTCGAAGTGCTCTCGCGACGTGTGCACCACCTCGCGGGCGCCCGTCTCGATCGAAACCACCTCGAGGCGGCTTTCGACCACGGGCTCGGCCGGAGCCGCCAGCAGGGCGATGAAGACGAGCGGGCCCATGCTAGTCGCCTCCGCGCTCGTCGCCGATGACGTCGAAGATGGTGCGGCCCACCTCGCGCGCGAAGCGGTCCGCGTAGCTCATGACCGGACCGACCGTCTCGTCGCGCTCCAGGCGCTCCAGGCGGTACATCGGGTAGAACGCGGTGACCAGGCCGAGCAGGGTCTCCTCGCCCTTGACCTCCTGCCGCATGTAGTCCTCGAAGGCTTCGAGGTCGATGCCGCGGATCATGACTCCGGCCGGGGTCAGGCTGAGCAGCAGTCCCCACATCTTCTCCCTGGGTCCCTGCAGGTACAGGACCACGGGCGTGCCCTCGCTGAGCTCGAACTGCTTCACAGCCCCGACAGGAAGTTGCGGATCCGCAGGGCCCCCTGGCGCAGCTCGTCCATCGAGCGCGCGAAGGACAGGCGCAGGTAGCCGGGCGCGCCGAAACCCTCGCCCGGCACGAGCGCCACTCCCTGCGCCTCCAGAAGCTGCCCGCCGAGATCCAGGGTCGTCGGGCAGGCCTTCGAGAGATAGCGGGTCAGGTTCGGAAACAGGTAGAAGCCGCCGCCGGGACGCACGCAGCTCACGCGCGGCAGCGCGGCGACGGCGCCGTAGATGAACTCGAAACGGGCGCGGTACTCGGCGGCGAGCGCCTCAACCACCTGCTGCGATCCGGTCATGGCCTCCACCGCGCCGGCCATGGCGAAGGTGGTGGGGTGCTGCGTGCTGTGGGAGACGAGGGCCGTGCAGGCCTCGGCCAGGGCCTTGCCGCCCAGCACCCAGCCGATGCGCCAGCCGGTCATGCAGTAGGTCTTCGACGCGGTGCCGATGATCACCAGGCGCTCGCCGAGCAGGTCCTTCACGGCGCCCAGCACGCCGCGGTCGATGGGCAGGAAGCTGAGCCGCGCGTAGGTGTCGTCGTAGAGCAGCGTGAGCTTGCGGCGCTTGCACAGCCGCGCCAGGGCGAGCAGGTCTTCGGAAGGCACGACCGCGCCGGTCGGGTTGGACGGCGAGTTGACGAGGATCGCTCGTGTCTTGGCCGTCACGGCCTTCGACACCAGCGCGGTCGTCACCGCCCAGCCGTCCGCCTCCTGCGTCTCCACGATCGCCGGCCGGGCGCCGGCCAGCCGCGCGGCTTCGGCGAAGGTCGGCCAGTACGGGGCGGGCAGCACCATCTCGTCGCCGCGTTCGAGCAGGGCCTGGCACACGAGGTAGAGCGCCTGCTTGCCGCCCACGCTGATCACCGACTCGGCCGGCTCGAAGGAAACGCCGAAGTCCTGGCGATAGCGCTCCACCACGGCCCGGCGCAGCTCGGGCAGGCCCGCGGACGGCGCGTACTTGGTGCGGCCGGCCTGAAGCGCCCGCTCGGCCGCGGCGGTGATGTGTCCCGGCGTGGGTTGATCGGGCTCGCCGACGCTGAAGTCCAGGACGCTGCGGCCCGACGCCTTCAGGGCGTTCGCGCGCGCGGCCATCGCCACGGTCGGCGAGACCTCGATCATGCGCGCGCGCCGCGACAGCCCCGGCCCCGCCGCAAGCGCCTTCACTTCTTCCTCCGCGCCCGCTGCTTCTCGCGCAGCCGCCTTTCGACCACCGGCGGCACCAGGCCGCGCACGTCGCCGCCCAGGTCGAAGACCTCCTTGACCAGGCGCGACGACAGGTACGAGTAGCCCTCGGGGGCCATGAGGAACACGGTCTCGATCTTCGGGTTGAGCCGTCGGTTCATCAGGGCCATCTGGAACTCGTACTCGAAGTCCGAGATGGCGCGCAGCCCGCGGATGATCACCGAGGCGCCCACCTTCACGGCGTAGTCCACCAAGAGGCCCTGGAAGGTGTCGCCGCGCACGCGCTTCTCGCCACGGTAGGCCTCGCGGATCAGCTCCAGGCGCTCCTCGATGCCGAACAGCGGCTTTTTCTCCCTGTTGACGAGGATGCCGATGATCACCTCGTCGAACACCTTGAGGGCGCGGTCCACGATGTCGAGGTGGCCGTTCGTGATCGGGTCGAAGGACCCCGGGAACACGGCCACGCTGCTCTGCTTCTTCACTTAAGAGGCCTCTCGCTCGTAGAAGCTCAGTCGATGGTCACCGATCTTCACCTGACGGCTGCGAAAAAAGCGCCCTATTCTCTCCGGGAGCGGGCGCTTGTGGAAGTGCTCGGCCACCACGACGCCGCCCGGCGCCAACAGCTCGGACGCGTCCAGCTTCGCGATGACGGGCTCGTACAGGTCCGCGTCATAGGGCGGATCCAGGAACACCACGTCGAAGCGAAAGCCCCGCGCGGCCAGTGCGGGCAGCGCCACCCGCGCGTCCTGGTGGAGGACCTGGACATCGCCGGCGAGACCGGCCAGGGCGCGAGCGTTGTCGCGGCTGGCGCGGACGGCGGCCTGCGCGACGTCGATCAGCACCACGCGCGACGCGCCGCGCGACAGCGCCTCGAGGCCCACGGCCCCGCTGCCCGCGAAGGCGTCGAGGAAGCGCGCGCCGGGCAGGCGCGGCGCCAGGATGTCGAAGAGCGACTGGCGCACCCGCGCGCCGGTGGGCCGCGTGGCCTCGCCGCCGGGAGCAGCGAGGCGGCGGCCCTTGCTGCGGCCCGCGATGATGCGCGACATCCGCCTAGCCTACCCTCGACAGGCCGAAGCGCCGTTCCCAGCCGCCCTGCTCGAGGAACGCGCGCAGCTCTCTCGCGTCGGCGCCGCCGGGCGCCCAGGCGAAGGCCGCCTCGCGCGCCCGCTCCAGCAGCTCGCGGTCGCGGATCAGGTGGGCCACGCGGAACGTCGGCATGCCCGACTGGCGCGTGCCGAAGAAGTCGCCCGGGCCGCGCAGCTCGAGGTCCTTCTCCGCGATCGCGAAGCCGTCGTCGGTGCGGACCAGGGTCTCGAGCCGTTCGCGGGCCTCCGGCGAGAGCCGCCCGTGGCCCACCAGCACGCAGGTCGAGGCGCCCGCGCCGCGCCCGACGCGGCCCCGCAACTGGTGGAGCTGGGCGAGGCCGAAGCGCTCGGCGTGCTCGATCACCATCAGCGTCGCGTTGGGCACGTCCACGCCGACCTCGATCACCGTGGTGGCGACCAGGACCTGGATCTCGCCGCGGGAGAAGGCGCCCATCACCTCTTCCTTCTCGGCGGGCTTCAGGCGCCCGTGGAGCAGGCCGACCGCGCGGCCCGGCAGTGCCGCCCTCCACTCGGCCGCCATCTGGGTGGCGGCCTTCACGTCCTCGAGCTTCTCGGACTCCGAGACCAGCGGGTACACCACGTAGGCCTGGCGCCCGGCGCCCAGCTCGCGCTTCACAAGCTCCAGCAGCTCGCGCCGCTCCGAGGCGGCGCGCAACAGCGTGCGGATGGGGGTGCGCCCGGGCGGGCGCTCGTCGATCACCGACGTTTCGAGGTCCCCGTACACCGTCAGCGCCAGTGTGCGCGGGATCGGGGTGGCGGTCATCACCAAGGCATCCACGTCGTAGCCCTTGCGGCGCAAGAGGTCGCGCTGCAGCACGCCGAAGCGGTGCTGCTCGTCCACGACGGCGAAGCCGAGCTTAGAGAAGCGGACGCCTTCCTGGATCAGGGCGTGGGTGCCGACGCCGATCTGCGTCTCGCCCGAGACGAGGCGCAGGAGCGCCGCCTTCTTGTCCTTGCCCTTGCGCGAGGCCGTCAACAGCTCGACGCGGTACGGCATGCGCTGCAGGAGGCGCCTCAAGGTCAGGAAGTGCTGCTCGGCCAGGATCTCGGTGGGCGCCATGAAGGCGGCCTGGTAGCCGTTCTCCACTGCGATCACCATGGCCAGGAGCGCCACCACGGTCTTGCCGCAGCCCACGTCGCCCTGCACCAGGCGGTTCATGGGATGCGGGCGCCGCATGTCGTCGGCGATTTCGCGCAGCACGCGCTTCTGGGCGCCGGTGAGGTGGAACGGCAGGATGCGCTTCACGCTGTCGCGTGTCTTGTCGGTGACCTCGAAGGCGATCCCCTTCCTCTCCTGCTCGCGGCCCGCGCGCCGCTGCGCGAGGCCGAGCTGGAACAGGAAGAACTCCTCGAGGATCAGCCGCACGTGGGACGCACTGCGGGCGCCGTTGAGGATCGCGAGGTCCGCGTCCCCGGGGCAGTGCAGACGCCGCAGCGCCTCGCCGCGGCCGATGACGCCGAGTCCTTGCCGCACGCCTTCGGGCAGCAGGTCGGGCAGGTCGTCGGGTACCTGCTCCGCGAGCTGCACCAGCACGCGGCGCAGGAACTTCCCCTGCAGCGGCCCGAGCTTCTCGTAGACGGGCACGATGCGCCCGGTGTGCAGCGCGGCAGCAGCCGGGTCGTCCTCGTCGCCGCTCAGGACCTCGTACTGAGGCGACAGCATGCTGAGCTGCCGGCCGCCCGCCCTCTCCAGCTCCACCGCGCCGTACACCACGACCTGGGCGCCCTTCGGGATCACGTCGCGCAGGAACGGCTGGTTGAACCACAGGGCCTTCAGCCGGCCGGTGTCGTCCTCGAGGCGGATCTCGTAGAGCGTCAGGCGGCGCGCGCGGCGCAGCCCCGCCACGGCGACCCTGCCGCTGACCGCGACCTTCATCCCGGGCCGCAGGTCCGCGATCTTGGCGAAAGCGCGCCGGTCCTCGTAACGCATCGGCACGTGGAGCAGCAGATCCTCGGCGCTGCGCACGCCCAGCTTCTCGAGCGCCTTCGCCCGCTGCGGGCCGATGCCCTTCACGTACTGGATCGGGGTCGCGAGATCCATCTGGGTCGCGCGAGTTTATCCGGCCAGGGCCGCCAATGAACGGACCCGGCCGTTCGGGACAACCGCGTAGAATGTCCTGGACTGAGCTATGGCCGAGAAGAGGAAGAGGACGGCGGCCCGACGCTTCGCGGTCTGCGTGCAAAACAAGGGCTACGAGGCATCCCTCGAGCGCAACAAGCTGTACCGCGTGCTCGCTGATGCCGACGCTGCGCAGGATGGCGATGTCCGAATCGTCGATGAGAGCGGAGAGGACTACCTCTACCCCGCCTCCTGGTTCGTTGTGCTCGCACCGCTGAGCGCAGCCCAGACCTAGCTTCCACGGTCTGCCGGGGGGTATCCTCAGTCCTAGCGAGATGCGAAGCTTCAATGTCGTCGTGGAACGCGATCCCGACAAGCAGTTCCGCCATCCCGACGGACGTGGAACTACTGTTCCCTTTCACTCCGGGAGGACGTTTCGCCAACCCTGTTCCGCAAGATCGCTCAGGACATCGGCCTCACACCGGACCAATTCCTCGGTCGCGAGCCATTCGCCAAACAGGATGCAAGTACCGAGGCCCCGGACGAAGGGCCAGAGTCGTAAGCCGCCTCAGAACTCCAGCAGGATCTTCGCGGGCTGGAGCCGGACGCGCTTCGCGCCGTAAGGCAGGCGGAACGGCGAGAGGATGTCGAACCCCTGCGGGTTCTCGGCCGTGCGCGTGGACTGGGCCACGGCCTGCGCCACGACCGACGCCGGGATCGGGATGGTCGCGAGGCGGATGTCCTCGGGGACGAAGGTCCCGAAACCGTCCTGCGTCGTCAGCTTGCCGCGCAGCTCCACCGCCACGCGGCCACTCAAAAAGCTGAGCGGGTTGAAAGCCGAAGCGCTCGCGGCCTGCTTCACCGGCAGGCGGTCGAGGTCCACCAGGCCCTTCGCGGAGACGCGGTCCTTCTCCAGGTGGACGAGCAGGTCCGTGACGCCCGGGGGCAGTTGCGAGGCGAGGGTGAGGTTCAGGTAGGAGTTGAGCTCGGTCTCGCGCACCAGGACGTTCGGGTCCTTGAGTCGCTTGCGCGACTTGAAGCTCGTCTCGATGGCCTTGAGCCGGCGCTCCAGGCTGTCGGCCAGGTCCCAGGTCAGGCCGGGTACGCTCGGGGCCGGACGCGGCGACGCGGAGGGACCCGAAGCGCCCAAAGACGAGACGGCGCCCAGGAGCACGACAGCCCGCAGACCCGCGGCACCCACGCCTTCGATTATCGGCTACTTTTTCCCGAGCAGCGCGCGGGCCTCGGCGTTGGTCGAATCCGCCTTCAGCACGCGGGTCGCCTCGGCCCGCGCCTCGGCGCGGCGGCCCATCTCGGAGAGCAGGCGCATCAACTCGACGCGCACCGCGACGTCGTCGCGGATCCACAGAGCCATGCGCAGCTCCGAGGCGGCCTTGTCGCGCTGGCCCTGCTGGCCCTCCAGGCGCGCCAGCAGGATGTGCGCGCGGTCCGAGTAGGGATCCAGGTACGCCGCCTGGCTAAACTCGCGCCGCGCGCCGACGAAGTCGCCCGCCTCGTGGAGCTTCTCGCCGCGCCCCAGGTGCGAGGCCGCGTACTGGCGGTCGCCCCAGCGCTCCTCGTCGAAGGCGATCGGACGCTCCCAGGGGATCGCGCGCTCGAAGCGCTTCTGGCGATCGGGCTCAGCGAGGGCCGCGTAGCTGGCCGCGCGGGCCACGAGCGCCTTCCACTCGGTCTCTGCCTCCTCCGCGTGGCCGGCGCCACGCAGGGCCCAGACCAGCGCGAGCTGGGCGTGGTTGTTCCCGGGTTCGTCGCGCAGCACGCCGCGCAGCCAGAAGGCCGCGGCCTCGGCGTCACCCTCCAGGAACAGCGCCCAGCCGAGGTTCATCGGCAGTTGTTCCAGGGAGGGATCCAGGTCCATCGCCTTGCGCAGCACGTCGGAGGCGCGCACGCCCTCGGGCGTGGCGCCAGCCCGCAGGAGCGCGATCGCGTAGTTGTTGAGGACCGTGGCCGTGGGCTCTGGAACGGCCAGGGTCGAGAAGAGCGCCGCGGCGTCGCGATGGCGCCCCAGCTCCAGCGCGGCGACCCCCTGCAGGAAGCGGGCGCTGCGAAGGAGCGGCGAGCCGGCGGGGACGCGCGACAGCGTTTCGAACGCCGCGGCGTTCTCCCGCGCCTCCACCTGCGAGCGGCCCAGGCACAGCCGCGCCTCGTCGTAGCCGGGGTGCTCCAAGAGCGCCTGCTTCAGCAGCCGCACGCGGGTCGCCGCATCGGGCGCGGCCAGGCCGCGCGCCAGGCTGCGCAGCGCAGCGAAGGGCACCGGGGGCCCGCCCGTCACGAACTCCTGGCGCGCCAGGCCGGGCGGCACCGGACCCGCGGTCGCGATGTCCCAGGCCAGGCCGCGGAGCAGGGTCTGGATCGCCTCGACCCTGCCGCTCGCCAGCAGCGGCGCCGACAGGCTGCCGCGCTCCACGTCGAGGATCCGCAGCGACAGGTCCAGCGCGTCGCCCCGGAGTTCGTAGCTCCCCAGCACGATGCGCGTGGCGCCCAGGGCCTCGGCGATGCGCACCGAGGTCGCACGGGTCAGGCTCTGGGCCGGGATCTCCAGGCTCTCGTGGGCGCGCAGGCGGTCCGCGCGCTCCACCACCGGCACGCCGAGCTGGAACAGCCAACGCGGCAGCGCGTCGGCCACGGCCTCCGCCACCCACGCCGCGTCGCCGCCCGGCCCGGTGGGCGGCAGCACCATGGTCGGCGCGACGGAGAGCAGGCAGAACAGCAGGAGCCCGTTCACGCGGGAACCTCGATGCGCGCCGGCGGGCGCGCCCAGGCGTGGGCGGCGAACTCCTTGCGCAGCTCGAATCCCAGGCGCAGGTACAGGTCGTAGGCGCGGTGGTTCTCCACGGTGACGGACAGGCTCGCGGACAGCAGGCCGCGGGCCTTCATCGCCTGCAGGCCCGCCACTACGAGCTGGCGGCCCAGGCCACGGCCCTGCGCCTCGGGCGCCACCGAGACCTGGCAGATGTGGCCGTTCGGCTTCGACAACTGGCTGGCCAGGATGACACCCAGGCAGCCGTCGCCGCCGTCGGCCACGAGCGACGCCTCGGAATCGAAGCGCCCACAGCCCGCGCGCAGCACCAGCGTCTCGACGAACCCGCGGCAGGTGGCGGGGGTTGCGTAAGTGAGGTTGAGGGCGGCGTCGAGGCTGCCCTCGTGGCTGCGGTGGATGAGCTGCGCCGCGAGCGCCACGTCCTCGCGCCGGAAGGGGCGCAGGCGGAAGCCTCGCGGCACTTCGGGCAGGGGCTCTTCAAGGTCGCGCACCAGGTAGTGCCGGGGGCGCCCCGTGAAGCCGAGCCGGGCGAAGCGCGAGTCGGCGCCTTTGGCCGTCGAGAACAGCGTCTGGCACTCGACGCGGTCCGAGCCCGCCAGGCCCTGGGCCTCGGACAGGATCGCCTCGAGCAGCGCCTCCTCGAGGCCGCGGCCGCGATGACTCTCGGCCGAGAACAGCGAGCCCACCACGGCGCGCGCGCTGTCCGACATGTAGTAGCCGTAGGCGACCGCGTGGGGCCCGTCCTGGATCGCGCGTCCGGCCAGGCTGCGCCGCTCCACGCCGCCGAGCACGGCCGACTTCACGTCGCCGAAGTCCCAGAGCAGCTCGCGGCCCCAGTGCCCGGCTTCCTCGTCGAGCAGCGGCCGCAACTCCCGGACGCCGACCTCAGTGAGCGGGAGCGTCCGCACTCCGCTTCCGCTTCTCCTCGTCGAGCAGCTTCCGGAGGCGCTCGGCGTCGCGGGGCGGCAGGCCCAGAAACTCGAGGCCGAGCAGGTAGCGCTTCTCCTCCCCGGCCGCGGCCGATTCGCCGTCGAGGCAGGTCTCGCTGACCCGCACCTTGGCGCCGAGCGGCCCGTCGTCGAGCTGCAGCGAGAGGTCGAGGATGGCGCCGTGATCGAGACGCGCGTCGCAGCGCAGCAGGCAGCCCGTCAGGCTCAGGTCCACCAGGGTCACGTCGCGGATCGCGCGTCCGAGCAGCGAGCCGTCGAGGTGGATCGGCAGCCGCGGTGCCCGGCGCCGCGGCACGTCCCGGGTCTTCTCGATCATCGGAGGGGCTATTCTAGCGCCGTGTCGCGCTTCTTCATCACCTGTGCGGCGCTTCTGGTGAGCGGCGGCCTGCTGTGCCTGGCGCTGGCCCTGGGCTCGGTGGGCTACGAGACCCGGCAGGCAGGCCTTCACGAAGGGCGCCTGCGCGCCCTGCTCGCGAAAACACCGCACGGCGACAGCGTCAGCGTCGCCTTCGAAAACGAGGGCACGCAGCACCTGGCGAGCGCCTCGGGAGCGGCGGAGATGCGTCGCATCGTGCGGCGCTTCGCCGGCGCCGACGCGCCCCGGATCGAGAGGGCCGGCGACGGCAAGGCCCAGGCGCGCGTGTTCCGGGCCGGCGACTTCGTGTACTTCATCTTCCTGGACGCGCAGGGCGTCATGGCCGGCTACGCCTGGACGCGCGCCCCGTCCTAGCCTGGCGCAAAGGGACGCGGTATCCTTGGCGTTCACGCCATGAGCGCGGAGAAACGCAGCCCCGGCCTGTACTGGGCCGTGGGCTTCTTCGTCGTCGCGGGAGTCCTGGAGGTGGCGCTGCCCGCACTGACGAGCCCGGGGCCGCCGAGCCCCGTACGCGTGTGGGAGGCCAGCGGCCGCGGCACCCTGGACCTGCTGGTCGCCCTGGGGTTGTGGAAGCGCCTCGCGCTGGTGCGCACCGTCGCCATGGTCTACTGCCTGGGCGCCCTGGTCACCTATGGCGCTGCGCTCGCCTTCGCCTGGGCGTCGGCGCCCTTCCACTTCTCTCGCGCCCTCGTGCTGGGCAGCCTGTTCGAGGTCCCCTCCTGCGCGGTGCTGTACCGGTGGCTGCGCTCCCAGACGGCGGCGGCGATCTTCACGCGTTCCCTGATCCAGGCGTGAGCGAGAGCCCGGAGACCGCCCAGGGCGGCCTGTCCGAGACGCGGCGCCTCGAGGCGCTGCTGGGCGTCGCGTCGTCCATCGCGCGCTCCCCCGACGTGGGCGGCATCCTGTCGGCGGGCCTCGACGAGGCCGTGGCGGCCCTCGACGTGGAGATGGCGGCGATCTACCTGGTGGAGGGCGACGTGGGCGAGCTGCGCCTCACGCCCCACCAGCGCGGCGTGCCCTTCGCCTACGCCGAGCAGATCGCGCGTTTCCGGCGCGGCGAGGCGATCCTGGGCCGCGTGCTGCGCGGCAGCACTCCGGTCGTGGTGCCCGACCTGTCGGCGGCGGCGGGGGCGCGCGAGGCCACGCGCGACCTGGGCATCCGCACCGCCGTGTTCGTGCCGCTCTACGCCCAGGGGCGCGCCATGGGTGTCTTGGCGCTGGGCGGCAAGAAGCCGCGCGACGTGACGAACGACGAGCTGCGCTTCCTCGAGGCCCTGGGCGGCATGCTCGGCACCGCGATCGAGAACGCCCAGTTGATGCGCCGCACGCAGCGCCACCTCGACGAGGTCAAGGCCGTCTGGGAGATCGACCGCGCCATCGTCGAGGAGCGCGAGCTGCACGAGGTGCTGGCGATCATCGCCGCCGAGGCCGCGGTGCTGGGCGGCGGCGACTCGGTGATCCTGCTCCAGGAGTCCGACGAGGAGCTGCGTGTTGCCGGATCCCACGGCACGCGCGCGAGGCGGGCGCTGGGCGAGCCCCTGGCCCTGGCGGGAGCGCCGGCCCGGAGCCTGGTCGCCATGCCCGGCCCCAGCGCCCTCGACGTCCAGACCGACGAAGGCACGGCGCGCGCCTACGTGGTGCCGATGCGGGCGGGCGAGCGCACGCTGGGCGGCCTGGTGGTCGTGAAGCCCGACGCCGACGCGAGCTCCGACGACCTCACCCTGCTCTCGACCTTCGCGCACCAGGCGGCCGTGGCCCTGGCCAAGGCCCGCGTGCGCGAGGTGGAGCGCCGGCGCGCCGGCCAGCTGGCGCTCGTCTCGGCCGCGTCGGAGATCGCGGTCTCCACACTCGACGTGGACGAGCTGCTGGGCGCCATCGCGCGCTACGTGCAGCGCTCGTTCCACTACTACGCGGTCTCGGTCTACCTCACGATCCCCGAGGACCGCGAGGCGCGCCTGACCGGCGCCGCGGGCGCCGCGACGCTCTTGCCCAAGAACCACCGCCTCAAGTACGGCGCCGGCATCGTGGGCTGGGTGGTGGAGCGCGGCGAGTACGTGCTCGCCAACGACGTGGCCCGCGAGCCGCGTTTCGCGCGCTCGGCCATGGAGGCCACGCGCTCGGAGCTGGCCGTCCCGGTGCGCCTGTCGGGCGAGGTGGTGGCGGTGCTGAACGTCGAGAGCGACCGCCTGAACGCCTTCGACGAGGGCGACCTGGTGGCCCTGGACGCGATCGCGGCCCAAGTGGCCGCGGCGATCCGCAACGCCCGGGTGTTCGCCGAGAAGCTGCGGGCGCTGCGCAACCTCGAGATCCTCCAGGACATCACGAACGTCCTCAACAGCGACCTCGACCTCGACGCGCTGCTCAACCGCATCGCCCGCCGCAGCGTCGAGGCCGTGCGCTCGGCGCAGATGGGCGTCGTGCTGCTCTACGACGGCGAGGCGCTGCGCGTGCGCTCGAGCCACGGCTACCCGAAGCCCGCGGCGTTGGAGACGGCGCGCCTGGCCTTCCACGAGGGCCTTCCCGGCAGCGTGTTCGTGAGCGGACTGGGTCGCGTGACGGCGCCGGCCGACCACGGCGCGGCCGAGTCGGCGTTCCGCGAGGCCTCGGGCGGATCCGGTGCGCGCAGCGCGCTGGGCGTGCCCATCGCCCTGCCGCAGGAGAAGCTCGGGGTGCTGCTGCTCGAGAATACCCAGGAAGCCTCGGCCTTCGACGCCGAGGACCTGCGTTTCGCCACCACACTCGCCCACCAGGCGGCGATCGCGATCGGCAACGCCCTGCGCCTGCGCAAGATCCTCGAGCTGGACCGCCAGCGCCAGGCCTATCTCTCCAACGTCAGCCACGAGCTGCGCACGCCCCTGACCGTGATCCAGGGCTACCTCGAAGCGCTGGAGGCGGGCACGGCCGGCGACCAGGGCCAGCAGTTCCTGCGCATCTCGCGCGAGCAGGCCGCCCGGCTGGGGCGCCTGATCGACGAGGTGCTCGAGGTGTCGCGCCTCGAACGCGGTGTCGCCCAGAAGCACCTGGAGTGGACGCCCGTCTCGCTGCCGGCGGTCGTGCGCGGCGTGCTCCAGACCCTGCGCCAGGACATCCTCATGAAGACGCTGCGCGTGGCCGAGACCCTGCCCGAGGGCGGCCTCACGCTGCCGGGCGACGAGCGCCTGCTGCGACTGCTTGTGTTCAACGTGATCGAGAACGCCGTCAAGTTCACGCCGCCCGGTGGCGACGTGACGGTCGCCCTCGAAGCCCGGGAGGGCGACGCCGTGCTCACGGTCACCGACACCGGCATCGGCATCCCCGCCGAACACCGCGACCGCGTCTTCGAGAAGTTCTACATGGTGGATGCCGGCGTGAACCGCAGCCACGGCGGCACCGGCATCGGCCTGTACCTCGCACGCGAGGTCGTGCTCATCCACTCGGGCCGCATCCGCGTGGCCGATGCCGAGGCCGGCGGCACGCGTGTCGAGATCCGGCTCCCCTTGCGCCCCCAAAGCTGAGGGCGCGATAATCCGCAGACTTGGAACTGTTTGCGCGGCACGGCCCGCCTACGCCCGGCGCAGCTCCGCGCGCCGAAGCGCGGGATCGCGGCGACGAGTTCCTGCGGGCCCTGGAGAAGGCCAGCCGGGGCATCAGCGACCCCGTCGCCAAGCTGCGCTTCATCCGCAGCTCGCTGCGGAAGTACGAGAGACTCGACCGCCTGGTGCACCTCATCCCGGTCCCCGGCCTGCGCGGCTTCCTCTACCGCTGGCTGAGCCTCGAAGGCATGCGGCCCCTGATGATGCACAACACCCTCGGCGCGGCCGAGCCGGTGGCGCGCCAGATCCGGCTCTCGCTGCTCCTCTCGCGCGCTTCCGCCGCCGGCATCGTGGTGCTGGCCGTGCTCGCGGTGGGCGGCACCGCCTGGCAGGTCACGCGGCCCGCCGTGGCCGCTCCGGCGCCCCTCCTGCCTCCTGCGCCGCCGGCCGTCGCCGAGCCCCTCGCGCCGCTGCCCGCCGGCCTGCTGCCGGCGCGGGTCTGGCTGGTGGAGACGGGCTCCGGCTTCGAGCAGTACTCGAACGGCCTGCGCGTCGACACGAGCTGGGCGACCACCGGCGACGCGCGCCGCTTTCACGTCTTCGACGCGAAGGGCGGGCTCCGGGCCGGTTCCCACGTGAAGCCCGCCGGCCTGCTCTTCCACACCACCGAGAGCGACATCTGGCCCCTGGAGGCCGAGTACAACGAGAAGCTGCGCGATTCGAGCGAGCGCCTGCTCAAGTATTTGCAGCGCAACCGCACCTACCACTACCTCGTGGACCGCTTCGGCCGCGTCTTCCGCGTGGTGGCCGAGGCCGGCAAGGCCAACCACGCCGGCAACTCGATCTGGGAGCACGGCGGCAGCGTCCACCTGAACCTCAACCACGCCTTCCTGGGCATCTCCTTCGAGAGCCGCTGGGGCGGCGGCCAGACCCTGCCCATCACCGAGGCGCAGCTCGTGGCCGGGCGGGGCCTCACCGACTACCTGCGGCAGCAGTACGAGATCCCGGCCGAGATGTGCGTCGCCCACGGCCTCACCAGCGTGAACCCCAAGAAGCACCGGATCGGCCACCACATGGACTGGTCCCGGGGCTTCCCCTGGGCCGCTTTCGGGCTTCCCGACCAGTACGTCCGGGAGCCCCCCAGCGTGGCCCTGTTCGGATTCGGCTATGATGATGACTTCCTGAAGGTTCTGCCCGAGCCTTGGGCCGGCGTTCGGACTGCAGAGAGGCGGATCTCCGACGAGGCCTTCCGGGACGGGCGGGACCCCGAGGAACTGCGGCGCAAGAGACAGGAGCTCTACGACCGCTGGGTCCTCGAGCAGGCGCAGGCCGACAGGAAGGGCGTTTCGGAAGTGGACTAGGGAGGATTGAACGTCATGGAAGAGCGCAAAGACCACCTCTGGAAGGTCGCCCAGGAGGCGGAGGACCGCATCGACGACTTGATGAAGGCCGGGGCCAACCCCCTGGGCCTCGACGTCGGTACTTCCAAGGTCGTGTCCGCCCGCCGCAAGGGCAAGGACATCGACTCCGTGGCCGAGCTCAACGCCTTCATCCCGGTTCCCTACGCCAAGGTCACCGAGACCATCCTGGGCCAGAACCAGATCGCGTACTACCGCGAGGGCGAGGAGCTGATCATCTACGGCACCGCCACCGAGCGCTTCGCCAACATGTTCAACGCCGAGCTGCGCCGGCCCATGTCCGACGGCCTCTTGAACCCCCGCGAGAAGCGCGCCATGGCCGTCATGGAGGCGATCTTCACGAACCTCGTCCCCAAGCCCAAGGTCCAGGGCGAGACGATGGCGTTCTCGGTGCCGGCGGCTCTGCCGGGACGCGAGGCCGCCCTCACCTACCACGAGGCCACCCTGCGCGGCCTGTTCCAGAGCATGGGCTATAAGTCGGTGCCCATCAACGAGGGCCTGGCGGTCATCTTCTCCGAGCTCGAGGACAACAACTTCACCGGCATCGGCATCTCGTGCGGCGGCGGCATGTGCAACGCCACCCTGGCCTTCTTGTCGATCCCCACCATCATGGTCGGCATCGCCAAGGGCGGCGACTACATCGACGCCGCCGTGGGCGGCGTCGTCAACGAGCACTCCACCCGCGTCAAGGTCCTGAAGGAGGAGGGCGTCGACCTCTCCCGCCCCGCCAAGGACAAGTTCGAGAAGGCCATCCGCATCTACTACGAGGAGCTGGTCGAGAACCTCGTCGAGGGCCTGAACAAGGCCGTCTCCACCGCCGAGAAGCTCCCCCGCACCGACCGCCCCGTCCCCATCGTCCTGGCCGGGGGCGCCGCCAAGCCCAAGGGCTTCCGCGACCTGTTCGCCACCGCCCTGAAGGCCCGGCCGCTCCCCTTCGAGATCTCCGAGATCAAGATGGCCAAGGACCCCCTCACCGCGACGGCGCGCGGCGCCCTGATCGCCGCGATGTACGAGAAGTAGAGCCGAAGCCCAAGCGGCCTCCCTCCACCCCGGCGCTCTGGCGCCGGGGTTTTTCTTTTTCCGGACCCATCCTGTCCCACCGCCCCGCTACGCTCCGCAGCCATGAGCCTCGGCGTGCCCGCCGCGTCCCCGCCACCGCGTCCGCCGCGCCTGCTCGACCGCGTCCGCGGCGTCATCCGCATGCGCCACTACAGCATCCGCACCGAGAAGGCCTACGTCTTCTGGATCCGGCGCTTCCTCGCCTTCCACGGTATGCGCCATCCGCAGGAGATGGGCGCCCACGACGTCACCGCCTTCCTCACCGCCCTGGCGGTGCGCGAGCGCGTTAGCGCGTCCACCCAGAACCAGGCCTTCAGCGCGATCCTGTTCTTGTATCGCGAAGTCCTGGGCCGCGAGCTCCAGGGACTCGACCAGGTCGTCCGCGCCAAGCCTCCGGTCCGCCTGCCGCTGGTACTGAGCCGCCGCGAGGTCGCCGCGGTGCTGGCCGGCCTGCAAGGAACGCCCTGGCTGATGGCGTCCCTGCTCTACGGCGCCGGCCTGCGCCTGCTCGAGTGCGCACGCCTGCGCGTCAAGGACGTCGACTTCGACCGCGGCGAGCTGGTCGTCCGCGACGGCAAGGGCATGAAGGACCGCATGACACTGCTCCCGGCTGGCCTGGCGGCGTCCCTTCGCGTCCACCTCGCACGTGTGACCCGCCTCCACGAGCGAGACCTGGCCGCGGGCATCGGCGTCGAGCTGTCCGGCGCCCTGGCTCGCAAGTACCCGGCCGCGCCGCGCGAGCTCGCCTGGCGCTGGGTCTTTCCCGCCGCTCGTACCTACGTCGATCACCGCAGCGGCGAGGTCCGCCGCCATCATCTTCACGAGAGCGTCGTCCAGCGCGAGGTCCGCGCCGCCGTCGTGGCGGCCCGGCTCACCAAGCCCGCCACCTGCCACACCCTGCGCCACTCCTTCGCGACCCACCTGCTCGAGTCGGGCTACGACATCCGCACCATCCAGGAGCTGCTCGGGCACTCCGACGTCAACACCACCATGGTCTACACCCACGTCCTCAACCGCGGCGGCCGGGGCGTCCTCAGCCCGCTCGACGCGGTCGTGCCGCCTCCGGCTCCGGTGCGCGCCGTTCGATGACGCGCCCTGCCACGGTCGCCGCGTCGACGCCGCTGTGGGCCCTCACGCCGCCGTTCGCTGCAGGGCCCGTTCCTCCAGGCATCGCCCTCAAGGAGCACCTGGCGCGTCTGCACGCGCAGATCCGCGACGCCATGCGCCTGCGTCACTACGCCTTCGCCAGCGAGCGGGCCTACCTGGCCTGGGTGTCGCGTTTCGTGTTCTTCCACGGTCGGCCCGTCCACGAAATGGGCGCCGCCGAGGTCCGTCGATTCCTTTCGCGGCTCGCGGCGGGCCGCGCCGTCTCCGCCTCGACGCAAAACCAGGCCCACAGCGCGCTCCTGTTCCTCTACCGCGATGTGCTCGGTCGGGATCTGCCGGCGACACGATCGATGCAGCGCGCCCGTCCCGCCTCGCGCCTGCCGGTCGTCCTCAGCCGCGCCGAGTGCATCGCCGTGCTGCGACGCATGCCCCGACCCGAGCGCCTGATCGCCGCCCTGCTCTACGGCGGCGGCTTGCGCTTGCGCGAGTGCTGCCGTCTGCGCGTGCAGGACATCGACTTCGAGCGGCGCCAGATCGTGGTGCGCGACGGCAAGGGCGCAAAAGACCGCGTGTCCATCCTCCCGCTGCGGCTAGTGGCGCCGCTGCGGAACCATCTCGCCGCCGTGCGTCTCCAGCACCAGGCCGACCTCGCCGAGGGCGCGGGCAGCGTCGAGCTTCCCTCCGCGTCGCCGACCCCGCCTCGTGCGGCCTGGGAATGGCCCCGCCAGTGGGTCTTTCCCTCTCCCCGCCTTCACCCGAGGCCGGACAACGCGCTCCGCTGCCGGTTTTCAGGAGGATTGGACCCCGCCTTTTCAGGAGCTTTCCTCCCCGGGGTCCCGCCGCGTGACGGGTTGTTTCTAAGCTGAGCCGAGGCTCAAAGCAAGCTCTCCATGCGTTGCCGC